>Ga0209108_10001891_pt1 | contig 12119 bp, 13 predicted proteins | sample Rifsed10ft1_FD_184003 | JGI IMG/M metagenome (GOLD analysis project Ga0209108, IMG submission 184003) | Soil microbial communities from Rifle, Colorado, USA - sediment 10ft 1 (version 2) | ecosystem: Environmental > Terrestrial > Deep subsurface > Rock core/Sediment | place: Rifle, Colorado...
CGCATTCCGGCGCTCTGTTTCTTCCGGGCCATCTACGCGGTGCTGTTCCTCACCGGCAGCAAGCTGCTCTACGATGGGGTGACCGGGCTATGAAGCGCTTCAGCACAATCGTACCTTTCGTGGTGGTCGGCGCCCTGTGGGAGCTCGTCGCGCACTCGGGCGCGTTCCCGCGGCGCCTGTTCCCGCCGCTCGAAGAGGTCGCGGCCACCTTCGTGCGGCTCACCGCCGCGGGAATTCTGCCGCAGCACGCCGCCGAGACGCTGCTGCGCCTGGCGGCCGGCTTCGCGGTCGCCGCGACCGCGGGCGTCCTGCTCGGCATCGCAATGGGGCGCTACCGCCGCGCCGAGGACCTGCTGCTGCCGCTGGTCAGCATCGGCGCGCCGATCCCCGGGCTCGCCTACGCGCCGCTGTTTCTCCTCTGGTTCGGGCTGGGCAACACCGGATCGATCATCCTGGTGGGCTTCGTCGCCATGTTTCCCGTGATCCAGAACAGCTGGACCGGGGTCAAGGCGGTGAAGGAGATCTGGATCCGTGCCGCGCAGACGATGGGCGCGGACGAGCGGCGGCTGTTCCGCCATGTCATCCTGCCCGGCGCGCTGCCCTACATCCTGGCCGGCATGCGGCTCGGCCTGGCGCAGGGCTGGCGAATTCTCGTCGCGGTCGAGATGCTCGCCGCGGTGCCCTGGGGACTGGGCTGGCTGATCTTCGGCGCGCGCGAGTTCCTCAATACCGATGTGATGCTCGCCGGCATCGCGGTGATCGGCGCCATCGGCCTCGCGCTCGAAAGATTCGTGTTCCAGCGGCTCGAGCGCTATACGGTGGTGCGCTGGGGGATGATGGCCGCGTGAAAGCGATCCTTTCCATCCTGGCGGCGGCGGCGGTCTACGAGGTAGTGGCGCGCGGCGGCTGGTTCGCCGCGGCGCTGGTGCCGACGCTGCCGGCGGTGGCGCGCACGCTATGGGCGATGCTCGCCGACGGCACCATGGCCGGCCACGCGCTCAGCACGCTCTACCGCGTGTTCGCAGGACTGGCGCTCGCCGCGGCCCTCGGTCTGGTGCTCGGCTTCCTGATGGCGCGCAGCCGCGCGGTCGAGCGCTTCTTCCTCCCGCTGGTGAGCGTGCTGATGCCGATTCCCTCGCTCGCCTGGGCGCCGGTGTTCATCCTGTGGTTCGGGCTGGGCGACACCGCGACCGTCCTGGTCGTGTTCTACGCCGCCAGCTTTCCCATGATCCTCAACACCTGGACCGGCGCGCGCGCGGTGAACCCGCTGTGGCTGCGCGCCGCCGGCGCCATGGGGGCGGGCGGCGCTTCGATGTTCTGGAAGGTGATCGTGCCGGGCGCGCTTCCCTTCATCATCACCGGGCTGCGCCTCGCGTTCCAGCGCGCCTGGATCGCGGTGGTCGGCGCCGAGATGCTCGCCGCGTCGGACTTCGGCCTGGGCTGGGTGATCTTCGACGCCAAGGAGTTCCTCAACGCCGACATCATGCTCGCTTCTCTGGCGGTGATCGGCGCCATCGGCTTTTTCGTCGAGCGGCTGGGGTTCGCCCCGCTCGAGCGCTACACGGTGCTGCGCTGGGGCATGGTGCGCAGCGCGAAGGCCTGAAGCGATGGACGCCATCGAAGTGCGCAACGTCAGCCTGATCTACGACACGCCCGGCGGGAAGGTTCCCGCGGTGCACGATGCGAGCTTCACCGCGGCGCCATCGGAGTTCGTGTGCCTGGTCGGCCCCAGCGGCTGCGGCAAGACCACGCTGCTCAACATGATTGCCGGCTTCTTCGCGCCCACGCAGGGCGAGATCCGCATCGGCGGGCGCGCGGTGAGCGGGCAGGGCCTGGACCGCGGCATCGTGTTCCAGGACTTCGCGCAGCTCTTCCCGTGGCGCACCGCGCTCGGCAACGTCGCCTTCGGCCTCGAGATGAAGGGCGTGGCGAAGGCCGAGCGCGAGGCGATCGCGCTGGAGCAGCTGCGGCTGGTCAAGCTGGAGAAATTCGCCGGCGCCTACCCGCACCACCTGTCGGGCGGCATGCAGCAGCGCGTCGCGATCGCGCGCGCGCTCGCCTACAACCCCGGCGTGCTGCTGATGGACGAGCCCTTCGCCGCGCTCGACGCCCTGACGCGCGACGAGATGCAGCGCCTGCTCGCCGAGGTCTGGCGCGCGACCCGCAAGACCGTGGTCTACGTGACGCACAACGTCGCCGAAGCCGTCTACCTTGCCGACCGGGTCATCGTCATGAGCCCGCACCCCGGGACCATCAAGGCGGCTGTTTCGATCGCGCTGCCCCGACCGCGCGACCCGCTCAGCGTAGAATTCCTGCAGCACCAGAAGCAGCTACTTGGATATCTCACCCGATAGGAGGAGACATGAAACGGCGTGATTTCATGGCCGCCGCAGGCGCGGTCGCAGTGACGGGCGCGCTGCGCCCGGCGTTCGCGCAGAGCGCGACGGTCCGGCAGGGCTACCAGACCAACATGTGGGGCATGCCGACCTACTACCTGCTGCGCTCCGGCGCGCTGGAGAGGCACGGTGTGAAGGCGGAGGAGTTCGCGGTGCCCTCCGGCAACATCACCATGCAGCAGATGGTCGGCCGCCAGGTGGACCTCGGCACCTACGCCGGCCCGGCGTTCCTCATCGGCCATGCGCGCGGCGACCTGGTGGTGATCGCGCAGATCGAGGAGGTCGGCAGGACCACCCGCGTCATGGCGCGCAAGGAGCTGAACCTCAGGCGCATCGAGGACCTGCGCGGCAAGAAGGTCGCGAACCAGACCGGCTCGTCGATCGGCTCGGTATTCACCGAGACCATCGCCCCGAAGGCCGGGCTGAAGAAGGAGGACTGGCAGGAGGTGCGCATGAACGTGAACGACATGGTGGCCGCGATGGCCGCCAAGACGGTCGACGCCATGATCAACGTCGAGCCCTACAACTCCATCGCCGAGTCCGACGGCCTCGCCACCACGATCATGAACTATTGGGACGTGGACCGCATGCCGGTATTCATGGCGGCGACGCCCGATTTCGTCGCGCAGCATCCCGACGCGACGGTCGCCTACCTGAAGGCCTGGCTCGCCGTGGCCGACGATTTCAAGAACAACAAGAAAAAGGTGTCCGACACCATCTACGCGTTCTACACGTCGAAGGGCTACAAGATGTCGCCCGACACCTTCGCCAACGCGGTGTCGACCATCGACGTGAACCCGAGCTTCCCGTCCGACCTGCGCGGCTACATGGAGAAGCAGGCCGAGATCCTGCTGCGCGGCAAGAAGATCAAGCAGATGCCCGACTGGTCCAAGGCGCTGCGGCCCGAGTTCATGCAGCGGGCGAAGGGGTGAGCGTGAAGCCGATCGGCGTCGCGGTCGTCGGCACGGGCTGGTGCGGTGGGATCCGTGCCGAGACGCTCGCCGGCCATGCCCTGGTGCGCGAGCTGCACCTCGCCGAAATTCGCCCCGAGCGCCTGGAGGCAGTGCGTGCCAGGACGCGCGCCGCGACCGCGACGTTGAATTACAAGGATTTGCTTTCCATCAAGGGGATCGAGGCGGTCTACATTTCGGCCACCCCCGAGAACCTTCACTACCCGATGGCACGGGACTTCCTCGCCGCGGGCAAGCACGTGTTCCTGGAAAAGCCGATCGCCGTCGAGCTCGCCGAAGCGGACGAGTTGATTTCTCTTTCAACAATCAAAAAACTGAAATTCACCATCGGCTACTCCCAGCGCTTCAATCCGAAGCACGCCTACGTGCGCAAGTGCATCCGCGAGGGCACCATCGGCAAGCCGGTGAGCGCCCTGGTCAGCCGCCACATCACGCGCGCGCTGGGAAGCAAGATCTCCGGGCGCATCAAGCTCTCGCCCGCGGCGATGGAGTCGACTCACGACCTCGATTTCCTCCTCTGGTGCCTGGAGCCGGCAAAGCCGGTGCGCGTGTATTCGCAGGTGAACTTCGGCGCGATGCGCCAGGCCGGGGCGCAGGACGTGCCCGACACGCAGTGGATCACGGTCACCATGGACAGCGGCCTCGCCTTCGTGGTCGGCGGCGGCTGGAGCCTGCCACCGGGCTACCCGAACTTCTCCACCACCTGGATCGAGATGATCGGGACCGAGGGCGCGATCCTGCTCGACGATTCCCACCGCGATGTGGTCCTCAATACGATGAAGGGCGGCATGCAGCTGCCGCTGTCCACCATGCCGGGCGAGTTCGTCGAGCACACCTACGCCGGGGCGATGGCCGCGGAGACGCTGCATTTCCTCGAGGCGGTGGTGCACGACCGGCCGGTGCTGGTCACGCCCGAGCATGCCCGCATGGTGATGCAGGTCTACCTGGCGGCCGACCTGTCCGCCGAGCGCAACCAACCCGTCGATCTATGTCGAGAAAAACCCCCAAGCGGATCGGTCTTGCGATCGTCGGCGCGGGCCGCGTAGGCCTGTTCCGCGGCGAAGTCGCCGCGCGGCACCCGATGGTGGATTTCATCGGTGTCGCGGACCTGAAACAGGATCGCCTTGCGCTTCTGAAGGAGAAGACCAAGGCCGATTTCGTGACGCAGGACTTCCGCGAGCTGCTGAAGCGGCCCGAAGTCACCGCCGCGATCATCTCCACCGACGAGCACCTGCACGTCGAGCCGATCCTCGCCGCGCTGGAGCGCAAGCTCTGCCTGCTGATCGAAAAGCCGCTCGCGACGGAATTGACGGAATCGCAAAAGGTCCTGAAAGCAATTCAAACGGCGGGCGTGGATGCCGTCGTCGGCTATACGCAGCGCTTCCGGCGCCGCTGGCTGGTCGCCAAGGAAAAGGTGCGCACCGGCGCGCTCGGCGACGTCACGCTGGTGACCTCGCGCGCGTTCATGAACCGGCTGGTGGCGCTGGACAACTACAAGCGCACCCCCGCGCCGGAAAAGATCTCGCCGATGGTGATCTCGGGCACGCACGCGCTCGACGTGGTGATGTGGATGATGGAGGCGAAGCGCCCGGTCGAGATCTACGCGCGCTCGGTGGACAAGGCGCTGGGACCGCTGTGCCGCGGAATCGATGCAACGGCTGGAACGATTGTTTTTCATGATGAATCCCTTTATCACGCGGTCATCTCGTGGGCATTGCCGGTGGTCTGGCCGGGCGCGGTGTACAGCCTGGAAGTCGGCATCACCGGCACCGAGGGCGTGCTCACGATCGACGACACGCACCGTGACATCGTGCTCGCCACCAGCCGCGCGCAGGAGGAGGGGTATGCTCCGGATTCCCAGAGAAGGGTGGATTTTCTGGGAAGCTATCCGCCGGGGGACATCGCGCTGGGCGAGCTGCGCGGGCCGATGCGCGAGGAAACCGAGCAGTGGCTGAACCGGATATCCATGGGCCTCAAGACGCAGCACGCAACTGCCGCGGAAGCGCACAACCGGCTGATGCTGACCAAGGCGTTCGACAAATCGGCGCGGCTGAAACGCGCCATACCGCTACCCATCGAATCGGAGGAATGATGAAAAAGATCATCGGCATGCTGTTGTTGTTACCGGCAATCGCTTTTTCGCAGGGCTACCCGACCAAACCCGTGCGCATGATCATCCCGTTCGCCCCGGGCGGCGCCTCGGACTTCGTCGGCCGCATCGTTCAGCCGCGGCTGGGGGAATTGCTCGGCCAGCAGGTGGTGATCGAGAACCGCGCCGGCGCCTCGGGCAACCTCGGGCTGGAAGCGGCGGCGCGCGCGGCGCCGGACGGCTACACCATCTACCTCGGCAATGTCGGCACCGTGGCGATCAATCCAGGGGTGTTCCTGAAGCTGCCCGTGAATCCCGTCAGGGATTTCATCGCGATCACCCAGGTGGTGGATGTGCCGGGCGTACTGGTGGTGCACCCGTCGTTCAAGGTGAAGACGATCAAGGAAATGATCGCCTCCGCCAGGGCGTATCCGGGCAAGCTCAATTTCGCCTCCCCCGGAAGCGGCAGCCAGAACCGCCTGGAGATGGAACTCATCCGCAAAGCCGAGGGGCTGGACATGGTGCACGTGCCCTACAAGGGCGGCGCGGGCCCGGCGGCAACCGGGCTCATCGCGGGCGAAACGCACATGATGTTCACCACCGTTTCCTCGGTGCTCGGCCATATCAAGAACGGACGGCTGAACGCATTGGCCGTGGTCAGCGCGAAACGGCTCGCGCAACTGCCGGATGTCCCGACCATGGTGGAGTCGGGATACCCCGAGAGCACTTCGGGTTCCTGGCAGGGAATCTTCGTTCCTGCCGGCACCTCGAAGGACATCGTCGATCGCCTGTACGCGGTGTTGCAGCAGACGATGAGGTCGCCCGAGGTCGTCGAGCGCCTTGGCAAAGGCGGCGTCGAGGTTGTCACCAGCCCGTCGCCGGCCGCATTCGCCGCCTACGTCGCCGCCGAGACCTCGCGCTGGGGCAGGGTGGCGAGGGAATCCGGCGCGACCGTCGATTGAAGAGATCGCAATACAACTAAGCGGAGACAGGAATGGCAAACGCAGGAATGGTGGCGGTGGACTGGCAGCAGCGCATCAACTGGGACCGGTTGCGCAAGTACCGGCTCGAGCGCGCGCGCGCGCGCATGAAGGCCCACGGGTTGGGCGCGATGCTGCTCATGTACGACGAGAATGTGCGCTACGTGACGAGCACGCTCACCCCCGGCTGGAACCGCCTCAAGCCGGGCCTGCGCTACGCCATGCTGTGCGGCGACGACGCGCCGGTGCTGTTCGAGCAGGGCGACATCGGCTTCCAGATCCAGCGCCACTCGCCCTGGATCCCGAAGGAGAACGTGCGCTGGTCCTACGCCTGGATCAAGGGCGCCGCCGGCCCGGCGTCGCTCTCCCAGGTGAAGAAGTTCACCAACGCCATCAAGCAGGAAATGAAGAAATCCGGCGTCGCCGGCGCGAAGCTGGGCGTGGACTTCGTCGACATCAACATGCTGCAGGTGTTCAAGGACGAGAAGATCGACTGGACCGACGGCATGACGGCGATGATGGAGGCGCGCGCGGTCAAGAACGAGGACGAGCAGGAGGCGCTGCGCATGGTCGGCGCGATCGGCGACGCCGCGCACTGGGAGTTCATGCAGTTCCTCAAGCCCGGCCGCACCGAGAACCAGCTCACCGCGCACATCATGGAATACCTGTATTCGGTTCCCGGCATGGAGGACGTGGAGGACGTCATCGTCTCCTCGGGCCCCAACACCTGGCCGAACTGGCGCAATTTCTCCGACCGCATCGTCAAGCCCGGCGACATCGTGTTCATGGACCTCGCCGCGCTCACCTGGAACGGCTACAAGTCCTGCTACTACCGCACCTACTGCGCCGGCAAGGAGCCCACCCGGGAGCAGAAGGACATCTACGCCACGGCGCTCAAGTGGCTCTACGACTCGATCAAGGCGGTCAAGGTCGGAACCACGACGCGCGAAATCGCCTCGCAATGGCCCTCGGCCAAGGAAGCCTGGGGCTACGCGGAGGAGGACCAGGCGGCGGCGAACCTGTGGGGCCACGGCCTCGGCCTCGCGCAGTACGACCAGCCGGTGATCTCGCGCATCTGGTCGCTCGACTACCCGATCGAGATCAAGGAAGGCATGGTGTTCGCGCTGGAGACGCAGCACGGCAGGCAGTTCGAGTGGGGCGTGCGCATCGAGGAGATGCTGATCGTGCACAAGGACAAGGTGGAGATCATCTCCAATTTCCCGGTGGAGCAGATCACCGTGGTCGATCCCATGCCGGGCTACTCGACCCTCGCGGGCCGCTGAAGCGGGCATGCGGACCGCCGTTCTCCAGTCGCCGCGCAAGCTCGAGATCGTCGAGCGTCCGACACCGGCTTCGAATCCCGACGAGGTCCTGGTGCGCATTGCCGCCACCGCGGTGTGCCACACCGACCTGGAGATCTACACCGGGCGCCATCCCGGCGTGCGCTACCCGGTCGTCATGGGCCACGAAGCGACCGGGGTGATCGAAGCGACCGGCGAAAAGGTGACGGGGCTGAAGAAGGGCCAGCACGTGCTCATCAACCCCATCATCGCTTGCGGGCGCTGCGACATGTGCGTGCGAGGCGCGGAGAACCTGTGCCGCGAGGCGGGCCTGTTCGGCCGCGAGGTCGAGGGTTCGCTGACGCAGTACGCGCGCCTCGCGGCGCGCTACGTCCATCCGCTGCCCGCAAACCTTCCGCTCGCCGCCGCGACGCTGATCGAGACCCTGGCGACGGTGCGCCACGCGCAGCAGCGCGTCGGCATCCCCGCCGGCGAGCCGGTGGTGGTGCTCGGCCAGGGAACCGCCGGCCTGCTGCACACGCGGCTCGCCGTGCTCGCCGGCGCGAGGCCGGTGATCGCGGTTTCGCGCAGCCAATGGAAGCTCGACCTGGCCAAGGGCATGGGCGCGGCCCACGTGATCGACACGGACCCCGAGCGGGCCGTCGGGGAAGTCTCGCGCCTGACCGGCGGCGCCGGCGCAAGCGTGGTGATCGACACCACGGGGGTCGAGGCGGCGCTCAAGGCGGGAACCGACATGCTGCGTCCCGGCGGCCGGTTCCTCGCGTTCGCGGTCAGTCATGTGCCGGTGGCGGGCTTCAGCGTATTCCCGCTGTACTACAAGGAGATCAGCATCGTCGGTTCGCGCGCGCTGCTGCCGGAAGACATGGGCCCGTGCATCGAGCTGGTCGCCTCCGGCAAGATCGACGTCAAGGGCTTCATCACCACGACCTATCCGCTCGCGCGCACGGCCGCGGCGTTCGAGGAATACGAGAGAAACCCGGGCCGCATCCTGCGAATCGTGATCGATTCCGCGGCATGAACCTGGTCGTTCCCCTGCGCTCCCCCGGGGCGGCCGACGCGTCGCGCTTCGGCCCCAAGGCGGCGAACCTCGCCGCGCTCGGCCACGCCGGGCTGCCGACGCCCGGCGGATTCTGCGTGGATGCCGAGGCCTACCGCGCGCAATTGCGCGCGCTCGGGCTGGCGGAAACAGCGCGCGGGGTGTTTGCGTCCGAGGACGGCGCGCAGGCGCGACGCTGCGCGCTGCGGATGAAGCTCGAGCTGATGATCCAGCCGATCGCGCCCGCGGTGAGCGAGCCGTTGCTCGCGGCGTGGCGCGAGCTGCGCGCGGAAAGCGCGGCAGCCTGCGTGGTGCGCTCCTCGGCGCTGGTCGAAGACCGGCGCGGCTCGAGCTTCGCCGGACAGTTCGAGAGCTACCTGGGCCTCGAGGACGAGACCGAGTTCGTCACGGCGGTGCGCGGCTGCTGGGCGGCGCTCTGGTCGACGCGCGCGCTGCGCTACATGGCGACCCACGACCTCGATCCGGCCGATACCGCGATGGCGCTGATCCTGCAGCCGCTGGTGCCGGCGCGCGTCGCCGGAGGCGGGTTGTCGCGCACGGCGGACGGCGAGATGCTCATCAACGCGGCGCGCGGACCGGGCGCGGCGATCGCGCAAGGGGAGGTGGTTCCGGACCGCTACGTGCTGACCGAATCCGGCGCGCTCAAGCAATCGGGCGTCGGGCTCAAGTACCGGCACATGGGATGCGTGCACAGCGCGCAAGCCTCGCGCAAGCGCATATTCGCCGCGCGCTGCCTCGAGGACGCGGAGGTGGTGGAGATCGGGCGCATGATGCGCAAGGCGGAAGAAATTGTCGGCGGGCCGGTGGAGATCGAATGGGTGGCCGACGCGGCAGGCGTCAAGCTGGTCCAGGCGCGGCCGCTCGCCATGCAAGCGGCGGTGGTGCCCGACCAGATCTGGCTGCAGCGCCCGCGCCTCACCGGACATCCGGCGGGCGTGGGCTGGGCGACCGGGCGCGCGTGCGTCATCAACTGCGAATGCGAGCTCGCGCGCGTCGGGCCGGGAGACGTGCTCGTCACCACCGTCGCGGGCCCCGCGCTGGTCGACATCCTGCCGCGCGTCTCGGGCGTGGTCGCGGAGCTGGGCGGCAGCACCTCGCATCTCGCCTCGCTCGCGCGCGAGCGCGGCCTGCCGATGGTGCTCGGCGTCTTCGATGCGACGCAGCGCATCCCTGACGGGGCGCAGGTGGCGGTGGACGGAGTGGCCGGGATCGTGCGCTGGATCAAGGGGAACTGAACATGGCCGCAAAGGCGAAGGTCGTCATCACCGATTACGTCTGGGAATCGCTCGAGGTGGAGAAGAAGATTCTCGGCGGCCTGGCGGACTTGGTACCCATGAAGACCAAGACGCCGGCGGAGTTCATCGCCGAGGCGTCCGACTGCGACGCGCTGCTCAACACCTACGCCGGGCCGATCACCGCCGCGGACATGGCGAAGATGCCGAAGTGCCGCATCATCGCGCGCTACGGCATCGGCGTGGATACCATCGACCTCGAGGCGGCGACGCGCGCCGGCATCATCGTCACCAACAACCCGACCTACTGCATCGAGGAAGTCGCCGAGCAGACCATGGCGCTGCTGCTGTCGGCCGCGCGCAAGATCGCCTTCTACGACCGCATGGTGAGGGCCGGGCGCTGGGAGCTGCCGCCGGGCAAGCCGATCTTCCGCCTCGCCGGGCAGACGCTCGGCCTGGTGGGATTCGGCAACATCGCGCGGCAGGTCGCGGTGCGCGCCGCCGCCTTCGGCATGAAGGTGCTCTACGCCGATCCGTTCGTGAAGCAGGGGCAATTCGACGTCCCGGGCACAAAAAAAGAATTTTCTGAATTGCTGAAGGAATCCGACTTCGTTTCGCTGCACCCGCCGCTCACCCCGCAAACCCGCAAGCTGATCAACGACGACGCCCTCGGCAGGATGAAGCCCACCGCGGTGCTCATCAATTGCTCGCGCGGGCCGGTGGTCGACACCGAAGCGCTGGTGCGCGCGCTCGACGCGAAAAGAATCGCCGGCGCGGCGCTCGACACCGTCGATCCCGAGCCGCTGCCCAATCCGCATCCGCTGCGCGGGCGCGAGAACGTGATCCTCGCGCCGCACGCCGCCTGGTACAGCGAACAGGCGATGGTCGGATTGCAGGCGGGGGCGCCGGGCGAGGTGCGCCGCGTGCTCTCGGGCGAATGGCCGATCAACGTCGTCAACCGCGACGTCAAGGGAAAAAACCGCGCTGGGTTATAGTCATGAAAGCCGTCGACACCGGCGACCAATAGGAGGGGGATCTGCATGAAACCATGGGTGATGATGGCCGCGGCCGCAGTTCTTGCGGCGGGCGGCGCGGGCTTCGGACCCGCCGGGGCGCAGCCGAAAGGCGAAAAAATGGCGGCCAAGGAGCAGATGTCCGCCGACGCAAAGCGTGGCAGGTACCTGGTGCAGGTCGCCGGCTGCAACGACTGCCACACGCCGGGATACGCGCCCAGCGAGAGCAGGGTGGACGAGAAGCTGTGGCTGACCGGGGACATTCTCGGCTGGCGCGGCCCCTGGGGCACCACCTACCCCGCCAACCTGCGCCTGACGGCGCAGAAGCTGACTGAAGACCAGTGGGTCGCGCTGGCAACCAGCAAGGCGCTGCGTCCGCCGATGCCGTGGTTCAACGTGCGCGACATGACCGGGCGCGACGTGAGGGCGATCTACCGCTACCTCAAGTGGATGGGCCCCGCGGGCCAGCCGGCGCCGGCCTATGTCCCGCCCGACAAGACGCCGCGCGGGCCGTTCGTGCAGTTCCCCGCTCCGCCGCCGGGAGGCAAGCCGCCCGCCAAGAAGTAGCGGCGCTTGCGGAGTAAAGAACAATTTGCGCCATCCTTTCGCCGACCTGATCGATCTACGCATCGACGAGCAAGGTGCTGGATCGAGTACGCTTTCGCTCAGGGTCGCCGAGCACCATCTGAATCCGCATAAGGTGGTCCACGGCGCGGTCATTTACGCGCTCGCCGATACGGGAATGGGATCAGCGCTCTACCCGACGCTTGCAGCAGGCGAGATCTGCGCAACGATAGAGATCAAGATCAATTACTTCAAGCCGATTGCGACCGGTCATCTCGTTTGCAACACCCAAATCGTCAATCGCGGCAAGACGGTCGCCAACCTCGAGTCGCGGATCTACCTGGAGAAAGTCCTGGTGGCTCAGGCCAACGGCAACTATGCGATCTTCCGGCCAAGGCGAGCTGAGGCCTGACCGTGGGAGATACCGCGATGGTTGAAGTATCGGTGCTGCAGGAGCGGCCGCAGTCCCTCGGAGAGGAGATTGCGAACAGCGTCAGCCACGGCGCCGGCTTGCTC
>Ga0209108_10001892_pt1 | contig 12117 bp, 11 predicted proteins | sample Rifsed10ft1_FD_184003 | JGI IMG/M metagenome (GOLD analysis project Ga0209108, IMG submission 184003) | Soil microbial communities from Rifle, Colorado, USA - sediment 10ft 1 (version 2) | ecosystem: Environmental > Terrestrial > Deep subsurface > Rock core/Sediment | place: Rifle, Colorado...
TCCTGCGTGACGCGTTCGATAAGCTGCACCTCAACGACGCGAGCTTCACCTTCGAGCCGGAGAGCTCGGTCGCGCTCGGGTTCGGGTTCCGGTGCGGGTTCCTCGGCCTCCTCCACATGGAGATCGTCCAGGAACGCATCGAACGCGAGTTCGGGCTCGACCTGATCGCGTCGGCGCCGTCGGTGGAGTACCACGTGCACCTCACCAACGGGCGCGGCACGGTCGTCGTCGACAACCCATCGCTGCTGCCGGACCCGACCGACATCGAGACCATCGAGGAGCCCTGGGTCAAGCTCAGCGTGGTCACGCCGACGACCTACATCGGCCCGCTGATGGAGCTCACGACCAACCGGCGCGGGACGTTCATCGAGATGGAGTACCTGGACCCCACGCGGGTGGTGCTCCACTTCGAGATGCCGCTCGCCGAGCTCATCGTCGACTACTTCGACCTGCTCAAGAGCCGGAGCCAGGGCTACGCGTCGATGGACTACGAGGAGCTCGGGTACCGTCCCGCGAACCTCGCCAAGGTCGACATCCTGGTCAACGGCGAGCCGGTCGACGCGCTCTCGATCATCATCCATCGCGACCGTGCCCAGTCGACGGGCCGCGCCCTGGCCGAGCGCCTCAAGCAGCTGATCCCGCGCCAGATGTTCGAGATCCCGATCCAGGCGGCGATCGGATCGAATGTCATCGCCCGCGAGACCGTGCGCGCGATGCGCAAGAACGTGCTGGCCAAGTGTTACGGTGGCGACATCACGCGCAAGCGCAAGCTGCTCGAGAAGCAGAAGGAGGGGAAGCAGCGGATGAAGCGCGTCGGGTCGGTCGAGATCCCGCAGGAAGCCTTCCTGGCGATGCTCCGCATGGACGAGGCGTAGCCTCCGGCCGTGGACGACTTCGTCGACGTCGCACGGGCGCTGATCACCGTCGGGCTGACCCTCCTGCTGGCCATGCTCCGCCTGGATGCCGAGCGCTTCGGCACGGCCGAGTACTACGAGGCCACCGCTGAGGGTGAGCGCCCGCGGATCCGGCGACGGCTCGGCTGGTACGGCCTCGGCGTGGGCCTCGCGCTGCTGATCCTGTACATCCACCCGGCGCCCCAGTCGGAGCTGTTCCTGGGGCCCGGCGACCGCGTCCGGGCGGTCATGGGCGGCCTCGCCTACGGCGCGATCGGCGTCACCCAGGCGATGCTGTTCGCCTGGGTCCGCTACCACCGGATCCGGTTCCCGGAGGTGTGGTCGTACCCGGGCGCGCTGCTCAACTCCACCGCGACCGCGTTCATCGACGAGGCCGCGTTCCGTGGCGCGATCTTCGGCCTGCTGCTGTCCACCGGTCTCGAGCCGACCACCGCCAACCTCATCCAGACGCTCCTGTACGCGCTGACGACGCGCCTCGGGGCGCCCGGTCGGGACCGCTACCTGCTGGTCCTCGCGCTCGGGATCGGCTTCATCGGCGGCTGGCTGACCGCGGCGACCGGCGGGATCGCGGCGGCGTTCCTCGGCCACGCGATCACCCGGTTCGCGGTCTTCCTGTGCACAGGCCACACCGGCCAGACCAGGCCGCGAGGTCGTGAGGACGAGGAGATCGACCGCACGCGGCGCCCGCCCGAGGGCTGGCGCGTCCTGGGCTCCCGGGATCCCGCACAGCGGGAGCAGTGACGGCCAGCCACCCCGGCGCGCGTGCCCCGGTCGCGCTGTATGTCCACGTCCCGTTCTGCGTCTCGCTCTGCCCGTACTGCGACTTCGTCGTCTACACCGGTGCCGCGACCCGTGGACCGCGGGCACGGATGGACGCGTTCGTCACGGCCTTGCTGGCCGAGATCGACCTACGTGCGGACGCGCTCGACGCCACGCACGGTGTACCGGGCACGCGCGACCGGCCCGTGCTCCGGTCCGTGTACCTCGGCGGCGGGACGCCGTCGCTCCTGCCGGCGGCGGACCTGGAACGGATCCTGGGGCGCGTGCGCGATCGGTTCGGGCTGGCGCCGGGCGCGGAGGTCACCCTCGAGGCCAATCCCGGACCCGACGAGCGTGGCGATCCGGTGGCCCAGCGCCGCGCCGGCATCACGCGGCTCTCGCTGGGTGCCCAGTCGATGGACCCGGACGAGCTGCGCCGGCTGGGGCGGCGCCACCGGCCAGCCGACGTGGGCGACGCGGTCCGTGCCGCGCGCGAGGCCGGGATCGCGTCGGTCGGTCTCGACCTGCTCTACGACCTGCCCGACGGCTGGCACGGCACGTGGATGCGCACACTCGAGGCGGCGCTCGCGCTCGAGCCCGAACACCTTTCGCTCTACGCGCTGACGCTCGATGACCCCGATGCCGAGGGGCTGACCGGCCCGCTTGGCGACCACCTGCCGGTCCGGTCCGGCGCCCGCCGCTGGCGCGAGGTCGCACGACCCGCACAGGACGAGGACCGCGCCGCTGCCCAGTACCACCATGCCGTCGTCGCCCTCGCGGGCGCCGGGTTCCGCGGGTACGAGATCTCGAACTGGGCGCGGCCCGGGCACGAGAGCCGGCACAACCTGGCCTACTGGCAGCGGCAGCCGTACGAGGCGGTGGGGCCGGGCGCGCACGCGTTCGACGGCGTGGCCCGGCGCTGGAACGCCGCACGCCTGGACGGCTACGTGGCGGCGCTGGCCGCGGGATCGCCGCCGCCCGGCGGCGCCGAGGAGCTCGATGCGTCGGATGCCGCCGCGGAGTCGGTCATCCTCGGCCTCCGGCTGGACACGGGTGTTCCGCTGTCGATGGCGTACGAGCCGCCGCTGGCGGACCAGTTCGGCTGGGCGCTCGCCGCGGAGCTGCTGACCGTCACCGACGGCGACCGCGTGGTCCTCACCACGCGCGGCAGGCTGCTGTCCAACGAGGTGTTCGCCAGGCTGGTGTGACGCGGCCGGCGGACGGACGGTGCGTTGACACTCGAACACGACGACTGCTACCATCGCTGCAACCCGTTAGCACTCTCATGCATCGAGTGCTAACCACCGTGGGAGACCGAACTTGGCGCGACGACCTCGCGACACCATCGGCCCCCTGGACCTCCGTACGCAGGCGATCCTCCGGGCCGTCATCGAGGAATACGTCACGACCGCGACACCGGTCGGGAGCCACGCGCTCGTCGAGCGCTATGGCCTCGGCGTGTCGAGTGCGACCGTGCGCAACATCCTGGCCGAGCTGGAACTGGCCGGCCTCCTGACGCACCCGCACACCTCGGCAGGACGCGTCCCGACCGACGCTGGCTATCGCTTCTACGTCGAGTCGATCCACGACGCGGTCCCCCTGCCCGCGGTCGAGCAGCTGATGATCCGCCACCAGTTCGGCCAGGTGGAGTTCGCCAGCGAGCACTGGTTCCGCCTCGCGGCCACGACGCTCGCGAGCCTGACCCGCGCTGCCGGCATCGCGACGCCGGCCAAGCCGCGGTCCGCGCACATCCGACGCGTGGACCTCGTCGCCGTCAACGAGCGGATGACGAGCCTGATCCTCGTCCTGCGCGAGGGCGCCATCAAGCAGGCCGTCGTCAACCTCGACGAGGCCGACGCGGTCGACCAGGCGACGCTCAACCGCGTGGCGACGCTGCTCAACGAGCGCCTGACCGACCTGACGGCGGCTCGCGCCGAGGCAGTCATCGCCCGCCTCGATGCGGACGACCCGACCCAGCGCCTCGCCGCGCGCGTCGGCGAGCGGATCGTCCGGATCGTCCGCGACTACGACGCGGACGCGATCGAGGAGGTCTTCAGCGACGGCCTCCTCAATGTCATGGAGGCCCCCGAGTTCGCCCAGAGCGAGAAGCTCCGACGGGTGTTCACGGCCCTCGAGAACCGGACATACCTCGGGCGGCTGGTCGGCAGCGTCGCGCAGGCCGGGAGCATCCAGGTCTTCATCGGCCACGAGAACACGCCGGCCGAGATGCGCGATGTATCACTGGTACTGGCGCCATATGGCCGGCCCGGCCAGGCGGTCGGTGTCGTGGGCGTGCTCGGTCCGACCCGTATGAGCTACCCGCAGGCGATCGGCACGGTCCGCTTCGTCTCGGGCCTGATGAACGAGCTGGTGGATCACCTGTATGCCTAGTCACCGGACCCGCGCGCACGAGCGCGCCGACGCGATCGACGTCTCGCCGACCAAGCTGCTCGCCGACATCGAGACCCTCAAGGCCGAGGCCGACGCCGCACGGACGCAGGCGGACGAGTACCTCGCGGCCCTTCAGCGCGAGCGCGCCGAGTTCCTCAACTTCAAGCGCCGGACCGCCGAGGAGCGCGAGCGCGAGCTCGGGCTCGCCGGCGATGACCTGATCCGCAAGGTCCTTGCCCTCGCCGACGACTTCGACCGGGCCATCGAGGCGAGACCGCCGTCGATCGCCGGGGACCCCTGGTTCGAGGGCATCGCAGCGATCGATCGCAAGCTGCGGACCCTGCTCGAGTCGGAGGGCGTCAGCACGATCGACGCGGCGCCCGGCCGCGGTTTCGACCCGCGCGAGCACGACGCCGTGGCGACTGTGCCCGACACCGGCCGGCCCGAGGGCGAGATCGTCGAGGAGATCCGCCGCGGCTACCGACTCCGGGACCGCGTCCTGCGACCGGCGTTGGTCGCCGTCGCCGGCCCGTCCGCCGCTTCTGCAGACACCACCGACCTTCCGAACTGACCAGCGACCAAGCGAGGAGCACACACCACCCATGGGAAAGATCATCGGCATCGATCTCGGTACGACGAACTCGGTCGTGGCCGTGATGGAGGGCGGCGAGCCGGCCGTCATCGCATCGGCGGAGGGCGGGCGGACCGTCCCGTCCGTCGTCGCGTTCACCAAGACCGGTGAGCGGCTCGTGGGCCAGCTCGCCAAGCGCCAGGCGGTCACGAACCCCGGCAACACGGTCTTCTCGATCAAGCGCTTCATGGGCCGTCGCTATGACGACCCGGAGGTCAAGCGCTCACGCGAGCTCGTGCCGTATAACGTCGACAAGGACGCGAAGAGCGACGGCATCGTGGTCAAGCTCGCGGACGGCAAGAGCTACACGCCGCCCGAGATCAGCGCGATGGTCCTCCAGAAGCTCAAGACCGACGCGGAGGCCTACCTCGGCGAGAAGATCACCGAGGCGGTCATCACCGTCCCGGCCTACTTCGATGACACCCAGCGCCAGGCGACCAAGGACGCCGGGCGCATCGCCGGTCTCGAGGTCAAGCGGATCATCAACGAGCCCACGGCGTCCGCCCTCGCCTACGGCCTCGACAAGAAGGGCGACGAGAAGATCGCGGTCTACGACCTGGGCGGCGGTACCTTCGACATCTCCATCCTGGAGCTGGGCGAGGGCGTCTTCGAGGTCAAGGCGACCAACGGCGACACGCACCTGGGCGGGGACGACTTCGACCAGCGCGTCATCGACTGGCTGCTGGCCGAGTTCAAGAAGGACCAGGGCCTCGATCTTTCCAAGGACCAGCAGGCCCTGCAGCGGCTCAAGGAGGCCGCCGAGAAGGCGAAGATCGAGCTGTCGTCCACCGCGACCACCGAGATCAACCTGCCGTACGTCACGGCCGACGCCTCCGGCCCCAAGCACCTGGTCATGTCGCTGACCCGGGCGAAGCTGGAGGATCTCGTCGCCGACCTCGTCACCCGGACCGAGGGCCCGGTCAAGGCCGCGCTCAAGGACGCCGGCCTCAAGCCCGGTGACATCGACGAGGTCATCCTCGTCGGCGGCATGACCCGGATGCCGGCCGTCCTCGAGGCGGTCAAGGCGATGTTCAACGGCAAGGAGCCGCACAAGGGCGTCAACCCGGACGAGGTCGTCGCCATCGGCGCGGCCATCCAGGCCGGCGTGCTTGCCGGTGACGTCAAGGACGTGCTCCTGCTCGACGTGACCCCGCTCTCGCTCGGCATCGAGACGCTCGGCGGCGTCATGACCAAGCTCATCGACCGCAACACCACGATCCCGACCTCGAAGTCGCAGGTCTTCTCGACCGCGAGCGACTCCCAGTCGCAGGTGGAGATCCACGTCCTCCAGGGCGAGCGGGACTTCGCCGCGGACAACAAGACGCTCGGCCGGTTCATCCTCGACGGGATCCCGCCGGCGCCACGGGGCGTGCCACAGATCGAGGTCACCTTCGACATCGATGCCAACGGCATCCTCGATGTCAAGGCCAAGGATCGCGCGACCAGCAAGGAGCAGCAGGTCCGGATCACGGCGTCGTCGATGCTCGACAAGAGCGCCGTCGACCAGATGGTCCGCGACGCCCAGGACCATGCCGAGGAGGACCGCAAGCGGCGCGAGGAGGTCGAGACCCGCAACCAGGCCGAGGCGTTGTCGTTCCAGGCCGAGCGCACGATCAAGGACCTGGGCGACAAGGTCGCCTCGGAGGACAAGCTCGAGGTGGAGAACCAGGTGGCCGCCCTGCGGGAGGCGCTCAAGGGCTCCGACATCGAGCCGGTGCGGACCGGGATGACCGCCCTGGCCGAGACGCTCCAGCGCGTGTCGACCGCCGCCTACCAGGCATCCGCTTCCGCGGCCGGCGCCACGGATGGTGCGGACGGTGAAGGGTCCGCCGGTCCGGAGGGCGAGGGCCCGGAGTCGACCGGCGAGGCGGCCGCCGAGCCCGAGGGCGAGGAGACCGTCGAGGGCGAGTTCAAGGAGGTCTAGCCTCGGGCACGCAGGGCTTCCCGGGCGGGGCCCCGGGGCGCTCATCGGGACTGATTCAATCTACCTGCACGGGCGGCAGGATGACGTCGAAGTCGATCTCGTGTTGGAGCAGCACGGAGTGCGGTGCAGCCCCGGCCGAGACCAGCCCGGCGTCCTCGAAGACGGCGTAGTGCGCCCGCCGGGCGATTCCCAGGCGGGGCTGCATCCGGCCGTGCCAGACCGAATAGCGCCCGCGGCCGCCATCCGTTCGCCGGAACCAGCCATCAAGCGGATGGGTCAACACGTGCGCCGCGTCGTCGGCATCGACGAATCCGTCCAGTCGATCCGCACGCTCCGGCGTGCCGACCAGCTCGACGTCCGCCCCGCCCCACGTTCCCTCGCACCGATGCCGATACCGACGACAGACGTCGTCGGCCGCCCACTCGGCCTCGAGTGTCGTGGCGCCGCCGTGCCACGGCATGCGCCACAGGTGTCGTGGCAGGGCCACGAGCGGCGAGTCGAGCGTCGTCCCGAAGAACCAGACGGCCCGTCGACCGTCGGGCCCGCGCACGTACGCGCGGTAGTTCGTCTGCGCGAATGAGACGCGCAGCCACGACGCGCCGGCGAAGCGGAAGTCGCGGTCCCGGAACGAGACGGCCGACACGAACCCGCGCTGGGTGCCACTGTCAAGCGTCCGGACCTCCGGCGTGACGCTCGCGGGCAGGAGCGTGGCGAGTCGTTCCGGGTCCACGTCGAAGGTGACGATCGCGAGGTCCTCGAGGGTCGTGCTCGCGTCGAAGCCCGTGAGGCGCGGTCGCGGACGGGCGAACGCCTCCGCCGCGGTGAGGTCCATCCCTCAGCCGAGGAAGAGGTCCACCCCCGGAGCGATCGCCCCCAGGATCAGGACGATGGCGTAGCCGGCAAGCAGCAGCACGCCGGCCCGCAGGTGCAGCTGGACGTTGACGCCCATGACCGACATCAGCCCGTAGGGGTTGTCGTAGTTGGGCGCCAGGCCACGCGACACCTGGAGCGCCAGCGGCACCGTGAGCAGCATCAGCAGCGTCGGGATCGGCAGGACGCCCGCGATGACGCCCGAGACCAGGGCCACGTACGCGCCGGCGGCGGCGAGGTTGTAGCCGGTGATGACCACCTCTCGCGAGAACCGGACGGGCAGCGTCCGCTTGCCGGCGTGGGCGTCGCCACGGCGGTCCGGGATCTCGTTGACGTACAGGATCAGCGCGATGAACAGGGCGACCGGGATGGAGGCGACGAACGGCTCCCAGGACAGCGTCCCGCCCGTCTGCACGACGTAGGCACCGAGGAGCATCAACGGGCCGAACCCGACGGCGACGGCGATCTCGCCGAGGCCCCGATAGACGAACTTCAGCGGCGGCGCGGTATAGCCGATGCTCACGATGAACCCGGCGATCCCGATGGCCAGCAGCGCCGGCGAGCCCCAGAACGCGAGGAGCACGAAGCCGATGGCAAGGGCCGCGAGGTAGAAGACGGTCGCGATCGTCGCCATCCGTCGGAGCGACACCAGGCCGTACTGGATCACCCGCGATCCGCCGCTGTACTGGGTCGGCGTGACGTTCGCGTCGTCCGCTCCCTGGACGGTGTCGAACACGTCGTTGGCGACGTTGAGACCGAGATGGACGCAGGCCGCTCCGATCACGGTGAGGATCGCCGCCACGAGGTCGAACGACCCATGCGAGGCCGCGATGACGATCCCGAGCAGCACCGGCACGACCGTGGCGGAGAGGAATGGCAGGCGGGTAGCGCGCAGGGCCAGCCAGCCGAACGAGAGCCGTGGCTTGACCGGCGTGCCGCGCTCGGCCGACAACGCGTCGAAGTACTTGCGCGACTGCCCGATCGACCGCTCCGAATACTCGAAGAACGGGACCTCCGCCTCGTCCCAGCCCCAGGCCCGGTCGGCGGCCAGGACGACCCGCGCATCCGCCACGGACGCGCGTCCCCAGACCGTGACGTGCCGGCGCTCGTCGTAGCCATAGCCCGGCTGCGGCCGGATGTGCGAACCCGTCAGCGAGACGACGCGATCCGTCGGTACGGAGAGCCCGGCCGGCATGTCGAACGCGGCCGCGAGCCCGGCCACATCCACAGACGCGGTCACCGCGACGCTGACCGGATAGCCGGTGTCATCGACCCAGGTGGCGATCTGGTACGGGTAGCCGGCGAGCTTCTCGAGGCCGCTCGCGGCGTCGAGCTCGGGTGTGCTGCGGCCGTCGGCGACGACCGGTGCGGCGCTCGTCATCACGCGGCCTCCTCGTCGATCACCGTGACCGTCGGCGTGCTCATCGGCTGGCCGTCGGCCCAGTACATCACCCGGCGCGGCGTGATCTCGATGAGGGCGCGCTCGAAGAAGAGCGGCAGGGCGACCCGCGCCTTCAGGAACGCGACGATGGCCGGCTCCTTGTGCTCCCAGATCTCGAGCAGTCGCTCCCAACCGCCGTGCGGATCCTCGTCGAGGACGCGGGCGTCGCCCTGGATCGTCGCCCGCCCGGTCCGACCGTCGACCGCGACCGGGTCGGTGATCGAGACCGCGACCTTGGCGTTGCCCTTGATGTGCTCCAGCTTGCGGCTGAACAGGGTCGAGGAGGTCATGTAGATCCGCTCGCCGTCCCACAGCGGGATGAGCGGGTAGGTGACCGGGCGACCGTTCGGGTCGACGACCGAGAGCTCGCCCACGAGCGCGGCGTCGAGGAGCTCGATGACGGGGGTCGGCATGCTGGCCATGGCGTGGCTCCTGGTATCGGGCGCAGGGTGCGGTCGCTGTGTGCTACCTGAGTGTAGCACGTTTTTGGCGAGTGTCGAGCCTCGGCCGCACGGTGGGACGGCGCGCGGCCGGTGACAGGCGTACGATGCCCGCCCATGCCTGACGACGTCGTGTCGACGACCGCGCTCGCGGGCGCGCCGCTGTCGACGACCCCGCTCATCGCTGCCCGCGGGCTGACCAAGAAGTTCGGCGAGTTCACCGCCGTCGACGCCATCGACTTCGACGTCGCCCAGGGTGAATCGTTCGGCTTCCTGGGCCCAAACGGCGCGGGCAAGACCTCCACGATGCGGATGATCGGCTGCGTCTCCCCGGTGACCGCCGGGACGCTCAGCATCCTCGGTCTCGACCCGGACCGTGACGGCCCGCGGATCCGCGCCAGGCTCGGGGTGGTCCCCCAGCAGGACACGCTGGACAACGAGCTCACGGTCCGCGAGAACCTGCTCATCTACGGTCGCTACTTCGGTCTCAGTCGCGCCGAGTGCGCCCGCCGCGCGGACGATCTCCTCGACTTCGCGCAGCTGTCCGAGCGCGCCGGCGACCAGGTCGAGCACATGTCGGGCGGCATGAAGCGACGCCTGACGATCGCACGCTCGCTCATCAACGAGCCCGAGCTGATGCTGCTCGACGAGCCCACGACCGGCCTGGACCCGCAAGCGCGGCACCTGCTCTGGGACCGCCTGTATCGATTGAAGCAGCGGGGCGTGACCCTCGTGCTCACCACCCACTACATGGACGAGGCCGAACAGCTCTGCGACCGCCTGGTCGTGATGGACAAGGCGAAGATCGTCGCCGCCGGATCGCCGCGCGAGCTGATCGAGCGCTACTCCACCCGCGAGGTCGCCGAGCTCCGTTTCGCGCCGGGGCTCCAGGAGACCCTGGACGGCCAGCTCGACGGGATCGCCGAGCGGGTGGAACACCTGCCCGACCGGATCCTGCTCTACGCCGACGACGGCGAGGCCGCCGCGGTCGCCGTCCACGAGCGCGGCATCCAGGCCGAGTCGGTCCTCGTCCGCCGCTCGTCCCTCGAGGACGTCTTCCTGCGGCTCACCGGCCGCTCGCTGGTCGACTGAAGGCGACAGGATGACCGCCGTCGCGCGGCCCTCGACCGGCATCGAGCGGGTCCTGGAGCACCGTTTCCTCGTCTATCGGCGGACCTTCCGGGCGAGCCTGTTCAGCTCGTTCCTCACGCCGGTGCTGTTCCTCGCTGCGATGGGCCTCGGGCTCGGTTCGTACGTGAGCACGTCCTCCGCCGCGGCGCTCGACGGCGTCTCCTATCTCGCCTTCCTCGCGCCCGGCTTGCTGGCCGCCACCTGCATGCAGTCGGCCGCGTTCGAAGCGACGTTCCCGATCATGGCCGGGCTGCTCTGGAACCGGACCTTCCACGCGATGCACGCGACGCCGATCAGCGGTCGCGACGTCACGCTGGGCAATCTCGCCTGGATCGCGGCCCGGATGCTCCTGATCGCAACGGTCTTCACGGTGGTGATGGTCCTGTTCGGGGCGACCGAATCGCCGCTGGTGATCTTCGCGATCCCGGCGGCGGCCCTGACGGGGATGGCGTTCGCCGCCCCGATCGCAGCGTTCTCGGCGACGCAGCGCACGCCCGAGAAGTTCAACGCGATCTTCCGCTTCGGGATCACGCCGCTGTTCCTGTTCTCGGGCACGTTCTTCCCGCTCGACTCGCTCCCGACGATCCTCCAGCCGCTGGCCTGGGTCACGCCGCTCTACCACGGCGTCGTGCTGACGCGAGGGTTCTCGCTCGGGACGATCGGGGAGGAGCCCGTCCTCGCGGTCGTCCACCTCCTGGTCCTGCTCGGGTTCATCGTCGTGGGGACGGTCTGGGCGGACCGCACCATCAGCGCCCGGCTGGTGCGCGGATGACCGCCCTCCGGCTCACACCCACATTCCTCATCGGCAGCCGCCGCTCGTTCCGCCTGGTCGAGCGCAACATCTACGTGTACCGGCACACCTGGCTGATCATCCTGTCCGGGTTCTTCGAGCCGCTGTTCTACCTGCTCGGGATCGGCTTCGGCCTTGGTGCCCTCATCGGGACGGTGCCCGGGCCCGGCGGCGAACCCATCCCGTACCAGCTGTTCGTCGCGCCGGCGCTCCTGGCCAGCTCGTCGATGAACGGCGCGATCAGCGAGGCGACGTTCAACTTCTTCTTCAAGCTCAACTACAACAAGACGTTCGCGTCGATCCTCTCGACGCCGCTGTCGCCCGGCGACGTCGCCGTCGGGGAGCTCATGTGGGCGCTCATCCGTGGCGGGCTGTACGCCATCGGGTTCATGGTCGTGATGGCCGTGCTGGGCCTGATCGTGTCGCCGTGGGTCGTGCTCGCGGTCCCGGCGGCGCTGCTCATCGGGTTCGCCTTCGGGGCGGTCGGGATGGCGGCGACGTCGTACATGAAGACCTGGCAGGACTTCGACCTGATCCAGCTCGTCATCCTGCCGCTGTTCCTGTTCTCGGCGACGTTCTTCCCCATCGAGACGTATCCCGAAGCGCTCCAGCTCGTCGTCCGGTTGACGCCGCTCTACCAGGGCGTGGACCTCATCCGCTCGCTGACGGTCGGCGAGATCGGCCCGGTCCTGCTGGTCCACGTCGCCTATCTCACGATCATGGGGATCGTCGGACTCGTGATCGTGTCCCGACGGTTGGACCGGCTCCTGCTCACGTGACCGGTCCGTGGTGACCGACCGCGACGGGCTCGCGGCGCTCACCGCCG
>Ga0209108_10001893_pt1 | contig 12104 bp, 12 predicted proteins | sample Rifsed10ft1_FD_184003 | JGI IMG/M metagenome (GOLD analysis project Ga0209108, IMG submission 184003) | Soil microbial communities from Rifle, Colorado, USA - sediment 10ft 1 (version 2) | ecosystem: Environmental > Terrestrial > Deep subsurface > Rock core/Sediment | place: Rifle, Colorado...
TGGTCTGGTCAACCAGGGCTGGAAGGACTCCAGCGACGCGATCCGGGATCGGACGGGGGCCGGCGCTGAGCCGCCGATCGCCCTCGCCGAGGTCCAGGGCTACGTGTACGACGCCAAGCTTCGCCTGGCGGCGTTGGCGCGGATGCGCGAGGAAGCAGATCTGGCGGCACGGCTCGAGGCGGATGCCGAACGACTGCGCGAGCGCTTCGAGGCGGCATTCTGGGTCGAGGACCAGCGCTACTACGCGATGGCGATCGACGGCCGGAAGCGACGCGCGGACGCGATCGCCTCCAACGCCGGCCAGTGCCTGTGGACCGGGATCGCGTCGCCCGATCGGGCCCGCGACGTGATCGACCGGCTGCTACGGCCGGCGATGTTCTCGGGCTGGGGGATCCGGACCTATGCCGCCGATCAGCCCGGGTACAACCCCATCGGCTACCACACTGGGACGGTCTGGCCCCACGACACCTCGCTGATCGCCGCCGGACTGAAGCGCTACGGCTTCGACGACGCCTCGAACCGCCTCGTCAGCCAGATCCTGGAAGCGGCGCAGGGGTTCCCCGACTACCGTCTGCCGGAGCTCTTTTGCGGCTTCGACCGGACCGAGACGCCGGCCCCGGTGCCCTATCCGGTCGCCTGCTCGCCGCAGGCGTGGGCCGCCGGCTCCGCGTTCCTGTTCCTCTCGACGATGCTCGGGCTGCGGGCCCACGCGGACCGCGCCGAGCTCGAGCTGCTCCATCCGCACCTGCCGGAGTGGCTGGCCAAGGTGACGATCACCGACCTGCGCGTCGGTGAGGCATCCGTCGACCTGTTGTTCCACCGCTGGCGTGGCACGACGAGCGCCGAGGTCCTGCGCAAGGTCGGCGACGTGGCCGTCACGATCCGGCTCTGACGGCCGGGGCCCATGACCACGACCCGGGCGCTGCTCGAGGACGGCATCGAGCGGCTGCGTGCCGCCGGCCTCGAGACGCCACGGCTCGATGCCGAGGTCCTGCTCGGCCACGCGGTCGGTGCCGACCGGACGGCGATCCTGGCCCACCCGGACGCGCTCGTCGGGGACGGCCCCGCGGCCACCTTCGACGCGATGCTGGAGCGCCGCGCCGCGGGCGAACCGGTGGCCTACATCCGCGGCATCAAGGAGTTCCACGGGATCGCCCTGGGGGCCGACCCACGGGCGCTCATCCCGCGTCCGGAGACCGAGGGGCTGGTGGATGTCGCGCTCGCCGACGTGATGCGCCGCCTCACCGGCGGCGCGCAGCCAGAGACGAGTGGAGCGATCCGGGTCCTCGACATCGGGACGGGGAGTGGGGCCATCGCCATCGCGATGGCCGTCGAGCTGCGACGCCGGCGTGTCCCGCCGGACGAGGTCGCGATCGATGCGCTCGACATCTCGCCAGAGGCGCTCGACCTCGCGCGGGAGAACGCCGTCGCCCATGGTGTCGGCGACCGACTGACCTTCGTCGTTGCCGATCTCACCCCGCCACCCGGTTCGGGACCGTGGGATGTGGTCGTGGCCAACCCGCCGTACGTCGCCACCGACGCGCTCAGCGCGCTCGGGCCGCCGACCTCGTTCGAGCCGGCGCTGGCGCTCGACGGCGGTCACACGGGGCTCGTGGTCATCGAGCGCCTCCTCGAGCGGCTCCCCACGATGCTGGCGCCTGGCGGCCTCGCGGTGCTGGAGATCGGGGCGGACCAGGCCGACGCCGTCACCGCGATCGTGTCGTCGAAGCTGCCGGGCTGGACCTGCCGGATCACGCCGGATCTCTCCGGGCTCCCCCGGGTCGCAAGCCTGAGCGAGGGGCCCGCATGACGGCACCCGCCTTCCCGATCCGGCTCATCGCGCTCGACATCGACGGGACCCTCATCGGGGACGACCTCACGATCGGGGCACGGACCGTCACCGCCATCCGGGCCGCGACCGCCCGCGACGTCGCGGTGTCGCTCGTGACCGGCCGCATGGTCTCGAGCGCGATGCGGTTCGCGCGCGAGCTGGACCTGCGCGGACCGGTCATCGGCTACCAGGGCGGCCTGATCCGGGCCATGCCGCCCGCGGATTCGCCGAGGCTCGGACGGCTGCTGCGGCACACACCGCTGTCGGCGGCCGCGGCACGCGACATCGTGACCTGGACGCGCGAGCAGGGGCTCGATCCCCACCTCAACCACCTCGAGCGGTTCATCCTGCGCGCGGACGACCCCAACGCCGATGACTACTCCGCGTTCATGGGCTCCCGGGCCGAGCTCGTGCCCGACCTCCTCGCCGCGATCCGTCACCCGGTCACGAAGGTCCTCGCGGTCGGCGAGCCGCCGCGCCCGAGTGAGCTTGCCGAACGAGCCCGGGCCCACTTCGCGGGATCGGCGGACGTGACGATCTCTCACCCGCGCTTCCTGGAGTTCGTGGCGCCCGGGGTTTCGAAGGGACGGGCCGTCCGCTGGCTGGCGCGACGGCTGGGCGCGCCGCTCGCCGCGACGCTGGCGATCGGGGACCAATGGAACGATCTCGAGATGCTTGCCGAGGTCGGCCATGGAGCGGCGATGCCGACCGCGCCGCTCGAGGTTCGCGCCGTCGCCCGCTACATCGCGCCGCCCCTTGCCGACGAGGGCGTCGCCGCGCTCATCGAGCAGCTCGTCCTGGCGTCACCGGCCGCCGCGCTCGGCGCCGCACGAGCACTCGAGGCGGATGCCATGACGCAGCGTGCGGTCCCTGCGTGACCGTCCGCGTCGTGCCCGACGATGCCGCGGGTAGGGAAGCCGCGATCGCGGTCCTGCGCGCCGGCGGCGTGGTCGCGCTCCCCACCGACACGGTGTACGGGATCGCGGTCGCACTCGACACGCCAGGCGGGATCGAGCGGTTGTTCGAGGTCAAGCGCCGGCCACCCGAGCGTGGGATCGTGCTCCTCCTCGACGATACCGAGCAGGCCACGCGGATCGGGACGATGACGCCGGGTGCCCGTGCCCTCGCGGAAGCGGGCTGGCCCGGTGGCCTGACCATCGTCGTCCCGCAGCGCGCAGATGTGGTCCTGCCGCCGGCGTTGACCGGTGGACGGCCGACCATCGGTCTTCGCGTCCCGGACCACGCGACCCCGCGCGCGCTCGCGCGCGGGGTCGGACCGCTGCCGACGACGTCGGCCAACGTCTCCGGGCTGCCCGAGGCAAGCGATGCCGGCGAGATCGAGCGACAGCTCGGCGATGCCATCGATCTCGTGCTCGACGGCGGCCGGGCGCACGGCGGTCCGGCGTCGACCGTGGTCGACTGCACCGGCGAGCAGCCGCGGATCCTCCGGGTCGGCGCGCGCCCGGTCGACTGGGTCGCGGGCATCCTCGACGCTGCGGGCATGACCCACGACATCCGAGCCGGCGCCCCAGGCTGACGGCGGGCAGACACCGGAGGCGACAGGCGCGTTCGACGCGGCGTGCGTTCGTGGGAAGATAGCCGGCAACGAGCCGGCGGCGTGCGGCGGGGGGACGACGGTGGCCACAGGAAGGAGTCGACGCGCCATGACCATCACGCCCTCGCGCGGTCTCGCGCTCGGGTCGATCGCCGAGGTGGACCCCGTCCTCTGGGCGGCGATGGAGGGTGAGCGCCGCCGTCAGCACGACAAGATCGAGCTGATCGCCAGCGAGAACTACACCTCCGCCGCGGTGATGGAGGCCCAGGGCAGCTGGCTGACCAACAAGTACGCCGAGGGACTGCCGGGCAAGCGCTATTACGGCGGCTGCGAGTTCGTCGACGTCGCGGAGAATCTCGCCCGCGATCGCGCGCTCGCGCTCTTCCCGGGTGCGGAGCACGTCAACGTCCAGCCCCACTCCGGGGCTCAGGCCAACATGGCCGCCTACTTCAGCGTGCTCAAGCCCGGCGATCGGATCCTCGGGATGAGCCTCGCGCACGGCGGCCATCTGACCCACGGCATGGCGATCAACTTCAGCGGGCGCCTGTACGAGGTCCACGCCTACGGCGTGAGCAAGGACACCGAGCGGATCGACTACGACGCGATGGAGGCCCAGGCGAACGAGGTCCGCCCCAAGCTGATCATCGGCGGCGCGAGCGCCTATCCACGCCTCTGGGATTTCGAGCGGATGGCTGCCATCGCCCACTCGGTGGGGGCGATCCTGTTCGTCGACATGGCCCATGTCGCCGGGCTGGTCGCGGCGGGTGTCCACCCGAGCCCATTCCCGCACGCGGACATCGTCACCTCCACCACGCACAAGACCCTGCGCGGGCCGCGCGGCGGCCTCATCTTCTCGCGCGAGGAGCTGCCGCCCGAGCTGGACCCGGCCGACTTCCCCGCCCTCAGGGGCACGCTCGGCGCCGCCATCGACAAGACCGTCTTCCCGGGCGTCCAGGGCGGTCCCCTGATGCAGGTCATCGCGGGCAAGGCCGTCGCGTTCAAGCTTGCCGCGGAGGAGCCGTTCCGCGAGGACCAGCGCCGGACGGTCGCGAACGCCCAGGTGCTCGCGGCGTCGCTCGCCGCCCAGGGCGCCCGTGTCGTCTCGGGCGGGACCGACAACCACCTCATGCTCGTCGACGTGACCCCACTCGGGGTGACCGGCGTCGAGGCCGAGCACCTGCTCGACGAGATCGGCATCACGGTCAACAAGAACGGCATCCCGTTCGATCCGTTGCCGCCGAACACGGCGTCGGGCATCCGGCTGGGCACCCCGGCGACCACGTCCCGCGGCTTCGGCGAGGACGAGATGCGCGCCGTGGGCCGGATCATCATCGAGGCGATCCGCACGCGTGACGACCCGGCGGCCCATCGGCGACTCGCCGCGGAGGTCGCCGAGATCGTCGATCGCTTCCCGGTCCCTGGGTTGCCCGCGGCGTGACCCTCATCGAGGGGGTCGGATCGAGCATCGGGCCGATCATCGCGGTATTCCTCGCCGCGGGTCTCCTCTCGCTCGGCCTGACACCGCTGATCCGTCGATTCGTCATCCGCCACGACATCGTGGATCGGCCGGATGAGCGTCGGGTCAACACCGCCCCCGTTCCACGCGCGGGCGGGCTCGCCGTCGCGGCCGCCTTCCTGACGGTCGCGGCCGGCTTCGTGCTCCTCAACGAAGCCGCGGGGTGGGTGCCGGAACCGCTGACGATCCAGTCGAGCGACCTCGTCGCGCTGTTCCTGGGCGGGGCGCTCGCCGCCACGCTGGGGGCGATCGACGACCTGTTCGACCTGCGGGCGCGCTGGCAGCTCGCCGGTCAGGTCGCGCTCGCCGTCCTGGCCGTGGCGCTGGGGATCACCATCGAGTTCGTCGCCAACCCGTTCGGCGAGGGAGTCATCCGGTTCGAGTTGGTCTTCGCCGCCGGCCTGACGATCTTCTGGATCGTCGGGATGATCAACAGCATCAACTGGATCGACGGCCTCGATGGCCTGTCCACGGGGATCGCCCTGATCGCCGTCGTGACCCTGGGGCTCATCAGTCTGACCACGCAGGTCGCCCAGCCCCTGATCGCCGTCCTGTGCTTCGCCCTGGCCGGCGCGTTGCTCGGCTTCCTGCGCTGGAACTTCCACCCGGCCACGATCTTCCTTGGCACGAGCGGCGTGCAGTTCGTGGGCTACACGCTCGCGGTCCTTTCGATCCTCGGGTCAGCCAAGGTGGCGGTCGCGCTCCTGGTCCTGGGCGTGCCGATCATCGACACGTTCTGGATCATCGTCCGCCGCCTGTCGGAGGGGCGCTCCCCATTCAGCCCGGACCGCTCGCACATCCATCACCGCCTGCTGGACCTCGGGCTGCCCCACGCGCGGACCGTGCTGGTCATCTACGGCATCTGCATCGCGCTCGCGGCGCTCGCGCTGCTGCTCTCGGAGGTGACCCAGCTCTACGCGTTCCTGGGTGTCTTCGTGCTCTCGGGGCTGGTCCTGTTCGGGCCGACGCGCGGCGCCTTCCGCCGACCCGAGGAGCTCGACGCGACCTCGTACGAGAACGGTGAGGGCGGCCAGGGCCGTTGACGCGGCGCCCGGGTCGCAGCTGCTACACTGGCGCCGCCTTGACAGGTCGCCCATGATCGAGCCCGGCCGTGGGATGGCGTACCTCGCCCTCTTCTCGGAGATCGGTCTTTCACTCCTGGTGACGACGCTGCTCGGCGTGGCCATCGGCTACTGGATCGACGGACAGTTGGGGACCAACCCGATCTTCGCGATCGCCGGCTTCCTCGCCGGTGGCGCAGCCGGGACCCTGATGATCTACAGATTGGTCGATCGGTTCCTCAAGACGATCGAATGACCGGTCCCGAACCGACCGGCAGAGCGAGGAAGCGAGCGCGGCGACGAGCCGCGCTCCTGTGTGTGGAGCAAGCGTGACGAGCGAGCAGGTCGCCAACGACATCGCCGAGGAGGCGCCGGTCGACGCACCGGCGGGCGAGGCCCGAACGAGCGACGCCCCGGCGGGCGGACCGACGCCCAGGAGGGGGCGCGGTCTGTCGTCGCGGTGGTTCCTGCTCATCGGTGGCGTGATCGTGGCCAACATCGTCGCCTTCATCCTCGCCCCACCCTTCCCCCGCGAGGGCGCCGCCGGCGACGCGTGCGCCTACCCCGCCTGCTTCATCGAGGGCACCCTCGAGTTCCCCGCCCCGCATGTCGTCCTTGGTGAGCACGCCCCGGCCGATCAGCTGGTCACGTTCACCCCGAGCATCAGCTCGACCATCCTCACGATGTGGATCGTCATGGTGCTCGTCGTGGTCGTGTCGTGGCTGCTGGTCAGACGCAGCGCCCTCATCCCTTCTCGCGGCCAGAACGTATTCGAGTGGTTCTACGAGTTCATCAGCGACTTCGGCGTCGGCCTCGCCGGTCCCACGGCCCGCCCGTACATCCCGATCTTCGTCGCGTTCTTCCTGCTGATCATCTTCTCCAACTGGATCGGCCTCGTGCCACCGGTCGGCCGCATCGAGGAGCTCCGTGCGCCGACCAGCGACGTGAACATCACGCTCGGCCTGGCGCTCGTGAGCTTTGCGATCTTCGAGATCGAGGGCTTCCGGCGCCTCGGCGTGCGCGGCTACCTCGGCAAGTTCTTCCCGTTCTACGAGTTCAAGCACGGCATCGGCGCGGGGATCATCGCCCTGTTCGTCGGACTCGTGGAGCTCATGCTCGAGTTCGTCAAGCCCGTGACGCTCTCGATGCGTCTCTTCGGCAACATCTATGGCGGCGAGGTCGCGCTCGGCGTGATGATCGCCCTCACGATCGCGTTCGTGCCGGTCGGGCTCTACGGCCTGGAGGTCATGCTCAACGCGATCCAGGCGCTGATCTTCAGCGTCCTCACACTCATGTTCATCGTCCTTGCGATCGAGAGCCACCACGAGGAGGAGGGGCACGTCGCCGAGGAGGCGATCGATGCCATCGACGGCGAGGGCGGCCAGCTCCAGCCCGCTCACTAGGCGCCGGGGGCGCACCAACCACGGTCCCATTGGTCCCGGGCGATCGCTCCGGGCAGTAGGAGGAAACCACGTCATGGATCACATCGGCGCCGGTCTCGCGGCCCTCGGGGTCTTCGGCCCCGGCATCGGAATCGGCATCCTTGCGGGCCTGTCCGCGCAGGCGATCGGGCGCAACCCCGACGCGGCTGGCCAGATCCGCGGCATCGCGATCATCCTCGCGGCGTTCGCCGAGGGCCTGGGCGTGCTCGCGATCGTCGTGGGCCTGCTCGCGATCTTCATCCAGCCCGCGTAGTCGACCCCGCAGGGAGACACGATCGTGGGATTCCTGGCCGTCGCCGACGGCGTCGGACGCGACATCCTGACATTTGCGGCCGAGGAAGGCGGCGAGGCGCTGTTCCAGATCAACCTGTTCTGGGTCATCGTCAGCGCCCTCAACTTCCTGGTCTTCTTCGTGCTGATCTGGACGTTCGCGTTCAAGCCCGTCTCCCGCATGCTCGCCGACCGGCGGGAGCGGATCGAGCAGGGCCTCCAGGATGCCGAACAGGCCCGGCGCGACCGCCAGAACGCCGAGGCCGAGCGACTCGCGACCCTGGCCGAGGCGCGCCGCGAGGCGAACGACATCCTTGTCCGCGCCCAGCGGGTCGCCCAGGAGACACGCGACGCGGACATCGCCGCGACCCGTGAGGAGCTGGAGCGCATGCGGGTTCGCGCGACTGGCGAGATCGAGGCCGAGAAGGCGCGCGCCATCGCGGAGCTCCGCGGCGAAGTCGCCGAGCTTGCGCTTGCCGCCGCGGGACGTGTCGTCGGGGAATCGATGACCGATGCGCGCCAGCGTCGCCTCGTCCAGGAATTCCTGGCGAGTGTCGACACGACCGGCGATCGGAGCAACTGACCGATGGCCCGTCGCGACACCGCTGCACGCCGATACGCGGAGGCCGCCTTCGAGGTGGCGATGCGCGACGGCACCCTCGACGTCTGGCGCCGGGAGCTGGACGCCAGCGCCATCCGGCTCGGCGATGAATGGGTGATGCGCGTGCTGTCGAATCCCGCCGTTCCGATCGACCAGCGCTCCGTCGCCGTCGCGGCGCTCCTGGAGCGCACCGCGAGCCGCGCGGTCCAGAACCTGGTGCAGCTCCTGCTGCGGCGCGGACGCATCGAACAGCTCCCGCGCGTGGCGGCGGAGTTCCGTCGCCTCGACGACCGCCGCCAGGGCGTCACCAACGCCACCGCCACGAGCGCCGAGGCCCTGCAGCCGGACGAGATCGAGGCCCTCACGACCCGGTTGGAGCAGTCGACCGGCGGGCGCATCGCCCTCGATGTCCAGGTCGATCCGGGCCTGCTCGGCGGGCTCGTCGTGCGCATCGGCGACCGCCTGATCGACGGGAGCGTCCGGGGTCGCCTCGAGCGGCTGCGGAATCAGCTCACCTCCGGCGCCCTCTAGGAGATCCACCGACCATGGCAATCCGTTCCGACGAGATCACCAGCATCATCAAGTCCGCCATCGACTCGTTCGACTCCGGCGTCGAGACGCGCAGCGTCGGCACGGTCGTCGAGGTCGGTGACGGGATCGCCCAGATCTACGGGCTCGATGGCGCGCTCGCGTCGGAGATGCTCGAGTTCCCCGGCGGCGTCATGGGCATGGCGCTCAACCTCGAGGAGGAGACGGTCGGTGCGGTCCTGCTCGGCAACGCCTCGTCCATCAAGGAGGGCGACACGGTCAAGACGACGGGGCGCGTCGTCGAGGTCCCGGTCGGCCAGGCGCTGCTCGGTCGGGTCGTCGACGCGCTCGGACGTCCGCTCGACGACAAGGGACCGATCGCCTCGACGGCGAACCGACCGGTCGAGCGGATCGCACCCGGCGTCATCGTGCGCCAGTCGGTCGATACGCCGGTCCAGACGGGCATCAAGGCCATCGACGCACTCATCCCGATCGGGCGCGGGCAGCGCGAGCTGATCATCGGCGACCGTCAGACGGGCAAGACCGCGATCGCCATCGACACGATCATCAATCAGAAGGGCAAGGGTCTCGTCTGCATCTATGTCGCGATCGGGCAGAAGCTGTCCACGGTCGCCAACACGGTCGCCGTCCTGGAGCAGTACGGCGCGATGGAGCACACGATCGTCGTCGTCGCCGGCGCCGAGGACCCCGCCCCGCTGCAGTACCTGGCACCGTACGCCGGCGTGGCGATGGGTGAGGAAGTCATGGAGAACGGGGTCGATGTCGCCGGGCAGGGCCTCGTCAAGGACGCCCTGTGCGTCTATGACGACCTGTCCAAGCATGCGTGGGCCTATCGCGAGATGGCCCTGCTGCTGCGCCGTCCGCCCGGCCGCGAGGCCTACCCAGGCGACGTCTTCTACCTGCACAGCCGGCTCCTGGAGCGGGCGGCCCGCATGAACGAGGCGAACGGCGGTGGATCGCTGACGGCCCTGCCGATCATCGAGACACAGGCCGGTGACGTGTCGGCCTACATCCCGACCAACGTCATCTCGATCACGGACGGCCAGATCTTCCTCGAGACGGACCTGTTCAACGCTGGGCAGCGCCCCGCGCTCAACATCGGCATCTCGGTCTCGCGTGTCGGTTCGGCCGCGCAGACCAAGGCGATGAAGAAGGTCGCTGCCCCGCTCAAGCTGGACCTGGCGCAGTACCGCGCGCTGGCCGCGTTCGCCCAGTTCGCATCGGACCTCGACAAGGCGACCCGCGACCAGCTCACCCGCGGCGAGAAGCTGTCGGAGATCGTCAAGCAGCCGCAGTATCAGCCGCTCCCCGTGGAGAAGCAGGTCGCGATCCTGTACGTCGCCACGACGGGCAAGCTCGACGACATCCCGACCCCGCGGGTCAAGGAGTTCGAGTCCCAGTTCTACCGCTTCCTGGAGACCGAGCGGCCGGCCATCCTGACCGAGCTCGGCGAGACCAAGACGTTGACCGACGAGCTCGGCGCCGTGCTCGACGAAGCGGTCGACGCCTTCCGCACGTCCTTCCTGGCTTGAGACCAGGCATGGAACCGAGAATCCGCCACCATGGCGGTCCTGGGCAAGGCGTCTGCGAGCAGGTGAGCGAGCGCACTCCGACGTGCGTGAGCGAACCCGCGGAGCAGACAACGCCGCCCAGGGGCGATCAGGGGGGCGGCCCTCATGGCTAGCCAACGAGACATTCGGCGGCGGATCGGCGCCGTGCGGAACATCAAGCAGATCACCCGGGCGATGCAGTTCGTCGCGGCGTCCAAGCTGAAGCGCGCGCAGGATTCGACGCTGGCGGCGCGGCCCTACAGCGAGAAGCTCGACGAGGTCCTCGCCGACCTCGCGTCGGTGCTGGATGCGGACGATCACCCGCTCCTCGCCGAGCGCGACGAGGGCGGCAAGCGCCTGATCGTCCTCGTGACGACCGATCGCGGGCTCGCCGGTCCCCTCAACACCAACACGATCCGGTACGCGGCCCGCGAGATCACCGAGCACCCGGGGGACCTGAGCGTCGTGACCGTGGGCCGCAAGGGGCGTGATGCGATGCGCCGCGCCGGCGTCCCCCTCGAGGCGCACTTCGCCGGCTTCGGCGACCGCCCGACGTTCGCTGACGTCCTGCCGTTGGCCCGCCTCATCACCGACGATTTCATGGCCGACACGTACGCCCGCGTGGACATCATCTACAGCCGGTTCGTCAGCACGCTCGTGCAGCGACCCGAGATGTTCCAGCTGCTCCCGGTCCGCGCGAGCGAGGACACCGAAGGGATCCCCGGCCGCCAGTTCATCTTCGAGCCGGGCGCCGCGACCGTCCTCGAGCAGCTGGTCCCACGATACGTCGCCACGCGCCTGTTCCAGGCCGTGCTTGAAGCGAAGGCCAGCGAGGAATCGAGCCGCATGGTCGCGATGAAGAACGCGACCGAGAACGCCGAGGACCTCATCGACGACCTCACCCTCTCCTACAACAAGGTTCGCCAGGCGAACATCACCCGCGAGATGATCGAGATCGCGTCCGGCGCCCAGGCACGCTAGCTGCCCGGAACGAGAGAGACGCTGGCGCACAGGACGCTACAGGAGGCAAACCCAATGTCGATCGCCACCTCGAACGCGACCGGCCGGGTCATCCAGATCACCGGACCCGTCGTCGATATCGAGTTCCCATCGGGCCAGCTGCCCTCGATCCTCAACGCCGTCGAGATCCTGCGCGAAGGCCGGGATTCACTCGTCTGCGAGGTCCAGCAGCACCTGGGGAACAACTGGGTCCGGTCCGTGGCGATGACCACGACCGACGGCCTGGCGCGCGGGATCCCGGTGCTCGACACGGGAGCGCCGATCTCCGTGCCGGTGGGTGAGGCGACGCTCGGACGCGTCTTCGACGTCCTCGGTCGCCCGATCGACGGCAAGGGCCCGGTCAGCGCCGACAAGACGCTCCCGATCCATCGGGACGCCCCGGCATTCGACCAGCAGTCGACCGAGGTCGAGGTGTTCGAGACCGGCCTCAAGGTCATCGACCTGATCTGCCCGTTCAAGAAGGGCGGCAAGATCGGCATCTTCGGTGGCGCCGGCGTCGGCAAGACGGTCATCATCCAGGAGCTCATCCGGAACGTCGCCCAGGAGCACGCGGGCTACTCGGTGTTCGCCGGGGTCGGGGAGCGGAGCCGCGAGGGCAACGACCTGATCCACGAGATGACCGAGTCAGGCGTCATCGAGAAGACCGCATTCGCGTTCGGCCAGATGAACGAACCGCCGGGAGCGCGCCAGCGGGTCGCGCTGACCGGCC
>Ga0209108_10001894_pt1 | contig 12100 bp, 10 predicted proteins | sample Rifsed10ft1_FD_184003 | JGI IMG/M metagenome (GOLD analysis project Ga0209108, IMG submission 184003) | Soil microbial communities from Rifle, Colorado, USA - sediment 10ft 1 (version 2) | ecosystem: Environmental > Terrestrial > Deep subsurface > Rock core/Sediment | place: Rifle, Colorado...
GTCGGTCGTGATGTCGAGGGCATCGACGATGGTGGGGACCACGTCGATGCCGAAGACCGGCTCGTCGTAGGTCCGACCCTCGACCTGGCCGGGGAGCTTGATGAAGAGGGGGACCCGATAGAGGTCGCTGCGGTTGTTCTCCTCCGGCCAGCGTCGGTGCTCCCCCGGCACGAAAGACGCCCCGTGGTCGGCCAGGACGACGATCAAGGAGTCGTCCCAATTACCCGTCTCCTCCATCCGGTCGAACAACGCCCCCAATTCCTGATCCACGAACCCGAGCTGGTACAGGTATCGCTGGTATGCCAGTCGGGGCAGGTCCGGGCGGGTCACCCAATGTCCGCCACCTTCAACCCCGTCGACCTCGTCGTACTGCTCCGGTCGTTGATAGTGGCTACCCGAGGGATTGACTCTCCACGGGATGTGCGGTGCCTGCAGATGGGCGAAATGCAGGGTGGGCGGGGCATTCTCCTCGACTCCGTCGATGATCCGCTCGATCCAGTCGATCCATTTGCTCCTGACCCCGGCCCCGGGAACAGGAAGATCGCCCACGTCGACCGGTGCGGCCTCTCGGCTTTCGGCCTGGCCGAGAAAGCCCTTCCAGCTGCCGTCGATGCTGGGGAGGCTGGCGCGGGCGGAGACGGGGAGGGAGAGATGGCCGTAGACCACCCCGACGTCTTGCAGCAGCGAGCCGAAGCGAGCCGGTCCCCTGCCGGCATAGTCCTTGCACAACTCCTCCGGGCACATGTCGGTCAGCCACTCGACAACGTGCATCTCGTATCCCTCGCCGAGAAGGGTGAACAAGTTGTCGGGGTGATCGATCAGAGACGGGCTCTCATCTTTCTCACCCAGGCGGCCGCTGAGGATCGCCGGGACGCTGGATGTGGTCGCGATCGAGTTCGACAACGCATTGCGATACCAGTTCCCCGAGCTCGCCAATCTGGCGAAATTGGGAAAGAGGTCGGCGTTGATGGCCCCGGACTCATCCATCAATGATGCGAGAGGGAGCTCGTCGAGTTGGATGATGAAGATCGACGCCGGGTTCCCCACCTGACTCGGGGTGGCAGGAGCGGTGGCCGGCTCGGCCAGGAGCCGGGAGGTTGGCGAGATGGCGAGGAACATCACCAGGACCGCGGGCCCGAGAAGAGAGAAGAAGAGGAGCCCAGGTTCGATGCGGCGACGCAGGAGCAGGACGACGACGGTTACTCCGATGGCCAGACTCACCGCACCGACGGTGTTCTCGGGTACCACCTGGCGGCTGATCACCAGGCCGGTCGCTGCAGCAGAGATACCGACCAGCAGGTAGTAGGCGACGTCGGCAGCTCCGGTGCTGACCTTCTCGGCGATGGTGAGGATGATCACCGCGACCAGGGGCAGGGTGAAGGTCACCAGCAGCCCAAACATGACGATCTGCTCCGGGGTGCTGCGGTTGGCGACGAACACCCCGGGGTTTCTCCCGTACAGGTCGAGGACCGGGGCAGCGACACCGGCAGTCATCAGGCCGAGGATGACCAACGAGCGCCGCCAGACCCGACGCCGGTCGATCTTGGGCAAAGTCATGCTGCTCAAAATACCGGGCGCTCAAGCCAAGGTGAATTGCTTGATCGGTTCCGGGATGGAGGGCTCTGGTGGACGGGCCTGGCACGGACCGGGCCCCGAACCCCTACGATTGGGTCACAGAACTGAAAGGACTGCGATGAGTTTCATGGACACCCTCAAGGGCTGGTTCGGCAAAGCCAAGGAGCAAGGCTCCGAGCTCGCCGAGAAAGCACAGCCATACGTCGAAAAGACCAAGGACTTCGCCAGCGATGCAGGCGCAAAGGTCAAAGAGACGTCGCAAGACCTCTACGGCACGGCCAAGGAGAAGATCTCCGACCTGACCGACAAAGGGGAAGAGGCGGTAGACGCCACCCAGGACGCCGCCAGCGAGGCGGTCGATTCCGCCCAGGCGGCCGCCGGCGACGCGGCGGAGGCCGTCCAGGAAGCAGCAGGGAACACCGACGACGACGTCAGGGACCAGTTCTAGAGCTGAAGCGCGGCATGAAGAGGGTTTCAGAACGCCTGGGGCACCTGCCCCCATCCGCCACCCTGGGCATCGCCGCCAAGGCCAGGGAGATGCGCGCCGCTGGTATCGACGTGGTCTCCTTCGGGGCCGGGGAGCCCGATTTCCCAACACCCGAGCATGTGGTTGCCGAGGCGGCGCGGGCATGTTTCGACCCCCAGAACCACAAGTACACCCCGGCCGCAGGTCTTCCCCAACTGCGCAAGGCCATAGCCGAAGACGTTGCCCGCTATTCCAGGGTCGACGTCGACTGGTCGGAGGTCATGGTCACCAACGGGGCCAAACAGGCGGTGTTCCAGGCTTTTGCCGCTCTGCTCGACCCTGGTGACGAGGTCCTGTTGCCGTCGCCGCACTGGGTCACCTACCCCGCAGGCATCGACCTCGCCGGGGGAACCACCGTTTCGGTCCCAACCGAGATCGGTAAAGGGTTCAAGGTCACCGTGGACAGCCTGGAGCGGGCTAGAACCGATCGCACCAAGCTCCTGGTCTTCGTCTCCCCCTCCAACCCGACCGGGGCGGTATACACCGCGGATGAGGCCCGCGCCATCGGGGAATGGGCGGCAGCCAACGAGATCTGGGTGTTGGCCGATGAGATCTACCAGCGTCTCACCTATTTCACCGATGTGGCGCCCTCGATCGCGGCCGTGACCCCTCGGTTCGAGAACTGGGTCTTGGTCAATGGCGTGGCCAAGAGCTATGCGATGACCGGATGGAGAGTGGGCTGGATGGTGGGGCCGGCGGATGTGATCGAAGCCGCCAACAGCCATCAGTCACACGCAACCGGCAACGTGGCAAACGTGGCCCAACACGCGGCGTTGGCCGCCCTCACCGGCCCTCAGGAGGCTGTCGAGGAGATGCGCCTTGCCTTCGATGCCAGACGCAAGCTGATGTTCGGCATGGTCAGCGCCCTCCCGGGTGTTGTCTGTATCGAGCCGGAGGGGGCCTTCTACGTCTTCCCCGACTTCTCGTCGCATCTCGGCGACCGCTGGGCAAGCACCGATGAGCTGGCCACGGCGATCCTCGTGGAGGCCGGGGTGGCGTTGGTGCCCGGCGAGTCGTTCGGCACACCCGGGTTCCTCCGGCTCTCCTACGCAGTCGGCGAGGAGGACATCGAGCGGGGAGTCGAGCGAATCGGCGGGTTGCTCGCCACTTGACTGAGGGGCCTGGAAGCGGGTTTACACTCGCCGGCGATGGAGCGAGGGATCAAAGCCCGAGCCATGATGCTCGTCGAGCCCAAGCACTTCACGTTGACCGAGTTGCCGACACAACCCGTTGACCGTGGTGGCTGGCTGGCCGTAGAGGCAACCGGGATCTCCGGCGCCGACATCCAGGTCTGGAAGGGTGAAGCCCGCGATGTGATCTATCCGCTCGTCCCCGGTCATGAGGTGGTGGGCCGAATCGCCACCGAGGGCCCCACCATCCCCTTTCCCATCGGCACCCGGGTCGTGGTCGAGCCCCGTATTCGCTGCGGCGAGTGCCATCGCTGCATACAGGGCTTGGCCACCTGCGTGAGACGCCGACCATCGAACTCGTATGGGTTCATCGCCTCGATCGAGCCACCCGGGCTCTGGGGCGGTCTGGCCGAGTATCTCTTCATCGACCCCGATGCCCGGCTCCATCAGCTCACCGACGATGTCCCGGCAGAGGTTTCGACATTCGTCCACCCCCTCGCTGCCGGTCACACCTGGGCCGTCGAGCTCCCTTCCCTGCAAACGGGCGAAAGTGTTCTCATCCTCGGCCCGGGCCCGCGCGGGCTCGCATGCCTGATCGCTGCCAAGGCTGCGGGTGCCGGCTGGGTCGGGGTCACCGGCCTGGCCCATGACCGCGACCGTCTCGAGCTCGCCAAGCGGCTTGGCGCCGATCTCACCATCAACATCGAGCAGGAGGACGTCGGGGGGGCGATCGCCGAGGCAGTTGGCCGCAGGCCCGACATCGTCGTCGACGTGACCTCCGACGACCCCGAGGCAGTGTTCACCGCGCTCGACCTGGTGCGGAGTGGCGGACGGGTGATACTGGCGTCCACCAAGGGCAACCGCGCCTTCCACTTCCTCAGCGACGTGCTGGTGGCCAAGCAACTCACCATTCGCGGGGCGATGGGGGCGAGCAGTGTCGGGTATCAGTGGGCGACTCGCCAGATCGAGACCGACCCCAGGATCGACGACCTGGTCTCGCACCAGTTCCCGCTCTCCGAAGCTCCGCGCGCCCTCCAGGCCGCGGCAGGGCTCCTGGGCCGGGAAGAGCTGATCTCGGTCGCCGTCACCTTCTGACATGACCGAGGCCCGCAGCGGTCCCGATCGGCTCTCGGTCGGGTCCTGGGTCCTCTACGACCTGGCCAACACCATCTTCGCCCTGGGTGTCGTCGGGCGGTATTTCCCGGAGTGGCTGACGACCGTGGGCCAACCCGACTCTGCGCTGGCTCTGGTCGAAGCCGGAGCCGGTGCTCTGGTCATCTTCCTCGCTCCATGGTCGGGTGCGCGTAGTGACGCCCGTGGAGCCCGGGTCCCCACCCTGCGGATCACGACGCTGTTTGCGGTCGGTGCGACAGCGGGTCTTGCCGCGGGCCCGATCACCATGACCTTGATCCTGCTCGGGATCGGCCTCGTCGGGTTCAATGTGGGATCGGTGGTGTACGACGCCCTTCTCGTCGACGTCAGCACCCCGGAGAACCGAGGCCGCATCTCGGGGCTCGGAGTGGGGATCGGTTACATCGGCTCCTTCATAGGCCTGGGCATCGGAGTGGTGACCGTCGAAGTCCTCGATTGGTCGTTCGCTGCCACCTTCAAGGTGCTCGCCCTCGCCTTCCTCCTGTTCGCCTTGCCCGCCTTTCTCTTCATCAGGGAGCGACAAGGACTCGAAACCTCCCATGTGCCCAGGCTCCGTGACGTCGCGAGCCGCATCATCTCGTCGTGGCGCAGAGCGCGCCACTACGACGGAATGGTCCGCTTCCTGGTCAGTCGGTTCCTCTACACCGACGCCATCAACACCCTGATCGGCGGCTTCCTGACCATCTTCGCGATCCAGGAGCTCGGCCTCGACGGGCAGTTCGTGACCCAGCTGCTGGTAGTGGCGATAACCGCGGCGGTGGTTGGCGCCCTGGTGGCCGGGCGCTTCGTCGAATCCGCAGGCCCCTTGCGGGTGCTTCGGGCCGCCCTTTTCATGTGGATGATCGCCATTGCCTCCGGGGTTGCCGCCGCGGTGACCGGCCAAACCGGCATCGCTTGGGTGATCGGGCCCGTGGGTGGGATGGCCCTGGGCTCCACCTGGACCGCCGACCGGGTGCTGATGACCCGGATCTCCCCTCCCCGGCACCTCGGCGAGTTCTACGGCCTCTATGCCACGGTTGGCCGGTTTGCCACCATCCTGGGGCCTCTGACATGGGCGCTGGTCGTCGACGTACTCGGCTGGGGGCGTCGGGTGGCGATGGGGGCACTGATCTTGTTCATCGGCGTCGGATGGTGGGCGCTGCGCCGTGTGGACGACTCCGAGCGGGAATGGCCGCCCGAAGACCGTCTGGCCTTCAGCGGAAGTCCCGCTCCCCCGAGATGAGGTGCTGTTCCACCGCGTACGGGATGGGTAGGTCATTCACCTCGTTGGGACCACGGACCAGGCGTCTGCCGATCTCGGCGAACCAGGTGTCATTGGCGAAGGCCCAAGGCCAGGCTCGAATCCCCACCCTCGCCCCGATGATCCCTCCCACCACCGCGCCCAGGTTGCTGCCCCCGATCCTGGCGGCCTGTTCCACGGGGATGTGGGGTCGATCCGCCAGAGGCGCCGCGAGAAGCAGCCCGGCCTTCACCAGGTCCCAGGGCTCTGGCTCCGGATCGGCGCCGACGATTCTCAACGCATCAGTCGCATCGATCACCCCGACGTGATCCATCAGCAGGCGCAGATCGGCCACCAGCTCGTCCCATGACGCCGATCCCGTGTGCCGCAGCGTGGGCCCAACCTGAGCCGCGGTGAGCTCCACCGTCTCCACCACACCGGCGATCAAGTCCCTGCCTGATTGCCCGAAACAGGAGGCAGCGGCGGCACTGGCACTGACGACCCCGGCCACGATGGAGGAGAGATCGGAGTGAAACACTCTTCCAAGCTCGACCACCGTCTCCCGGAGCGCCACAGGATCACGGCGCAGGGCGACACCCACCGGCACACCGCGGGGCGCGGCGTCGATGGAGGGCTCTTCCTCCGAAACCGCTCCGCCCGCCGCGGCGCGGGCCAGCCAGGTCCGAAAGTGGGGTGTCTCCGACCGATATACCGGTTCCTCGTCATAGACGCCATCGAGCTCGCGTATCGCCCGCATCAGCTGAGAGCTGTCGAGCTCACCCGTCTCTATTAGCTGGTAGGCAATGACGGTGGCCTGTTCGGTGACGGCCGAGTACCCCAATTCCCAGGCCCCACCGGCGCTGTCACCCGCAGCCAGGCCGAGCATGGCGCCGTCACCCTCTCCGGCCACCAGCGAAAAGCGGGAATCAGAGTCGCTCACGATGGGGCAGGGTACCGGGGTAGGCTCGCCCCTCAATGCACCGGATAGTGGTCATCGCCAACCCGGCTGCCTCTCAGTTCACGGGTGGCTCGCACCGCGAGGTCATGGCAACGCTCAACCGGGTCGCCGAGGTCGGCTCGATCTGGCCCGGATCACCGGCCGAAGCTGCCGAGAGGGCGCGGGAGGCGGCAGAAGCAGGAGCTGACATCGTGGTCGCCATGGGAGGCGACGGGATGGTCCACCATGTGAGCCAGGGGGTGGTGGGAACGGTGGCCTCCCTCGGTGTGATCCCGGTGGGGACCACCAACGTCTTCGCCAGGCTGATGGGAATCCCCTCCAAGCCGGTCAAGGCGGCCCGTCTCCTTGTGACCTCGCCCCAGATTCGGCGAGTTGGCGTTGCCACCATGACCCTGCAGCGAGGATCGACGGAAACCGTGCACCATTCCATCTTCGCCTGTGGGTTCGGCCTCGACGCCGCTGTTGTGCAGCGGGCCGAAAAAGAGCCCTACCGCAAATACCGGTTCGGCTCGGTCCACTACGCCCGTTCCGCCTTCGCCACGGCCCTTCAGGACTTCCCCCGCCGCAGACCGCATGTCACCGTCCACGCCGGTGATCGTGAGGCTTACGCAACCGCCGCAATGATCCAGTTCCGCGAGATCTACACCTATTTCGGGAAGGTGGCGTTGAAGATCGCACCGGCCGACCCCGACCCGATGACGGTTCTGGTGGTCAAGCGCCTTCGCCGCAGACACATACCACGCATCGCCGTCACCTTGTTCGCAGGGAGGGCCCTGGAGTCGATCCCGGAAATGGAAGTTTGGCGCCGGGTCGGCCAATTCGAGTGGAAGGCGGACCCGCCCGTGGAGGTTCAGGCAGACGGGGAAGCACTGGGAATGGTCGATGGTGGGACCGTCGAATGGGCTCCTGACGCCCTCGCCGTCATCGTCCCCGCGTCGCCGCCCCCGCGCTAGACGTCAATTGGCCGCCGGGAACCGGATGCCCTCGGCGTCGAACCGCTTCTTGATCCGGCGCAATGCCTCCCGCCGCACCGTCGAGCGCTGGTGGGGGTCGGTGGTGAGCCGCCCCCTAAGCACGACGGCGGAGTCTCCGAAATCCTGGACACCGAGCATCTCGGCCGGGCCTCGGAGCATGGGGCCGAGGTCGGAATCGTCAGCAAGCCTGGTCAGCTCGTCGAACATCACCTCCATGGCAGCGTCCACGTCCTGGTCGTAGGCGATCCCGATATCGATCACCGGTTGGGCAAAGACCCTGGTGAAGTTGGAGGCAACCGTTATATGGCCGTTCGGCACATAGTGGACGTTGCCCTCGAAGTCGCGGAGCACCGTGACCCGAAACTGGATGTCCTCGACCGTGCCCGTGGCTCCCCCGATCGACACCGTGTCACCGATCTGATACTGGTCCTCGGCGAGAATGAAGAAACCGGCGAGAACGTCTTTCACCACGTTCTGGGCGCCGAAGCCGATGGCGGCGCCGATCACGGTTCCCAGGGCGAGGAACGGTGCCAGGCTCAGGTCCCAGACCGTGAAACCCATCAAGACCACGAACACGACGAGCGTTGCCTGGATGACCCGGCGGATCATCAACCAGAGGGTGCGGGAACGGGAGGCAGCGTCCGGGCCACGGAGCCCGATCCGGTCCACGAATCGGGCCCCGACCTTCACGAGAACGAAGTAGGAGACCAGCGCCAGCACCACGATGAAGGCGGTCTCGATCCACCTCCCCAATGTCTCCTCGTCCATGGCGGGCGAGGGTACCTAACCGGATCGTCGGGTCAGGTCGTTCAGGGCCAGGGCCAGTTCTGAGATCGAGGCTTGTGCCCTCGCCTTCTTCGCCAGGATCGCTCGGACCGGATCCCCGACCTCCGTCTCCAGGGCCGCCCTCACCCGAGCCGAACCGCCATCCGGCGGCGGGACGGGTGCAGTGGTCGCCCGGCGTCCCCACCGCCACCGTGGTCGTGGCTTCGTCGCAGCGGGTGGGGAGAGTGAGGAGCCGGCGGCCAGCACAGAAGCGGGTGCCTGCGCCGCGATCGCTTGGATCGACCTGCCGGGCTCGCCACCGATCTCTCCGGCGATCTCTTCGAGCAATGCCGCCACCTGCTGGCCGGCTCCGGAGAGGTCTCCGGCATCGACCCGGGCGATTGTCTCGGCGAGGACCCGATCCCATCGGGGGCCGAATTCCGCCCCCGACCCGCCTCCGGGTGCCTTCATGAGCGAGGACGACCCGGTCCGAAGATCGACGAGCAGCTTCTCGTACACCGACCTTCCCAACTTCTGCTGGAGGTGGATGAGCAGAGCATCGATCCCCAGGGAGGGCCCGGCGAGAGGCTGGGCCGCGGTGTCGAGCACCACGGGGTCATCGATGCCGTCCTCGGCGAGCGCCGCGACCAAGTCGGCCTTCACCATCGACATCTCTTCGTCCCGCAGCCGGTCGCTCTGGTTGAGGACGAAGATGAACTGGCTCTGATAGGCCGCCATCGGCGCCAGATAGCCGTGGTGCAAAGCGGCGTCGCGATACTTCTCGGGGTCGACCACCCATACCACGCAATCGAGCCGGGGCAGCAGGGAATCCACCCGCAGCCGGTGGTCGACTTCGACACTGTCGGTGTCGGGGAGGTCGATCAGGCAAAGCCATTCGTTTCCCCGAGAAGGGACCCGGTCGTCGACGCCGATCTGGTCGAGATATCCGGCGAGCGCTGCTGCTCGGGACATCGGCACCAGCGCCTGGGGGTGCGCGGTGGTAGGGCGCACACCGCCGGTGGAGGCAACGTCCTCCCCGGCGACGGCGTTGAAGAGACTCGACTTGCCGGACCCGGTGCCCCCGGCAAGAGCTGCCAACAGCACATCGTCCGGATAGGCCAATCTGGCCATCATCCGGTTTCGGATGTGGGCGACCGGTTCCAGGGCCCGTTCCTCCACCACCCCCACGCAATCGGCCAGGGCCTGGTCGATCATCGGCAGCAGGCCGATGATGGCGTCACGCATTGGCAAAGGCTGACCGCGCCACCACTTCGGTCACCAGCGTCCTGGCCCGGTCCACGTCCGGAGTGGGCGTGACCTCATCGGTGACCATCGAGGCCAAACGGTCCCGCACCGAGCCGTACACCGGTGTCAGGGCCCGAACCAGGGCCTCCCCGGCCGCCCCGACCAGTGTTGCGGTCTCGGTGCTGGGGAGGATCGCCCCCAGGGCGGCGTCGAGACCAAGATCGGCCCTCAACGTGGAGATCGCCAACAACAAGGCTCCGAGATCAGGGCGACCCCCCAGGGTGGACGCGCAGATGTCCTCCAACTCCGCCCACCAGGAGCCGATCGCCTCGGCGATCGCGGCATGAGTGGTCGAGTCGAGTCGCGTAGCGACCAGGCCGTGGTCGTGGAGGACCACGTCACCGTCGTGGATAGAGACCCTGAGGTCGGTGGCGACCGCGGTGATGACGGTCTCGACCACAAGGCGGCACGAGCCGGCGACGAGCTCCGCGCCCGGTGCTTTTCTTCGCACCCAGCTGCGGACCCGTCGGGGATGGGCACGGCCGTAACGGGTCAAAGGGGAGAAGTCGAAGCTCGGCTCGACCGGCACGGTCGCCGAGCTCAGGATCCTGTCGAGGTCGGGAGTGAACGCCTGCTCGAGCATCCCTTCGATCAGGGCGGCTTCGGTCGACCCGAGCTCGGCCGCCGCGATCAGCTCACGGGCCTGGCCCAATGTCGCCCACAACACCGAGCGCACGATCTCGGCCCTCTCCGATTGAGCAATCTCGACCTGGCTCATGAGACGTCTGCGCAGGGAGCGCACCGCGACCGAGGGCACCGATGGGGAGCCGGAGAGATGGTGCTCGTGCACCACCAAGATGTCGCCGTCGGTGCCCTCCCGCTCCAACCGGTTTCGGTAGTCGGTTAGCGCCCCGCTCGTCGCGCTGGTGACCCGGTTCAAGACGTGAACGACCGGCGCACCCCGGGACCGGGCCCGACGCAGTACCTCCCAAGGAACCAGGTCGGCGTACCTGAAGGCGGAGCTGACGAACACCACAACATCGGCGTTGTCGATCATGGTCTCGGCAGCCACGCGATGGGCAAGTGCGGTCGAGTCGAGGTCGGGAGTGTCCACCAGGGTCATCGAACCGAGGATCGGAGCCCGGCCCTCGACGACGACGCACTCGATGCCTCCGACCCGCTCATACCCGGAGACATCGGCGGCAAGGATCACCGGCGCCCTGGTCGTGGGTCGCAGCGGTCCCGTCTCGGAGATGGCGACCCCCGAAAGACTGTTGAGAAGCGTCGACTTCCCGGCACCGGTCGGGCCGGCGAACACGACCAGGAGCGGAGTGGCCGGGTTCAGGATCCGGGGCACCACATAGGAGCGAAGCGTCGTCACGATCCGGTCCCGCTCCCGGGCGTGAAGCAGCCCGGCGGGCTCGTCGCCGAAGATCAAGCCCTTCACCGCCCTGGCGAGCTCTTCGAGCTCAGACGTCAGATCATCGGCCGCGCTGATTGCCACCACTGGGATGAAATTGTGGCACGGACCCGGGTCTGCACGGTGTCAGGCGGTCCAGCCCCCGGTGGGCCGTTCGAACCACACATGCACCTGTCCGGTGCCGGTGGCGTTCTCGTAGTCGGAGAACATCTCGCCGGGAGCGACACAGTTCCGGCCGCCAATGGCGCCGAGCATCATCAGATAGTGGCCGAATCGCCCTTCGGGCGCATACTCGAAGTAGTCGTCCATCGTGTCGACGACCCGGGCGTGGTCCCCGGCCCTCATCATCTCGAGTCGCTCCTCATCGGCGGCGCGGGCGGCTGGAGTGATGATGTGGACCGGATCGGAGGCCTCGTGTTTCGAGATCTCCTTGAGGGGCCAGAAGGTATGGCTCAGCCCACCCGATGCCAGCACCACCACCTTGCGGTCGAGCCGGGACACTGCTTCCCCGATGGCCTCACCCATCGTCATGAAGTCGTCGGTGTCACCGGTCTGGACCACGGAGACCGAGACCACCTTCTCGTCCTTGCGCAGATAGTGGACGAGGTTGATGGTGGCGTAATAGAGCGGCATGTAATCGTCTTCGTTGGCGTGAGTCGGCGTGCCCAGCTCCGAGCCGAGGGTGGCGGAGAGCTTGGCGAGCTCGGGATCACCGGGGAAGTCATACGGGATCTGGGCCATCCCTCGCGGTAGCTCGGATGAGGTGAAGATGCCCTGGCGTCGCGCATGCGCCGAGATCAGGTGCTCGACGGTGGAGAACCAGTGGGAATCGACGATCACGATCGTGTCCGGCTGGAGACGGTCCAACACTTCGGAGCGGAGTCGGTGCAGGCCGGGCACCAGTGAGATCTCCTTGCCCTCGTTGAGCTCGAGACGGGTCGCCTCGTCGAACATGATCGTTGGCGCGTGACTGATAAGCCCGGCACCGACTATCTCACCCATTCAGGCCTCTCCTGAGGTCGTTAGGAAGCTAATGAGACTTTAGTGGCTTGCCCGGTCGTCGGCCACGAGCGGCAGGTCGTCGGCAGTAGCGGTGACGATGCGGAGCAATCGGGCCAGCTCTCCGTGCTCGCGCT
>Ga0209108_10001898_pt1 | contig 12089 bp, 8 predicted proteins | sample Rifsed10ft1_FD_184003 | JGI IMG/M metagenome (GOLD analysis project Ga0209108, IMG submission 184003) | Soil microbial communities from Rifle, Colorado, USA - sediment 10ft 1 (version 2) | ecosystem: Environmental > Terrestrial > Deep subsurface > Rock core/Sediment | place: Rifle, Colorado...
TGACTGCCGATCCACGACCGCAGGTCCGAACTACGGACGCAGGCTCGCGTCGAGCTCCACCGTGGCTACCTGGGTCCACTGCCCGTCGACGATGTTTTGCTCTCCGAAGTTAGGGCTGGCCAGGTTGCCGAACTCGTTGACGTCCAACGAAGAAGAAGCCCCGTGGTAGTCAATGTCCTCGCCGGCTTCGATTGCCGCAAGGCCCTCGGCGTAGCTGTACACCACTGTCCCCGGTGGGTTGAGCAGGTCCGAAATCACCGCTGCCACGGCCTCACCGTCGGTCGTGCCCGCTATAGCGATGGCCAGCGCCAGGATGATGTACTGGTCGTACTGGTTGGCGTCGTATAGCCCCGGGCTCGGCTGCTCACCGGTGATCGCTTCATACCGCGGGGCGTAGCTCTGATAGGCGGGGCTTTCGGTGTCGTAGGCGGCGATCGCAGCCTTCGCCACGCCGTCGCCGATCTCCACGCCCTGTTCGGTCAGCGCGGCGATCTCGGGCACGATCATGTCCGGCGAAAACATGAAGCTTCCCCCGTAACCACGTCGTTGCCATTCGGTGAGGATGATCCCGCCGGCTTCGAAGCCGGCGCCGATGTAAACGGCCTCGGGATCGTCGGCAAAGGCCTGGTCGACCTGTGCCTGATACGAGGCCTGGCCGGGATCGAATCTGACGTCGGCCACCACCTCACCGCCGATGATCTCGGTGAACACTTGCTTGAAGACGTCGGCCGGAGCGGAGGCTCCTTCTGTGTTCTGCACCAGCATCGCCACCCGCGTGTATCCGGCGTCACGAGCGAACTGGGCGGCTATCAGGCCTCCATCGGAGTCGGATCCGGTGATCCTCCAGATGTAGTCGCCGCCGGCCTGGTCCAGCTCCGATGTGCCGCATGCCGGGCAGATGGTGGGCAACTGCAAGTCTTTGATGGCTTGGAGATTGGCTATCGCGCCATCCGACTCGGGTCCGCCTAGGACATCAACACCCTCGACGTCGACGATCTGCGAGAACCCCTGGACAGCGCCCTCGGCGGTCGACTTGTTGTCGACCACGACCAGCTCCACCGGGCGTCCGAGCACGCCTCCGGCATCGTTGATCTCTGCGATAGCTACGTCGGCGCCCGCCTTGCTCACGTCGTAATACGGGGAGTAGTCGCCGGTGACGCCGATCAGCATTCCGAACTTGATTGGGCCTTCCTCGCCCCCTCCGGTCGTTGTACCTGAACCGGCCGTCGTGGATGCACCACCGGCCGCGGTGGTGCTGCCTCCGGCCCCGGTGGTGTCGGAACCTTCACCATCGCCACAGGCGGCGACCACAAGGGCGATCACCATGAGGATGACCACGGGCCGCAGTCGAGCTCTCATCTCCGTTCCTTTCGTTTTGGTTTCATTTCGCGTTTGGCTCAATCCACAGAGCCGATGAGGTCGATCTCGACGAGGGTGTCCTTGACGAGAAGTCCTGTCGTACCCACAGTGGTTCGAGCGGGTGGAACCTTGAAATACTCTTTCCACACCTCATCGAAGGCGTTGAAGTCGCGCAAATCTGTCATGAACACCTGTGCCTTGAACACGTTGTCGAGCGAGGAGCCCGCCGCCTCGAATGTGCGCCGGCAGTTGTCGAGGATGAACCTGGTCTGACTCTTGATGTTCGACCCGTAGAACGGAAACGCCGCGTTGGCCTGAGCCTCTTCCGGAACCCCCGTCTTGAAGTCGGACGCCAGCTGCCCGGCGGCGAACACCAACCCGTCGACAACCACGGCTTCGGAGTATGCCGCTAGTGGTTTGGGAGCGTCCGATTGCACCACCTGCTTGGTGGTGTCGTTGGTGTGGGCGATGAGATCGATCTCGAGAAGCTGGTCGGGCCCGGATCCCAGCAGCTCAGTAATACCCACCGTGGTGCGGGGGGGTGGCGAACCGGCGAAGTACTCCTTCCACACCTCATCGAAGGCATTGAAGTCGTGGAGGCTGCGAAGGAAGACTTGAGCCTTGACCACATTGGCGAGCGAGGCGTCGGCTGCAGCGAAGGTCTTTTTGAAGTTCTCCAGGATGTAGCGGGTCTGGAGCTTGATGTCCGAGCCGTAATAGGGGAAGTTGGGATGGATCCTCGCGTCAGGCGGCACACCGGTGACGAAATCGTTGGCGATCTGGCCCGCAGCGAACACCAGATTGCCGACACGGATGGCCTCGGTGTAATTGGCCAGGGGCCGGGGTCCCTCGGAAGCGATCACCTCATGTTCGACCTCGTTGGTGTGCCCGATCAGATCGATCTCGATCAGCTGGGCCGGCCCCGCTCCCAGCAGCTCGGTGGTGCCGACCGTGGTTCGTGCCGGGATGTTGTCCCCGAGGTACTCCTTCCAAACCTCGTCGAATCCGTTGAAATCCCGCATGTCGGTCATGAAGACCTGTGCCTTGACGATGTTGGCCAGTGACGACCCGGCCGCTTCGAATGTGGCCTTCAGGTTGTCCAGGATGTAGCGGGTCTGCTGCTTGATCTCCGACCCGTAGAACGGGAAGGCCTTGTTGATACTGGCCTCTTGCGGCACACCGGTCTGAAAGTCCGAGGCCAGCTGACCCGCCGCGAATACGAGGTTCCCCACCTTGAACGCCTCTGAGTAGTTGGCGAGCGGTCGGGGGGCGCTGGACTGCACGAGCTGTGGGGGCATTGGGGACGACTCTCCTACACGACGGGCTCTCTGGTTTTGACACTACACAATCCGCGTGAGCGTTGCTCAACACGGTGGCGGATTCCGGTCGCGGCCGATCACCACCGATCCGGGTGCGTCAACCGCTCAGGAGTTGGTGAAGTCGCTCGGGAGATATCGGGAGCCTGAGGACGGCCATGGGCAGGCCCAGGGCGTCGTCCACGGCGGCGGCGATGACCGCTCCGGTCGCGTTGATGCCGCCCTCCCCCGCCCCTTTCACCCCGAGAGGGTTGAGCGGGCTCGGGGCGTCTTCACGAAGGACCAATTCCACGGCCGGGATCTCCGACGCCGTCGGCAGCAGGTAATCCATGAACGACGCAGACAGCGGCTGGCCGGCGTCGTCGTATCGGAACTCCTCGAGCAGGGCGCCACCGATCCCCTGGGCCACCCCACCCACGAGTTGTCCTTCGACCAGCATCGGGTTGACCGCCCGGCCCACGTCATAACCGACCAGGTACCGGATCACCCTGCATCCAGCGGTGGCTGGGTCCACCACCACAACCGCGGCGTGGATGCCGTAGGGATAGGTCATGTGGTCGGCGAGGAACTCCTCCGTGGCGACCAGACCGGCACCATGACGCCCTGCCCCGTCAGACCCCGGTGCTACCGCCAAAGCCAGGTCTGCCAGGGTCAGCGAGGGACCGTTGCGGCTGCCCTCGACGAACACCCGACCGTCCTCGATCCGGAGGTCGGCCGCGTTGGCCTCGAGAAGGTCGGCAGCGACGCGCAGCGCCTTCTCTCGAACCGAGCCTGCTGCCATAGTCGTCGCGGAACCGGTCATGACCGTGACCCTGGTGGCGAAGGCTCCCATCCCGCGCCCTATCCGTTCGGTCTGGCCATGGGTGACCCGGACCGACTCGATGGCCACCCCAAGCTCCTCGGCGCATATTTGGGCGATGGAAGTCTCCACCCCTTGGCCGAGGGATGCCGCACCCGTTATCACCTCGACCCGGCCGTCGGTATCGACCTCCACCCGAACCTCGTCGAACGGCCCCAGCCCGCTCTTCTCGACGAAGTAAGCGAGCCCGAATCCGACCATCTCCCCTGCAGCGCGTCTGCGTTCCAGGTCACGACGGAGAGTCGGGTAGTCGAGGTGTTGCAGCACCCGTTCCAGCAGGTCGTGGTAGCGACCCGAGTCGTAGATCACCTCGGTGCCTAGTGCATCGATCCCGCGCTCGAACGGAATTCGTTCCTCTGGTATCAGATTCACCCGCCTGACCTCAAACGGGTCGAGTCCGAGACGCGAAGCCACTGCGTCGATGGCCCGCTCCCGAACGAAGGTGCCTTCGTAGCGACCGGGCGAGCGATAGGTGCCGGCGGGCGTCTTGTTGGTGAGCACCATGTGGCCCCTGGCCCGATATGCCGGGACCAGGTAAGGACCGGGGAGCATGGCGGCGGTCAGGTCGGTGACGGTGGCGGCGTGGGTGCGGACGTATGCGCCCTGGTCCTGCCAGAACTCGTCGTCGATCGCGACGACGAACCCCCGGTCGTCGAAACCCACTTTGATCCGGTGCACCTGATCGCGTGAATGATTGGCGGCGGTCAGGTGCTCTCGCCGGTCCTCGATCCAACGTACCGGGCGTTCGAGGATCCTCGCCGCGGCACAGACCAGCACGTCTTCCGGATAGAGCTCACCCCTGATTCCGAAGCCGCCGCCCACGTGGTTCTCGTGGAGCTGGACCATCTCGGGCGACAGACCAAGCATCTGGGCGATGGCGTCCCGGTTGTAATGGGGAACCTTCGCCGCCCCATACAGGCGCAGGATGTTCCCGTCCCAGACGCCGATCGCTCCCCGGGTCTCGAGCGGGACCCCGGTGTGACGCCCAACGGTCAGTTCGAGCTCGATCAGGTGCTCGGAGCTCGCCATGGCTGCCTCAACATCGCCGTAGGCCTTCTCGATCATTGCCGCGTCGGCGGACATTCCGGGGAGGAAAGTCCCGGGGAGGGTGGCGTCGAGGGCGGGCTCGAGCTCTTCGATCTCGACCCAGACCAGATCAGCCGCGTCCTCGGCCAGGTAGGCGTTCTCCGCGAACACCACCGCCATCGGCTCGCCCACGTATCTCACGTAGTCGGAGGCGAGCACCGGCTGCCGATAACTCTCCAATCCTCCCACGTCCGTCATGCGGAAGCCGATGGGCGGTAAGTCGAGGTCATCGGCGGTCCACACCGCCACCACTCCCGGCAGTTGCAAGGCCTGCTCTAGCTCGACCCCCAGGATCCGGCCTGAGGCCACTTGTGACCGCACCACCCGCATCGACACCTCGCCAGGAAAGACCAGATCGGCGGCGAATTGAGCCTTCCCCGTGAGGAGCGGCGGGTCTTCCAGCCGGCGGATCGGCCGGCCGATATATGTCATGACCGCATTCGGGCGGCTGCGTCCTCAACCGCTGTGACGATGTTCTGATATCCGGTGCACCGGCAGAGATTCGATGAGAGCACCTCTCGCAATGCTTCGCCGGTGAGATCAGGGTCTTCGGCCAAAGCCCCTTTGGCGAGCATGAGGAACCCGGGAGTGCAGAAACCGCACTGCAGACCGTGATGATCCCAGAAAGCCTGCTGGAGCACATGGAGATCGCCTCCGACTGCCAGGCCCTCCACCGTCTCGATGGCCGCACCTTCACATTGCACCGCGAAGAGCAGACAGGACCTGACCGGGCTGCCGTCCATCAAAATGGTGCATGCGCCACATACGCCGTGCTCACAGCCGAGATGGGTGCCGGTCAGCCCGCAGTCTTCGCGAAGGGTGTCGGCCAGAGTTTTGCGTGGCTCGACCTCCACCACGTAATCGACTCCATTCACCAACAGAGTCACCGCTCGCGACGAGATCACATCATCTCCTTGGTCGCTTCTCTGATCATCCTCCGAATCCGATCCGGTGTGGCGGGCATCTCCGTGACCTGAACGCCCAATGGTCGCAGCGCGTCGGATACCGCGTTGATCACCGCTGCCGGAGAGCCAATGGCGCCACCCTCCCCCAGGCCCTTGGCGCCGGTGAGCGACGCATCGGTGATGGTCTGGAGATGATGGATCTCGATCGGCGGGATCTCCGAGGCGGTCGGTGGGAGGTAGTCGAACAAGGTGGTGGTGAGGATGTTGCCCCCGTCGTCGTAGATCACCTCTTCGAACAGGGCGTTGGCGATTCCCTGCACTACTCCGCCCGCGATCTGGCCATCCACGATGACAGGGTTGATGAGGAGCCCCGCATCCTCCACGACTACGAACCGGTCGACACGAACCCCTCCGGTCTCGATATCTACCTCCACCACGGCAACATGACACGCGTTGGAGAACGTCCCGGCGGGGTCATAGCTGGCGGTGGCACGGAGTCCGGGCTCACGTTCGGGGGCGAGCTTCGGGGTATGGTGATACGCCTGTCGGGCTAGGTCGGATATGTCCACTCCCCGGTCGGTCCCCCGGACCACCGCCCGCCCTTCGGCGAGTTCGATGTCTTCGGGCGCCGCCTCCAGCATGTCACCTGCCACCGCCACTATTGCCTCACGCAGCCTCTCCGCGGCCAACTTGGTGGCCCCACCACTGATCACCATCGAGCGGCTAGCGAACGTGCCCCATCCATAAGGGGTGCGGTCTGTGTCGCCATGCACGACTCGGACCGACTCCAATGGCAGACCGAGCCCGTCGGCGACGACCTGGCTCAGCGTCGTGACCAACCCCTGGCCGTGCGGGCTGGCCCCGATCCTCACCTCCACCCCTCCCGAGGGATCCATGGCCATCTCCACCGTCTCGTAGCCAGGGGTCACATCCATGTTCCTCGGGGCAAATGCCGGGGTGCCGTATCCGGTGCGTTCGGAAAACACTGAGAAACCGATCCCAAGGAACCTCCCCGCCTCCCTGGCCTCGGCCTGCCGGCGCCGAAACGAGTCGACGTCCACGACCTCCGCCGCCTTCTCTAGGGAGGCGACGTAGGAGCCTTCGTCGTACACGATGCCCGTCGCCGATCGGTAAGGAAACCGGGTGATCAGGTTGCGACGTCTGATTTCCACCGGGTCCAGTCCAAAACGCTCGGCAGCCACGTCCATCATCCGCTCCATGGCCAGGGTGAGCACAGGTCGTGAGACCCCCCGGTATGGCGACATGGGACAGGTGTTGGTGGAGACACCCCGGGCTCGCACCCGGTATGACTGAAAGTCGTATGGCCCTGGGAGCTCGGCCATCGCCATCAAAGGCTCCACACCCCAGGTGACCGGGTAGCAGGAGTAGGCGCCCACATTGGCCACCAGATCTCCTTCGATAGCGACGAGGCGCGCGTCGGCGTCGAAACTCCCCCAGATCCGATAGTGATGGTCCCGGCTATGGAACGATGAGGTGAAGTTCTCCCTGCGGTCCTCGATCCAGGCCAACGATCTGCGCAGATGCCTGGCCAGCCATACAAGCACCGCGTACTCGGCAGGGAGACACATCTTCTGGCCAAAGGCACCTCCCACTGCAGGTGCGATCACCCGCAGGTCTGCTTCCTGCATTCCGAGAAGGTCACAGATCGCCGTGCGCAGCACATGAGGCATCTGCGTCGAGGCGTGCAGAGTGACCTTCTCCGACTCTTCGTCGTAGCGGGCCACCGCTCCCCTGGTCTCGATCGGAGCCGCGCTCTGTCTTCGGCAGGTGAGCTCCAGCTCGATGCGCTCAACCGCAGATTCCGAGGTGGCGTCGATGTCGCCAGTGTCGATCACGCCCGACACGACGACGTTGGACTCGGCACCGGGATGAACGATCCTGCTGTTGTCGGCCAGGGCGGCTTTAGCAGTCACCACCGGATCATGCCGTTCGAGATCGACATATACCGCGTCAGCCAAGTCTTCGGCCTCCCGGCGGGTATCGGCCACCACCGCCGCGATCGGCTCTCCGAGATAGATAACCCGGTCAACAGCCAGCACCGGCTGTGGAGCCCGGAAGTAGTCGGGCCGATGGAGGATGGGCTCGATCGAGCCCACTCCGGTCAGATCCGCGGCGGTGAACACCGAGGCCCCTTCGGGACGTTCTATCCCGACGATTTGAGCCGCCGCCATCGGTGAACGCACAAATGCCACGGATTGGCAGCCGGCAGTCAGATCGGCAATGAATCGTTTGCGACCGGTGAGGAGCTCGGGATCCTCCCGCCGACGAATAGGGGTACCGACCAGTTTCATTCGGTCGCCTGCCGGCACGCTCTCTGGATCAAGGCCCCAACGAGATCCCGTCGATACTCGACCGAGCCGTGGATGTCCTCGAGTGGCTCCACCTCTGCCCGTCCCGCTTCAGCGGCCTCGGCCCAGACGGATGGGTCCCACCTCCTCCCACGGAGGACAGCCTCCGCCGAGGAGAGGCGCAGCGGGATGTCGGATACCCCGCCCGCGCCGATCCTTGCCTCGGTCACCGTGCCCTCTTGCACCTCCGCCACCACGATGATCATCACCAGTGCGAAGTCGCCCACCCGGCGACTGAACTCGGAGAACCCGACCAGATGCCCGGTTCCGAGTAGCGGCAGTCGGACCTCGGTGAGGAGGTCATCCTCCTCCAGTGCGGTGGTGAATACTGTCGAAAAGAAATCGGACGCCGGGATCCGACGCTCCTGCTCGCTGCTCTGCGTGACCATGGTGGCATCGAGCGTGCGGGCGAGGAGGCACCATTCGGCTGCAGGGTCGGCGTGGGCCAGGCTCCCGCCAAACGTTCCTCTTACCCGGATCGGGAGATGACCGACGTGGTGAGCCATTTCGACCATGAGCCGACCGAGCGGGCCGGGAACGACAGGTTGCTCGAAAGCTCGGTGACGGGTGAGAGCCCCGATCTGCGCCTCGTCGCCATCGATTCTGACACCGTCGAGTCCGGGCACCCGGTTGATGTCGATCAGCGCGACAGGGCGTGTCAATCGGAAGTTCATAGCCGGGACCAAGCTCTGGCCACCGGCGAGAACCTTGGCGCCCTCAACATCACGGAGCATGGTCAGAGCCTCGGTCAGCGACTCAGGAGCGAAGTAGTCGAACGCCGCCGGCTTCACCGAAGTAAGTGTGGCACTTGTGTCGAGCGACAGTCAAACGTCTTCACTGAGCGCGAACGCGACTCAGGCTCGGTCAAGGTTCACCCACATCGCCCTCGCCGCCCCCGACCCTCGATTGATGATCCGATGCGGATGTGTCGAGTCGTAAGCGATCGAGTCCCCCGGCTGAAGTTCGTAGGAATGACCGTCCACTTCCACCGTGAGCGTGCCCTCGATGACGACACCGTACTCATAGCCCGCATGATGGAGCAACGAATCGGCGCTTCGACCACCCGGACCGTATTCGTTCAAGGCAACCTCCAGCCCCCGGACTCGATCGTCACGAAGGATCCGCCGGGTGACTCCCTCCGGAGTTGCATAGACACGCTGTTCGTCATACCTGAGAGCCGGTAACTCGTCGGTAGTCGGGGCCTCCGGCATGAGATCGGTCATGTGCACCTCGAAGGCATGGGCGATCGCTACCAGGGTCCCGATCGAAGGACTGGTCTTGCCCCTCTCGACCAGGCTCAACAGCGATGCCGACAACCCGGTCATGTCTGCCAGCCCCTGAAGGGTGAGACCCCGTTCGCCGCGTAGCTGGCGTATCCGGGAACCGATGGCGAGAAGTGCACTGGCGGCCCGATCCATCAGATCATTCGCAGGCTGGCTGGCCGAAAGTAGTTCTTCATTGATCGTGCTGGCCATCAGTCCTCCTCGGCATCGCGATCGGGCCGGATCGAGCGGAGTCACGCTGCCCGACCAAGTGGTGGCTTCTGGCTCCAGCGGGTGCCGCGTTCCCTGTGCTGACCCTCACATCGTAACGAACACGGACCATGTATCAACGAGAGCGCTAAATCTAACCGGGCAATCCCTCTAGTCGCCGTCGATGACTCGGAGCACCACCTTACCCAGACCGGTTCGATCAAGGCTCCGCTCGAACGCCCTTCGCGCTTCGGCCAGCGAGTAGGTCCTGTCTACCAGCACCCGGAGTTGGCCCTGGTCGGCGAGACGGGCTAGCTCTTCGAGCTGATTGCGATCTGGTTCCACTATGAAGAAGTTGCCCTCGACACCGTGCTCGGCGCACATGGCGGGAGGCGGCTCCTCTGCGACGGAGACCAGCCGCCCACCCGGCTCCAAGACCGATAAGGAGTGGGCAAGTCGATCACCCCCAACGGTGTCAAACACCAGGTTCACCGGCGCGATAGTTGAGAAGTCAGCCACCGTGTGGTCGATGACCTCGTCGGCGCCGAGAGTCCGTGCCGCTTCGACTCGCTCTCCCGATGCAGTGGCAATCACGTAGGCGCCATGCAGGTGAGCAAGCTGAACCGCGTATGCGCCGACGCCGCCTCCTCCCCCATGAATCAAGACTCGCTGATCCTTCTCGAGATGGCCATGGTCGAACAAGCCTTGCATGGCGCTCAGGGCGGGAAGCGGCACAGCCGCACTCTCGACATGGCTCAGCGTCGCCGGCTTGGAGGTGAGTCTCGCTGCGGGTACCGCGGCGAACTCGGCGGCCACGCCGTCCCGCTCGAAGCCGGTCAAGGCATAAACGGCCTGCCCGACTTCAACTTCAGCGACTCCCTCGCCGATCGCCACCACCGTTCCGGACAGCTCATAGGAAGGGATGGCGGGCAAACGTTCGACGGGCCAGTTGAGCTCGTCGCGGGTGATGGCGGCAGCATGAACCCTGACCAGCGCCTCGCCGGCGAGAGGGGCGGGAGTGTCCACATCTTCATAGACAAGGTTGTCCACACCACCCGGAGTGTGGAGTCGAACTGCTTTCATCCCGGCCCCCTTGTGTCACTCATATGCTCCCGTATGGAGATTGGTCAGTACTCGGCGCTGATAGAGCAGGAATGCCTAAGGCGCGCGAACTGAATCCTGCCATCTTCGTTCAAGTCAATCGAGCCTGACATCAGTCGACATTCAGAAACGGGACGTGTTCCGGTGGGCCGAGTCTGGAGTCACTGAGATTCGAGTCATGACGTCACCTGATGTTCAAACCGCGCCAAGCACAACCTCGGAATTCACTCCACCACCTGCCTTAGCAAAGGAGCTCAGGCCTCCGATGCTGAGTGTCCCTGACGATTAGAGTCCATTCAAGGCGTCACGAAAGGCAAGCATTTGCAGCGATTGACACTCAAAGGCGGTTACATTATCTCCCTCGATTCTTCGATTGGGGAGATGGCACAAGGGGACGTCTTAATCGAAGGAAGCCAGATCGCGAAGGTTGCCCAGGAAATAAATGAGCCGGGCAGCGACGTGGTGGATGCCTCACACATGCTTCTCATACCGGGTCTCGTCGACACCCATCGGCATACGTGGCAAACGGCGATCAAGGGAATGTCTTCCGACTGGTCGCTCCCAGAGTACTTGGCAGGGATTCGAAGCCGGATCGGGCCCCAGTTCACAGCAGACGACGTGTACGCCGCCACGCTTCTCGGTGCCACCGAGGCCTTGAGCTCAGGCGTGACGACCCTGGTTGACTGGGCCCACATCATGAACTCTCCAGGGCACGCCGACGGTTCAGTGGCCGCCCTCAAGGAATATGGGGGGCGAGCGATGTTCGCCTACGGGACACCAAACGACGAGAGGATCACCGAGTGGTACATCGACAGCACCATTCCGCATTCCAGCGACATTCGCCGGGTGCGCAATGAGGAGCTGTCGAACGACGATGGTCTGGTCGGGCTGATGATGGCCGCCCGGGGCCCGCAGCACACGACGCCCGAAACCAGCGCTGGCGACTGGAGGCTGGCCAGGGAACTTGGTATCAGGATCACTGCCCATGCCGGGGAGGGCGCCTGGTCGCTGCGACACCAACCGGTGCTTCGCCTTCACGAGCAGGGCGTCCTCGGGGAGGACACCACCTTGGTCCACGGCAACCAGTTTTCTGACGAGGACTTGCGGCTCATGGCTGACAGCGGGGCCTCGATCTCCATATCGCCCGAGGTCGAGATGCACATGGGCCTGGGGTTCCCCATCACCGGACGGGCGCTGGCACACGGCATCGTCTCCAGCCTTTCGGTCGATGTGCCAGTGACGGTGGGTGGCGACATGTTCTCCGTAATGCGGTGCGCTCTGGCCACCGAGCGGGCGTTGGTGAATGAGCAGTCGATCAGGCGGGCGGAGATGGTGGAGCGGTTGACGATCAGTTCCGAGGACGTCCTCAGGATGGCGACCATCGACGGCGCCAGATCGTGCGGACTCGGCGCCCGAGTGGGGACAATCTCGCCGGGGAAGGAAGCGGACATTGTCATGATTCGAGCCAACGACCTCAACTTGGCCCCGCTCAACAGACCAATAGCTGCGGTGGTGGTGATGGCCCACGCCGGGAATGTGGATTCGGTGATGGTCGGCGGGCGCTTCGTCAAACGAGCTGGCAAAATGCTGTCGATCGATGTGACATCCGTCCTCGAGAAGGC
>Ga0209108_10001902_pt1 | contig 12084 bp, 10 predicted proteins | sample Rifsed10ft1_FD_184003 | JGI IMG/M metagenome (GOLD analysis project Ga0209108, IMG submission 184003) | Soil microbial communities from Rifle, Colorado, USA - sediment 10ft 1 (version 2) | ecosystem: Environmental > Terrestrial > Deep subsurface > Rock core/Sediment | place: Rifle, Colorado...
ATTTGGCAGCGCCGCCGGCGGAGAAAATCTGGAGTGAGCTGGGAGCGCGGGCGCAATCAATCGCACCCGGCTGATTCGATGCTTCGTTCTCGTCCACTGAAAATCCGCGTGTCGGCGGTTCGATTCCGCCCCTGGCCACCATTCCGACTAGACTCACCTGCAACCAGATTTCGATTCGGAACCGTGTATGCAGGCATTTGAGTGCAGCGCTTGCGCCTCCCGGCCAGAGGCACTGACAGGCCCACCGGGTTGCGACTGCGAAGAGACGCCCTAGCCCCTCCTCAGGTGTCTGGGCCAGATGCCGTAGCGACCAGCCGAAAGGATGCCGTTCGGATCCACCGCGTCCTTGACCGTTTCATGGAAGCGGCGCAGCGCGTGATTATTGAACGAATAAACGTTCATTACGTCGTCCTGGTAAATCACTGGCGTCCGGTACTCACCCCATCCGTGCTCGGCACTCACTTTCACCAGCTTGCGAAACGCCTCGCGGTTGCGCTTGTTGAATTCGACGTCGCGCGTGACCGGGAAGAGGAAAAGAAACACGAAGCACCGCTGCCAATATGTGAACGGCATCACCAGGGGATTCACCGGCAGGCTGTATTCGCGTGCAATCTCGCTGAACACTTTCTGCGCTTCAAAGACCGCTTCGCCCGTGCGGGGAATGATCGGCGAGAAGCCCACATGCCCGTCGAGTCCGGGCCCAGCCTCGTTGCGTGCCAGGAGCGAGAAGATCGAGAGGCTCGGAATACCGAACGCGTTCTTCGAAACTTTCTGGAGCTGCTCCGGCGTGAGAGGAATGCGGTAATACTCGCCTTCGAGGAACTTCGCGCCCGTGATTGCAGCGAGTTTCTCCTTCGCGTGGTCCCATTGGGCGTGAATGATCTTGGTCGGCCCATAGAACTGCAGCATTGCGCCCCAAAGTCCCTGGCCGACTTTTTGCGCGTGGCCTTCCAGCGCACTCTTCGACGGGCCTCCCGGTGTGGCGAGCAGATCGAGGAGCTCGTTGTCCGGGCGTGCGGCCACTTGGTCAGGCGGGCGCAAGCCGGAGTAGATGGGGCTGCCGAAATAGGGCATGCCCGTGACGATCTGGCAATTCTCCAGATGCGTAACGATATCCACGAGCGGGATGAGATCGTCGTACTTGTAGACGTGAACGAAGCCGTTGAGATAGGCCTCCGGTTCAGGCATCAACCAGAATCCCATCTTGGTCACGATGCCGAAGTTCGACTGCGAGAACATGCCATCGATCGCCGGACCAAAGCCGGTTTTGAACTGCTGCCAGGTCTTCGCGTTGGACAATGCCCCCATACCGGTACGCATGACCTCCCCATCGGCCAGGACGACTTCCATCCCGCAGTGCGCCTCGAAGTGGTTACGATAGGCCGCAGTCGTTACACCGCCGCCGCGATCGAGCGCGTTTCCAACCAGCGAGCCCCAGCCGGGATCGGGGCAATCCAGCCAGACTTTCAGCCCGCGCTCGGAGATGTGGCGATATAGATCGAAATACGACACACCCGGCTCGACCAATGCGTAAGCGTGGCGCTCGCTGACCTCGATGATCCGGTCGAGCCGCTTCAAGTCCAGGATGACGCTGCCTGACAGCGCGGGTGCAGAGCCGCCATAGCCGAGATTGCGGCCGGTCGAGATGGTGTAGATCGGTATCCTGTATCGGTTCGCGGCCCTGACGACGGCCTGCACCTCCTCAACGCTGGATGGCGCAATCGCTGCCGAGGCGAGACGTTCTTCGGGTTCCCCCCACACCTGTGAATAGGCGTCGCGATAAAGCGCGACGTCCTCATCGCTCGTGAATACCCACGCCTTGCCGACTGCCGCCTCGAAGTCCTTGAGAGCAGCCGTGAAGTCAGTGCTGCTGACGCCCGGTGGAAATCTCATCTTCGCCCCCTGCATCTCGTCGCTATTCCTGCTCATTCAAAAACTCTGCTATCGCGGCGCGTGCCGTCGGGGATTCATCCAGCAACAGATGCCCCGAGTGATCGATGATTCTGACGATCGAGCTTGGAATGCGCATCCGCCACTCCTGCGCATTACCGGCGGGCACCATTCGATCTTCCTTTCCCCAGATCAGCAGCGTCGGCGCGCGAATACGCGTCAGTCTGCGTGCGTCAAGTCCCTCGCCGAGCGCAACGCGTCCCACCGCTTGAGCCTCGCGAGCGCGTGCGGCCAGAAACTCCTCGTCAGGCTCTTTCGGCCAGTATGGCCGAATGATGTCCGGATCATGCGCAAAGTAAGCCGGCCACTCGTGGTACGCGATTCTTGAGAAGTCAGGCTGCGGGAATGCTGGCGTCGCAATGCCGCCAGGCGCCACGAGCACGAGTCGACGCACGCGATCCGGATGCGAGATGGCGAATTCCGCTGCCAGCCGCCCGCCAAAGGATGCGCCGACCAGATGAAACGACGTCAAACGCAGCGCATCGAACAGCGCCAGGCAATGCCTGACATGCTTTTCGAGTGAGTCGATCGATGAAGCATCCGCCGATTCGCCGAAGCCAGGATGGTAGGGCAGCAGCACACGAAAGTGCGGGATCCAGTCCCGGGCGAACTCAAAGCCGTGGAAGGTGCCGCCACCGTGGAGGTACACGAGGTCGGGCCCGGATCCGGCCGCGTACGCCACCGTACGGACGCCGGCGATGGTCAACACGAGTCGTTCGAAGCCGGCTGTACTGTAGGCCGTCACTCGGTGAGTCTCCCGCGCTATACGGGCATGGGCTGGCCTTCGACCAGCTTGCTGAGCGCCGTCGACAGCGAAAGACGTGCTGGATCCTCAGCCTGGCGTCGAAACTCCTCGAAATCCGCTCGTTGGCGCGTGAGATCCTTCTCCGACATGCGGCGCTTGAAGTCAGAAGCGATCGGGGAGCTCACTTCGAGAAATACCCGACGCCGCTCGGTCGAATAGAAGTCGAGCACGCTTTCCGCTGCGCGGCCGGCCAGCACCGCCGTCAGGACATCGATGAGCGCAGCCGCATCGATGACCCCGCCAGTCAGACCCATCCCGCCGCAAGGATTGCAGGCATGGGCCGCATCGCCGACGAGCAGCGTGCGGCCCACCCGGAACGTAGGCGCGCAACGTTCGTGCACGCGGTAGGGCGAATAAGCGACGATCCGATAGGGCGCTTCAGGGTCCGGAAGGAGAATGGAGTACCGCTCGGCGATGCGTCGCGGGATATCGCCTTCTGGCAGGCTTGCGTCCTCTGCAAAGGTGACGCGCCAGAGATTCTCCCGACCGAGGCGCGCCACCACCGCCCAGTTGATAGGGTCGGCTACCATGTTTGCCGGTTCGAATCCATAGCGCTCGAAATCGTAACTGACGTTGGTGGCAACGAATCGCTCAGGCCAGGTGTGCCCTTCGAATGGCAGGGACAAGAGATTACGGACGGTACTGCGTGCGCCGTCTGCACCCACCACCCACTTTGTACGAAAGTCCTCGCGTCCGCGGGAGGATTCGACGGTCAACAGGGCACCGGATCCGTCCTGACTCAGTCCGACCAGCCGGGTGCTCCAGCGCATCGTGGTACCGGGCAAGACGCTGAAATGCTTCAACACCAGTTGCGCAAGAAGATGCTGGCCGAAATGAGCCGTGTACGGATAAGGGGAATCTGGTGGAAATGTGTCAGCGACACGAACTGCCTCGCCGGTCGCGAGGAGGCGGAAGGCAAAGCTCTTGCTCAGATATGAAATCGCGAGCGCATCCTCCAGCAGCCCCAGTCGAGCGAGGATCTTGAGTGTCGTCGGAAAGTACACCGCTGCGCGCGGCGAATCGTTGATGCCTGGCTCCGCTTCGATCACAGTGACTGACCGGCCCGCCTGCGCCAAGCCGAGCGCGGTCAGCAAGCCGACCGGTCCAGCTCCAACCACTACGACGTCACAGGCTTCGCTCATGTCGGATGCTGTCAGATGACTAGTTCAGCGTGCTCTTGTAGATCACACGGTCCTTCACGATCAGCGCCAAGTATTTGCCGTTGCTGCCCAGCAGTTTTGGATACTCCAGCGGATTGCCGTCGGCGAGCAGAATGTCCGCGTACGCGCCCGGCTTGATCATTCCCAGCGGACCTTCTTTACAGGGACGACGTTCGCCGCTCATTAGAAAGTTGGCGTGCTTGGTTAGGCAGTTGCGGTGACTGTGCCCACTTCGGTGCCAAACCGCATGATCTACTGTGATTCAGCATGATCTATCGGATCAAGAGTGCGTCGGTATTCTCTGAACGTGCAGCGCGAACCCCGACGCTCGTGCCGCTCGATCAGTCTTGTTCTTTCGTATAGCGAAAAGATTTTCGAAAATTGCCTTCGCCGACTGGAGTCCTATACTCCGGCCAAGTCGCGGGATTAGTCATCGATCGAAGTACAACTGCAGATCACTGCAGAAGGGGGAAGCCATGAGGCCACTAGTCGCGCTGCTGCTCCGTGTTGGTCCACTGTCGTGCGCCGCCGCCGGGCTCGTTCTGGTGGCCGACGCGGCCGAGCTCGGGGAAATCGTCGTCACCGCGCAGAAGCGCGAGCAGTCGCTGCAGGATGTCAGCGCCGCGGTCACGGCCATCGGCTCCGACCGCCTCGAGACCGCGAATATCAACAATATCGAAGACCTTCAATGGATCGTGCCGAGCGTCTATTTCGGTAACGACTTCAACATGGCGAAGGTCACGATCCGCGGCGTAGGCGCTAACACCTCCACCACGGGGAGCGAGACCGGTGTCGCGCTGCACGTGGACGGGGCGGTGGTCTCCCGCGCTGAGGCGCAGCTCACCTCGCTGTTCGATCTGGAGCGTATCGAGGTGCTGCGCGGCCCGCAGGGCTCCCTGTACGGCCGCAATGCTGTCGGCGGTTCGATCAACCTGATTACGGCCAAGCCGACCGAGACACTGGACGGCTACGCCCGTCTTTCCTACGGCGATTTCGACTACATCAACTTTGAAGGCGCGCTCAGCGGCCCGCTCGCATCGGACTGGCTGCGAGGCCGGATCGCGGTCAAGGGCGAGGAACGCGACGGTTACGGCGAGAACCCCGTGAGCGGCAAAGACGTCGACGACCTCGAGCGCAAGATGGCCCGGGTGCACCTGCAGTTCAACTTCACCGACGACTTCGACATCCTGCTGAGCGGCGAGTACTACGACCAGGAAGATGCATCGCGTGCCCTGAAATACCGCCGCGACGCATTTCCTGGTGTCCTCCGGCTGACCTCGGGTGGCTGTCAACCCGTGGTAGGCGGGGTGCCCAGTCCCTGCCAATACGCCAGCGATCCGCGCGACATCGCCTCGGAGCTTGAGCCGTTCACCGATACCGAGACCTGGGCGGTCACGGGCACATTGACCTGGAAGTTGAGCGACACTTTCACGCTGGTGAACATCACCAATTACCGGGACCTGGAGACAGTCATCGGCCAGGACCTGGACCTCGCTGCCACCGCCAACAGCCGGGCGACTACCGGCTTCAACACGACCTACCAGCGGCGCGACGTGGACAGCGAGCAGACGAGCAGCGAGCTGCAGCTCAAGTTCGAGAGCGACCGGGTGAACGGGGTTGTCGGCTTGTTCTATCTCGACGAAACGCAGCGCCCGGTCGATACCGTGGACCTGAATGCGTACTACGGCCAGCCGGGCATGCTCGCCCTTCTGGCCAACCCGGCGCTCGGCGCGTTTCCGCCGATCAGCGCGACCGGCCTGCAGATCGACGGCGTCAACGTTCCACCGGTGCCCGTCGATCCACTGCTGGCAGCCGAGCTCTGCAACACGGCCCACTATGTCGATGTCGATCCGGTAAATCCTCCCGAGCCGAAGCGCGTTTGCATCCATTCAGACCTTGGCACCGAGGTGTATGCGCTGTTCGGCCAGGTGAACGTGACGTTCGCCGAGGACTGGATCCTCAAGCTCGGGGGGCGCTACAGCGAAGAGGAGCGCACAGCCTCGAATCCGTCGATGATTGTGGCGCGCAACGGCCTGGGACCCATACTGCTCACGACTCCGGATGGCACGTTCAACAAGAAGGACTTCAGCAACTTCACGCCGGAAGCCGGCCTGTCGTGGCGCCCGAAGGACGAGCTGATGCTCTATTACACGTACTCCGAGGGATTCAAGGCCGGTGCGGGCGAGAACGCAGCGCCCGGCGCGGCCACGAGTTTCGTCTCGATCATCGTCGACCCGGAGGAGATCACGAACCACGAGATCGGCCTGAAGAGCGTGTGGCTCGACAACCGGCTCGCGGTCAACGTCGCTGCGTACATGTACGACCTCGAGGGCCAGCAGATCAATAAGACACTGAGCGGCGGCCCGGCGGGCTTCAGCACCATCTTCGAGAACGCCGCGGAGGCTTCCGCCGAGGGTGCGGAGCTCGAGCTCTTTGCCGCGCCCACGGACAACTTCCGGTTCAGCGCCGCCGTCTCCTACCTGCACTCGCGCTACGACGATTTCCTGACCAAGGATCCGCTCGATCCACGCAACGTATCCGGCGGCGCGCCGGCCGGAGATCCGGCGACGGACTTCGTGCCGCCGAGCGGCGTACCGGACGTGCAGCTCGCCGGCAACCCGACGCGCAACTCACCGGACTGGGCGGGGACTGTTCACGGCGAATACGATTTCAGCCTGGGGGAGGGTACGCTGACGCTGATGGGCGATGTCTCGTACAAGGACGATGTGTATTTCACCGAGTTCGCGCGCCTGCTGGAGGGCCAGGAGGCCTACACGATCTTCGACGCGCAGCTTCGATATGTCTCCGGCGACGGCCGTTGGAGCGCCGAGCTGTGGGGCAAGAACCTGTCCGACGAGGAGGTCGCCTCGAGCACGTTCCAGCTCGCCACGGCCCGCGTCATCGGCGTGACGTACATGCCGCCGCGGACCTACGGGCTCACCGTCGGCTACCAGTTCTGACGCGGGAAATTGCTCAAAAGAGGCGCGCGTTGATCAGAAAGTGCGCCCAGATGGATGCTGCATAGCCGAGTGCTATTGCCCATGCCCATTTCAGGTGCGCGAAAAATGTGTAGATGCCGCGTGCCTGACCCATGAGCGCAACACCGGCGGCGGAACCGATCGACAGCAGCGAGCCGCCCACTCCGGCCGTCATTGTCACGAGCAACCATTGCCCCTGTGACATCTCGGGCGCGATGCTCAGTACGGCAAACATGATGGGGATGTTGTCCACCACCGCCGATGCGATGCCGACCAGAATGTTGGTCACGCTCGGCCCGAGGGCGGCATAGCTCGTGTTCGACAGCACGGCCAGATATCCGAGTGCGCCCAGTCCGCCGACGCACAGAATGACCCCGTAGAAAAACATCAGCGTGTCCCATTCGACCCGCTTGATGCTGATGAAGATATCGAAGGGTCTGGTGGCGGGTTTCAAGCCCGGCGGAGTCTGTATTGCGCTGCCTCGCGCCCGCCATTCGCGCAGTTCTGCGCGGCGGAGGAAGTGGCCATAGAGCATCAACGCCCCGAGGCCTGTCGTCATTCCAAGAAATGGCGGCAGGTCGAGAAAGTGATGTAGGCTTACAGTCGTCGCAATCGTGGCGGCGAAGAGACTGATCACCACGCTGCCACCGGGTTTGAACCGTACCCGCTCGAGATCTTCGTGCTTAGTTCCGCGCGGAACCGCGAGCGTCATGCATGCGGCGGGCACTAGCCAGTTCACGAGGGACGGCACGAGCAGATCCAGAAACTCGAAGAACGTCACGTGCCCTTTCTGCCAAACCATGAGCGTGGTGATATCCCCGAACGGACTGAAAGCGCCGCCGGCGTTTGCGGCCACGACAATGTTGATGCAGGTAGGTGCGATGAAGCGCGACTCGCCTCGACCCATTGCGAGCGCAACCGCACCCATGACGAGCGCGGTAGTCAGGTTGTCTAGAACGGGAGAGAGCACAAACGCGAGCCCGCCGGTGATCCAAAAGACAGCGCGCGGGCCAAGGCGGCGCGCAGTCAGCCAGCTGCGCAGCGCTCCAAACACCTCCCGCTCCTCCAGCGTGTTGACGTAAGTCATCGCCGCGAGAAGAAACAGCAGGAGCTCCGCGTACTCAAGCAGGTTGTGACGCAGAAGTTCGGCGACGCCTTCCCGGCCGTGCGCGCGCCACCCAAGTGCCACCAGCGCCCAGATGATTCCGGCGGCCGCCAGCACCGACTTGGACTTGCGTAACTGAGTGAATTCCTCTGCGATCACCAACCCGTAGGCGATGACAAAGATCGCGACCGCGACGAGCCCGGCGGTGGTCGCGGTAAGATCGGGCATGATGCTTTGTACGTCCGGCATCTATCGGTCCCGTGCTTGACCCGAGCGGCACGCATTTCTGGTTGTGCGATCCAATGCTGCGCTCAGCGTCGTGATCAGCGTAGCGGGTGAAACGAGCTTCATGATTCGACCTCCTTCGTTGGATTGTTCTGTGGACGCGTCCGATCGGGCAAAAAACCGTACTCATATCGCGAGCTTGTGGCGATTGCCTTCAAGCAGAGGTGGTGGCGGGTCGATGTCCGGGTTTGCTCGCTGGCGGGCCGCTGCGTACACTCATCCGCCACAAGGAGATGGTATTCCTCCTCGAACCGCCGCGCTTCGCGGTTGATGATACCTACGCTTGATCCGAACGGAGGGGCGTAGGCTTATCTAGCGCCTGTCCAGAGGATCAGAAGGGACAGGTGCATGTGGAAATCGATCGTTGCGATCTGCCTGGGCGCCAGCCTGGGCGCCTTACTGCGCTGGTGGCTCGGCGCTCAGCTCAATCACTTCTTCCCGACGATTCCGCCAGGCACGCTCTTCGCCAATCTGATCGGCGGTTACATCATTGGCGTTGCGATCGCTATTTTCGCTTCTTTCTCCGCACTGGCTCCTGAGTGGCGCCTCCTCGTGATTACCGGCTTCTGCGGCGGTCTCACCACCTTCTCCACGTATTCGGCGGAGATCGTCACGCTGCTCCAGCAAGGCCGCGCACTGTGGGCGTGCGGAGCCGCGACGGCTCATCTGGGCGGTTCCGTGCTGATGACGCTGGCCGGCATTGGGACCGTTGCACTGGTGAAAGGCTAGCAAGACCTACTGAACCACCAAGGGGCGACCGATGCAGGGTTCATTTCTTAGATTCTACGTGCACGAAGGCCAGCGACATCATGGTCGCCTCGTGTGGGAATGGCTGCTCGAACAGGCGAACCGGCTTGGCATCCGCGGCGGCTCCGCCTTTCGCGCGATGGCCGGCTTCGGCCGGCATCACGTCGTGCATGAGGCGCACTTCTTCGAGCTCGCGGGCACGCTCACCGTCGAAGTCGAATTCATCGTCACGGATGAGGAAGCCCGTAAGCTCCTCGAACTCCTGCACGCGGAGAAGATCCGCCTGTTCTACGCGCACATACCCGCGCGGTTTGGCGTGATCAATCCCGACGCCGCCGACGCACCCTCCGTGGGCGAGGATCCATAGCAATGACGGTGCATCGAGGCGCGCACCGATGACCGAGATCTGGACTCAGGCCGCCTTATGGATGGGGCTCGCCCTCATCGCGACGCTTCTCGCAATCTGGTTGCGGGTGGCGACGGCGCTGTCCGAGATCGTGATTGGAACGGTTGCACAACTCATCATCGGCGCGGCGGTTGGCAGCACGCTGCTCGCCGCCGATGCCAGTTGGCTCAAGTTCCTGGCTGGCGCCGGCGCCATCCTGCTCACGTTTCTCGCAGGCGCCGAGCTCGATCCGGCGGTGTTTCGCCGGCAATGGAAACAGGCGACGCTCATCGGACTGGTGAGTTTCGCCGCGCCTTTCATCGGGTGTGCGGCGATCGCGCGTTGGCTCCTCGGTTGGTCGCCCGAGGCGAGCTGGCTCGCCGGCATCGCGATGTCGACGACCTCAGTCGCGGTCGTCTACGCCGTCATGCTCGAGTTTGGCCTGAACACGACCGACTATGGCAAAGTTGTGCTCGCCGCCTGCTTCATTACTGACTTGGCCACCGTCGTCGGTCTTGGGCTGATCTTTGCGCCTTTCACATTCAAGACGCTCATTTTTCTAGGGGTAGGCGTGGTCGCGTTTCTGCTCCTGCCGTGGCTCACGCCGCGGTTCTTCCGCCGTTTTGGCAATCGCCCTTCCGAGCTCGAGGCGAAATATCTGATGCTATGTTTGTTCGGACTCGGTGCGCTCGCGACTTGGGCTGACAGCGAGGCGGTGTTGCCTGCCTACCTGATCGGTATGGTGCTGGCGGGTACGGCAGGGAAAGATCACGCGCTCATCCGGCGGCTGCGCACGCTGACCTTTGGTCTTCTGACTCCGTTCTATTTCATCCGCGCCGGCTCCCTGGTATCGCTTCCTGCGCTGGCTGCCGCACCCGCGGCGTTTCTGATCCTGCTCGCCGCCAAGATGGCGACGAAGATTGCGGGCGTCTACCCGGTGACTCGCGCGTTGCGCTCGCCACGCCAGGAGGGCATGTACACGACGCTCCTCATGTCCACCGGGCTCACCTTTGGGACCATTTCGGCACTCTTTGGGATCTCGCATGAGATCGTAACGCAAGCCCAATACTCGGCACTCGTGGCCGCGGTGGTAGGCAGCGCGGTGGTGCCGACGCTCATTGCGAATGCCTTTTTTCTGCCAAGACATCTACTGAACAAGAGCCCCGAGAGCGACGCAAGGTACGCCTCCGCGGGGCAACCGGAAGCTGCGGCGAGGAGGAAACCATGACCAAGAGTATTCTGCTCGGCTACGACGGCTCGGATTCCGCAAGCGACGCGCTCGAATTCGCCGTGAGCCTTGCGTGTGCATTTGGTGCGGAGCTGCACGTGCTCGCCGTGGCGCGTCCGCCCGAGTTCGGCGACGACGTCGAAACGAGCGCCGTCATCGAGAATTCACGACGGCACTACGAACACATCCTGCGCGCTGTCCGCGCCAAGCTCGCGCAGGAATCCTTCAAGAGCCACTTTCAGGTGGTGGTCGGCCATCCCGCCGAGCAGATTGTCCGGTATGCCGAGAGCCATGGCGTCGATCACATCGTGGTCGGTCATCGTGGCCACACGCTCTTTGAGCGCTGGCTCATCGGCTCGGTCGCCCGGCAAGTGATCGCCTACGCACATTGCGCGGTAACAGTCGTGAGGCAGCCTACATGACCGCAGCTCCGTGAAAGATCCTCCTCGTGATCGTGCTGGGAAGCGCCGCGGGAGCGCTGATTCTCGGAACGATGCGTTTCAAACGTCCGTTGGGTGTTGCATCGTAGTCGGTCGGTGCGCGTCCTGCGCCACCGGCTGGTGGGTGCCACTTGGCGCGGCTGCTGACTTGAGGAAAGCAAGATGAACACAAGGATTTGTTCGGTCCGCGCCCGCGAAATTCTCGACTCGCGCGGCAATCCCACCCTGGAAGTCGACGTCACGCTGTCGGGCGGCGCCAAGGGTCGCGCCGCCGTGCCGTCCGGCGCTTCCACCGGCGTACACGAGGCCGTGGAACTACGCGACGAGGATCCGCACCGCTATGGCGGCAAAGGTGTGCGCAAGGCCGTGCAGAACGTGAACGCCGACATCGCCGACGCCATCCGCGACATGGATGCGCTTGAGCAGGGCGCCGTGGACCGCGCGCTGTGTGCATTGGATGGCACACCCAATAAGGGCAAGCTCGGCGCCAACGCGATGCTCGGTGTCAGCCTCGCCGTCGCACGAGCAGCTGCAGATGCTTGTGACCTACCGTTGTTCCGCTATCTCGGCGGTGCCGCGGCCTGTCGCCTGCCAGTACCGATGTTCAACATCCTGAACGGTGGCGTGCACGCCAACTGGCAGGGGACAGACTTACAGGAGTTCATGATTGCGCCGGTGGGCGCGCCGAGCTTCGCCGAGGCCCTGCGTTGGGGCGCTGAGATTTACCAACAGCTGAAGAAAGTACTCAAGGACGACGGTTATTCGACAGGCGTGGGCGACGAGGGTGGATTTGCGCCGGCATTGAAGCGCAATGTCGATGCGCTGGAGTTGGTGCTCAAGGCCATTGAGCGCAGTGGCTATCGGCCGGGCGAGGACGTGGTTTTGGCATTGGACCCGGCATCGAGCAGCTTCTTCGAGGATGGTCGCTATCAGCTGCGCACCGAAGGCTGCACGGTGCGCGCCGAAGCGCTCTCCCAGCCGCAGGAAAAGAGCGTCGCCGG
>Ga0209108_10001904_pt1 | contig 12077 bp, 13 predicted proteins | sample Rifsed10ft1_FD_184003 | JGI IMG/M metagenome (GOLD analysis project Ga0209108, IMG submission 184003) | Soil microbial communities from Rifle, Colorado, USA - sediment 10ft 1 (version 2) | ecosystem: Environmental > Terrestrial > Deep subsurface > Rock core/Sediment | place: Rifle, Colorado...
CCCGCCCGGCGAAGCCGGCCTCCGGCCGCGAACCGCAGCTCACGAAAGGCGCGGTAGACTGGCTGGCCGCGGCGAGGTAGCTCAGTCGGTAGAGCACACGGCTGAAAACCGTGGTGTCGCCGGTTCGATTCCGGCCCTCGCCATCTAACCTCGGAACCGCAGCCGCGTCAGAGGTGTAGGAGGGTTGCAATGCGACGCCTAGCGGGAGTGCTTGCCTTCGCGCTCCTCGTGGTCGGGCTCAGCGGCTCGAGCGCAGGGAGCGTCGCCGTCGCGCCTCCGAAGTCGTCCGCGGTTCTCGCGCTCGTCACCACCTACAACGGCTCGCGACTCGCCTGGCTCGATCCCGCCACCCTCCGCCCGCTCGATCGACGCTCGATCTCGCTTCCGGGAGGCGCCTGGAGCCCGGTCTTCTCGCCTGGCGGACGGGACATCGCGCTCGGGGGACTCGGGACGATCGGCGTCAAGATCGTCGACGCCAGGCAGATGAAGGTGCGTGCGCGAGTCGCCGCGGCGCGGTTCACAAACCGGCGCCTCGAGCCTCTCGCCTGGCCGGAGCCACGGCGGCTGCTCGTGCTCGACTCGCCCCAGGACGCGCTGGGAGCGCGCCAGAGGCTGCTCGTCGTCGATCCGGTGACGAAGCGGACGATCGCGCGGTATCCGGCGGAGCGCTGGCTTACCTGGCACACCGCCGGGCGAAGACTCGTCGTGCTCGAGCAGCGCGACGAGGCGACCGATCGACTCCGACTGAGCGTGCTCGGGTCGAGCGGCCGCGTGCTGGGAGCGACCGACATCCAGCTGCTGCCAGACCAGCGCTCGGAGTCGCTCTTCGCGCTGCCGGGCTTCGCCGTCGACGAGTCTCGGGGGGCAGCGTTCCTGGTCGGCGCGGAGACGGTGACCCAGGTCGACCTCGACTCTCTGCGCGTCACTTCTATCCACCTGTCACACGCCGGGTCCGTCTTCGCGCGTGTCCTCGGCCTGCTAGAGGACGAAGCGCAGGCAAAGCTCGGACACGGGCCGTCGTTCTCGAGGCAGGCCACCTTCCTGGGCGACGGCCTCCTGGCGGTCTCGGGTTCGACGTTCGCGGACATGCGAACGCTGCCCGCAGGTCTCGAGCTCGTCGACACCCGGAGCGCCATCCGGCGCATGATCGAACCGCGCGCGCTGGCGCACTACTTCTCGCAGGGGCTTCTTCTGGCCTTCGGCGTAAGCTGGAACGGAGAGACGGGCAAGTCGACCGGCATGGGCATCTCGGCGTTCGCGCCCGACGGAACGCGTCTCTGGTCGGCGCTCGGCGACGAGCCTGTCTGGCTCGTCGAGGGAGCCGGCGGATACGCGTACGTGCCGACGCTGGGGGAGACCTATCCGGCCGGGCTGCGCGTGATCGACCTCACGACCGGCGCAGTGATTCGTACGGTACGAGGCGAGATGCCCGCGTTCGTCGTGCGCGACTGAGTAGACCCGGCCTGTTACCGTCGCCGCGATGGAGCTCGCGTTCCTCCCGGCGATCGAGCAGGCGCGCCTCATCCGCTCCGGCGAGCTCTCCTCGACCGAGCTCGTCCAGCTCTACCTCGAGCGAATCGACGAGCTCGACCCGGAGCTCAACGCGTTCGTCACGGTTTGCGGCGAGGAGGCGCTCGCCGACGCGCGGGAGTCCGACTCCCGGGACGGAGACGCGCCCTTCCGTGGTGTCCCGATCGCGATCAAGGACCTGACGCCGACCGCCGGCATCCGGACGACGTTCTCGTGCCGGGGCTTCGCCGACAACGTTCCCGACTTCGACACCGCGGTCGTCCGCCGCATACGTGAAGCCGGCTTCGTCGTCGTCGGCAAGACGAACACGCCTGAGTTCGGGACGACGGCCTTCACCGAGTCGGAGCTCAACGGCGCGACGCGCAACCCGTGGAAACGGGAGCTGACCCCGGGTGGCTCGAGCGGAGGTGCTGCGGCGGCCGTAGCGGCGGGGCTCGTCCCTCTGGCGCACGGGTCGGACGGCGGCGGCTCGATCAGGATTCCCGCCTCGTGCTGCGGGCTGTTCGGGCTCAAGCCGTCGCGGGGCCGAGTCTCGTCCGCTCCCTTTCCCTCGCTCGAGGGCCTCTCGACCGCGGGTCCGATCTCCCGCTCGGTCGTAGACGCAGCGGCGCTGCTCGACGTCCTCGCCGGCTACGAGCCCGGAGATCCCTGGTGGACGCCGCCTCCGGAGCAGCCGTTCGCCGACGAGGTCCGAGCGGAGCCGGGACGCCTGCGCGTCGGCGTGACCTCCGATCCGCCGGTCGCTGCTTCCGTGCACCCGGACTGCAGTGCGGCCCTGAGCGCCGCGGCCGCACTCCTGGAGGACCTCGGCCACGACGTCGCGGACGCCTCGCCGCCCTGGGCCGAGCCGGGGCTCATCGAGGCGTTCATCACCGTGTGGCAGGTGGGACCCACGCTCTACCCGGTCGACCCGGACACGCTGACGCCTCTCAACCGCGAGCTCGCAGACCTTGCCCGCGCGACCCCGGCCGCCGAGTACGCGGCGGCCGTCGCATACCTTCAGACCGCAGCGCGGCGCATCGTCTCGTCATGGAAGCAGTTCGACGTCGTCCTCACTCCCACGCTCGCCCTCCCGCCCGTCCCGATCGGGTGGCAGCTCGAGGGAGCCTCGGGTGCACTCGACCAGCTTCGCCGCAACACGGAGTTCACGCCGTTCACGGCCGTCGCGAACCTCACGGGCCTGCCGGCGATGACTGTCCCGCTGCACTGGTCGAGCGACGGCCTCCCGATCGGCGTGCAGGTCTTCGGTGCGCCGGCGGGAGAAGCGCGGCTCATCCGTCTCGGGGCGCAGCTCGAAGAGGCGCGTCCGTGGCGCGAGATCCGGCCTCCGCTCTCCTGAGCATCGGCGTCAGGGAGCGGGGATGATCCGGACGCGGTTCCCCGGCGACGCATGGAGCATCCGCGCCGCACTGCCGCGGGAGATGGCGACGGACATGTTCCGATAGCTGTCCTCGTACAGGATCACGTCGCCCGGCCGCGCATCCGCGAACGCCCTCGCCATCACGGCGTAGTAGTTCTCGCCCGCGAGCTCGAACTCGACCCGAGATCCGGCCACGATGCCGATGCTCTCCACGTCCTCGCGCGTCAGGTTCAGCGCGATGTTCCCGAAGCTGTCGATGTACAGCACCGTGGCGACGGCCGACCCGTCCGAGAGCTCGGGAATCGGCAGGTCGAGACTGACGAGCCCGTCGGGGTGGACGGGCGGCCCAAGCTCCTCGAGAGGCACGCCCAGTGCCAGATGGGCGGCCGCCGGGGCGAAGAGATCCCGGGCGTGAAACGTCCGCGAGATCGACTCCAGCGCGTACTCCGGATTGGCGAGCTCGTGCGCCGCGGCGATGCCCGCCCGGCTCGCCGCGGGCAGCAGCAGGCCGTTGTCCGGCCCCACGTACAGCCGCCCGTCACCGTCCTCGAGCGCGAGCGGCCGCCGCGGTCCGCCCACTCCCGGGTCGACCACGGCGAGGTGCACGCCCTTCGGCATGTAGCCGATCGTGCTCGCGAGCACGAGGGCGCCCTGGAGCACGGCCTGCGGTGGGATCCCGTGGGTGATGTCGATGATCTCCGCCTCGGGTGCGATGCGCTTCATCACGCCGTGACACGTCCCCACGAAGTCGTCCTGCAAGCCGAAGTCGGTCAGGAACGTGATGAACACGGCCGGAGCGTAGCGCCGTGCCCAGGAGGAAGCCGTCTACCGACGCCGGCGCGCGACGACGGCTGCGCAGCGCGGAGTGCGGCCGGAGCGGCCCTCCCCACAGAGCGGTCTCCCGCGCGTGCGAATCCGGACGAACGCCGTAGGCGCCTGCAGGGGAAGCGGCCTCGCGACGAGCGGTTCCCGCCTCACTGCCGATGTTCCGGACCCGACCACGTGCGCAGCATAGACCGCAGCCCGGCCAGTCAGGAAACCCGAGACGGCTCGGGCGCTTCCGCTGCGGCCGGCTCCGGCCGGCGATCGGCGACGAGACGGAGCAGCTCGGCCGTTTGCCGCTGCAATCGTGCGAGCTTGGCCGCGATGATCGCCACGTAGGCGAGGACGACGACGAAGACGACGCCGTAGACCGCGGCCACGTACTGCCCTTGGCTCACGAGAACGCCTCGCGAAGCTCCCGGAGATCCGCGTCGAGGCGCTTCCCGAGTAGCTCCACCCGGTACAGGACGTACGCGAGCAGGGTCACAGCGCCCCACGAGACGCAGAACGTCGCGAACATGGAGCCGCTCATCTGCGGACCCTCGCGGGTGAAGACGGTGGGGTGGATGAAGTCCTCCGCGAGACGGATGGCGAGGAAGCTGATCGGGATGAGGACGACGCCGAAGAGCGCGTAGACCGCCGACGAGCGCGCGCGGCGCGGACCCTCCTCGAGCGAGAAGCGGAGCATGAAGTACGCGCAGTAGAACAGGAAGAGGACGAGGAAGAGGACGAGCTGGTTCGAGTCCCACGTCCACCAGACACCCCACGACGCCTTCGCCCACAACGATCCCGTGACGAGCGTGAGCGCCCCGAAGATGACTCCCTGGTGGATCGCGACGTAGCTCTCCAGGTCGTACCGCTCGCCTCCACGCCAGAGCAGCATGAGCGCCTTCCAGGCGCCGAGGCCGAAGCAGAAGTACGCGGTAACGGCGATCGGGACGTGGATGTAGAAGATCCGCTGCGAAACGCCCTGATTCGCGTCCTCGGGCGCCACGAAGAACGCCATCGCGATCGCCGCGCCCATGAGCGCCGCCGCGAGCGCGGCGAGGAACGTGAGGCTGCGGATCGCGGATGGGATGCTCAGGGTGCTACTCGGTGACGACGTACTCGAAGGACGCCCACGAGAGTACCGCGAAGACCGCGTCGTACAGCACGAGGAAGAGGAGGAAGCGGTCTGCGTGCGGGGAGATGGCGGCCCCTACGCCTCCGACGACGAGCGGGATCGACAGGGGGAGGACGAGGAGCGGGAGCAAGAGCTCCCGAGACCGGCTCGCCGCGGCCATGGCGGCGAGCAGCGATCCCACCGCGCAGATCCCGACGTCCGCGAGCAGCACGCCGGCAATTGCGGCCAGATCGAGAGGGGCGAAGAACAGCGCGAACGCCGGGAGAGCGACGATCTGCGCGCCGAGCAGGAAGGCCAGCGTCGCGATCGACTTGCCGAGCCAGATCGCGCTCCGGTCGCACGGTGCGAGCACGAGGCCGTCGAGCACGCCGTGCTCCTGCTCCGGAACCCACGCTCGCGCGAGCCCGAGCAGCGCGGTGAACACGATCGCGACCCAGAGCAGGCCGTACGCGGCATCGTCGTTCGTCTGGTCCGGCAGGGCAAACCGGAACACGACGAGCGTCGAGAGCACGAAGAGCAGCATCGCCGGGAGCGTGTCGCGCGCGCGAAGCTCGACCTTGAGGTCCTTCCGCGCGAGCGCGGCGACGTCCGCGGCGTAGGTCATGCGAGCGCCAGCCGCGAGCTCGCGAGAGCTTCGACTCTCGAGATGTCGTGCGCGGAGACGACGAGCGTGTGGTCGTCGCCGAGCTCCGTGAGCTCACGCTGGAGCAGATCGGCACCGGGCTCGTCGAGAGCGGAGAACGGCTCGTCGAGGACGAGCAACTCCGGGTCGTGCAACAGGGCGCGGCAGAGCGCGAGGCGCTGCGTCATCCCCTGCGAGTACGCGGCGACCCGCTCGTTGCGAGCCTCCCAGAGGCCGAAGCGCTCGAGCAGCATCCCGATCCGCTCACGACGCTCGGGGACGCGGTACAGGCGACCGAAGAGATCGAGGTTCTCCACGGCCGTGAGCTCGCGGTAGACGAGCGGCTCGTGGGAGAGGAAGCCGATGCGGCTCCGGTCGACCGGGACGTCGAGCGTCCCACGGGTGGGCGCGGCAAGTCCGACGACGAGACGCAGAAGCGTCGTCTTTCCCGACCCGTTCGGGCCCGTCACGAGAAGCCGCCCGCCCCGCTCGAGGTCGAACGATACGCCGCGCAACGCCCTTCTCGAGCCGAACCGCTTCTCGACCTCCCGCGCGCGGATCACGCGCGAGACGCTACTTCAAACGGTCGCCCCGCTCACTCGACGAGAGCGGTCTGGACCTCGAAGTCGCTCTTCCCGATCATCTCGAAGCCGTTCGCGTCGACCCTCACCTGATTCGCGAGGATAGTTCCCTCGAGCGACTGTGCGCCACTGACGTTGATGACAACACGGCCGCACGGGCTGAAGACGACACCCTTCCATCTGTGGCCGGCACCGTTGAGCAGCATGTCGCTCGCTGCAGACGAGCATTCGGGTCCGTCGTTCTCGGGATTGAAGTCGCCGTCGGGAACGGCGAAGAAGAGGACGTTCGCTCCGGAGTACGGCCGGAGCTCGCTGCTGTTCGCGTCGACCGAGATGACAGGCGCGAGAGCCGTGATGCGCCCGTGCACACCGTCGCCCGTGATCGCGAACGACTCGGTCGCGCAGTACACGCCGGCCGCGATCGTCCCGTTGTGAGGGATGATCTGATCCGGTCCGGTGATCACGACGGCCACAGCGGTGATCTCGACGGTCGTGCCCCTGTACGTGCAACCGCTGAACCAGCCGAAGTCGGCCGGGCCGAACCACGCCGGCCACTCCTCGTGGCTGCCCTGGCGTGGCAGATCGTCCGGACCGTCTCCAAATACGGAGACAGCGTTCAGGTCGCGGCTGGCCGCACACCTCTCGACGTCGAACGTGCCGTCTGCGGCCCAGAACGGGCCGCGCGAAATGCGGAACTGTCCGTTCGAATGGACGAGCCCGTTAATGCTCACGTTCTCAGCGTCGAACTCGAGCCCGTCGAAGCAATCGCCGCTGTATGAGAAGATCGCCAGGTTCCCTGGGCCGTTGAGCCTCTCAGCCACGGCACGCTGCGTGACGGTCACGTCGAGGACGCCGAACAGGCGGCCGAAGAACGTGTCCGCCTGGGCCGTGACTGCGACCTCGACCTTGCCCGGATCCACGCCGGCGGTCCCGCAGTTGACCTCCACCGTCGAGTCGGGCATGTTGCGCTCCCCGTAGTCGTGCCCCACCAGCTCCGCCGCGGCACAATCCTGGAGCTCCCGCGCGGCCGCGAGCGCCGCGGCGTCAGCGGCGTCTTGTGCCGTCTTCTTGACGACGTACCAGTAGCCGACGTCGACGGCGATCGCGCCCAGCCCGAGAAAGAGCGGGAGGAGGATCGCGAAGAGGACGATCGTCTGCCCGGCCTCGTGTCGGAGGCGGCCCACGACGCCCAAGGATAGGACCGGGCCCGGAGGGCGCAGCCGCCGCAGCGGCTCAGACCAGCACGTCGAGCGCCACGCAGGCGAAGAAGATCAAACTGATCACGCCGTTCACGGTGAAGAACGCGGCGTCGAGGCGACGCAGGTCACCGGGCCGCACGAGTGAGTGCTCGTACGCGAGCAGGGACGCGACGGCGGCGACGCCGAGCCAGTAGGCGACGCCCACGTCCAGCCCCACGCCGGCGAGGGCCAGCAGCGCGACCGTGAGGACATGGAAGATCCGGGCCCCACGGAACACGCCCTTCTCTCCAAACTGTGTGGCCCAAGAATGAAGACCTTCGACGCGGTCGTGCTCGACGTCGAACAGCGAGTAGAAGAGGTCGAAGCCCGCGACCCAGAAGGCAACCCCCGCGCCGATGGCCCACGCCTCCCACGGCGCGTCGCCGGAGACCGCAAGCCAGGCGCCGACCGGAGCGAGGCCGAGGCAGGCGCCGAGCCAGAGGTGGCAGAGCCACGTGAAGCGCTTGAGGTACGGGTACACGACGAACATCGCGACCGGCACCGGCCAGAGCAGGCGCACGATCGGGTCGAGCTGGAAGACGGCCAGCAAGTATGTGCCAAATGCCACGAGGCACAGCACGAGCACCTGCGCCCGCGTCAGAACACCGCTCGGAAGCTCACGGGACGCGGTGCGCGGGTTTCGTGCGTCGAGCTCCGCGTCCACCAGCCGGTTGAGCGCCATGGCCAGCGTACGCGCGCCGGCCATGGCCACGGTCACCCACACCATGTCGTGGAGCCCGGGCCAGCCGTCGACGGCGAGGAAGGCGCCGACGTAGGCGAACGGCAGCGCGAAGACGGTGTGCTCGATCCGGACGAGCGACGCAAACCGGCGGGGAAGCAGGGCGATGGTCGTGCTCACGTTTGCCGATGCCGAGTCGCAGGCTCGCCTGCAGCAAGCTCGAGACCGTGCTGCAACGCCGGCCGCAGGACGGCGTAGCCGTCGCGGCATCCTCCAGGCGACCCCGGAAGGTTCACGACGAGCGTCGCTCCACGAAGGCCGGCGACGCCTCGGGACAGGAGCGCGTGCGGCGTCCGCGTCAATGCATCGGCCCGGATCGCCTCCGCGATGCCCGGCGCCTCGCGCTCGAGCACGAGGCGCGTCGCCTCCGGAGTGACGTCTCGCGGAGTGAACCCGGTTCCACCCGTCGTCAGCACCAGCGCCGACCCGTCGGCCAGCTCCTCGATCGCCGCCGCAATGCTCTCGGCGACGTCCGGGACCACGCCCCGCGTGACCTCGAAGCCGTCTGCGCGGAGCAGCTCGTCGAGGGCGTCTCCGCTCAGGTCCTCGCGCTCCCCCGCGTGGACGCCGTCCGAGATGGTCAGCACGGCGGCCTTCAGGAGACCGGACCCTTCGTCTTCTCGACCAACCGCACGCCCGTGATCTCCATCTCCTTGTCGATCGCCTTCGCCATGTCGTACACGGTGAGCGCGGCGACGCTGACTGCGACGAGCGCCTCCATCTCGACTCCGGTCTGGGCGGTCGTCTCGGCCGACGCCTCGATCTCGACCGACGCGTCTCCCACCGTCAGCTGGACGTCGACGTGCGTGAGCGGAAGCGAGTGGCAGAGCGGTATGAGATCCGCCGTCCGCTTCGCAGCCATGATCCCGGCGAGCTGGGCGGCAACGAGCGCATCGCCCTTCGGCAGCTCCCGCAGCCGTCCCGCCGTCGCAGCAGACATGCCGACCGTCGCGCGGGCAACGGCACGCCGGCGCAGCGGCGGCTTGCCCCCGACGTCGACCATGCGGACGTCGCCCGCTTCTCCGATGTGCGACAGGTCGTTCACGCTTGGGTCGCCCTCACGGCGGGATCGTAGACCGGCACGTGCTGCTCATCCGTCCGGAGTCGCCGCGTTTTCACGTGAAAACGCGGCCGACGGGACAGGCGTGCGGCTCGGCGCGCTCTCGCTCGGCACCTCGAGCGTGAACACCGTGCGCCCCGGCCGCGAGTCTGTGCGCACGTCGCCGCCCATGAGCCGTGCGAGCTCCCTTGCGATCGCCAGGCCGAGCCCGCTGCCCGACGCCATGCTCCCCTCGGCGCGATAGAAGCGCTCGAAGATCGCATCCTGCTGCGCCTTGGGGATCCCCGGGCCGTCGTCTTCCACCGCCAGCTCGGCCTGCTGCGCACGCGTGCGGGCTCTCACGACGACCCGTGTGCCGGCGGGAGTGTGCACCAGTGCGTTCATGATCAGCGCGCGTCCGATCTGCACCACTCGCTCCTCGTCCCCGAGGCCCCACACCTCACCGTCCACGACCGCGCCGAGGGCATGGCCGGACGTCGCTCCCACGTGCTCCAGCTCGTGCGAGAGCGACCGAGCGATGTCGCCGAGATCGACGGGCTCGAGAGCGACCCGGAGCTGGCCCGCGTCGAGTCGGGAGAGATCGAGCAGATCCGCCGAGAGCTTCGTCAGCCTCTCGACCTGCGTCTGCATCGTCGCGAGGAACTCCGAGCGCGTCGCCTCGTCGAGATCCTCGTCGCTCAGGAGCTCGAGGAACCCGGCAATCGAGAAGAGCGGCGTCCTCAGCTCGTGGGAAGCGTTCGCGACGAACTCCTTGCGCGCGGTGTCGAGCTGCGCGAGCTGGACACGCATGCGATCGAATGCCTGGGCGAGCTGACCGATCTCGTCGTCACCCCGGTCGATGACCGGGTGGCCGAAGTCGCCGCTCGCAATGCGCTCCGCGGCGGTCTCGAGCCGGAGCAAGCGGTGCGCGAGCATTCCCGCCGCGAAGAGCCCGAGCGCCAGCGCGAGGGCGAGCGCAAAGGCCGTGGCGAGGATCAGCCGCCGTTCGACGAGCCTCACCGTCGCGACCGAATCCGCAAGCGACGCCCGGAACAGCACGACCGCCTCGGCCTCGCGCGGCACGGCGACGTCCCCCCACTCGCCCCCCGCGGATACCGTCCGCCCCCGCTCCACCATCCCGCTCTCGAGCGCACGGATTGCGACCTCCGCGTTCTGGACATCGCGGGACCGGCGGCCCTGCGAGTCCGCCACCACAGTCAGGGCCGGCGGATTGCGCGTCAGGACGTCGAATGCGACCACGCGTGCGTTCGTCGTGAGCGCATAGCTCTCGACGGCGTCGTTCCAGTCGAAACGGTTCGCGGGGAGCTCGTGCGCGAGTGGAACCGCGAGCTCCTCGAGCTCGTCCAGGCGTGCGTCCACGAGCCGCTGCTCGAGTGACGGAATGACGATGATGTACGCCGCGCCGAGTGCCGCGGCAACGATTCCTGCGAGGGCCAGCGCGATGCGGACCCGGATGCCGCCGGGAATTCTCACTCGCTTCGGAAGCGGTAGCCGGCCCCCCGGATCGTGAGTATCAGCTCAGGACTGCTCGGATCGCGCTCGATCTTCTCGCGCAGATGACGGACGTGAACGTCGATCGTTCGCGGCTCGCGGTAGTCGGCGCTCCCACGAAGCCTCTCGAGCAGCTCACGGCGTGAAAAGACGACGCCGGGATTCGACGCGAGGATCACCAGGAGCTCGAACTCGATGAAGGTGAGCTGCACGGGCTTTCCCCGCGCTTCCACCGTGCGCCGCGGGATGTCGATCCGAAGCTCGTCCCGCTCGATCAGATCCTCGCGCTCGCGGGCGAGATGCGGGGCCATAGCCCGTCGCAGCAGGGCCCGGACACGACTTCTGAACTCGCGAATGGAGAAGGGCTTCGTGATGTAGTCGTCCGCCCCCAGCTCGAGGCCGAGCACCTTGTCGAGCTCGTCGCCGCGCGCAGTGAGCATGATGATCGGGACCGTGCTCTCCCCGCGAAGGCGCTTGCATACCTCGAGCCCGTCGAGCTTCGGGAGCATCACGTCGAGAACGACCAGATCCACGTTCTCCGCGGCGAACCGCTCGAGGGCTTCCTCACCGTCTCGCGCCTGCACCACCCGGTACCCGTCGCGTTCGAGCGGGTACGTGAGCAGCGTCTGAATCGAGTCCTCGTCGTCGACGAGAAGGATGGTCGAGGAGTTCGGCATCGGAGCCTTCTGCGAGGCCAGGGTGCCTGCGCGCCTACTATAGCCCGGCGATGGAAGCGGCTCGGCCCCGCAGGCGGAGGCAGCGGCCGCGTCGCGGCACCGTCGACCGACCGCTAAACGCGCGTCTGGTCCGCGTTTCGTCCCTCATCGTCGCTCCGGCGATTCTCGCTCTTCTGTTCTCCGTCTCGGCAACAGGTACGCTGCCGCGCGCGACCCTCGACCCGCTGTTCGACGCGAGCACCGCCGCCACTCTCGCGAGTCGGTTCTCGACCGAGAACCCGTCTCGCGTACCAGGGACCCTCGGGGCGCAGGATGCGGCCAACTGGTTCGACGAGACGATCTCCGGCCTCGGCTTCGCAACTGAGGTCGACGTCTGGGTCGAGGACCTGCCAGATCTCGGGCGCGTCGAGCTTCGCAACGTCGTTGCCGTCGTGCCCGGACGATCCGATGCCGCCATCGTGCTCGTGGCACATCGCGACAACGCGGGCACCGGCCTCCCCTACGGGGACAACGCGTCCGGCACGGCCGCGCTGATCGAGCTCGCCCGCGGCTTCGCGCCGCGCGGGGCCTCCGGGGCGCCTAGGCCGCAGCGAACGCTCGTCCTCGTCTCGAGTGACGGAGGCGCATTTGGCGGCGCGGGTGCGGCGCGATTCGTGGCCACGTCTCGGTACACGGAAAGCGCCATGGCCGCGATCGTCCTCGACGGCATCGGCGGAAGGGGGCGACCGCGGGTTGCAGTTGCCGGCGACAGACCAAGGTCTCCGGCTCCCGCCTTCGTGAGCACCGCGGCCGCTCGAATCCGAGAGCAGACCGGGATCGATCCCGCGCTGCCGG
>Ga0209108_10001905_pt1 | contig 12072 bp, 16 predicted proteins | sample Rifsed10ft1_FD_184003 | JGI IMG/M metagenome (GOLD analysis project Ga0209108, IMG submission 184003) | Soil microbial communities from Rifle, Colorado, USA - sediment 10ft 1 (version 2) | ecosystem: Environmental > Terrestrial > Deep subsurface > Rock core/Sediment | place: Rifle, Colorado...
GGTGGACGCGGACACGGGCGTGTGCTCGAGGATCTCCTTGTGGGTCGCGGCTTCCCGCTCCATGAGGAACGCGAGGATGCGGAGGGGCACCGGCTGCCGGAGGAACGCGAGGATCTGCTTCTCCAGGTCGGTGAGGGCGGGCCGCTCGTTCGCGCCACCGGGGATGGATCGCGGGTAGAACCGCTTGTATTCCCCGTCCATCGAGGACGTGATCAGCTCGTGCTTCTCGAGGAAGCGTAGATGGTAGTCGGCCAGGGTGATCGAAAGGTTGAGGACCCGCGCGACCTCGCGCAGGTGGAATCCGGGGTTCGTCCGCACGAAATCGTACAGGTCCTTCCGTGTCTTGACCGCCAAGACCTCCTCGTCCATGGAGACCACGCGGCGCTCAGCGCCGCAGGGTGAACCCGTAGAACAGGGCGAGGATCACCAGGTCGAGGGAACCGGACAGGATGAAAAGGTCCGTGAGCCCTATCGAGCCCGCGAACAGGGCGAGGGTCAGGAGCAGGCCCTTCACGAAGAACACGCCGAACGCGGCCGCCAGGAAGATGATATGGATGTCTCGCGTGCGTCGGAACGCGAGGATCGCGATCCCGCTGAGGGCCAAGGCGAACACGGACACGGCGGCGACGAGGATGTTTTCGATGGCCACCATGGGGACGACCGTTTCCCGTAAAGGAGCGGGATGTTAAGGATTCCGGCCCTACTCTTCGCGCTGCTTGCGCCGCCGGTTCGCGAAGACAATCGTCCCGATGACGAGGACCGCCATCGCGGCGAGCGTCCCACCGTACAGGAGGAAGTCCGCTTGCAGAGGCGGCGGTCGATTCACGACGCCTTCAAACGCTTCGCTCCGCACGCCGATCGTCGGGTCGTGGACCAACTGCCCGATCGACTGGCCACCCGAGAGATAGAGGAGGTAGAGATCGTACTCGCCCGTTTCGAGGCCCGTGGAACTCATCAGGGCCACCGGGATGTCACGCCCGTCTACGGTCGCCGACTTGGCCCAGGAGAAGAAGACGATCGCGGGAGACCCCGGCGGACCGCCCGTCACGTTCATCGCGGCGTCCCCCACCGCAAATCCGTTCAGGTCGTCCCAGCTCCGGTCTGAGTACTCCACCTCCTCTTCCGTCTCCATCCGGAACTCGATGCCGAGGTTCGCACCTGCCTGGACGACCGGGCGGTTAATCGTGACGTCCATCTTGACCTCCATCGGCGTGAGGATCCGCACTGGGGAGAGGCGCATGAACCGCTCGGCAACGGTCAGGTTCAGGCTCACGAGTCCCGTGCGGCTCGTGATGTTGAGGTAGTGGACGCGGCCGCCATCCGCGTTGGGCAGCTCAATGTGGGTGACGTTCACGTCCCCGAAGGCGGAATTCCCGAGGGTCACGGACCCAACGACCTCTCCGTCGTCCAAGCGGTTGTTCCGATTCTCGTCCACCCACTGCACGAGGTTCCTCATCTCGAGCCGGTACGAAATGCCGCCGCCGGCTTTCTTGTAGTCCACCTCGAAGGTTCCCGCCGAGAACGACACGCTGAACTGGTCCTCATAGGGGGGGTTTACCAGGCGGCTCGTGATGCTCAGTTCATCGCCCTTGGAGAGCGCGACGACGACGCGCTGGGTTGCGGTCTCAATCGCGTCGGGGATCGAATCCCCGTCGGCATCATCGCCTTGCGACCGCACGATCCCGGACGAAAGGACGAGGGCGACGGCGGTGGAGAAGGCGAATGCCCAGATCACACGGCGCGAACGGACCACGGGGAACGTCCTCCGAAGTCGATGGAGGCTGTCATATATAAGGAGCTTATTTTACGGTTTTCGAAGCTTCACGCCTGCCCCCTTGACGCTCATGCTGGCCGACCGCGAACCGCCATCCAACCTCCCGGCGCGGCATCACTCGCGGACGACTTCCCCGAACGCCATGCGCCGATGGACCTTGGTAATTCGGATCTTCACTTCGTCCCCGATCTTCGTGCCGGGGACGAACACGACGAAGTTCTGAATCCGCGCGAGTCCGTCGCCCTCTCGTCCGATGTCCTCGATCTTGGCCTCGTAGACCTTCCCCTCCTCCACGGGCACGTTCGCAGGTCGCGGGCCACCCCCCGAATACGACATCCGTCTCCCCATGCGGCGACCGTCGTCGCCGAGGCGTTCGCATCGGTGTGTGCGGTATTTAACGATATAGGGGTGGCCTGAGCGGCCACAAGAGGGCATGAACGCCCTACGACTCCCGCAGCGCGCTGAGGTCCTTCTCGACGTCGGAGGGGCGCGCGAAGCGGAGGGAGAGAATCAACAGGACGATGCCCACGATCAGGACGATTAGCCCGACAGCCGTCACGAGACGGTTCACAGGCCCGAACACGTCGAACGCCAGATACTCACCGAATGGGATGCTCAGGATGTCGTGAAGCCACGAGCCGAGGGCAATCCCGGGTCCGCCCAGGAGGATCAGGAAGATCCCCGCGTAGAAGAGGAACTTCTCGCGAAAACCGGCGCGGGGCCCGTCGGCTTCGTCCTCGTCCTCGGCCTCCGCTGCCTCCCCGGCGGGACCGGAGGAGCGCGCGGGCTCGAAGGGGACCTCCTGCTCGAACAACTCCCCGCACTGCGGGCATTCCGTCGCTTCGAGCGGGACGACCGCCTTGCAGGTCGGGCACTCCGCCATGAGAGCTTGCGACTGGGCCATTTCGACGCGTCCCCGCTCCCGACGTACGAGGCTATAGTCATTTGCTCCCGCCTATCCGAATTGAGAAAACGCGAGCGAGGATACGCGTCCTACGACTCGCCGTTCGTCGGGTCGCGATGGAGGGTAGGGCCCGGACGACCCACGCCCGGGGCGTGCGCTATCAGCCGCCCATGAACGCGTCCGCGATAACTGCGAAGACCGGAGGCCAGACGAGCAACGTGGCCACGAACATGAGGCCCATGAAGACTCCGAACCACTTCTTCACGTTCACCTCTCGTCGCCGCAGGGCGAAGTGCAGGACCACCCAGCTCCCGAACCAGCCGGCAAACAGGAAGACCTCCTTCCCGCTGTAGGGTCCGATCCCGGAGTTCAGGGTGATCGCTGCCCTGAAGCCCGTGTCGATCGCCGAGTAGATGTTCGCGAGCCCGAGGCTGAGCAGTCCGATCGCCGCCGCGAGGAGAGCTGCCATCGCTTCGCCCGTCGGAAACTTCAGAGCCGGAGGCTCTGGGTATGCCTCAGATACAGTGTTCATCGCTCACACCCCCCGGAGCTTCGTGATGGCAGCCCCGAGGACGTACGCGAGGATCATGTAGACCCAGCCCAGTAGGACAGAGAGGGAAGCCGCGGCCCGGAGCTCCTTGTGCTTGACGATCCCCGGTCCGTACCGCCAGAGGAGGAACGTGGCTGCGAGCATCATCGGCAACGTGAAGAGCGCGATGAACTCCTTGAACTCGAAGAAGATCTCGTGGATCTCGGGTAGGGTCCCCAGGAAGTAGCTTCGCGGTCCGCCGGCCGCGCGGTACGCGATGTAAATCCAGTTCCCGAAGGCAATCGTCACGGCGGACATGAACGCCGAGAAGGCGGTGAGCCATTTCAGGTCCCGGAAGGCCGTGAGCTGGCCTGTGTACAACCGCCATGCGAGATACACGGCGATTGTCGATCCCAAAAGGAAGACCGTTGCACCGAGTCCATGGAACGCACTGACATAGTGCCACTGCGTGTCGCCGACGAGATCCGTGACGGGCGCCGTAATCGCAGCCACCAGACCAATGACCGCGATCGCGCCGACCGTGAGGATCAGCAACGTCGCCAGCGAGGGCTCCATCCGCCGAATGCGGTTGATGATGGGGATTTCCATCCGCTTCACCCTCGGCGGAGGGGACACGGGCGTCCGTCTATGTACGTTCAGCCTGTAGTGTATATTCAGGACTGCATATGCCGTCGATGTACGCGGCCCCGGGAGAGCCAGGGCTTCAGAGGGCTGGCTTGGGCCTCGCGAGCCAGGGCACGTGGACCTGGCCGACGAGGTCGCGCCACTCCGCGGGCATCGGTTGACCGGATTCGTCGCGCCGGTACCAGTCGGTCACCTGGTCGACCTTGACGTCCCGGCCCGTGATCGTGATCATGAGGGCGTTTCGGACGTTCGCGGCGGCCTCCGCCGCAATCTGGTTCTCGAAGATCGCGGCATAGGGCGTCTGGGACATCCACCAGAGGACGAGGTAATACGTCTTCCGGGCGGGACTCCGGGGGCGTTTCGATTTCATCTCGGGTTGGAATCCTTTCGACGGGGGTGGGCCCGCCGACGGGATATAAAGACGAGGTGGTGCGATAAAGCGCTTATTGGACGGTTCTCAATAACGATACGTAATCGGCGTCAGTCCTCGAACCAGGTGCCGCAGGTGCATTGGACCGCATCGAGCGCCACGTGGGTTCCGCATCGCGGGCACGCGTACGCGACATCCTCCGCCCCGGGTTCGAACTCCACGCCGCACACAGGACAATCGTCCTCCAGAATCGGCACAAGGGAGCCGCACTCCGGGCACGCGGACGTGGCCGACGTCGAGGCCGCGAACCGCACACCGCAGGCGCACGACGTCGCCTCCTCGGAAACGAACCGGCCGCACGCGGGACACTGGAACAGCTCAATCGTCTCTTCTTGCGCCGGCGACGGTCGGGGGGCGATCTCCTCGGAGACGTCATGGATCTTCTGCAGGTCCGCGAGCAGCTCCGCAAGGCTCCGGGGTGGCGCAGGAGGTTCCGCCTTCGGCACCGGGATTGACCGGAACCCGGCGCGCCCGGAACCGTATGCGCCCCCCGTGCTCCCGGCGAACGCGGTGCCACAGTGCTGGCATCGATCGAGCTCGAACGGTGTGAGCTTGCGACAGTTCCAGCATAGGATCCGGGGAGCGCCGTGTGCGCTCTCACGACCGTCCCGTGGAGGCGAACCCGAGCGATCGACCGTCTGCGTCACCATGGAACCGGATCCCGGAGAGCCGGGGAGCATCACGGTCCGCGACCATAACAGATTAGTCAAAACTTGCACTCCGTGATAATCAGGTTCGAGTCCGGTCCGCGAGTGCGTTCGGTCGCGGGGCGGTCCCGGGGACCGCGAATGATTTAAGTGGCGGCCCTCCTTGAAGCCGCGGTCATGGCGAAGATCCTCGTGTGCGTCGCGTGGCCTTACGCCTCCGGACCGAGGCACCTCGGCCACGCTGCCTCCACGTTCATCCCGGCGGACGTCGTCGCGCGCTACCACCGCATGACGGGGGACGATGTCCTCATGGTCGGTGGGAGCGACATGCACGGCACCCCGATGATGGTCCGAGCCGATGAGGAGGGCGTCACCGCGCGGGAGGTCGCGGAGCGGTACCACGCCCTTCACGCGAAGAACATCGAGCAGCTCGGGGTCCGGTACGACCTGTACTGGAACACGGCGGCGGCCGACCACAAGGCATGGGTTCAGGAAATCTTCCTCACGCTGAGGTCGAAGGGCCACGTGTACGAAGCCACGATGACCGCGCCGTTCTGCACGACGGACAATCGCTTCCTGCCGGACCGGTACGTCGAGGGCACCTGCCCGAACTGCGGCTTTGAGCGGGCCCGCGGGGATCAGTGCGACAATTGCGGAAGGCTCTGGGACCCGTTCGAGTTGAAGGACCCGCGCTGCCGCATCCACGGCACGACGCCGATTCCGAAAGACACGAAGCATTTCTTCTTCCGGCTGAGCGCGTTTGAGGAGCCGCTGAAGCGATGGCTTGCTTCGGGCAAGGAAGATTGGCGTCACCACGTCCTGACGTTCGCGCGGAGCTGGCTCGAGGAAGGCTTGAAGGACCGCCCGATCACGCGGGACCTCGATTGGGGCGTGGAGGTGCCCGTCCCGGGCTACGAGTCGAAGCGCATCTACGTGTGGTTCGAGGCCGTGATGGGCTACCTGACCGCGACGAAGGAATGGTTCAAGCTCCACGGCAGGCCGGACGGCTGGAAGGACTTCTGGTACGACCGCGAGGCGCGGCACTACTACTTCACCGGGAAGGACAACATCGTCTTCCACACGATCATCTGGCCCGCAATCCTCCTCGGATACGACGACAAGCTCGATTTGCCGTACGACGTGCCGGCGACGCAGTACCTGAACTTCTCCGGGGAACGGATGAGCACGGGGCGCGGCCGCGGGGTCTGGCTGCCGGACCTCCTCGCGCAGTTCGACCCGGACCAGCTGCGCTACTACGCCCTCGCGACGATGCCGGAGACGAAGGACACCGACTTCAGCTGGGAGGACTTCGCCCAGCGGAACAACAGCGAACTCCTGGCAATCTACGGGAACTTCGCGCACCGCGCGCTGACGTTCGCCGACAAGAACTTCGACCACCAGGTCCCGGCCGCGGGATACCTCGACGCGACGGACAAGGCGATGCTCCGGTCGATCGAGCAACAGTGGACGAAGGTCGGGCAAAACCTCGAGTACGTGCACCTCAAGGACGCGACGCGGGAGGCGATCCAGCTCGCCCGCCTCGGGAACCAGTACTTCGACCAGAAGGCGCCGTGGGACCTCGTGAAGGACGACCGCAAGGCCTGTGGGACCGCGATCCACGTCGCGCTCCGCGTGAGCCGCGCCCTTGCGATCCTCATGGCACCGTTCCTGCCGGCAAGCTCGGCGCGCCTCTGGTTCGCCCTCGGTTACGATTCCGACGTCCACACGATACGCTGGGACGACGCGCTCGAGGACGTCCACGCCGGCCAGACGCTCCGCGTCGGGAAGCCGCTCTTCGCGAAAATCGAATTCGAGGAGGCGAAGGAGGATCCGACCGAGCGGTTCGACGTCCGCGTCGCGCAGATCGTGGACGTCAAGGAGCACCCGAACGCGGACAAGCTGTACGTCCTTCAGGTGGACCTTGGGGACGAGAGGCGGCAGATCGTCGCGGGGATCCGTGAGAACTACCGGATCGACCAGCTGAGGGGCCGGAAGATCGCCCTCCTGGCGAACCTCGAGCCGGCGCGGCTGCGGGGGATCGAGAGCCGCGGGATGCTCCTCGCCGGGGAGGATGACAAGGATGTCGGCCTCGTCCTGCCTCCGGAGCATGCGCCCGTGGGCACTCAGGTCCTCGGCGTGAAGGGCGCCCCTCCGCTCCCCTTCTCGGAATTCCAGAAGTTCAGGCTGCAGGTCGGGGACGGAGGCGGCGTCTTGTTCCTCGGCAGGGACGGCGAGGTCCGCATCCCGCTCCGAGTGGGCGATTTCCCACTCCGCGTCGACAAGGGTCTCCCGGACGGCACGCGGGTCCACTGAGACCGATGGCACAAGCCGCGCGGAGGTCCGGGCATTCATGCGGCGCCGGCGGCCACCGCGATCGCCCATGCCTGTGCCCGGAGCGCGAGCCCAAGGGCGAGCTCCCTCTCGATCGGACGGAGCTCCGGGTCCACGTATGTGAGTCTCACGCCGCTCCAGGTGGTCTTGCCCTCCACGGCGGGTCGGACGTCGTCGACGATTCGCACACGACCCGCGAACGCGGACTCGATCCGGTACCTCCGACCGCGCCACATGAACGTCGTGTTCCTCCAGCGGAAACGGATCTCGAGCAGCCCGGCGGGCGAGTCGATGTGGATACGGTCCCGCATCGAGTCGTACCGCACGCGACCCGGAAGCACGCCGGAGGAGCCCTCCACGAGGTGCCAGCCCCCGCGGCCCCGCCACACCGCGCTCGATGCGCCGTCCACGAGGACCCGATGGTGGAGCAACCCGACTCGCGCCTCGACGACCACGGACGGGCGCATGTCGCCGTGGTCCGATAAAGACCGTGCGGGAATGCCCGGCCCCAAGGCTTTAAGCGACCCGTCCGGTTTGCGGCCCTCCTTCATGCTCCTGGACCTCCACAACCATACACGGTATTCCCCGGATTCCCGGGTGGCCCCGGCGGACCTCGTCGCCCTCGCGAGGCGCATCGGCCTCCACGGTCTCGCGATCACGGACCACAACTCCGTCGGGGGCATCACGGAAGCGGAGGCCGCGGCCGGGCCAGATTTCCTCGTCATCCCGGCCGTCGAAATCTCCACCCGATCCGGACATGTCCTCGGCTATGGCGTCCGCGAGGTGATCCCGCGCGACGCGTCCGTGGCGGAAACGGTCGAACGGATCGTGGCCGCCGGCGGCATCGCGGTCGCCGCCCACCCGTACCGCTTCTGGTCCGGCCTCGGAGAGGCGGGCATCTCAGAGACGACCTTCCCGGCGTACGAGACCAGCAACGGACGCACCCTGCGTCGAGGGAACGATCGGGCGCGCGCTCGCGCGCGTGCGCGGAAGGTCGGCGAGACGGGTGGGAGCGACAGCCATTTCCTCGATGAGGTCGCCAGGGCGGTGACCGCCGTGAACGCGGGATCCCTTCGCCTGGACGACGTCCTGCAGATGATCGGCCAGGGCAAGACGAAGGCGCAGGGGATCGATCGCGGCGCCACCGCGACCCCACGCTACGTGACGAAATGCGTGGGCGAATGGATCCTGCGCGGGATGCGCCGGATCTGACTACAGGTGCTCTTCGATCCGGCCGAGGAACTTCTCGAGGGCGGGCTTCATCCGCGCGACGTCCGACGAGGCGGAGGTGCGGAACACAAGCAGAGCCTTCGGACCTGCGTGGACGATCACGATTTTGCTCGCCGGGGAGTTGATGACGACGTTGTCCAGGGGTTCCTTGAGCTCCGACGTGGCGTTCTCAGCCGCACCGAGCAGGATCGCGAACATCGCCGCGAAGGTCTCCACGTGGACCCCCTTCGGCACGGAGCCAGCGATGTACGTGCCGTTCCGGGACACGAGGATCGAGTCCTGGACGCCCTCGCTGCGCTCGAACTCGTGGAGGATCGTCTCGAGGGCGGTGACGTCGGCCATGGTCATGCCTCGGGGGAAGGCTAGCCCGGATGGAAGCCTCTCGGGATTAAACCTTTCCGCTGTGAATTTCAGGCGGAGAATCGTCAGAGGCCACGGAGGAGTTCGTGCATTGCGAGAGCCGCATCGACCGCGTCACCGCCCTTGTCAACCCGTGCCATCGCCTGGTCGTCCGTCATCCCGGGTCCCGTGATCCCGAGGCCGACCGGCTTCCCGGTCCGCAGGCCGATCTCGATGAGGGCCTTCGGGACCGCGGCCATGAGCGCCTCATCGTGGAGGGTCTCGCCCTTGATCACGGCGCCGATCGCCACCGCGCCGTCGACGTCCGCACGGTCCAGAAGGCGGGACACGGCCCACGGGATCTCGAACGTGCCGGGCACACGGACGACGGACGTCACGCGGATCCCGCGTTCCTTCGCCCGGGCAAGCGCTCGCTCGACCATGATGTCGGTCACCTCACGGTTGAAGTCCGCCGCGACGACGACCAGCCTCACGGGACCTTCACCCGCAGCGGCCCGGCGTCCGAGAATCCCTCCCGCTGACCCGTCCCCGCGCGGGCGCGGATCGCATGCGGACGGAACAGGAGGTCGTACGCGTTGATCGCGTGTTCCCGCGTGCGCCGGTCGAAGAGCCACGCAAGCTGCGCCTCGTCTGCGGCCTCCTCCTCGTGGACCATCACGCCGAGGATGTGCTTGCCGACCTGCGCCTGGACGAACTGCAGCCCGAAATCGGCCGCGAGGGCGCAGTCCTTGTCGACCTGCTGCCGTCCGACCATGCCGAGGGCCAGCACGAGATCGCATCCCCGGTCGAAGAGGATCTTCGCGCCTGCGGCGAGGTCCTTGATCCCGGGGACCGTGTATCGCTCGACGAGGAAACCGCCGCCCTGTTGCTGGAGTTCGTCGATCGCGGACGCCGCCATGTCGTACCGGGAGAAGGACGTGTCCACGATCCCGATCCGCTTCAGGCCCGCCGCTTTCGCTTTCGCGACGTTGCCCTTCCGTCTCCGCGCGGATTCGCGCGGGCGCCGCGTGCCGGCCCTTTTTGCAGAGCGAGCCATTCCCCCACCTTCCTCACGATCTTCCGCGTGCCGTCCAGGTCGCCTTCGAACCGCGGGAGGCGCACCACGTCCGTGCGGAGACCGCGCCGGCGGCACTCCTCGATGATCCGCTCCTCGTTGTGGATCTGATCGAACCCGAGGACGATGATGTCCGGACGGATCTCGTCGAGGATGTCGTAGATGTTCCCCTCGTGGCCGAGGAGCGCGCGGTCCACGGGCTTGAGGGCGTCGACAATCTGGAGCCTCGATTGCTCGGAGGTGATCGGCTCGTGCTTGAACTTCCGCGCTGTAGTGTCCCGCGCCACGACCACGACGAGCTCATCGCCGAGCTTCCGCGCCTCGCGGAGGAAATACACATGACCGGGATGGAGGAGATCGAAGACCCCCGTTGCCATTACGCGGACCACGAACGCCACGCTCGGACGATGTCCTGCCCTTCCAGGAAGACGAGATTCCTATCTCGCGCATATGCCTTTGCATCCTCCTTGGAGAGGGCCCGTCCATCGTCCGCCATCATCTCGCAGATGGTCGCTGTGGGAGCGAGTCCCGCCATGACCGTGAGGGCCGTAGCGAGCTCCGTGTGGCCGCGCCGGTCGACCAGGAGAGGTTCCGACGCGTTTAGCAGGGGAACGTGCCCGGGCGAACGGAATTCGCGCGCGAACACGTGTGCCGCCCATCCGTTCTCGCGCCTGATCGCTTCCCTCGAGATCTCCGCGAGGCGGGCGATCGTCCTCGCGCGGTCGATGTCCGTCACGCCCGTGAACGTGTCGCGGTGGTTCACCGTGATCGAGAAGGCGCTATGCCGATCATACCGCATATCCTCCGTCGAGACGTCGCCGAGGATGGGGTACGCGGCCCGCGCGCTTCGCAGGACGTCGGCCATGTACGGCAGCCCGAGGCGGGAGTGGAGCTCCGCGGCGAGGGTCACGCAGATAAGGCCGCCCGCTTCCTTCCGCAAGGTGCGGATCGCGGCCGGAGACACGAACTCGCTCGCGATCGTCAGGTCCGTCTCCTCCTCGCGACCGTCGCCGTCATAAATCAGGACGAATTCCCCGCGGCGGAGCGCGGCGAGGGCCGGCTCGAGATCAGCCACGGTCGATGGGAGCCTGCCGCGATATTTCAAGATTATTGTAGAAACCAGGTTATTGGTAAAATCGACCGAAGGCACAGGCCTTATCCTGACGGGGCCGATGCGGAACGAGATGCTCGAAGCGGACGCGGTCGCGCGGAACGACCCGGGCAAGATGCGCGACATCATCGCGTCGCTGCCGGAGCAGCTCGTGTCGGGGATGCGCCTAGGCCTCGGCTCCGCCGTGGAGCTGGGCGAGGCGCAGCGCGTCTTCCTCGTCGGCATGGGCGGGTCCGCGATCGCGGGGGACGTGTTCGCGGCGTGGGTCGCGGACCGGTCGAAGGTCCCGATCCAAGTCGTGCGTGACTACCGCTTGCCCTCATACGCGAGATCGGAGGATGTCCTCGTGGCCGTGAGCTACTCCGGAAAGACGGAGGAGACCCTCGCGGCTGCGACCCAGGGGATGAAGCTCGGATGTCGGATCGTCGCGATCACGTCGGGCGGTGCGCTACGGGATCTCGCTCGCAAGAACCGCATGCCCCTGTTTGAGGTGCCGCCCGGACTGCCGCCGCGCGGGGCCTTCGGCCATCTCTTCGGCATCCTCCCCTCCATCGGGGAGGAGTGGGTCTACGGGGACCTCCGAGGGGAACTCGACCGGGCCATCGGGCATCTGCGGGAGCTGCGCACGCGCTTGCACCCGGACGCGGGGATCCGTTCGAATCGCGCGAAATCCCTCGCGGTGCGCCTCCGTGCCTCCGTCCCGACGATCTACGCGGCACCTCCCTTCACGCCGATCGCGAAGCGATGGCAGACGCAGTTCAATGAGAACGCAAAGGTGCTCGCCTTCTCCTCCTCATTTCCTGAGGCGGACCACAACGAGCTCGTGGGATGGTGTGAGGATCCCCGCGCGCGCCGCTATTCCCCGATTCTGATCCGCGATCGGGACGAATCCCCGGAGTTGCGGAAGCAGCTCGACATCACCGTCGCGCTCATGTCGCGCCACACGACGGTCCTTGAGGTCGAGGACGATGGGGAGACGCTCCTCGCGAGACTCCTCGGGTCGTTGTTCCTGGGGGACTATGTGAGTCTCTACCTCGCCGCGCTCCGGCGCGTCGAT
>Ga0209108_10001910_pt1 | contig 12067 bp, 8 predicted proteins | sample Rifsed10ft1_FD_184003 | JGI IMG/M metagenome (GOLD analysis project Ga0209108, IMG submission 184003) | Soil microbial communities from Rifle, Colorado, USA - sediment 10ft 1 (version 2) | ecosystem: Environmental > Terrestrial > Deep subsurface > Rock core/Sediment | place: Rifle, Colorado...
GGCTCCGGCGTGACTACGCACGCTCCGAGCATCTTGATCTAGTCTAGTGTCTCACGCATAGCTTTACAATCTGATGTGGGTGGGTTATACTCCGCGCCATGTGGACGAGCCGCGCGGCCTTGGTGATCACGCCTGAGCACAGACAGGCACTTGCACGCCTCGTCCGTTCGGGCAAGACGGAGCAGCGCATCGCGCTGCGGGCGCGGATTGTTCTTGGCGCAGCGGATGGCACGTCGAACAACGCGCTGGCCAAGGCACTCAACACCTCGCGCCCGACCGTACTGGATTGGCGGCAACGGTTCGCCGAAGGTGGCGTGCAGGCGCTGTATGACGACCGTCCGCGTGGGCGGAGTTTCGAGCCGTTGGCGCGTGCCAAGGAAGCCGAGATTGTTGCCACGACACAACGTGCGCCCACACAAGCCACGCAGTGGAGTTGTCGCAGTGTGGCTAAAATCTGTGGTGTCAGCAAAGCGTCGGTGCAGCGCGTCTGGCATGCCAACGGCTTCAAGCCGCATCTCATCAAGACATTCAAGTTGTCCAACGATCCTGATTTTATCGAGAAGCTTGAGGATGTGGTGGGACTCTATCTGAACCCGCCCGATCACGCGCTCGTGCTCTGCCTCGACGAAAAGAGCCAGATTCAGGCGTTGGATCGCACCCAGCCCGGCCTGCCGATGAAGAAGGGGCGCGCCGGAACCATGACGTATGACTACAAGCGCCACGGCACCACCACCTTGTTCGCCGCGCTTGATGTGCTGAAAGGCCAGGTCATTGGCCGCTGCATGCCCCAGCATCGCCATCAGGAGTTTCTGAAGTTTCTCAAAACCATTGACCGCCGTACGCCCAAGCATCTGGACCTGCACTGCATTGCCGATAACTACGCAACCCACAAGAAGCAGGCAGTCAAAGACTGGCTGGCCCAACATCCGCGCTTTCACATCCATTTTATTCCAACCTCGTCATCGTGGTTGAACCTTGTGGAGCGCTGGTTCGGGAAAATTACGACCGCCCGCATTCGCCGAGGTGTGTTCACCAGCGTTCCTGAACTCGAACGCGCCATCTACGATTACATCGAACACCACAACGTAAACCCAAAGCCGTTCGTCTGGACAAAATCCGCGAACGACATCATCCTCAAGGTCAACCGCGGCAGAGCGGCGCTGAACATGCCGCCGTTGACGCGCCGCGATTAATCTTAAAGCGTTGCGCGAGACACTACACTAGTAGAACGTATACACCAACAAAGCGTTGAACTGAACGCGCGTGTAGATCGTGGATATCTGAGTGTAGTCACCCATTAATTTCAACAACCATACCCTCGAGAGGTGATTAGTATAGGTGGCGTGGGCATCGCCTCCGATACGAAAGGCTGGCGTTTGAGTCGATTCGTCGATGTACTGGGCTGCCGGACCTGCGGCAAACGAGAACTCGTCCTTGTTCTCCAAGGTGTAGGTGGCGGCCAGCCGAGGAATCTGATTCACGAACACCTGAGGGCTGAAGTATCCACCCGGCAAGGGTTCTCTCGTACTGGAGACAAACCCACTCTGATTTTCTCCGTAATGGGTCAGGTAAAAGAGATATTCGGTCGACAGGTCCCAACGGTCCGTTTGCCAGAGAGGGAGGGAGGCCTTGAGGTCCAGCCCGATTTGGTCGTTCGAGCTCAGGGCCTCAGACGTCACCCAGCCGGCGAAGGGCGTGACATTGACGTGAACCGATCCCGCATCGAATGTGACCGTGCTGTAAAACAGGGTTGAACGAGCAAGGCCGATCAGCTGTCCGGTGGTCCGCGATCCGGCGAACGAAGCAAAGGAGTCATATTTGAACTCTCGCTTCACACCCGGGCGGATCGAAAAGGATGGACTCTCGTATGTGTACTCGAATTTGTACGCGAGCCCGTCGCCGTGGGGGGCTCCGTGGTGTTCCAGAGTGGCGTCGAATCGATTCGATGGGTTGAATCGGATCTGATTCCCCAATGAGAGATAGCCGCCTGTCCGATTCTCTGATGAACTCCGAAAATGTTCGGTTCCGACTTCGAGGATTGTGGTGGTGAAGGGTGTGAGATCGATCTTGCCCCGCGATCCAATTCGAACCCCGTAGAGTTCGAACGGTTTCTCGGGCTGGGCCAGGACGCCGAACACCCCTTCGACCGTTGGCTCGCGCCCCTTGAGCATGTCTTGGCGCAGAGTGGTCAGATCGCCTGGCTCTCGCCTCGCAGACTGCCGTGCCAGATTCGCATGATAAAGAGCCTGATCGTTGTTCTCCAGCCAGGCATAGGCTTTTGCCAGCCCTCGGTGCGCCTCGGAATTACGGGGCTGTCGGTCGAGGACTTTGTCGTATTGCACGATGGCTTCCTGGCTGCTCTCCTTGTGCCGCGCCAGGTGCGTCGCGTACTTGAGGCGCATCGTGGAATCGTCTTTGCGCGTCAGCCCCATGCGGTAATACTTCAACATATCATTTTCGCGGTAGGCATAGCGCGACCACTCCAGGGCCTGTGCCTGGTCAAAGGCAATCTCCGGGTCGTCGTCGTATTTGGCGAGATAGCGGTCGAATGTCTCGATGGCTTTGTCCTTGAGCCCCTGCCTTTCATAGGCGAGGCCGAGGCTGCGCATGGCCTCACGGTGGTTCGGGTTGTGTTCCACCACCTTCTCGTAGGCTTCGATGGCCGCTTTGTAGTTTTCAATCTCCATGTTGGCGCGCCCGCGCGACAGATACCATGATTCCGTAAAGTCTTCCGCGCCCGCGCGCTGGTTGAGCCCGAGCATTATCAAAAACGTGAGACTGATTAAGGCAAGGGCGCGTATTTTCATAAGAGTCTGGAGCCTTTCCTGCATTATGGTTCCTGACGCATCAAGCCGAATGCGAGCGGTCTCTGTGAGGCGGACGTCGAGGGGAGGGCCTGGAGACCCACCCGCGGCACCATGCCGCACAGTCTGGTGCGGTAGATGGGGCGATAGGGCGTCTTTTGCCCACTGATGTCCTGTACCAGCCACGTTGTTGTAAGTGGAATCTCTTTGGCGAAGATCAGCAGACCGAGGCCGCTTGCGGACTGATCCCTCAGGACCACGCGGTGCCGTCTCTCTCCGATCTGAACCTGGGTGATCTGGAGCCTCCATTGTCTGGGGATCTGCCTCCGCCTGAGGCGCAGGGGTGTGAAGTGCTTCAGCAAGCCGATAAGCAAGTGACTCGCCATCAGGACACTGCTGCGCAGGCGGTTGGTATGAGCGTCCCTCCAAGTGGCGGGATCGGCATAAAGGTTAAGCAACAAGAGACGACGATATTCTTCAGAAAGGTTGAGAAAGACCAGTCCGCAGCGGGTGCCCTGTCCTGACAGTCGGTCATGATAGACCAGCCGGACCTGGCAAGTGAAGGGTATCTTGTCGAGCAATCTGATTTCCATGGTCGCAGGGAGTGGATCGGGCGGTGCCCCACACCACGATAGGCCGGTCAAACTTACGTCGTGCGTCGTCCCTTGGATGCATAGATTGTCGGCCCGTAGTTCGAACGGAATCAGCTTGAGGATGCGTTCCTCCGTACGCCGTTGGGGTTTCTCCCAGGCTATCAGCAGTCCGACCAACAGGGTTAACAGATTAAAGGAGGCCCAACTGAGATTGAAGAAGTAGGCGTCCTTCTCGATGCCGAAATACCAGAACTCCCACAGACCTTTCGTAATTGCGGCGAGGGTGATGATGGTGGCGATGGCCAGACTGGCGGAGGATCGCCAGTCGAACGAGCGATGCTCCGAGAGCAGGCCCTTGGGGGTGACCTTGAACCCCAAGTTCTTGGGGAGGAGCAGATCGAACATCGACCGGAACAGCGGAAGACTCACCGGACCTTCATACAAAGACGACCACATGAGCCTGGGCCAGCCGGGAAGCAGGGCGGCCGAGATCATCGGGAGGACGATCATGAAGGGCAGCAGATAGGCAACAAGGATGGAGACATCGGCGAAAATCGGATGGAGGTGAAACATTAGAAAGTAGAGGGGGGTGATCCAAAACACCACCCGCGCGATCGGGAAGAAGAAGTAGTAGAGGGAGGCGAAGTAACCGAGCCGGTGCCGGAGCGACAGTCCTCGGCACAGGAGCGGGTTGTCTTTGAAGAAAATCTGGAGACAGCCCAACATCCAGCGCCGGCGCTGGACGATATAGGACGCGAGGTTCTCCGCCGTGAGCCCGACCGCCAAGTTCTTGTCCACGAAGGCGGACTTCCATCCCCTGGCATGGAGGTGCTGGCTGGTGTGAATGTCTTCCGTGATGCTCATTAAATTGAATCCGTTCAACTCGGTGATCGCCGACCGCCGGAAGACGGCCCCGCTGCCGACGAAGAACGCACCGTGCCAGCCTTGGCGCCCGCTTTGGATTGCGTGATTGAACAGGTCCTGTTCGTTCGGAATGCGCGGGCCGGCGACGAGGGCCCGTTGAAAGATATCCTGGTTGTAGAAGTGGTGAGGAGTTTGAACAAAGCCCATTTTGGGATCTGTGAAAAACGGGACGGTCTCCATCAGAAATGTCGTTACCGGAATATGGTCTGTGTCGAACACCACGATCAGCTCGCCATTGGTCTGCGTCAAGGCGTGGTTCAGGTTGCCTGCTTTCGCATGTTGACGAGGGCCCTCGATGTAGGTCGCCCCGAACCGTTCAGCCAGCCGGCAAACCTCTTCTCGATGGCTGTCATCCAACACGTAAATCCGTGTGTGGCCGTACTCCATCGCGGAGGCTCCAATCAGGGTCTTTTCCAGGATCTCGCAGGATTCGGAATAGATCGGAATGAAGATGTCGACCGATGGAGCGAAGCCTTGCGTTGACTCAGGGGGATGGACAGGTTGACGTCTCCAGCCTACTCCCACCTGGACGCACAGCAGCACGACGGTGGAGAAAGCATAGAGTTCGGCCGCCCACAGGGCCACACTGATAAACAGGCCGCCGGTTTCCATAAAGTTCAACGTGTGGAAGAGCCGCCAGTGGAGATAGCGGAGACAGAGACTCAACCCGCAGATCAGAAAGGCGAACTTGAGGACCGGATGCCACCGGGCGATCAGGTACAGCATGATGGTGACGGCGAAGAGTTCCCAAGGGAAGTGATCCGAGAACCCGACCACGTCGAACGGTCGCAAGAATCCCAAGAACTCGTCGTAGTGGCGGGCTTGCGATAGGGTCACGGCCTGTCCGAACCACAGCCAGTTCTGGACATAGTAGGGGAGTCGTTTCCCAGCGAGGGCCCCGGCTTCGAGCGACGCGAGTTTGTTTTCGCTCAGCAGGCGGGCGAGGCCGTGCTGTTCCTGGAAGGCCAAGGCATGAACGGTGGCATAGAGTGGAAGGCCTTCACTCGACGAAAGGGGCAACCCCTTGAGTGAATAGCGATCGACAAATACGCCGTGGGCCTTCCATTCACGCTGGAAAAATTCCAGCATCTTTTGCCGCAAAGGACCTTCAGATCGTCTGAACCAGGCGGCATCGAGCGCCACTCGCCAAAAGATCGGGAAGGCATCATAGCTGAACGAGGACGAGGCCCCGGTCACGGGATGCCGGACGGTCAATTGGCCGGTGTGTCGGTCCAGATAGATGAGTTCCGGAGGGACGGGCAGGGCTTCTTCATCGTAGAGCCAGTGCAGAATGGCATAGCTGGACTCGATCGCATGGGCCCATGGATGGTGAGAATCGACGGAAGCGAAGATGTCATAGGCATAGGGGGCCAGGTAGGCGACGTGGATCGTCGCATAGTCCTCATCGCGCGCCCAATTGCCGGCGGTCACATAGGCGCGCGAGCCGATGTGAACCATCTCCTGGTTCCAGATCGAATTGATGATGGCCAGCGATTCCTGCTCAAACGCCGGATGGTCGAATCGTCGAGCGGCCAGGATGAGGGCGAGCGCAATGTCGGTATCGGCGTCCGCCGCCGAGTTCCTATCGAGCACGGTCCCTTTCCACTTCCAGGCAAACAGCTTGTCGTCGCGGACTTGGAGGTGTTGCTTCGTCCAAGCCCAGACGATGTTGAACGTCGCACGATCATTCGACCATACGGCGCGGAGCATGGCGTAGCCTTGTCCCTCCGACGTCGTGATGCCGTTTTCGTCCAGGCTGACGACCCGGCCATTCTGGATGTAGGTCTGTTTGTAGAAACTCCAGAGCGCGGAGAGATCGTCAATTTGCCGGATGTAGGTGTCGCTTGAACGTGATGAGGGCGTGGCTGCGGCACTGCCGGCTACCCCGACGCACAATGCGACACAGAGTAATACGATTGAGAAACGTTGGCCGAACGTGTGCATGAATGTTTGTGTACCGGTTCTCGTTAATGGAAGAGGAATGACAGCGGTATGGCTCGTGATGATTCCAGTGGGAGCGGATCAGCCTTGCTGGCCGTTTTGCGGACGATTAACCGTACGGATTAAATCACAAGGAGGCGATGGAGACAATGGGCGAACCAGGCTGCGGGAAAACTATTGTGGCAGACCAGAATTTCACTGACCTACACGTTTGGAGTAACGGGAGAACATCACGCAGGATGCTCAAAAAGGCCAGACTTCTCACCCACTCAACCCCGGCGCACCGAGACGCGCCTTGCCCCGAGCAAGGCCGCAGGCGAGTCGAACCCGGAGGCGTACCCTCGGGGGCGCACGGTGCGACGAATAAGGAGCACCACGTCTGTGCGCGCCGCCGAGTCGGTGAGGCGGCCGGGTCCCCGTTGAGGATTTCGATGAGCCGAGAACGAGGCTGGCGGGCTTTTTCAGCATCCTGCTAGACGCTCTCACCCATATCGATCATTCTCCCAGGGAAACCCGCTGTTCGAGTAGCCCCGCACTTCCCAGAACCCCTTTTCATCCTTATCCGAAAATGTAATCTCCTTCACCCACTTGGCGCCTTTCCAGGCATAGCGCTTTGGTACGATGACTCGCACCGGCCCGCCATGTTCTTTCGTGAGGGGCTTACCGTTCCATTTGTAGGTCAGCAGCACGTCCTGATCGTCGCAGGCTTCAAGCGGCAAATTGGTCGTGTAGTCGTCGAACGATTTAAAGAGGACGAACTTCGCCGAAGACAGCGGCTTTACCACGGACAGAATGTGTTTGAAACTGACTCCCTCCCATTCGTTGTCGAACCGACTCCAGCTCGTGACGCAGTGGAAGTCGGAGACATTCTTGAACTGGGGCTGGGAGAGAAACTCTTCCCAGGTCCACGTGATGGGATGAGCCACGAATCCGCCGATGGCAAGTTTCCATTCCGAGAGTGGAATGGCAGGTTTTTGACCGAGATCGAGCACAGGCCAGGTCTCGACGAGGTGCTGTCCCGGTGGGAGGCGGGCGTCTCCTTCGTAAAACACTTCCCGTTCTTCACCGCCACGCCGGGCCTTTGCCCACTGTTCTTTCGTCTTGGTTAAACGACTAGCTTCATCCATATGTTGGCCTCCCACGCACAGAGTAGGGCAAGAAGGTCTCGTCTTACAAGTATGAGGCCACTGAATACGGGATAGACAACGTCGTCTAACTCGCTACAATGCTTAGCAATTGGCCAGACCTGCTACACTTGAAGGAATTCACAAATGGGAGGGGTATGAGGAGGGGGATCGTAGCAGTCTGTCCGATATTGGCCTTTCTACTGCGGCGGAGGATCCGCAGATCATCTGCTTCGTTCTCGGCCCGAAAAAATCCTCAATGTATCCCAGCGAATACACCTCCAGCTTTCCCGGGCCTGCGGCCTCGCATCTGGCCGCACCTCGTTCCCCTCGTTACGAAGGCAATGCCGAACAGGCTCCTGGAACTTGTTGTACTCGGAGCGGTCTGCTCTGTAGCCTTACTCGCGACTACGGTTGGACTGACGATTGCGGCAACCAAAAAAACAAAAGAGCCGGCTCCGGTCGTCGTTGTAGCTAAGCCTACCAAGCAACAATCCGAGCAAGGGAAAAATTTGTCTATCCAGCGTGCCAAGAAGGGCCCCATACCTGCTGCCACGGAGCGCCAACCGGAGGCTATTCAGACGCAAGTCAAGCCGGTACCGACTGAGCTCAAGCCGAAGGGTCCGAAGCGCCATCGACGCATGAAAATTCATAAGAAGGGGGTGCCGAAAGTCGTCGTGCAGCCAAGAACGGATCTCATGTATCACGGCATGCTGGAAAGCCCGCAGCGCTACGATCCTCGTCGGAATCATCTTAGTGCAGGTGTCCCTGACCCGCACACTCCTGAGCTGACCCACGACCATTTCCAAGAGCTCGATCGTAACCAGGATGGGAAGATAGACCCAGTTGAACGGGCGTTCGGCCGGCTCGATATGGATCGCGACCTCTCCACTCATCAGCGGCAGTAATTGGAAGGTTCAGGCTCAGGTTGAGGCTGAGCCTGCTGGCGTAAAAGTGGAAATTTTCCTCCCTCATCCTTAGCCTCAACCGCAACGTTCGCCTCACCTCAGCTTACTTCGTTGTCCCGATCCAAAGTCTCTGATTTTTCGTAGAGTCAGTGGTACGCTGTGCGCGGAATTCCTTCCCTTTGGCCACTTGGTTTGTAAGATTTGCAAGAAAATGGGGGAGGCCGCAGACTGACTGTGTAGCAGGCCACATTGACAGCGACGGTAGGAGCACCCATGATATCTTGACATACAGCCATGACGAATCCCATGCCACCTACTATTCCTGCGGGCGGGTCGAGCACCGGCAAGATCATGATCGGGGCAGCTATCGCCGTGGCGATGGGCGCGTTTTTCTATTTCGATCTTGGGGAGTTTCTCTCGCTGAATGCCCTGAAAGAGAATCGCGATCACCTGCTGGCCTTTACGGAGGCGAACTATGCGACTGCGGTCGGATTGTTTATCTTGGCCTATATTGCGGTCACGGGCCTGTCGCTCCCAGGTGCGGTGATTCTGACTCTTGCCGGCGGGTTCCTCTTCGGAAGCGTCTTTGGGACGGTCTTCGTCAATATTGGCGCGACGACCGGCGCGACGCTGGCGTTTCTGGCGGCACGGTATCTACTTCGTGATTGGGTGGAGCAGAGATTCGGCAGCAGACTCGGATCGATCCAAGCGGGATTCTCGAAGAACGCCTTCAATTATTTGATGACCTTGCGTTTGATCCCCCTCTTTCCGTTCTTTCTCGTCAACATGGTCTCGGGTCTCACGCGTGTGAGCCTTGGCACTTACATGACTGCGACCGCCATTGGAATCATCCCGGGAAGTTTCGTCTTTGCGTATGCCGGGCGGCAGCTCGGTTCGATCAATTCCTTGCAAGAGATTGCCTCACCGAATGTGTTGCTGGCCTTCACGTTGCTCGGACTGCTGGCGATGGTGCCCATCCTCTACAAGAAGCTCGCGAGCGAGCCCGCATGACTGCAAACCCCGTGAAACGTGAGGCGTGAAACGTGAAGCGTAGAAGAAAAGTGGGAGTGACGAGATGGTCACACAGCCGTCAGAGAGGATCGTTGTGATGAGTCACCATGAAGAGAGTTTGGTGCTCCCGGATGACGAGTACAATCGCACGCTCGTCAGCAACGTGCATCCCTCGAACTGGGTCAATCCAGAACCGGCTGGCCGCTACAATATTGTGGTCATCGGGGCTGGGACGGCAGGATTGATCACGGCCGTCATTGCCGCGAGCCTTGGAGCCAAAGTGGCCTTAATCGAAAAACATTTAATGGGCGGCGACTGTCTGAACGTCGGCTGCGTGCCCTCAAAGGCCATGATTCGCGCGGCGCGGGCGTGGGCCGATTTGCGGAACGCTGAGGAATTCGGCCTGCATATTCCTCCCGGTGTGAAGTACGATTTTGGCGCAGCCATGGCACGTATGCGCAAGCTGCGCGCACGGATCAGCCATAACGATTCGATCCATCGCTATACGAAGTTAGGCGTGGATGTCTACATCGGGAGCGGACGCTTCACCGATGGGAAAACGATCCAGGTGGAAGGGCCGGCTGGCGATCGAACGTTGAATTTTGTGAAGGCGGCTGTCTGCACAGGAGCACGGGCGTCGTCCCTTCCCATTTCCGGATTGAAAGAGGCGGGCTATCTCAATAATGAAACGGTGTTCTCATTGACGGAATTGCCGCAACGCATCGGGGTGATCGGCGCCGGTCCCATCGGCTGTGAATTGGCCCAGTCGTTCGCTCGCTTCGGGAGCCAGGTCTACCTCATTGAAGCGCTGCACGGCGTCATGCCGAATGAAGACCGCGACGCAGCTGAGATCGTGGAGCAGCACATGTTGCGTGATGGGGTCAAGCTGCTCTGCTGCGGGAAAGAGCTGACAGTAGAAAAGACCGCCGGAGGAAAGCGGCTCACCGTGGAGTCGCACGGTCAGCAGTACGATGTGACAGTCGACGAGATTCTTGTCTCCGCCGGCCGCACCCCGAATGTCGAGGGGATTGGGTTGGAAGCGGTTGCTGTCGAGTTCGACAAGAACGGGGTGAAGGTGAACGCGCGGCTGCAGACGACGAATCCCAGGATCTTTGCGGCGGGCGATATCTGCTCGCGCTACAAATTTACCCATGCCGCCGATGCCATGGCGCAGATCGTCATTCAGAATGCCTTGTTTCCGCATCCCTTCGGACTAGGCTATGCCAGCGTCGAATCCCTGATCATGCCATGGTGTACCTTTACGGAGCCGGAAGTCGCGCATGTCGGGATGTATGAGAAGGATGCGAGGGAAAAAGGCCTCGAAGTGGAAACCTACACCTGCAAACTTGATGAGGTTGATCGCGCGATTCTCGACGGAGAAGAGGAGGGCTTTGCGAGGATTCACATTCAGAAAGGTACAGATAAAATTGTGGGAGCGACGATTGTAGCGGCCCATGCCGGCGACATGATTAGTGAGTTCTCTGTCTTGATGAAAGCCGGCGCCGGAGCGAAGACGCTGGCCGGCACAATTCATCCCTATCCGACGCAAGCCGAGGTCAATAAGAAAGTGGTGAATCTCTGGCGCAAGGCGCATTTCACGCCCTGGACAAAAAACATACTGATGAAGCTGTTTGTATGGATGCGAAGGGGATGAGGCAGGATGTGGTCGCCTTCCGTGCTCGCAGAACGCGCACACTTACCTACAGAGAGAGGTTAAGGTTGAGGCTCAGGTCGAGCAACGATGAATCTGACCAGGCGGCTTCTCGCCCCTCAACCTCGACCTTAGCCTTGGCCTTCCGATGGGATGCGCGCAGTAGAAGGCGACCCACGTCCGCCTCTGAGAGTGGGACTGGAGTAAAAGTTGGCTCTATAAAGTCGCTGCTGCTGCTGAGTGTGCTGCTGAGTGCGCCTGTTGCGGTCATGGCCGAAAGCCCCTCAGTGATCGAAGTGGGGAAGTTTTCGAGCGGGGCGGTCGGACAGGCGATGCCCGATGGGTGGAAGCCGCTCATCTTTAAGAAGATTCCCAATCATACCTCCTACGAAGTGGTGAAGGATGGGGATGTGACGGTCGTAAAGGCTATAAGCGAGGCCTCGGCCTCCGGCCTGATTAAGCCGGTTGTGATCGATCCGAAAGAGTACCCGATTTTCCGGTGGCGCTGGAAAATCGACAACGTGCTCCAGCGTAGCGACGTGGCCCTCAAGGAGGGCGACGACTTTCCGGCCCGGCTCTATGTCACCTTTGAATACGATCCCGATAAAGTCGGTTTTTCGAAAATGCTCAAATACAAAGTTGGGCAGGCTCTGTTCGGCGATATTCCGATCGCCGCCTTGAACTATGTTTGGGACGCGAAGGCGCCTGTTGGCACGATCGTCGAGAATGCCTATACCGACTTTGCCAAGATGGTGATCGTCGAGAGCGGAACTCAGAAAGTGGGCAGGTGGATCGACGAAGAGCGGAATATTTACGAAGATTACAAGAAGGCGTTCGGGGAGGAGCCGCCGATGATCAACGGCGTCGCGATCATGAGCGATACGGACAATACGAAGGAGCACGCCACGGCCTACTATGGGGATATTGTCTTTCAGAAATCGGCGAAGGCGTCGTCTCGATGATAGGAGCCTGTCCGACAGTGACCGTTCTACTGCGGCGAACGATCCGCGACCATCTGCGTCGTTCTCGGCCCGAAAAAATCCTCAATGTATTCCAGCGAATACACCTCCGGTTTTTCCGGGCCTGCGGCCTCGCATCTGGCCGCACCTCC
>Ga0209108_10001911_pt1 | contig 12059 bp, 12 predicted proteins | sample Rifsed10ft1_FD_184003 | JGI IMG/M metagenome (GOLD analysis project Ga0209108, IMG submission 184003) | Soil microbial communities from Rifle, Colorado, USA - sediment 10ft 1 (version 2) | ecosystem: Environmental > Terrestrial > Deep subsurface > Rock core/Sediment | place: Rifle, Colorado...
CGAGATCTGCGGTCCCGCCTTGATCGATGCCGTCGACTACGTGATGTTCACCGGCTCGAGCGCTGTCGGGAGCAAGGTGGCCGAGCAGGCGGGGCGGAGACTCATCGGCGCCTCGATGGAGCTTGGGGGCAAGAACGCAGCCATCATCCTGGCCGATGCCGACCTGGATCGAACTATTCCCGAGCTGGCGAGGGCCAGCTTTGGGCACGCCGGTCAGATGTGCGTCCACATGGAGCGGCTTTATGTGGAGCAGCCCATCCTGGATGAGTTCACCCGGCGCTTCGTCGAGCACACCGAGCATTTGGAGGTCTCGGCCGGGTTCGAGTTCGGGCCCCTGGTCAGCTCGTTGATCACTCGCCAGCACCTGGCCGCTGTCGAGTTCCATGTCGAAGATGCCCTGGCCAAGGGGGCGATTCTGCTCACCGGGGGCAAACCTCGCCCCGATGTGGGCCCGCTCTTCTACTCGCCGACCATCCTCACCGAGGTAGACCAGACTATGTCCCTGTGCCGAGGAGAGACCTTCGGGCCGGTGGTTGTCATCCACCCGGTTTCCTCCGCCGACGAGGCGGTCCGGCTCTCCAACGACTCCGACCTCGGGTTGAGTTTCAGCGTCTGGTCAGCTGACACCCGCCAGGCTGAGGCCATCGCCATCAGGCTCCACGCCGGGAGCGTCGCCATCAACGACGGATACGTCGCCACCTGGGCCTCGCACGACGCTCCGATGGGCGGGTTCAAGCAGTCGGGTTTGGGTCGCCGCCACGGGAGCGAGGGTTTGCTCAAGTTCACCGAGCCGCAGACGGTGGCGGTACAGCGGCTGATCCCGGCTTACGCCCCGGCCTTCGGCCTCTCCTACGAGACCTATCGACGCCTGGTTGAGCGACTGGTTGCCCTCTTCCGGCGGTTGCCGTTCTACAAGTAGCGGCCTGCTGCTACGCCTCTGACATCTCGGCGAGATCGGCGGCCAGGACGTCCCGTTCTTCGGTGTCCTCGATCTCTGGCAGCAGGGCCTTCGCCAGCTCGAGATGCTCGGTATAGGTGTCCACGTCATCGACCTCGGCGGCGGCCCGGGCGATCGCCTCATGGGCAAAACCCCTCACGAAGGCATCGAGGTCGTTCTCCTCGCAGACGGCTAGCGATCGCGCGCCGAATCTCTGAGCCAGCTCGGCATAACCGAGCACCACGGCCACCCGGGAGACCTGCCAATCGGCGATGGCCCTGCTCCTGGGGTCTCCCACGTGATACCAGTGAAATCGTTGGGCGAAAGTCGAGGCGAGCATGTCCTCGTCCTCGTCGGTGGTCCGCGTGTCGAGGTCGAGGAGATCCCAGGTGTGGTTGAAGGCTCGCGGGGCGAAGGTGCGATGCCAGGCCGCCGACTGCTCAGGCGTGGGGTCCTTCACCGGATCGGTCATCCTTTTCCCTCCACTCGGGATCGGTCCCGCTTACCTTAGGTAGCCCATGAGCGACCACACCACTGTGAACGTCGGTGGGGAGGACGTTCGAGTCTCCAGCCCGGACCGGGTGATCTTCCCCCGGCAGGGCTGGACCAAGCTCGACGTGATCGAGCACTTCGTAGTGGTCGCCGAAGGCGCCATCCGCGGGATCAGGGGCCGGCCAACCATGCTCAAGCGTTACATGGGCACCGTCGACGAAGACCCGATCTATCACAAGAGGGCGGCGAACAACTCACCGTTCGAGTCGGTGCAGATCCGGTTCCCATCGCAGCGACCGGGTCGGATGAATGTGCCCCGGGTCGAGGCTGATGTGGTCCGGCTCGCCCAATTGGGTTGTCTCGATTTCCACCCGTGGCCGGTCCGGGCCGAGGACACCGACCATCCAGATGAGCTGCGTTTCGACTTCGACCCGGGTCCCGGGGTCACCTTCGACCAGGTCCGTCACGCGGCGGCCGCGGCTCACGAGCTACTCGAGGAGATTGGGCTGGTCGGTTGGCCCAAGACTTCGGGGAGTCGCGGGATACATGTCTATGTGCGTATCGAACCGCTCTGGGATTTCTTCCAGACCAGGAGAGCGGTGCTCGCCTTCGCCCGGGAGTTGGAGCGGCGAATGCCGGGCGAGGTGACCACCAAGTGGTGGAAGGAGGAACGGCAAGGCGTCTTCATCGACTACAACCAGAACGCCAGGGACAAGTCGGTGTCATCGGCCTATGGGGTGAGACCGACCGGGTTCATCTCGGCGCCGATCACCTGGGACGAGTTGGCCGAGGTCGCCATCGAGGACTTCCCGCTTGACCGGTTCCGGGATCGGTACGCCAAGGTCGGCGACCTCACCGACGGCATCGACGAGGCGGCGGGACGGATCGACACCCTGTTGGAGTGGATGGCCAGGGACGAGGAGAACGGGATCGGCGATGCCCCCTGGCCGCCTCACTATCCGAAGATGCCTGGTGAGCCGCCACGGGTCCAGCCCTCGAGACAACGCCGCCCCGACGACCAGTATTGACCCTCTGTTTCGTAATTGGGAGGCACAGGTGTCACATGCGGACCTGTGCCTCCCAATTACGGGAGGCCTATAGAGCGTCGCGCCGGCGCAGGGTCCAGGTGAGGGCACCAAGCCCGATCAACACCACCGCCGCCAGCTTGGCGACCCCACCTCCCACGCCCGGGGTGACCGGGCCCAGGGTGTCGCTCGCCACCTGGCCGAAATCGTCCTCGAGCCCGGCGTAGATCGACAGGGCGATGCGCCAGATCGAGAACTGGGCCAGTCCGGTTACGACGTTGGCCAGGATGGTCTCCCAAACGATGATGTAGCCGAGCCCGATCAGCAGGGAACGGGGCGCCAGATAGCCGAGAGGGACGAACACTGCGGCATACCCGATGGCCGCCGCCACAAACAGCGAAAGCGCGGGAAGGGTTGGCCCAAGCCCGTTTCCGACGGCGATCGAAGCCAGCACGGTGGCCAACCAACCGCCAATGCCGATCACGATCGCCGCCACCGATCCGGCGATGATCGACTGAGCGGCGAACCAGGGTCGTGAGATCGGGCGCATGTAGATGTAGGGGAGGGTGCCGGCGTCTTTCTCTTCTCGAAGCGTGGCGGCGGTGAGAATGAGGGCGGCGATCACAAACGTGTACCCCACCGCAGACACGATTTCGGAATAGAGACCTGCTGCTTCGCCGCTGTCGGCATCGAAGACGCCCAGCCAATAGACGAGACCCGGAACCGAGGAAAGGGAGACCAGGGCGATGACCCGTCCCCGGCGCATCATCCTTCGGTAGAGATGGATCGCCAGAGTCATCAACGACCCTCGACCAGGTAACGGAACACCGACTCCAGCGACTCGTCCACCGGCTCCACCCTTGCGAGCCGGATTCCGTTCTCCAAAGCGATGACCGGGAGCTGTCGCGCCAGGTCTCCGGCATCAGAGGTCTCGACGTGGACGGTCCCGCCGTCGATGGCCACGCCAACCACTCCTGGGGTCACGATCAGACAAGACGCCAATCGTCGGGGATCGCTGGCCTCGACGTAGACCCGCCTCGGCTTGTCGGTCATGGCGGCTCGAATCGTGGCCACGTCGCCCACCGCGGCGAGTCGGCCATCGACCATCGCCACCACCCGATCGGTCATCCTCTCCATTTCGGCGAGGACATGGGAGGAGACGATCACTGTCTTCCCCTCGTCACCGAGCTGTCGAAACAGGTCGATGAGGTGGGCTCGTTGCACCGGATCGGTTCCGTTCAGCGGCTCGTCGAGCAGCAGGACCTCGGGGTCGGAGACGAGTGCCTGTGCCACCTTGGCCCTTTGCTTCATGCCCTTGGAGAACCCGCCCAGGGCGCGCCCGGCGGCATCGGAGAGACCAACCGTTTCGATTACCGCGTCCACCCGGCTCTTCGGATTGTCGACCTTGGCCAGGCGCGCCGCCAGCTCGACGAACTGGCGCCCGGTGAGGCGGTCGTAGACGGTCTCGTCCTCGGGAACCAGCGCGATCTTCCGGTAAATGACCGGATCGGCGCGGGGGTCCACTCCCAGGATCCGGATGTTGCCCTGGGACGGGCGTTGCAGGCCGGTGATGATCCGGAGGAGGGTGGTTTTGCCCGCCCCGTTGGGCCCGAGGAGACCGGTGACGCCCGGCCTGAAGCCGATGGTCACCTCGCTGACTGCGACTTTGAGCCCGAACCACTTGGACATCTCGGCGACGACGATGGTGTCGGTCATGCGAGCTTCCGGTAACGCCAGCGGATGAACCACGCACCGATGATCACGAGCGTGACGATCACCACTACCGAGACCCAGACCTCGAAGCCGGCGATCTCGGCCGGGTATGACACGGTGTCCTCGAAGAGGTAGTCGCGGATGATCCTGGGGTGTTGGTCGAGGGCAAGCAGCGAGGCGTATCGGGCACCGGGGAACGTGGCCTCGGCCACTCTCCCGGCGACGCCGCCACCGGCGACGAGGATGCCGAGGAACGAGGCAGCGGCGATCCCGGTCCGGTCGATCACCGAGGACAGGATGAAGACAACGGATCCGTGGAGAGCGATGAAAGCCAGGGTGGTGACCGGCACTTTCCAGAGGATGTCGAGGTTGTCGCCCAAGTAAGGGAGGAACCCGTCTTCCGATATCAACGACAGCCCGAGATGGAGCAGAAGCTGGGGGACGATGTAGATGGCGCCGACCACCGTCGCGAAGGCCCCCATCTTCGATGTGAGATAACCGTCGACAGTGAGCGGGCGTGAGAAGTACACGGAGAGGACACCCTTGGTCCGGTCCGGGATCAGGAGCTGGGGGCCGGCGAGGGCTATGAACAGGAGGGAGATGGCCGAGTAGAAATCGAACAGGCCACCGTAGGTCGGGGCTCCCTCGCGGAGACTCTCTTCGATGTTGCCGATGGCCCAGTGAATGCCGATGAAGATCGCCGCGGCAATCACCGCGATTCCGATCAGGCTCCAAGGGAAGATCTTCTCCCGGGCTTTGCGTCCCAGTCCGAGAACCCTGCGCACCCCGTCCTTGAAGACCGCCCTGCGAGCCCCGGCCGGGCCGAGTCGTGGCCCGTCGTAGGTCCGATAGCCACGGTCGTAGATGACCTGATCGGTCATGGCATCACCTCGCGAGCGAGAAAGAGGTCCTCGAGTGACGCCGAGCCCCGGATCATCCGTACCAGGCCGGCATTGGCCGCCGCCGCCTCGGCGACGATCGCCTCTTCGAGGGCGTCGTCGCCCGGGCCGACCACCAGACGCTGACCCTCCACCGTGGCCTCGAAACCGCGGCCACGAAGCATGACAGCGACCTGGTCGGCATGATCGAGTACTTCAACTATCACCGTTCCCAGCTTCTCGAAGCCTTCGAGGGGACCGGAGCGGAGTAGGTCCCCGGCGTCGAGCATGACCACCCAATCACAGGTCTGCTCGATGTCGGTCAGCACATGCGAGGAGAGGATGACGTTGACCTTGAACTCGGCGAGCCTGCGGATCAGCTCCAGCATCTGGGTGCGACCCTCAGGGTCGAGACCGGACGCCGGCTCGTCGAGGAGCAGCAGATCCGGGTCATGGACGATGGCCTGGGCCAGTTTGACCCTCTGCTGCATGCCCGTCGAGAAGTCACCTAGGTAGCGGAACCGCTCCTCTTCCAAACCGACCAGGAAAAGGGTCTCCGATGCCCTCCGTCTTGCCTCGCGAGGTGGGATCCCTGCCAGCTGAGCGGTGTAGGCGACGAAATCGGCGGCCGTTTGATCCTTCGGGAGGCAGTCCCCCTCGGGCATGTAGCCAATCTTGGTTCGCACCGCCAGCGGGTCTCGTTGGGGGTCGTGTCCGAGGACTTGCATCGAACCGGCGGTGGGGTGAAGCAGCCCGAGCATGAGCCGTAGGAGGGTTGTCTTTCCCGCCCCGTTGGCCCCCACCAGCCCGGTGACCCCTTCGGGGACCTGAAGGGTCAAATCCCTGAGCGCGACCACCTCCCCGTAGTCGTGGGTCAGGTCCGAGACTTCCAGAACCGTCACGCGACCACTTCCTCGAATCCGGGCCCTTCAGGGCGCTCGAGTTGGTCCATGGTGCAGCTCATTGGGTCCTTCTCCGGGCGCCATCGGTGAAACCTTGTGGCGTGTCTGAATCGATGTCCCTCCAACTGGTCATAGCTCACCTCGACGACAACGCCCGGCTGAACCGGGGTCCATGCCGCGTCCTTCTCCGACGACCACCTGCTGGGCGCCCCGGGGACGCGGGCCTCCGCATCGAAGCTGTCCTCCGCTACCAGGTCCAGAAAGCGCTTATAGATCTCAACACGTTGCCCATCGGGGAAACCGGAGCAATGCCCGATGAAATGGAGCTGACCCTGATCGTCGTAAACCCCCAGGAGGAGTGAGCCGATCTTGCCCCCGTCCTTGTGCTCCCGAAACCCACCGACCACACAGTCCACCGTTCGCCGGTGTTTGATCTTGATCATGGCCCGCTTTCCGGGTTGATATGCGAGGTCGGGGACCTTGGCGATTATCCCGTCACACCCGGCCGACTCGAACTCGTCGAACCATCTGCGGGCGGTCGCTTCGGAGTCGGTTTGTGGGGTCAGGTGCCATGGGAACTCGAGACCGGAGGTGAGGGCCTCGAGACGCTTGCGGCGCTCCACAAACGGTGCTTCCCGGAGGTCCTCTCCGCCATCGGCGAGGAGATCAAAGGCCACCAACTCGGCCGGAGTGGACTCTGAGAGCATCTTGATCCTGGATTCCGCGGGGTGGATGCGTTGCTGGAGGGTCGCGAAATCGGTGACCCCGTCGACTACCACGATCACTTCGCCATCGACCACGGTGCCTTCGGGAAGCTGATCCAGGGCGGGTCTCAGCTCAGGGAAGTAGCGAAGAAGCGGTCGCTGGCTTCGGGAATCGAGCCGGATCTCGGGTTGAGACCAAGAAATCGACCTGAAACCGTCCCACTTGGGCTCGTAGAGGAAGTCTCCCTTGGGCCAGCTCTCGGAGATCTTGGCCTCCATCGTCTCGATCGGCGGGGGGAAGGGATGACTCACGGTCGGCGAGTGTATGCCATGGATACGCTGGTCCCATGATCCAGAGGCTGCCCGCCCGGCTCAGGCGCCCGGTCGAGTTTCTGATCGAGGCGGGCAAGGAGTTCGGCGACGACCGGGCCGGCCGGATGGCTGCTGCGATCGCCTATCGCGCGGTGTTTGCCCTGGCTCCGGTGCTGATCATCGCCGTTTCGATCGCGGGGTTCGTCCTTGGCGGCTCGGCAGAGGCCAAGCGCGAGCTCCTGGAGGGGGTTGAGTCGATCGCGGGGCCCGATGTGGCCGATGCGATGGCCACATTCCTCGGTAGCGCGGTGAGTTCAGCCAACTCCGCGGCCCTCATCGGCTTCGTGCTGTTGCTTTGGTCGGCCTCGAGTCTCTTCATCGAACTGCAGCACGACTTGAACGACATCTTCGACGTGGGTTACGAGCGGATCTCCGGGCTGATCGGTCTGCTCCGCAAACGGGGGATCGGGTTTCTTTGGGTGTTCGGCCTGGGGATCATCATGATCGCCCTCTGGCTGGTGAACGCGGTCTGGGGGTTTTTGGACTCTGTGCTCCCGACCGGGCTCGAGGGGCTCGATTCGCTCTTTGCCTTGTTGACGCCGCTGGTGTCCCTCGCCCTGCTCCCATTCGTGTTCGCGCTGATTCTTCAGACTCTGACCGAGGAGACAGTCCCATGGAAGGCGGTTTGGGTGGGTGGCCTCTTCACCGCGGTGGTCTTCATGGTCGCCGCCTACGGGATCGGTCTCTACTTCACGATTCTGGGCTCTCCCACGGCTCTGGGTTTTGCCGGGTCATTCGTGGTCGTCCTGTTGCTTGCCAACATCCTGTCCTCCGTCTTCCTGTTCGGCGCCGAGGTGACCAAGATCTATGCCGATCGTCTCGGCCCGGACCCGACCGGCGGCGGAGACACCGATGATCGCCTCACTGTGTTTTGAGCCCGGATTTCAATAACCTCCCAATCAATGTCGATCGACATCGCCGGGTTTGTCACCGATCTCAAGGAGCACGCCACCGAGCACGGATTCCATGTGCACGACGAGCGGCATTTCGTCGAGACCTATTCGCTGCGCCAATCCTGGGAGGTGGATCTGCACCCGGAGGCCGGTTGTGGGGGGCCAATCGATCTCCATCTCGCCCTGGATGGAGACCCGCGGGTGATCCTGTCGTTGCGGGAGCGTCTCGAGGAGATGGATTCAGACTTCGAAGAGCCCGAAGATGTCTACCACCTCGACCTTTTCTTCAATTGGGCGGTGCCGCCGCTGCACAACCCTCCAGACCTGCTGGTGCTGGCCACCGATCTGGCCGGAATCGGCCGACTCTCACTTGCCGTCGAGGTGCAGGCCATCGACTCGTACGGGGCGGTCACCGACGCTCCAGAACGGCGGCTGACACTCACCGGGAAGTCATCGGTGAGCCTGGTCGATGTGCTCATGGGCCGGGAACAGCTATGTGACGTCCTCGATCGGTCTCATGACGTCAGCGTGTACCTGCTCGACAGGGTCGGGGGGTGGATGGAGCTCCCGACCTGATCAGGCGATGAGGCTGAACAGGGCCCAGAAACCGAGTGCCGCAGTCACAAGGCAAAGGGCATAGAAGCCCACCAGCGTCAGTGGCTTGGCGGCGGGCCCTTCGGGCACGGTGAATTCACCGGCGCCCGACGAAGTCCCGGTCGAGCTCATCGTGTCTTTCAGGGAATCGGGGTCGATGATGAGATGCCCTACGAGACCTCGTGCGAAGCGGCCGGGATCGTCGGGCAGGAAGAAGACGGAATCGTCCTCGGCTTCGATGACCCAGCTCCCGTCGCCCTTCTCCACGAAGGTGCATTCGGCCGCGGGCCATTCACCGATCTCGATCGCACCCGATATCAGGGTGATCTTGTCGATATCGATGCCCACTGTGACCGGTACCCGGTCTTCTTCGAACGCAACTGTTCCCGGAAAGGTCGTCATTCCTCAGCTTCCCCCGTCCTCGGCCCTCTATAAGTTAGGCCGATGCGGTCGGGCCGCAAATCTAGAACCGCAGCCCGATGGCCGCACAGATGAAGGCAGTGAAGCTACCCGCTTTGGCATACATGGCGGCGAGCTGGCGGTCGAACCCGGCTGAGGCGACCATTTGATCGGCCACCGAGGCCCCGGCGACAAAGCTCTTCATGCGCAGATCGTCGGCGTAGGGGTGGTTGCCGTCGAATTCGCGGGGCACTCGTTTCAGCGTCTCGTCCTCGTCCTGTTCGATAGACCACACGTCGGCAAAGGCCTTGCCCTTGGCGGCTTTCCTCCAACCACGTGGGTCGTCGTGTATCGCCTGGCGTATCTGGCGGGCCACCGGAGCCTGGGGGTGCCACATGCCAACTCCGACGAAACAGGCGTCTGGCTCGAGGTGCACGTAGAAACCAGGTGCATGGATGTCTTTGCCGAGGGCGTGACGGAATTGGATGCCCACGTTGGTCTTATACGGGGTCTTGTCGTTGGAGAACCGGGTGTCCCGATACGGGCGCATCAACGAGCCCCCGACCGCCCTCGCGTCCGCGGTGAAATGAGGTGAGATCCGCGCCAGACGTGGGCCGAAGTCGTCGATGAAGTCGAGCGCCGGCTCCCGGATCACCTCGATGTAACGCTGTTTGTTGCCGTCCCACCAGGCTTTTTCGTTGTGCTGGCTCAGCTCGGTGAGAAAAGCGAAGACGGCCGGCGAGAAATGCTGCTTTGCGATGACGAACCCCCTCTTGCCTACCGGAACCTACAACACCGATCCGCCGCTTAGAAGGGGGTCGCCGTCGGCGGGGTGTCCTCCCGGGCCAGTTCGTCCCACGGGGTGCGTAGGCCTTCGCGGACAACCAGGACGAGTTTGCGGAAGTCCTTGCGCAGCACCCATGCCGCAGCGAGGAGGAACACGATGCCGACCCAGATGCGAGCCTGCGCCGACGACTCATCAGAGATGTGGCCGAGCTCGGTCAGGCCCGATTCCAGGAGCTGGGCGACAAACAGGGTGAGCATCACCCAGGCCTCCTTGGTGCTGACCGAGCGGCTGGCAACGATGGCAACCGCAAACACCGACTGGGCCGCGGTGACCATTAACTCGACGCGCTGCTGACGGTCCAGGGGCAGCCCATGGGTGGTCCCTGAAAAGATGGAGAACACGATGGGGAGGGTGCCCACCAGCAACGTCCACTGGTTCACCTTCGAAGAGACCAGAGCGCCAAAGCCGGTCCGTGCAGCCAGTCGCCACGCAAAGAGGGCTGCGACCAGGAGCTCGGGCGCCTCGGAAGCCGTCGGCGCAATCCACTTCACCAGGAGGAACTGGCTTACCCCGAGCGCCTTGCCCATCTCGACGATCGCCTCGGCAAAAGGCTCGGCGCACAACAGGATGACAGCTGCCGCCACGACGAAAAAGCTGTAGTTGATGATCCTCCTTCGCCGTTTGGGGAGGGAGCCGAGGTAGGCAGACGGACCGACGAGGTGAGGCGTCGAAGGCGGGGCCCCGGACAGTCGCCGCAGATAGAGCACATAGATGAAGACGAGGATCCCGGCGTCCCACAAGGTCAAAGTGTCCTTCAGGAACAGAGACAGCCCGTAGAGGGAGGCGATGGTGAGGTAGGCGATCTCCACCGATTGGGATCGGTCGAGGTTGATCGTGGTCGCGGTGGTCCCCTCCGCCCGCACCGGCGAGGCTTGCCTCTTTCGAACTCGGTAGGTGCCGAGGAGGATCACCAGGGGCCAGCCCAGGCCGATCAGCAACTGGTTGCCACCGGTCATATTGGCCAGGGCGAGCGGCCCGTAGTCGGTGGCCGCCCCGGTCTCGGCGAATTCCTGGCCTGCCTTTGCGGTGAAAACGAAGTCGACGGCGTATTCAGGGAGGATCGCAATCAACGCCAGGAGGGCGAGGGCGAGACCCGCCGCGATGTCCAGTTGGACCACCTCGGCGGCCCAGGAGAGGATGAAGGCTGCTCCCACGATCGCCAGACCGAAGAGAAACGCTCCCACGACGGGATCGGGATGCGCACCTGTCAACCGGATGAACACTCCAGGAAGGGTCACCGTCAGGGCAAGCGATATGAGGAGGATTTGACGGCGGGGATCGAGGTCGAGGGTTTCCATTGGTCCGTTTTCGGGGTCCTATGAAGGGCGGTTGGGGGTCAGTTCAACACTCGCCGACACGACCAAGGTCCCCAAAAGCCCATCCCCAGCTCCTGGTACTGATGGGCCAGCCACGCCGCAGTTCCGATGTTGGCCACCGCATCGAAGGGCTCCGCGCCCCCGAATCCTGCCTTGGGGGCGGTCACTGCCCATGTCGATGGGAGGAATTGGAACAGCCCCGCAGCGCCTGAATAGGGATTGTAGGCGTCGGGGTCTCCCAGGCTCTCACATTCGATGATGGCCAGGGCCTCATTGACTCGAGACGACGGGAAGAACCGGCTCACCTCGTCGCGCCAGCGCTCAATCGCGGCAGGAAAGGTCACCTCCCCGCTCCCGCCACCCCCCCCTACGGTGGTGGCGGTGACCGGAACCGTGGTCGTGGTCGATGTCGACGTTTCGTCCGGTGTGTCCGGCGGGCTGGTGGTCTGCGGGTCGCGCTCGTCTTGGCGTCTCTTTTCGGCCTCGCGAGCCTGAGCCGAATCGACCGCGCTCAGCGCTTCGCTGTAGTCCGCCGCCGACCTGTTGGCCTCACGAATCGCCGCGGCAACTTCGGCGTCCGCATCTTCATAGAGTCGCGCCAGATTCTCGGCCTCGCTGTCGACCTGAGCCTTGAGCTCGGCAACTTTCTCCTGTTCGGCCACGAAGGTGGCTACCAGGGCCTCGAGGTCACGGCGCTTCAACACCAGCGTGTCGAGTTTCTCCTGCCCGTCAGAGATGACATCACCGACGAAAAGCCCGGCGACCATCGCGTCCTCCACGTTGTCCGAATTGACGAAGGTGACGCCCGGAGCGCTGAGAGCAGTCATATATGCGTCAACTGCCTGGGTCTCGATGTCCGCCTCGATGCCCAACAGCTCAGCGTCCGCGAAACCGATCTGGCCCTGGAGGCGGTCGACGCCAGCGGCCACGGCCAGCCTTCGCCGGTTGCGGCCGGACTGACGATACCGCTGACGGCAGACGGTGACT
>Ga0209108_10001912_pt1 | contig 12058 bp, 12 predicted proteins | sample Rifsed10ft1_FD_184003 | JGI IMG/M metagenome (GOLD analysis project Ga0209108, IMG submission 184003) | Soil microbial communities from Rifle, Colorado, USA - sediment 10ft 1 (version 2) | ecosystem: Environmental > Terrestrial > Deep subsurface > Rock core/Sediment | place: Rifle, Colorado...
CCCGCGTGTGCCTCGACCGGGAGGTGGATGACGCCCGGCAGAATCGCCCGGCCTTCAGCCAGCGCTCGAAAGGACTCCTCCACCGCCATGATGGCCGCTTCCGGAGTGAGCGCCCGACGAATGTCTTCTTCCCGCAGCAGCCAAACCTTCATGCTGAAACTCCCCAAGAGCGCAGAGCGAAAAGCGAAAAGCGAAAAGAATCCCGCTAGGAGAGGGCATTTTCGCTTTCACATTTCAAAGCGCGGCTAGGGATGAAACCTTGCCGCAGTTTGCAATTGACATCTCCCTGCTGCTTGCCTACGATGGCGCAAAATCGAGAGCAAATTCTATCTGAGTCCGTACTCCGGAGGTAGTCATGTCCGCCGCGCCCTGCTTGATCGACGATTTCTGTCGCGCCTTGTCGGCGCTGCCCGAATCCCGGTTCGGCCCCTCGCATGTGCTCGACTTTTTGCGCGCTCACCCGATCGCTTCCGCCTCACTCTCTCCTTATCTCTTTTTCAGCCGTGGCCACTACACCCGCAATCTGATTTTCAAATGTGATCTATTCGAAGTCCTCGCTCTCTGCTGGGAGGTGGGCCAGGCCAGCAACATCCACAACCACCGCGGGCAGCTCTGCTGGATGGCGGTTCCGATCGGCAAACTCAAAAACCAGAATTTCCGTCTGCTCGAGAGCGACGAGGCGAAACGGACTTGCAAGCTCGAGAAAAGCGAGTCGTGCCTGATTACCCCGGACTCGCCGCTCGAGGTGGATCGTTCCGAACCCATCCACCAGGTCACCAATCTGCCTGAGTTCAACGAACGCGCCGTGAGCATCCACATCTATTCCCGGCCGTTCGATAGCTGCCGCATCTATGATGCGGTCCGCGGAGCATTTCAAGACATCCCGCTGCACTACAGCAGCGAATACGGCGTCCTTTCTCCGGAAGAGAAGCTGGTTTGAATCTGCTGCCCTGTGGTATGCCGCGGTTTGTTGTGGTTCAATGCAGGCTACGGCCGGAGGACAAGCCGGCCGGTCACAGTTCGGGCTTCGAGCAACTGGTGAGCCTGGACAGCTTCCCGCAGCGGCAGGCACTTTGAAACCAGCAACCGGATCTTGCTGCTCGAAACCAGTTCGAAGGCTTGTTTCAGTTCCGCCACCGAAGTGGCGAACGAACCGATGATCTCCAATTCCTTGAGGATCACCAACCCGGGGTTGAACGCCGCCCTGCCTCCCACGACGTTGCCCAGCACAACCAGCCGGCCACCGCTTTTGAGGGCGTGCAGGCTTTCATCGAGCGTCGCGCTCCCGACCACTTCCAGCGCAATATCTACCGGTCCGACCGACTCTTTGACCGCTTTGGCAAATTCCAGCCGCGGGGCATGAATGACGGCATGGGCGCCCCACTGCTTCAGGCTCTCGAGTTTCGATTCCGAACTCGTCACCGCAACCACTCGCGCCCCCATGAGGCGCGCCAACTGAATGGCGTGGATTCCCACCCCACCACTGGCACCGGTGATGAGCACCGTCTGGCCGGGTTCCATCCGGGCACGGCTCCCCAGCGCGTGCACGGCCGTACCCAACGTGCACGCCGTGACGGCTGCTTCGGCATCGGACAAAGCGTTCGGAACACTCGCCACTACGTGCTCAGGGGCGACAAAAAATTCCGCGTACCCTCCGGGAATTTCCTCTCCGAAGAAAACGGCTCCCGTACGGCAGAGCGTGGGCCGGCTGTCGCGGCAGTGGTGACATTGGCCGCAGTTGACACGCTGCAGGCACGCGACGCGATCGCCTGGACGAAACCGCGTCACTTGGGCGCCGGCCTCGATGACTTCGCCGGCTACCTCGTGGCCCAGAATAGCGGGTAGCCGTGTTCGCGGCAGGTCCCCTCGGCGATTGATTACATCATGGAAGCAGACGCCGCAGGCTCCCACCCGCACCAAAAGCTCGTGTGGACCGGGTCGTGGCTCGGGGACTTCTTCCCAGCGTAGATTTTCTGCCGGCCCGAATTCGTGAAGAAGGATCGCTCTCATAGGTTGACGTGTCGGTCGCGGATTTTTCTTGGATCAAATTTGTCCAGAGCCAGCCGCTCGCGCCGAGAGAGTTGGGAAGTGTAGCGGAGTCGCGGCGGCCGGCGGACAGGGAAACCCGTCTTCGCTTTTACTTCATTGATGCTGCCGGGCGGATGCAAGCTGACGACGTGGAGTGCTCCGCCCAGCAGTCGGAAGACCCCCAGTTCGGTAACCAGCAGCACCGGGTTGGACGCGGCGACGGTGGTGACGGTGTCCACCCGGCGGACGAACGACGAGGGTGAATGGCGCGCAGAAAACAGCACTGGATTCTTTACAAGCTGCCGCAGAGCATACGCCCCCGCAACCCCGGGTAACTTCCGCGATGGGCCGTTTGACCCCTGGAGCAGGCTGAGATTGGTGTTTCCGTTCCGGTCGAGCTGGGCAAAGCCGAAAAACATCACGTCGATGCGGCCGCGGGCCGCGAACTCCCATAGGTCGGTCAGCCGCAAGCAGTAGGGGTTGTTCTTGAGCAGGGTGACGTCGGTCGAGCTCGGCGGGAGAGATTGCCCGCTGAGGCGGGCCGGATTGATGGCCCCGCTGCAATTCAGGTAGGTGAGTTCGGGGGCATGCGTCGCCTTGGCCACGGCAATCGCCAGCATCGGCAACCAGGAGAGCAAACCCGTGGCTACCGTGGCCCCGTTGGGGATTTGGCGGGCCATCGCTACCACCAAAAAGTCGGCTGGGGAAGGCTGGCTCATTGCACCAGGTGCCGCGCGCATTCTGCCGTGGCCACGTAACGGCGCAAGTATTCGCGGAATCGCCCGGCGCGCACCATGGCCACGTACTCCCCGATGTGCCGGTCATCCTCACCGTAGTAGCCGGCGCAGGCGGTGGGCCAGGCGCCACCCGGCGAATGAACCACATAGTCAACCAATACCGAGGGAAGGGTGGCGTGGCGCAAGCGCGGCACGATTTCTTCCGTGGTGACAAGGACGGAGCGGCTGGCGCGGGTCACCAGCTCATCGGTTACCGGGTCATCGATCCAGACGTTGCCCTGGCGGTCGGCGGCCTGGGCGTGGATGAGCGCCACCTCCGGCTCAAGGGCGCGGACCACGGGCACCACGCACCCACGAAACGGGTCACGCACTCCGGCGACATCCGACTGGGGGGCGCTGCCCGGTGGGATCGGTAGAGGCAAGAAGGGTGCGCCCAAAGCGGCGGCGCGCAGGGCCTCAACCAAATAAATCGCATCCCGCTCGCGCCAGCCGATGCCCCGCCGCGGCGGGCGGGCGACTGCCGCTTGCCAGTTGGGAGGCACGAGCGAGCGGTGCTCGAGCTCCAAGCCCGCAAATGCCACCTCGGCAAAGCGGACTGCTCCCGCCCCCACCAGGAAATCGAGCGCAAGCGGGTTGGGGAGCAGCAGCAGATGCAAGCGCTTCTTCTTCTGCCGGATCAATTCCCGGATCAGGGCCATCGGCGCGCGATTCGACTGGAAGCCGCCAAAAGTAACGGTGCTGCCGGAGCGGATGGTGGCCACCGCTTCGCGCAGGCTGCAAATGCGACTCACGCTCGCTCCCTTCCTTCTGCCCCATGCCCCTTCATGACGGGGCGAAACTTATAGCCATAAACAATCAATCCCTGTTCCTCATCCCCGCGCAAACGCCGCACCACCATTTCCACTTCCTGACCGGTCTCGACCTCCTCGGGTTCGACGTCGGTCAACTGGGCGGTGATGCGGATTCCTTCCTGCAATTCGATCAAAGCCGTCAGTGTGCCAACGGCATCACTGAAGCCGCGCGCCGGTTGGTAAACCCGAGTCACGGAGAGCACTCGCCCCCGGCCGCTCAGCCGGACTTCCTCCGGGTTTTCTGAACCGCACTGGAGGCAACGGCGCCGCGGCGGGAAGTGGATGGCCTGGCACGCGCCGCAACGTGTCGCCTGAAGGCGGTAGAAGGCGGAACGCAAGCGGTGGTAACGTGGCAGCTCCATGGCCTATAACCCCAGGATGTGCGTAACCGCCACCGAGGCCATTCCCCCAATGCTCTGGGTCATTCCGAGGCGGCAGTCTTCCACCTGGTTAGCGCCCCCCTGGCCGCGCAACTGGTTGACGGCTTCCACGATCTGGTAGGTGCCGCTCGCCCCCACCGGATGGCCACGTGCCTTCAGTCCTCCTTGCGTCGAGATCGGAAGTTTGCCGTGGCGGTGGATGTTGCACTCCAGCGCGAAGCGCACTCCTTGACCGCGCTCGGCGAACCCGGCCGCTTCGAGCGACATGGCCGAGACAATGGTGAAGGCGTCGTGCAGCTCGAAGAAATCAATGTCCTCCGGCTGCAAGCCGGCTTGGCGGTAAGCCCGCTGGGCCGACTGATAGGCGGCCTCGAACCACAAGGGGTCTTTGCGCGGCCCCAAGCCGATGGTATCGGTGGCGGTGGCTGAGGCCAGGATTTTTATTGGCCGGTCGGTGAAAGAGCGCGCCCGGTCGCTTGAGCAAAGCACAACGGCAGCTGCGCCATCGCACACGGGCGAGGAATCGAGGATGGAGATCGGGTCGGCGACCATGGGGGAATTCAGGAAATCGTCCACGGTTACCGTCTCGCGAAACATCGCCTGGGGGTTGTGGACTCCGTTTTCATGCGCGGTCACCACAAAAGGAGCAAAGTCGGCCCGGCTGTAGCCATAGCGCTCCATATACAGGCGCATCAGGAGGGCGTTAAGGGCAGTGAAGGAAATCCCGTGGGCGGCCTCGTAGTCAGCATCGGCGGCCGTGGCCAAGCCTGCGGTGATGCCGTCAATGCCCAGATCGGTCATCTTCTCGATGCCCACGGCGACCACAAGGTCGTGTGCGCCCGAGGCCACCGCCCATTGGGCCGCGCGCACCACCGCCGCCCCGGAGGCGCAGGCGGCTTCGATCTTGATTGCCTCGACCCCAGGGAAGCCCGCAAAATCAGCCAGGAGCGTGGCCAGATTTTCCTGATTGCAAAGAACTCCGGAGAGCATATTGCCGGCGAAGAGAGCTTGGGGGCGTTCGAGTCCAGCATCGGCCAGGGCTGACCGTACCGCCTCGACACCCAGCTCGCGCAGCGAGCGATCCCAATGTTCCCCCACCGGGGTCTGACCTACGCCAATGATGCTAACGTCGCGCACATGCCCCCCTGCCTCATTCGCGGTGAATCTTTTTCATCAAGCGCAAGTACAGCCCGTAGTCGCCGATTTCTTTTTTCCGCTCGAGGTAGTCGCGCACTCTGGGTGCACCCGCCCGTATGGGCCCGATCCGCGGGGTGACGACCAGTGAGAGCGCATCGCTGCCCGCACCGGACCCGTATGAGGTGAAGAGGATGCGATCGCCGGCCTCGGCAATGTCGAGAACGGCGGCCAGCCCCAAAAGCGACGACCCGGCATAGGTGTTGCCTATGACCGGCACCAGGAAGCCCGGCTCGATCTGTTCTTGGCTGAAGCCGAGTTGCTGCGCCAGGCGGCGCACGAACTTGGGATTCGGTTGGTGGAAGACAGCCCAGCGGTAGTCTTTTGGTTCGCGCCCGAGTTCTTTGAGCAGACCCCGCGCCGCCTCGAGCGAGTGGTAGAAGTACGCGACTTCACCCGTGAACCGCTGTCCGTGCTGCGGATAGTGACGGTGAGCATGGCGAAAGAAGTCGGGCGTGTCGGTAACGAAAGAGAGGCTTCCCTCGACTTCGGCCAGAGCGTTTTCGGCCCGTCCGAAGAGGAAGGCCGCGCCGCCGGCAGCAGCCGTGTATTCGAGCGAATCTCCCGGACGCGATTGAGCCGTATCCATGCCAATCGCCAACGCATAGGGCGCCATTCCGGAGCCTACATAGGCCATCGCCGTCTGCATGGCTTCCGAGCCCGCCTTGCAGGCGAACTCCATATCGGCTGCGCTGATGAACGGAGTCAGGCCGAGCGCCTCGGCCACAACCGTCGCGGTCGGCTTGACAGCGTAGGGTTTCGATTCGGTTCCTACCCAGACGGCGCGGATCTGGCCCGGCGCAACCGCCACCCGGCGCAACGCATTCTGGGCAGCTTCAATGCACATTGTTGCCGTGTCTTCGTCCGGGCCGGGGACGGATTTGGCGCGGATGGGCACGCGCTTTCCCTCCCAACCCCAGCAGGCAGCAATGGCTTCCGTGCGGATGCGCCACCGCGGCACATAGGCCCCATAGCTGGCGATACCAACCGGTTGCTCGGTCCGCATCAACATGCCGTGCGCCGACATCTGTGGAAATACCCTCCCCGGGATCGGCCAAGTCTAAGCACTCCCCTGCGAAAGTCAAATTTATTTTTTATAAATAACAATAAATACAACTTATGCTATGCTGGCCGGCGCTGGTCAGCGGAGCGTCCGCCTTATAGGAGACAAGGCAATGGACTTGCACCAACTCGAGGTCTTTCTGGCGGTGGCGCGGGAGAAAAGCTTCTCCCGAGCTGCCAAGAGCCTCCTGCGCACACAACCGGCGATTAGCCTGGCGGTTCGTCGTTTGGAGGAGGAGCTGGGAGAGTCTCTGTTCGATCGCTCGAGCAAAATACCCGCGCTGACAGACGCGGGCGAGCTATTGCTGCAATACGCCGAACGGCTGTTGAACCTGCGGGGCGAGATTCCCTCTGCCCTGGCCGAGCTGCGCCACCTCGAGCGGGGGCGGGTACGCGTTGGGGCGAATGAAACCGGGGCACTTTATCTGCTCCCCCTCATCGCCCGTTATCGTCGCCTCTATCCGCATGTCAAAGTGGAGATTGTCCGCAGCCTGGCGCGGAACCTTCCCCAGGAACTGCTCAAGCGCAACCTCGACCTCGGAGTGCTCTCCTACCGTCCTCGAGATTCGCATCTGACTTCAGTGGTCGTTTACCGGGACCGCCTGAGCTTCGTCGTCTATCCGGCCCATCCACTGGCACGACGGCGGCAAGTTTCGATTCATGAGCTGGGCCAGGAGATTTTTGCTGCCCACAACATCTGGTCGCCCTACCGCGAGCGCGTCCTGGGCACCTTCGAGAAACATCACGTGCCGCTGCATATGGACGTGGAGTTGCCAACGGTGGAGTCCATCAAGAAGTTCGTGCAGATGCAGCAGGCAGTGGCTTTGGTGCCGAGGATGTGTATCGAAGAAGAGTTGGCCAAGGGAGTCCTCATGGAAGTGGAGATTCCTGAGCTGCGAATCGAACGTAAGCTACGCGTGGTCTTTCGACGCGGTGATCCCCTGTCCCACGCGGCACGGGCTTTCTTGCGGGTTGTGACGACCTGAACAGAAGGAGCGATTCTGCCCGCCCCGATAGAAAGCATCGGGGCGACCGAAAAGCTTGCCTTGCCTGTCTTGAGCGGAGCCGAAGGGAACTCCCGACACGCGGTTTAGGAAACCGCCTGCCCGCGAATACCCGCTACAACAAACCGCCAATTTACGGGCTCCCCTTGGTGAGAAGCCCCCGACTTAGAACCCATGCGACCATGGCCAGGGTTCCAAGAATACAGAGCCAAGCAAAGAGGTCTCCAACCCGCGAGTAAATGGTTCTCACGCCCTGAATCGGGACCTGGGAAATCATGGCACGATCTGTCGCCTGGTAGTGGTCCATGGCCGCGAGCACACGTCCTTGATAGTCCACTGCAGCCGAGAGCCCCCGGCTCGTGTGCCGAACCAGGGAAAAGCCTTGTTCAATTGCGCGAAACGTCGCCATCTGCGTGTGCCAGGGGTCAATTTCTCTCCAGTCGTTGGAAGGAGCCAGCAGAACGTCCGCACCAAGTTGTCCTGCTTGTCGCAGAAGCTGGGGAAAATCCATATCAAAGCAGATCGCGGCAGCGATCCGTCCATAAGGCGTAGCAAGGCTTTTGATTCGGCCATCGCCTAGCGCGGAAATCGCCGCCTCCTCGCCTGGCACCGAACGAGCCTTGTAAAATTCCCACGCGAGATTTCCGCTCGCGTCCAACAAGACCACCTTGTTTTCGAGCGGCCGGGCCTGGCCACGATTCCAGGTTGCAAGAGCCATGGCCAGATAAATCTGGCGTTCCCGTGCCAGTTGACGACCACGATCAATCAGGGCGGCCTCATCCTCCCTAAAGACCGGAGCGTTGGCTTCTCCCCAGAAGACCACCTTGGCGCCAGCCCTGGCCTCTCGATCGGCACGCGCGAGCAAATCGTCGGCGATGGCCTGTCCCCTGGACCGGATCGCCTCCAGGTCAGCGCTCGTGGCCTCGCCGGCAAAAAGCCGACGCTGGATCTCAGCGGTCGGGAAAGGTTGGAGGTCAGGCTTGGAAATAGACGCCACACGGACGGTGGCCGATGCCGGCGGGAAGAGCATCAACCGTGCTCCGCCCAAGAGAAGAACCAGCATGAGAATGCTTCCGTAAGTCAGGGCGCCCACTCGAACCTTGTGCCATGCAATATCGTGCTCCCAAATCCAGTTCCACACAGAGGCGAACCAGCCGATCAGGAACGTCACTCCGAATAGACCTGTCACCGACAAGATCTGCAACAACGGAAGATTGCCGTATTGCGAGTAGGCCACCGAGCCCCAACTGCCATACGGAGCGAATGCCGAGACCAGGTATTCCGTGGATGCCCAGGCCATCGGCAACACCAATGTCGCAAGAAAACCGCCCAGCCGCGGAGCCACCAGCCGGTCAATCAGGTACGGCAGGAGAACCACAAAACCTGTCATCGCCACAAATCCGTAATACCCGATCCCCGGAATCGGCACCATGCCGCGAAATTGGAAATGAAAAGCGGCAGCGGAAATGAAATACCCAATCAGCAGTCCCGGTAACGGTCTTTGACTCCTCAAGAACCGCACCAGGAAGAGAGGCCCTAGCCACGCCGCGATGGGAATGGCCGGCCTCCCGTTGGAGAAGAAAAGCAGGATGGTCGCGAGAACCAACCAGAGCAAGGACCAAATGGGCCGTTGCGCAGCCAACGCCGAGCGCGTCTGTTCCATCACAACCTCCAATCGCGTACTGCGATGCTCAGCGATGACCTCAAGCTACTTTAGTTGCAAGAGGGGCGTCAAGACGAAACGAGTGGAAAGGACGGAATCTTCAGGCCCGGTTGAAGCGACTCAGTCGCTCGGGGGCAACCCGCCGCCGCGGGCGGCTAAACCTGCAGGGCCGGCTGGGTGGGCAGGTGGGCCAAACCGTATTCCAGGCCTTTTTCGAATGCCGCCAGGTTGACGGCCTCGGTGCCGCGGGGGACGGAGTCGGCAATGGCTTGCTTGATGGCTTCCACGCTGACCAGACCGGTCATGGCAGTCAAAAATCCCACCATTACGATGTTCGAAACCGCTCGGCGGCCAAGCTCTTCTGCCAGCCGCGTGGCCGGGATTCCGTGCAGCCTGATTCCGGGCGGCCCGTCGGGGCGCGGATGGCACGTGACCAACTCCGCTTCCACCAAAAGCAGACCCCCCGGTTGCAGCTCCGAACCGAAGCGATGGTAAGCATCCTGCGACATGGCCACCAGGATGTCGAGCGCAGTGAGGTAAGGATACAAGATCGGCTGATCGGAAAGGACGAGCTGAGCGCTGCAAGCGCTGCCGCGGGCTTCCGGGCCAAAGCTCTGCGTCAGGGTGGCGTGCTTGCCGTCATAAATGGCGGCGGCTTTGCCGATCACAATTCCCGCCAGGATGACTCCCTGCCCGCCAAAGCCGGCAATGCGGAGCTCAGTCGTCGCCATGGCCTTCTCCGTATCGCCGGTACTCCTGGCCGAGCGTGCGGGCGAGCTGGTCATTCATCGTCTCAAGGAACGTCGGCCGCTCGATGTCCACGAATTTGCCGACCAGGATCTCGCTCTGGAAGCCGATGCTCACCTCTTTGGTGTTGGCGCCATGGCAGGTCAGGCTTTTCTCCTTGTAATACTTCATCGTCTCGAGCCCATCGCCCAAGCGGTTGCGCCGCTGATAAAGGGTAGGGCAGGGGGAAATGATCTCGAGAAAGGAGAAACCCTTTTTCTGGAACATCTCACGCATCGCTTTGGCGATTTGGCGGACGTGGAAGGTAGTCCAGCGAGCGACGTAAACCGCGCCGGAAGATTCCGCGAGATAGGGCAGGTTGAAGGGCTGCTCAAAGGTGCCGTAAGGAGCCGTTGTGCCCAGCGCCGTTAGCGGGGTCGTGGGCGCAATCTGGCCGCCCGTCATGCCGTAGATAAAATTGTTGACGCAGATCACCTTCAAATCCACGTTGCGCCGCGCGGCGTGGATAAAGTGGTTGCCGCCGATGGCGATCAGGTCGCCGTCGCCGCTGTACACCACCACCCGCAGCTCCGGGTTGGCCAGCTTCAACCCGGTGGCAAACGGAATCGCCCGGCCGTGAGTGGTGTGAAACGAATCGAGGTTCAGGTACCCGGCCACCCGGCCGGTGCAGCCGATTCCGGAAACCACCACCGTCTGCTCGAGCGGCACCCTCGATTCCACCAGCGCCCGGGCAAAACAGTTGACCGTGGTCCCGATGCCGCAACCCGGACACCAGATGTGCGGCATGCGATCCATGCGGAGAAAGGGCTCCACCGGATTGAGCGGTCGCCCCCCGGGCAAGGTTCCTTCGCTCATCGGGCCGCCTCCCGGATGGCTCTGAGGATTTCCTCCGGATGGTGCACGGTCCCGCCGCCGTGCGGCACCAGGACGGTCTTGGCTTTGCCCGCCGCGCATCGCTCCACTTCCTGGACGATCTGCCCGTAGTTCATCTCGACCACCACGAATGCTTTCACCCGGGTTGCCAATTCTCGAATGCGTTTTTCCGGGAAAGGCCAGACGACAATCGGCCGGAGGAAACCCACCCGAGCGCCTTCTTCCCCGGCCATCTGCACGGCGCGAAGGTTGACTCGGGATGTGATCCCGTAGCCCACCACGACCACCTCGGCGCTCTCGCCCCCCTTTTCCTCGTAGCGGACGATGGCGTCGGCATTCTTGCGGATCTTGTCCACCAATCGCCGCACCAGTTTTTCCTGCGCCTGCCAGCTCATGTCGGGATAGCCGTGTTCGTCGTGGGTGAGTCCGGTAACGTGGAAGCGATAGCCGTCGCCCGCTTTAACCATCTCCGGAACCAGATTGCCATCGCACTGGTAGGGCAGGTATTCTCCGGGCCGCTTGGCGGAGTAGCGCCGTTCGGCCACCTCGATTTTTTCGGCCGGCGGAATCACCACCTTCTCGGTCATATGCCCCACGCACTCGTCCATCATCACCAGCACCGGCACGCGATACCTTTCCGCCAGATTGAAGGCATCAATCGTGAGGTCGAAACATTCCTGGGGCGAGTTTGGCGCCAGGGCAATGATGCCGTAGTCGCCGTGCGAGCCCCAGCGCGCTTGCATCATGTCGGCCTGGCCGGGCAGGGTCGGCAAACCGGTCGAGGGCCCCCCGCGCTGCACGTTGACGAAGACGCAGGGCGTTTCCGTCATCGCTGCCAGGCCGATATGTTCCATCATGAGCGAGAATCCCGGTCCCGACGTTACCGTGAACGCTTTCTTTCCCGCCCAGGCGGCGCCGAGGATCGCGATGGAAGAGGCCAGTTCATCTTCCATCTGGATAAAAATGCCGCCGATCTTGGGAATGCGCGCGGCAAAGCGCTCGACAATTTCCGTCGAAGGCGTTATGGGATAGCCGGCGGCAAAACGGCAGCCGGCGGCGAGCGCGCCTTCGCAACACGCCTGGTCGCCGTCCAGGAAATGCGCGCCCGTCAAAACCCCGGCAGGATCCGCCTTGGCATATGCGTTCATACCAATTCACCCGTTCCTGTCGCGGGCCATCACCTCCTGGGGCTGCGCCGCCACCTCGGCCGGCCTGGCGGGCGCTTTGATCTGCACCGCAAAAATGGCAAAGTCGGGACAGTACATCCCGCAAAGGTCGCACCCGGTGCAGTTGTCTGGGTCAATCAGCTTTGGGGGATGGTAGCCCTTGGCGTTGAACCCTTCGGAGAGAACCAGGACCTTGGGAGGACAGAACTCAACGCAGAAGCCGCAACCCTTGCATCGGTCGGCATCCAGGTAAACGACGCCGCGGACTTTCTTCGTCTTGCCGGTTTCGGCCTTGCCCGATGGGGGAGTGCGTCTCTCTCGAGGTTCGGTGGTCATTCGTGCCCCGTGAATCC
>Ga0209108_10001914_pt1 | contig 12046 bp, 13 predicted proteins | sample Rifsed10ft1_FD_184003 | JGI IMG/M metagenome (GOLD analysis project Ga0209108, IMG submission 184003) | Soil microbial communities from Rifle, Colorado, USA - sediment 10ft 1 (version 2) | ecosystem: Environmental > Terrestrial > Deep subsurface > Rock core/Sediment | place: Rifle, Colorado...
GTTCGCCTTGGAAGTGGGTCGCCAGCAGGAAGTTGTCGGCCAGGGCGATCTCGAGCGGGATGTTGACGGTGAAGCCGTACTCGCAGTGCTGCATCACGTGCTGCGCCGTCGGCTTCAACCGGATCAGCCCGCCGTCGATCAGGTCGCGCACTGAAACGCCTTCCCACTGGGTGTCGAACTTGCTCCAGCGGGTGACGCAGTGGATGTCCATGCGCAGGCTGCGCCGCGGCAGGGCCAGGAACTCGTCCCAGCTCCAGCGCCGCTCCTGCTCGACTTCCCCCCAGATTCGGAAATCCCAGGTCGCCGGATTGAAGCGCGGCACAGGACCGTAGTGCAGGACGGGGAACTTCTGTGTCAGGGACTGCCCGGGCGGAAGCCGCCCTTCCTTGCGGACCCGGCTCTCTTCTTCCCGCCGCTTGAGGACATCGTTCAGCATGGTTCCCTCACCCGAACGTGGGATTCTATCAGACCTCTTCTCGAAAACCGCCGCGGCCCCGGCAGTCCTCCCGTGAGTCCCATCCCACTTCCCCCTTCCAAGGAACTTCCCCCGGCTGGCGGGCGTCCTCTGGACACACGACGGAGGCGGACATGCGCCGAATTCCCTTTCGCGGAGTTGTGTTACCCACCCTGGCGGTCCTGGCGCTGGGGATCGCCTGCACGTCCCTGGGTCTCGGGAACGGCACCCCCGGACCGCGCCGCAGCTCGACCGTCGAGGCCGCCGAAGGAGGCCTGGCCCTGACGGTCTACAACCAGGGGACAGCCTTGGTGCGCGACCGGCGTCAGTTCGACTTCGAGCAGGGAGTCAATGAACTTCGCTTCGGCGATGTCGCCGCCTCGATCGACCCGACCAGCGTCCTGTTTGCCTCACTGACCGATCCGCGAGGGACGTCGGTCCTCGAACAGAACTACGAGTTCGATCTGGTGGGCGCGGCGACGCTGCTCGAGAAGTACATCGACCAGGAGATCCGCGTCGTCACCCAGGACGGCACGCTCTATACCGGCAAGCTGCTCAGCGGCCGCGGCGACATCATCCTGCAGGACGGTGACGGAAAGGTCACGGTTGTCGGCGCCGACGACGTCCAGGAGTTCTCCTTCCCGCAACTGCCCGAAGGCTTGATCACCAAGCCGACCCTCGTCTGGCGGCTGCTGTCGTCACGCGACGGTCTGCAGGACGTCGAGATCACCTATCTGACCGGCGGCGTCAGCTGGCAGGCGGACTACGTGGTGCGCCTCGGCACCGATGACCGGGCGATCGATCTCGACGGCTGGGTGACGGTCAACAACACCAGCGGCGCAACGTTTCAGGATGCGCTGCTCAAGCTCGTCGCCGGCGACCTGCAGCGCCTGCTGCAAGGCAGACTCAGCGCCGACGAGATTCAATTCATGGCGCAGCCGACGGCCGCCGCCGAGGCGATCCAGCAGCGCGAGTTCTTCGAATACCACCTCTATGAAGTGCCCCGGCCGGTGACGGTGCGCGACAACGAGACCAAGCAGATCGAGTTCGTGCGCGCCCCCGGCGTCGCCGCCGAGAAGTTCTTCGTCTACGACGGCGTACAGTGCCAGTCAAACTACTGGTACTGCAGCTTCTCCGGCTATCCCCAGACCGATCCCTCGTACGGCGTCGTCTCCAATCCCAAGGTGATGGTGATGGTCGAATTCGATACGGACGACGTCGACGCCGATCTGCCGGCCGGCCGGGTGCGGGTCTACCAAGAAGACATCGACGGCGCGGTGCTGCTCATCGGCGAAGACACGATCGACCACACCCCCAAGGGCGAAACAGTCCGGCTGTACGTCGGCGACGCCTTCGACGTCGTCGGCGAGCGCATTCAAACCGACTTCTCGCTGCCCAGCCCGAAGAGTGTCGAAGAGACCTACCGCATCACCTTGCGCAATCACAAGGACGAAGCCGTCGAGGTGCGCGTCGTCGAACACCTCTTCCGCTGGAGCAACTGGCGTCTCCTGCGCGCCTCGCACGATTACGAAGAAATGGACAGCTCGAACATCGAGTTTCGGGTGCATGTCCCGGCCGAGGGCGAGACCGAGATCACCTACACGGTGCTCTACACTTGGCCGTGACCCTCGCCCCTTGCTCCTCTCCCGGCCTGGTGGCCGGGAGAGGAGCCGAGGATGACGGATGCAGATGAAACCCTCTGCCCTTCCCCTTGCACTGGCGATCCTGCTTTTCGGGAGCCTCGCTGCTTGCTCGCCCACACCCGAGACGCCGGCCGTGACGTACCGAGGGACGATGACCTCCGGCTGTGCCCCTCACGATGCCCCCTCGACTGAACTCCAGCTTGAATCGACCGACGGTGCCGCGAGCGTGTGGTTCAACCTGTGGCCGACCGACGGGTTCGTGCCACCGTTGACGGTCGAGTTCGACTCGCAGCACACGATCGGCCAGGGCGCCTACTGCACCGCGCCCGAGGACTGTGAGAGCGCCGCCTGGGGAAGGGTCTCGCTCAAAAGCGCGGGAGGGTCGGGAGGAGTCGAAGGGGAGTGGACGCTCGGCCTGGCGGACGGGCAGGTCTACCGCGGCCGCTTCACCGCCGACTGGTTGGCGATCCAGGCGCTGTGCGGCTAGCGTTCAGAAGACCGGTGTCATCGGAAACCCGTCCCGATGGTGGGACGGGTTTCTTGAGTCCTCAATCCACCAGCGGGCCGACGCGCCGCACGCACGGGCGGTCGAAGACCTCGGCCTCGTGAGGCGCCTCGGGCAGCTCGCTGGTCAGGTCCTGGCCGGCGAAGTGCAGCTGCTCGTGCATCCCCGTGCGCCACTTGGGACAGTCGGTGACATCGTAGACGTAGCCGTCGAAGGCGACGAAGCAGCGCGTGCCGCGCTCGCCGGTGTGACGCTGAAGTTCGCGGCGGGTTACGGGGTGTTCGTCGGTCATGGCCCGGTCTCCGGCTGGATTCTCTCACGGCTTGGCGGTCCAGGGCAGGCACCAGCTCGCAGGCGCGGTGCCGGCGTAGAATGGCCACAGGGCGCCTGGCCGGAGGGTGACGATGCAATACCGAGAATTGGGACGCACCGGATGGAGAGTCTCGACCATCAGCTTCGGGGCGTGGGCCATTGGCGGCACCTGGGGACCGGTCGACGATGTCGAATCGTTGGCGGCTCTGCACCGGGCCGTCGATCTGGGCGTCAACCTGTTCGATACCGCCGACGTTTACGGGGACGGCCGCAGCGAGCGACTGTTGGCCCGGCTGCGCCGGGAGCGGCGGGAGCCCATCTTCATCGCCACCAAGGCCGGGCGCCGGCTGGATCCGCATCTCGCCGGCGGATACGACCGCCCCCATCTCACGGCCTTCGTCGATCGCAGTCTCAAGAACCTGGCGGCCGAATCACTCGATCTGCTTCAGCTCCACTGCCCGCCGACCGACGTCTACTATCGCCCGGAGGTCTTCGGCATCCTGGATGACCTGACGGCGGCGGGCAAGCTGCGAGCCTACGGCGTGAGTGTCGAAAGAGTGGAGGAGGCCCTCAAGGCGATCGAGTACCCGCACGTGCAGAGCGTCCAGATCATCTTCAATATGTTCCGTCATCGACCGGCCGAGCTCTTCTTCGAGCAGGCCGGCAAGCGCCGGGTCGGCATCCTGGCACGCGTGCCGCTGGCATCCGGGTTGCTCACCGGCAAGCTCGGACCGGCCAGCACGTTCGCCGCGGACGATCACCGCAGCTTCAATCGCCGGGGGGAATCCTTCGATCGCGGCGAGACGTTCTCGGGCGTCGATTATCCCGCCGCGCTGCAGGCCGTCAGCGAGTTGCAGGCTGCCTGCCCGGCAGATATGAGCTTGGCCCAGTTCGCTTTGCGGTGGATCCTGATGTTCGACGCCGTCACCTGTGCCATCCCCGGCGCCAAGCGTCCGGCGCAGGTCGAGGAAAACGCCTCGGCCGCAGACCTGGCTGCACTCTCCGCCGAGACGATGGCTCACGTGCGCGCCGTCTACGACCGGCGTATCCGCGATCTGGTACATCATGCATGGTAGCCCGACCGGCGCCGGCCGCCGGCTCGAGAGCCGGGCGTGCTGGGAATGGGCGGCTCATCGGCCTGGCCAAGGCCATGACAACCATCCTCGTTTTGAGCCCATCGCTGCGGTTCTGACCACACTCCTTCGCCATCGCTCGATAGACGTCAGATGACTATATTGACAATCATCAATATAGCTGATAGGCTGGGGACAGCATGGCCACCGCCACGATCGCAACCGAACGAACCTTGGGCGAACGCTGCTGTGTCCTGCCGGGAGACCGCCGCCTGCCGCCGCGCCAGGCGAAGCGCCTGGCGCACGATCTGCGGCTGCTGGGCGATCCGGTGCGCCTGCAGATCCTCGACCTGCTGGCCAGCCGCCCGGGCGAGGTGTGCGTCTGCGATCTGGTCGCCAACCTTCCGGTGCGGCAGCCGACGATCTCGCACCACCTGCGCTTGCTGCGCCGCGCCGGATTGGTGACCGTCCAGCGCCGCGGCCTGTGGGCCCATTACACTCTCGTCCGGCCGGCGCTCGATGAGCGACGCCGCCGCTTGCGCGACTACCTCGACAATCTCACCGCCATCGGCGCGGTTCCCCGCGCCAGGAGAGCCTCATGAGCGACACCCCTGACCTGATCCGACAAAACGTGCGCGAGCATTACACCCAGGTCGCCGAAACCGGCGGCTGCTGCGGCCCGGACCCCTGCAACTGCAATGGCTACAGCGACGCCGAACTAGCGTTGATCCCCTCCGAAGCCGTCGCCATCGGTCTCGGTTGTGGCAACCCCACGGCGCTGGCATCGCTTGAAACCGGCGAGGTCGTGCTCGATCTGGGCTCGGGCGGAGGCCTGGACGTCCTGCTGGCTTCGCAGCGTGTCGGACCGAGCGGCCATGTCTACGGCGTCGATACCACACCGGCCATGATCGACCTGGCGCGCCGCAACGCCGGACGCGCCGGGGTCACCAACGTCGAGTTCCTCCCCGGCGATCTGGAGAACCTGCCGCTGCCGGATCAGACGGTCGACGTCATCATTTCCAACTGTGTCGTCAACTTGACGCCGGACAAGGGCCGCGCCCTGCATGAGGCTTTCCGCGTGCTCCGGCCGGGCGGTCGCCTGGCGATCTCGGATATCGTCATCGATCCAGATCTCGCCGGCTTCCCTGTGTCTGAAGCCGAGATCCGCCGCTCGCTTGACTGGGCCGCCTGCGCCGCCGGCGCGCTGACTTCGTCGGCGCTGCGGGCCGCTTTGCTGCAAGCCGGTTTCACCGAAGTGCGGCTGGACGTGGTCTCGCGCACGACGGCCGACGAGTTGCCCCAAGGCGGCTCGCCGCTGCGCCAACGCCTGGGCGACGACGGGCTGCGCGAGCTGGCGCAGCGATTCACGAGCACTTCCATCACGGCGCGTCGGCCAGGCTAACGGCGTCTCGATCCCAGGCCAAGAAACCAAGGCCGGCTCGCCCGATGGGGCGAGCCGGTCGCTTTTCATTGGCAGTCGCCGACGCGTCGCCCCCTCATCCACCCCCGAGGGCGCGGTGCAGCCGGTGGTAGATCGGTTGGAACCCCTGCCCCGGCCAGAACCTCGACGCCGACAGGTTCGTCATGCGCCAATTCGTTACGACGCTGCGGTAGCCGGCCTCGGCCGCCAGGTCCAGGATCCCGGCGACGAGGGCCGCGCCGATGCCTTGACCGCGCACATCTTCGAGCACCGCCGTCGAGGCCAGGTAGGCGGCGTCGGCCGGGTAACCTAGAACGGGTTCGGGTCGATAGATGAGGGTGTGGCCCACCGCCTTCCCGTCCAGTTCGGCGACGAGGTAGCGCAAGCCGTCCTCGTCGAGGTCCATCTCGATCCACTCGTCGCGGCGCGCGCCGCGATTGAGCGGCAGACGCGCGAAGGACGGCGAGCGCTGCTGGATGCGAAAGATCTCCAGATCGATCGCCTCGGCGCTTTCCCAATCGTCCCGCCTCCCGCGGCGCAGGGTCACGCCGGCCAAGGCGGTGGCTCTTTCTATCGAGATCGGCCGCAGCGCTTCGACATGCATGTGGCCGAATCCCAGCCGATACCAAGGCTCCAACGCCCGAGCAAAGGCCGGCACCAGGACATAGTGGCGGTCGGCGCCGGACTCGACCCACACCTCGGCGGCGGCGGAGTAAAGATCGCGCAGTAGCTCGCCGTCATCGGCGGCGTGCCCTGGATGCGCCACCCACGCGCAATCGCCGAAAAGCGGGTGGGCCATGATCTCGGCCAGTACGAAACCCACGACTCGGCCGTCTCGGACCGCCACCGCGCCGGATCTGCCCTTCTTGTCCCAGAAGTCCTTCAGCGCGACGCGGGCGTCACCGGGCGCGAGCAGCGGCGACTGGGCCAAATGGTCGATGTGCCGCGCCGACAGCACCTCCGCCGCCCCGGCCAGATGTTCAGCGGAGAACGTCTCGATTTGAGTGGAGGTCATGCCGAATCGAGTTGGTTCAGGCGACGCCGAAGACGGGAAGGTGGCCCAAGGCGACGATCGACTTCCACTTCTCCGGATCGCCTTCGGTGAAGACCGCCGCTTCGGCGGCGATGATGGCGCCGGCCTTGGCCATCAGGGCCCGCATCCCCACCAGCGTCGATCCTGTGCTGACGACGTCGTCGAGCAGGACGACGCGGCGGCCGGAAACCTTGTCCCGGTCCTTCTCGTCGAGGTACAGGGTTTGCGGGACGCCGGTCGTGATCGACACGGTTTCGACCTCGACGGTCTCGCCCATATAGACCTTGCGCACCTTGCGCAGGACGACGTAGCCGCGGCCGATGACGCGCGCCAGGGCGTGCGCCAGCGGGATGCTCTTGGCCTCCGGGGTCACGATCAAGTCGAACTCGACCCGCGCCAGGCGATCGGCCAGGGCCCGGGCGCAGGCCTCCACCAACTCGGTGTCTCCCAGGATGTTGAGCACGGCGATGCGCACACCGGGCGCGACTTCGAACAGCGGGAGTCCCCGGCGCAGGCCGGCGACCTCGACAGGGTAGGTGTCGCGCTCGGGCATTCTGGAGCCTCCGGGAGCGGCGCCGCGTCAGGAGATCCTCTAGCGGCGGTTTCACTCTAGGCCATCTTCGGCGCGTAGGCAAGGTCCTATCCGTCGATCTCGACGGCCGCCGCGCCGCCGTCGGCGGCGACCTTCGGGCCGAAGGTGAGGCCGCACAGCCTCTCTGAGAGCTCCCACAGTCTGGCCGCTTCGTCCGGCCGCTCGGCGTCGCGGCTCGGCCGCACGGGTCGACGATCCTTCCAGTAGATCCCATTGGAAAGTCGGACCGCCGGGTCCAGGGCCACGAAGGCGACGTCGGCGGCCGCCGTTTCCGCCGCGATGCCGCGGCGGCGCCGATTTTCCCAGATCCAGCGCATCAGCCGGTTGCTGCCCTTCGAACCGATGGCGGTGTTCACCAAGCCCGGGTCGGCGACGAAGGCCGCCACCCGAGGGCCGGCCGCCCGGCGCCGGTTCAGCTCGCAGCTGAACAGGATGTTGGCCAGCTTGGATTGGCGGTAGGCGCGCAGCGGCTGGTAGCGGTGACGGAGCATGACATCCAACCAGTAGATGCGAGCGCCGCGATGCGACCCGGAGCTGACGGTCACGACCCGCGCCGCCTCGGCCGCGCCGAGGGCCGGCGTCAGTTCGTGCGTCAGCAGAAAAGGCGCCAGATGGTTGACGGCGAATTGGCGCTCGTAGCCGTCTTCCGTCGACTGATACCAGTGCGGCACCTCGGCGGCATTGTTGATCAAGACATCGACCTGCGGTGCCCGCGCCAGGATCTCGGCGGCCAGCCGGCGGACCTGCCGCTGCGACGCCAGATCGGCCACGAGGAACTCCGGCGAAGCTGTCGGTCGTTCACCGTCGAGCGCCGCCACGGCCTCGGCGACGCGCTCCGGCGAGCGGCCGACCCCAATGACCCGCGCCCCGCGCGCCCCGAGCTGGCGGGTCAGCTCCAGACCGATGCCCGAGGTCGCACCGGTGACGACGACCGTTCCACCGACCATTGCATGCACTCCAATCTAACCATTTGGTTATACCAAACAGTATAACCAGTCGCTTGACTTTGCGCAAGACCCAGGCTAGGATGGGGACGTCGAGGCTCGGCCGTCCGGCGGTCCCGACGGGAGATCGAAGATGCGCAGCTACGTTCTGATCACCGGAGCCGCCGGGGGCCTGGGCAAGGCCTTCGCCTGCGAGGCGGCTGCCCGCGGTTGGCGTTTGCTCCTGACCGACATGTCCGCCGCCGCGCTCGAGCCATTGGCGGCCGGTCTGGCGCGGCTTTACGACGCCGAGGTCCTCAGCCTCGTCTGCGACCTGACCGACCCGTCCTCGCGACACGCTCTGTGGTCAGCCATCGACGCCCGTGGGCTGCGGCTGCACATGTTGATCAACAACGCCGGCACCGACTTCGAAGGCGCCTTCAGCGAGCAGCGCCTCGATCAACTGCGCACGATCGTCCGGCTCAACGTGGAGGGTACGCTGGAGATGACGCGCCGGGCGCTCGAGCGACGTGACCTCACCCGACCGCTGCGGGTGATCAATGTCGCCAGCCTGGCGGGATACTACCCGATGCCGATCAAGGCGACCTACGCCGCCTCCAAGCGCTTCGTGCTCGACCTGTCGCTGGCGCTACGCCACGAGTTCGACCCGCGCGATGTCACGTTCACCGTGCTGGCGCCCGCTGGCCTGCCGACCAATCCGACCACGCTTGGTGGGATCGCCGCTCAGGGAATCTGGGGCGAATTGACGACTCGCAATGTCGGGCCAGTGGCGGCGCGGACGATCGACCTGGCCCAGGCCGGGCGCGCCGTGTACATCCCCGGTGCCGTCAATCAGGTCCTGCGAGCGGCCTCGGCGATCTTCCCGGCGCAGCTGACCGCGTCCTTCATCGGACGTCGCTGGCGGAACTTGCGCCGCTCGCCGTCCCGCCTGCCCCGCGCCGCCGCCGCTCCGTCGGCCGATCCGGAGTCCGTCCTCCCATGACCGATCCAGCGACCAAGGCCCATATTCTCGAGTCGACCATCGGCGCCATCGAGAAGCACGGCCTGCCCGGCCTCACCACACGGGTGATCGCGGCGCAGGCCGGAGTCAACAATGCCGCTTTGCACTACTACTTCGGGACGAAAGAAGCCCTGGTCGATGCAGCGCTGGCGCTGACGCTCGACCATATGCTGGCCGATACCGAGGAAATCCTTAGCCGGCCGATTGCCGTGGAAGAACGACTGCGCGCCCTGCTGGCCTACCTGATCGAAGGCACATTCGCCTTTCCTAACCTCATTCGCGCCCACCTGTGGGCGCCGCTGGTGGAAGGGAGCTCGGAGAGCCCGTTCGAACGCATGCAGGAGGCCTGGGCCGATCGCATCTGGCGCGAGATCCGGCGTGAGTTCCCCGGGGCTGCCGAATCGGCGGTCCGGCTGGCCCTCCACACGACGCTCGGCGGAGTCGTCTTCCTGGCCCTGATGCCGCCCGGCAAGGCGTCCAGCGGGGGCCTCGCCATCCGCAACAAGGCGGCCCGCGGACGCTACATTGCACAGCTCATCGACTTCGTCCTCGCAAGTGGTCGAGGGCGGGGAGGGACACGCAGGCGATCCGGCCGAAGAGCGCCGGCCTGAAGGCCAGGCCCCGCGTCAGATTCGAAACTCATAGATCCCGCCTCGGTTGCTCCACAGCCGGCCGCACTGCCGGCAACAGACCCCTTCGTCGGCCTCCTCCATCTCCAGCGAGTCGCAGGCGGGGCAGCGCCAGAAACCCGCTGTCGCGACTGGGCTCGATCCGAAGGCCCGCGCCCGCAGAAAGACGCTGGGCGTGTACAACCAGGCTCGGCCGAGCCGCTGCAGCAGGCTCTCGGCGCCGAGCAGGAAGCCCAGGGGCACGTGCCGTTTGAGCCACCCCAGCCGCAGGTGGGAGACGGGAAGGCGGCGTTCCACGTGGAACAACGACGCCTCCAGCCAACCGGCGACGGCCTTGGGATGGAAATCGTAATTGAGTTGGGCGAACTCGACCGGCGCCGGATCGAAGGGGTTCCACGTCTGGCGCCGGAGCAGCCAGCGGGCGATCGCCTTGAGGTTGCGTTTGTTGGCGAACTCCAGGATGAAGACGCCGCCCTCGCCAAGTGTCTGCCGCACCCGCTGCAGCGCTGCCGACGGATCCTGCATGTGGTGCAGGGTGCGGATCATTGTGGCCGTGTCGAAGACGCCCTCGGCGAACGGCATCCGATAGACATCCGCCACGACGAAGCGGTAGCGCGGACCGTCGCCCAGGCGCCGTCGGGCCTGTTCCAATTGGGAGCGGGAGTAGTCGAGCAGGGTGACTTCGGCGAAGCCGCTGTAGCGGGACGTATTTCGACCGGCGCCGGCCCCGACTTCGAGGAGCTTCTCGCCGGACGATGGCAGGAGCCGGCGCAGCGCCAGGGCTTCGGCCCCGTCCTCGTAGGCGCGGCCGCCGCGCTCCCAGAAGCTGGCCTGGTAATCGGAGCCTTCGTAGTCGCAGATCGCCGGATAGGGGTCGTTCACCGGGTGGATTCTACCGGAGCCGCTTGTCTCACCACGCGGCTCGAGCCAGGTCGGTCGTGCTGCAGGGCGGGGTCCGCCGCCGCCTCAGTCGACAAAGCGGGAATCGTCCACCCGGCGGCGCAGGCCCTCGGCCTGCATCTCGGGTGGTGCCTCAGACGAAACTTCTCCCAGCAGGCGCGCCTCGGCAGCCGTCAGTTGCCCCGCCGAGGCTCGAGGCATGCGCGACCACTTACCGCAGTGTGGGCAGCGTTCGAACTTCTTGCCTATGCCGAGATTGGGCGCCAGGAAGTGGCGGCTCAGCGGCAGATTGCAGCGGGGACAGATGGCGCCGCCGGAAGAGCCGTACACGCCGGGCTTGTACTTCCGGCTGGAGACGGCGGTGATACCGGCCCCTGCAGCGATCGCCAACCCCACGATGACCAGGATCGGGGTCAGCATGCCGGTGGCCGACTCCCACCCGGCGCTGGGATCGACGAACTCCGCCAGAATCTCGTTCGACACTACCTCCGACCCGTCGCCCAGCGTCCCTTCCGCCCACAGTCGGTGGGGGCCGAGCAGATAGTCCCCCGTGTGCAGGCGGGCCTGGAAGGGCGGGGCGCTGACCGACTCCAACACCTGGTCATCGACGTGGAACGTCACATGCTCCAGGCCGCCTGGCGCTTCAGCGGTCAGCAGGAAGCTCCCCTGAATTTCGCTGCCCCCGGAGTAGCCGAATGTCCGCCGCAGCTTGAGCTGGAGCGACCCGTCCTGCGCCGTAGCTGGCGTCGGCAGCGATCCCACGGCCAACAGGGCGGCTGCGACGGTCAGCCGGGCTAGCGGTCTTCGAGCGAGCCTGATCCTCATCGCCATCGGGTCAGGATCGTTTCGCGCTGGAACAGGTTGATAGCGAAGGCCATCAGTCCGATGTCGACCACCGTCAGACCGGCGGCGATGTACAGCACCAGCTGGGCATTGAGCAGGATCAAGCCGGTGACTTGGCCGACAAGCACCATGAACAGCGGCAGCATCACCAGCATCGAGACCTGCTCGGCCACGCGCGGGTCGCTGGTGCGGGACGAGACCATCACGGCGATGCTGACCGCCGCCAGCGCCAGCAGGGGTCCGACGAGGAAGATCGCCAGCAGCCACATCGGATCGCTCAGGCGGGCGGCGACCTGCGGCGTCGCCAGCAAGCGGACGCCGATCGAGAACACACCGAAGGCCACCCAGGTCATCAGGATTCCCGGGATGACGGCGGCGGCGCTCTTCCCGCCCAGCAGCTGAACCGTCGAGACGGGCGTCGCCAGCAGCGGCTCGAGCGTCCGGGTGATCTTCTCACCGACGATGCTGTAGGAGGCGATCGTGACCGGGATGGCCAGCGGCAGGAGCATGAACAGGAGCATGAATTCGCTCACCAGGAAGTACGCGCCGCAGTCCCCGGCGCTCAGGCCGCCGCACAATTGGGTGAAGCTCTCCGGCATGTCGCTGGCGGCGATGACGTCGCCGGCATCGGCGCCGCCAAGGCCGACGAGGATCGCCAGGGGCAGGGCGGTCAGGATCAGCGGCAGGAAGGCCACGCT
>Ga0209108_10001915_pt1 | contig 12045 bp, 8 predicted proteins | sample Rifsed10ft1_FD_184003 | JGI IMG/M metagenome (GOLD analysis project Ga0209108, IMG submission 184003) | Soil microbial communities from Rifle, Colorado, USA - sediment 10ft 1 (version 2) | ecosystem: Environmental > Terrestrial > Deep subsurface > Rock core/Sediment | place: Rifle, Colorado...
ATCGTCGGGCGCGGGTCGCAGTTCGCGACGGCGAGGATGCCGCCCGCGGCCCCCACGCAGAGGGTCGGATAGAAGACGGGGGCGTTGCCGCAGGCCACCTCGAAGGACGCCGGCCGCACCTCGATCTCCCGATCGACGTGACGCTCGAGCAGCTGCTGGCGACGGCGAGGATCGACTGGCACGGCGTGGCGGTCGATCGGCCGGATCGTTCCCACGACTCGCGAAGCCTGGCCGTCACGATCCGTGGTCGATCGGTGGCGCTCCACATCGTGGCCAACGCCTATTGGGAACCCCTCGACTTTGCACTGCCGGCCCTCGACCCTTCGCACGACGACACGACGGCATGGCAGCGTGTCCTCGACACGATGCTTCCGTCCCCGGACGACATCCGCTTCGCCGACGAAGCACCGACGGTTGAGACGGCCGCCTATCGCGTCGGTCCCCGCTCCGTGGTCGTCCTCGCCGCCCGGTCTGCCGACCCCCTGGAGGTCCACCCGTGACCGGCCACGCGACCGTGACCTTGCCCGACCCCGAACGCGAGCGGATGGCCGATCCCGGTCATCTCGAGGAGGGTCTCGACAGCGCCAGCCCGTGGTACCAGTGGGGTCCGTACGTGGCCGAGCGCGCGTGGGGCTCGGTGCGCGAGGACTACAGCCCCGACGGCGACGCGTGGTCGTACTTCCCGCACGATCACGCCCGCTCCCGGGCCTATCGCTGGAACGAGGACGGGATGGCCGGGATCTCCGATGTGTCCGGTCGGCTGTGCCTGGCCGTGGCGCTGTGGAACGGCCGGGACCCGATCCTCAAGGAGCGGATGTTCGGCCTGGCCAACAGCGAGGGCAACCACGGCGAGGACGCCAAGGACTACTGGTGGTACCTCGACGCGCTGCCCTCCAGCGCATGGCTGCGCTGGCGCTACCACTACCCGCAGGCCGAGTTTCCGTACGACGAGCTGGTCCGCGTCAATCGCGAACGCTCCAAGCTCGAGGGCGAGTACGAGCTGCTCGACACGGGCGCCTTCGACGCCGGCTACTGGGTGGTCGAGGTCGACTACGCGAAGGCGGACCCGACCGACATCCTCATGCGGGTCAGGATCAAGAACGCGGGGCCGGCTCCGGACACGCTCCACGTCCTGCCGACGCTCTGGTACCGCAACACATGGTCGTGGGGCGACGGCACGCCGCGTCCGCGCATCACCACCGGCGTTGACGGCCGATCGCTGCACGCCAGCCACGACGAGCTCGGGGCGTACCAGCTCGACGTCGGGGCTGGCCCGGACGGCCGGGCGCCGGAGCTCCTCTTCTGCGAGAACGACACGAACGTCGCGCGGCTGTACGGCCAGACGGGCACGACCGACTGCCCCAAGGACGGGATCAACGACCATGTCGTACACGGTGCGGACACCGTCGCGCCCGACGGTATGGGTACCAAGGCGGCCGCCTGGTATCGGGTGACCCTCGAGCCCGGCGAGACGGCCGAGATCCGGCTCCGGCTCCATCCGCCGCAGGCCGCCGCAGGGGACGATGGCCTGGCCTCGACCTTCACCGAGGTCATGCGCGATCGGCAGACCGAGGCCGACGCCTTCTACGCGGGCCTCGCCCGCACGGACATGCCCGCCGAAGAGGCCCGGATCATGCGCCAGGCCTTCGCCGGCATGCTGTGGTGCAAGCAGTTCTACGCCTACGACGTGAGTCGCTGGCTGGCTGGAGACACGGACCCTCCGCCCGCCGAGCGTCGCCACGGCCGCAACGCGCACTGGTCCCACGTCGACTCGCTCGACATCCTGTCGATGCCCGACTCCTGGGAGTACCCGTGGTTCGCGGCCTGGGACCTCGCATTCCACGCGGTGACCCTGGCGCACATCGACTCGGCCTTCGCGAAATACCAACTCCTGGTCCTGTGCCGGGAGTGGTTCCAGCACCCCAACGGGGCGTTGCCCGCGTACGAGTGGTCGTTCGACGACGTCAACCCGCCGGTCCACGCGCTGGCCGCGCTGGGCGTCTGGGAGATCGACGGGCGGCGCGACACGGCCTTCCTGCAGCGGATCTTCCACAAGCTGCTGCTGAATTTCACGTGGTGGTTGAACCGTCAGGACTCGAGCGGGGACGATCTGTTCTCGGGCGGCTTCCTCGGACTCGACAACCTGAGCGCGTTCGACCGGTCGAACCTGCCATTCCCGGGCCGGCTCGAGCAGTCCGACGCGACCGCCTGGATGTTCGCGTACTGCATGTCGATGCTCCGGATGGCGTCCGTCCTGTCCGAGCACGACCCGTCGTATCGGGACCTCACGATCACCTTCCTCGAGCACGCAGTCCGGATCGCGGGAGCCATCAACCAGAAGGGCCTATGGGACGAGTCGGATGCGTTCTATTACGACGAGCTCCGCCTCCCCGACGACTCGCGCATCCCACTCCGCATCCACTCGATGGTCGGGCTGCTGCCGATCCTTCCCGCGACGACGGTCCCGCGTCGGGCGACCGAGTTGGGCGCCGCGCTCGGCAAGCACTTCGCCCGCTTCCTTGCAAGTGCGGGCGTCACCGCCGAGTCGATGCAGGCCCGAGGCTCCATCTCGCAGTCCCCCGACGGCGAGCGCCTCCTGCTCAGCCTGCTGCCGCCGGTCGAGCTCGAGCGCGTCCTGCGCGAGGTCCTCGACGAGGAGGCGTTCCTCTCCCCGCACGGGCTGCGCGCGCTCTCGCGGCGTCATCGCGACCACCCCTTCAGCGTCACCGTCGGTGGCGTGACGGCAACCGTCGACTACGAGCCCGGCGAGTCGACGACCGGCCTGTTCGGCGGCAACTCGAACTGGCGCGGTCCGGTCTGGTTCCCGGTGAACTACCTGTTCATCGAGTCCCTCCTTCGCTGGGACGAGGGGCTCGGCGAGTCGTTCACGGTCGAGTACCCCACAGGATCCGGTCAACGGCTTCGCCTGCGTGACGTTGCGCACGACCTGGCGATGCGGCTGGTGAGCATCTGGCTCCCGGATGCCGAGGGCCGCCGTCCCGTCTACGGCGGGATCGACCGTTACGCGACGGACCCGGAGTGGCGCGACCTGCTCCAGTTCCACGAGTATTTCCACGGCGACACGGGCGCCGGCATCGGCGCGTCGCACCAGACCGGCTGGACCGGACTGGTCGCCCACCTGCTGTGCCGTGGCGGGACGCTGGATCGGGCGCAGGGCGGCGCGGCCGCACCCAAGGCCTTCGGGACGGCTGGGATCGTGTGACAGGAGGGGAGGGCAAACCTCGATGACAGTGGGACAGGCGTCGGCCGGCCGCGCGGCCGAGGGCGTGCAGTCGAGATCGGGGCCCGATCGAGCGGGGATCGTCCTCGCCTCGCTGATCGTGGTTGCGGCCGTCGCAAACCTCAACCTGTCGGTCGCCAACGTCGCCCTCCCCTCGATCGGCGCGGCGTTCGACTCGTCGCAGACCACGCTCGATCTGATCGCCGTCGGCTACTCGCTGGGCCTCGCGGCGTCCGTGCTGTGGCTCGGTGCGCTGGGCGACCGGTACGGCCGCAAGCTCATGCTCGTCCTGGGCATGCTGTTGTCCATCCCGGCGTCGATCGCCGCGGCGTTCGCGCCATCCGATACATTCCTCTTCTTCGCTCGCGTCGTCGGTGGACTGTCCGCCGGAATGGCGTACCCGACCACCCTTGCCCTCATCACCGCCCTATGGGCGCCCGGACCCGGGCGCGCGAGGTCCATCGCGCTGTGGTCGGCGATCGGTGGCGGGATCGCCGCCCTGGGCCCGCTCGTCGCAGGCTTCCTCCTCGAGTCCTTCGAATGGGGCTCGGTCTTCCTCGTGACGCTGCCGCTCGCCGTCGTGGCGCTGCTGCTGGCGATCCGCGTCGTGCCCGCCCATGTCAACGAGACGTCGGACCCTGTCGATAACCTCGGCGGGATCCTGTCGGTCGCGCTGGTCGGGGCGCTGATCCTTGCGATCAACTTCGCGCCGGTCCCCAACGAGGGCACGCTCGCCATCGGGCTGGCGATCGTCGCCGTCGCGGCCACGATCGGCTTCCTGCTTCGCCAGCGGAACGCACCGAACCCCCTCTACGACCTCCGGATCGCCTCGCGCCGGATCTTCTGGGTCGCCGCATGCGCCGGCATCATCGTCTTCGGGTCACTGATGGGCTCGGCCTTCATCAGCCAGCAATTCCTGCAGAACGTGCTCGGCTACTCGACGGTCGCCGCGGGAGCCGCCATCCTGCCGGCCGTCGTCTTCATGATCCTCGTCGCGCCGCGCTCGGCGAAGCTCGTCGGTGCGCGCGGTGCGCGGTTCACGCTCCTCCTCGGCTACGTCTTCCTCGTCCTGGCCTTCGCCTGGATGCTCGTCGTGTGGGACGAGGGGATCGCCTATTGGCAGGTCGCCATGGCCTACGCCTTCGTCGGCATCGGCGTCGGCTTGGCGGGGACGCCGGCGTCGTACTCGTTGACGGGCTCCGTGCCGGTCCAACGTGCGGGCATGGCCTCGGGCACGGCTGACCTCCAGCGCGACCTCGGCGGGGCGCTCATGACGTCGATCTTCGGGGCGCTGCTCACCGCCGGCTACGCGGCCGCCGTCGCGACCGCGATCGCCTCCTCACCCGATGCCGCCCAGATCACGAGCAGCACCCAGGCCCAGCTGCAGATGTCGTTCTCAGGCGCGGAGGCGGTGGCCGCCCAGTATCCCCAGTACGCCGATGCGATCACGGCCGGGGCGAAGACGTCGTTCCTTGCGGGCGCCGATTGGGCCTACACGGCCGGCATCGTCATGATCCTGATCGGCGCTGCGCTCGTGTTCTTCCTGTTCCCCAGGCTGGACCGCGAGCACGCGCTGCTGGCCGAGTATCACGCAGCGGACAGCGCACCAGACGCCGCGCCACGAGCGGCCGAGGAGCTGATGACGGAGCCGGCTCGATGACGGCGCCGCGCGCTCGAAGGGAAGGAGGCTCGCATGGATCCTGAGCTGCTGTCACGGATCCAGTTCGCCTTCACGGCGAGCTTCCACTTCATCTTCCCGCCCATCTCGATGGGCCTGGGCCTGATGCTCGTGGTCATCGGGATCATCTACCTCCGGACGAAGGACCCGAAGTGGCGCCAGCTGTCGTTCTTCTGGGTCAAGGTCTACGGCCTCGTGTTCGCCGTGGGCGTCGCGACCGGCGTCGTCCAGGAGTTCGAGTTCGGCATGAACTGGGCCGACTACTCGCGCTTCGTCGGCAATGTCTTCGGCAGCCTGCTTGCGGCAGAGGGCGTGTTCGCGTTCTTCCTCGAGGGCGGCTTCCTTGGGTTGATGCTGTTCGGCGGCAACCGGCTCGGACCAAGGTTGTGGTTGTTCGCGACGCTCATGGTCGTGATCGGCGCCCACTTCAGCGCGCTCTGGATCATCATGGCCAACTCCTGGATGCAGACGCCCCAGGGCTACGAGATCGTCAGCGATCCAGCGCCGGCCCGGGCGGTCATGACCGACTTCTGGGAGGTGGTCTTCACCCCGTCGTTCATGCCGCGGATCCTCCATGTGTTCGTCGCCTCGTGGACGGCCGGCGCGGCACTGATGCTGAGCGTCAGCGCCTGGTACCTGCTCAAGAAACGCCATCTCGACCTGGCCCGGTCGAACTTCGCGCTCGCGCTGCCGTTCTTCATCGTCTTCACGATCGGCAACGTGTTCCTCTTCGGGGCCAATCAGGCCATCGAGGTGACGCAGGAGCAACCGCTCAAGCTGGCTTCGATGGAGGGCCTCTGGCAGGGCACGACGTGCGCGCCGCTCTACATCGTCGGGTGGGTGGACGAGGCGACCCAGACGACGACCGGCATATCGATCCCGTGCCTGCTCAGCGTCCTCGCCTACTTCAACCCGCAGGCCTACGTCCAGGGGCTCAATGACTTCCCGGGGGATCCGACGCCGCCGATCAACCTGCTGTTCCAGGTCTATCACGTGATGTTCGGCCTGGGGTCGTTGTTCGTGCCGATCGGGTTGCTTGGCGGCCTGCTGTTCGCCTGGAAACGCCGGATCTACGAGACCCGCTGGGCACTGTGGCTCTTCGTCGTGACCGTCTTCTTCGTCGAGGTCGCCATCATCGCCGGCTGGTGGACCGCCGAGATCGGGCGCCAGCCGTGGGTCGTCTACAACGTCCTGCTGACCGCCGACGGCCACTCGCCGCTGCTGACCGCCACCGAGGTCTTCCTCTCGCTGGGGATGTTCGTCATCCTGTACGCACTGCTGCTGGCCCTCTTCCTCTATCTGCTCAACGCGAAGATCCAGGCCGGTCCGGAACCACTCGAGGAGGTCGAGACCGTCGACATGTCGAGCTTGCCGGACACGTTCCGGGACGTCTTCCGTCGCCGCGACCGGGCGGACGTGAAGGAGCAGCCATGACGCTCTCCGACGTCTGGTTCGTCCTGTTCGTCCTGATCGTCGCCGGCTACCTGATCCTCGACGGGTTCGACATGGGCGTCGGGATCCTCCACCTGCCGGTGGCTCGGACCGACACCGAGCGACGGACGTTCCTGAACAGCATCGGCCCGGTCTGGGACGGTAACGAGGTGTGGCTGGTCCTGGCAGGCGGCGTGCTGTTCGCCGTCTTTCCCCTCGTCTATGCCTCGCTGTTCTCCGGGTTCTACCTGGCCTTCATGCTCGTCCTGCTGGTCATGATCCTGCGCACGGTGGCCATCGAGTTCCGCAGCAAGGAGCAGTCACCGCGCTGGCGATCGGCCTGGGACACGGTGTTCTGGGCCGCCTCGGTCGGGCTGGCCACCCTGCTCGGTGTGGCGTTCGGGAACGTCCTCAGCGGCGTGCCGATCAACGCCGACGGCAACATCACGGTCTCGCTCCTCGATCTGCTGACGCCGTTCGCCCTGCTCGTCGGCGCGACGACCGTGGCGATGTTCGCGGGCCACGGCGCGATCTACCTGGTCATGAAGACCGAGGGCGAGCTCCAGGAGCGCGTCACGCGTGCCCTGCCGCGACTCCTCGCGGCCTTCTTCGTCCTCAACACGCTCGTCGTCGTCGCGATGGTCCTGTTCCAGCAACAGATCACGGAGCGGTACCTCGATGAGGTCTGGCCGATCATCTTCCCGGCTGCAGCGCTGGTCGCGCTCATCGCGGCGTGGACGTTCGTGCGCCGGGGACGAACGTTCCCGGCCTTCGTCTGCTCGTCGGCGATGATCGGGCTCCTGATCGTCTCGGGCGCGATCGGCATCTATCCGAATCTGCTGATCTCGACGACCGACCCCGCGTACAACCTCACCGTCTCGAATGCCGCATCCGCCGACAACACGCTGACGGTGGCGCTCATCATCGCCGTCATCGGGATGCCGTTCGTACTGCTGTACACGACCGGCGTCTACTACATCTTCCGCGGCAAGGCGACCGTCGATTCCGACGGCTACTAGGATCGAGCCGCGGCCCGAGCGCCGGTTGCTGGCCTATGAGCCCGCCGCCCGCGCGCTCCTCGGAATGGCCATCGCGACCGGGTTCCTTGCCGCGACCCTGAGTGTCGCGGCGGCCTGGCTGATGAGTCAGACCATCGCGGGCGTCTTTCTCGAGCGCCTGACGCCGGAGGCCATCGGTCCGCTGCTGATCGGTCTCGCCCTGCTGGCGGTCGGCCGGGCGGTCGGGCTGTGGCTGACCGAGGTGCTGGCCCAGCGCGCTGCCAACAAGCTCAAGGGTCGCCTCCGAGGCGATCTGACCGGCCGCCTCTTCCTGCTCGGGCCGGCTCGCCTGGAGGACCGCCGCACGGGTGAGCTGTCGAGCGTGATGACCGACGGCCTGGACGCCATCGATCCCTGGCTGACCTCCTATCAGCCGGCCCGCGCGATGGCGGTGCTGGTGCCGATCCTCGTGCTCGTGGTCGTCCTCGTCGTCGATCCCCTGTCGGCACTCGTCCTCGTCGTCACGGGACCCGTCCTGCTCCTGCTCCTCGCGATCATCGGCGGCAGGACACGACTGCTGAGCGAACGGCGCTTCGCCGAGCTGCGCTGGTTGAGCGGCTTCTTCCTGGAGCTCCTGCGCGGGCTGCCCACGCTCCGGATGTTCGGGCGGAGCACCGAACAGGTCGACAACCTGCGAACGATCAACACCCGCTTCGGCGAGACGACGATGGACGTGCTCCGCTCCGCCTTCCAGACGGGGCTGGTCCTCGACTGGGGCGGTGCGGTGGCGATGGCCCTCGTGGCCGTCCAGGTCAGCCTCCGCCTGATGGCCGACGCGATCCCGTTCGACCGGGCGTTGGCCGTGCTGATCGTCACGCCCGAGTTCTTCCTCCCGCTCCGCCAGCTGGCGGCTCGGTACCACGCGGGGTCGGCGGGTCGAGCGGCGGCGGCCGGGATCCTTGCGCTCCTCGACGAGCCATCGCCCGCCCGGACGCCCGTGGTCGCGCCGACAGCGACCCGCACGCCGGTCCGCCCCGACCGTCCCGCTGACATCCGGTTCGATCGTGTGACAGTCCGTTTTCCGGGTCGTGCACAGGCCGCGCTCGAGGACGTGACGCTCGAGATCGCGGCCGGACGGCGGACGGCCATCGTCGGCGCGACGGGCGCCGGCAAGACGACGATCGCCCGCCTGCTGCTCCGGTTCGTCGACCCCGACGCCGGATCGATCCTCGTCGGCGAGACGCCACTGGTGGATCTCGATCCCGAGGCCTGGCGCGCTCGGGTCGCCTGGGTCCCGCAGGCACCGCACCTGTTCCACGGCACCGTCGCCGACAACCTCCGGCTGGCCCGACCCGGAGCGACCTCGGCCGAACTGGCCGCGGCGCTCGAGGCTGCCCAGGCCGCGGCCTTCGTCTCCGACCTGCCCGATGGGCCGGACACGCCGATCGGCGAGGGTGGCATCCGCCTGAGCGGCGGCGAACGGCAACGGCTGGCGATCGCGCGGGCACTCCTGCGAGATGCGCCGCTCCTCGTCCTCGACGAGCCGACCGCCCATCTCGATCGTGACTCGGAGGCGGCCGTCGCGGCGACGATCGAGCGCCTCGCGGGCCCGCGGACCGTGCTGGTCATCACGCACCGACTGACGCTGGCCGAAACCGCTGACCGCGTGGCCGTCCTCGACGGCGGGCGGCTGGTGGAGCTCGGGACGGCGGACGAGCTGCGCGCCAGGGGCGAGGCGTTCGCTCGGCTCGAAGCAGCCGCTCGCGAGGCTCCGGCAGCATGACGCGACCGGTCGTCGTCCGTCTGCTCGCGCTGATCTCGACAAGGGCGGGCTTGATCGGGGCTGGTGCCGTGCTGGGATCCCTGGCCGTCGGTTCGAACGTCGCGCTGATGGCCGTGTCCGCGTACCTCGTCACCAGGGCGGCGCTTGCCACGAACGTCGCCGAGATCGCCCTTGCCGTGACGGCCGTGCGGGTCCTGGCCATCGGGCGTGCCGCGTTCCGATACCTGGAGCGCTATGTCACGCACGTCGCGACGCTCCGCATCCTGACCGACCTGCGGGTCTGGTTCTACGCATCGATCGAGCCACTGGCACCCGCCCGGCTGACGGACCGACGCCGCGGCGACCTGCTGGCCAGGGTCGTGGCCGACGTCGAGACCCTTGAGGATCTCTATGTCCGGATCGTCGTGCCGCCGATCGTCGCCGCCCTCGTGAGCGCGTTCGCCTGCCTCCTCCTCGGCCTGTTCGACCCCCGGCTCGGGATCATCTTGCTGGCGTTCCTGGTCCTGACCGGCATCGTCCTGCCACTCATCACGCGACAGCTGTCGCGGGACGCGGCCGACACCATCGTCGGCCAACGCGCGGAGCTGCACGCCGCGATCGTCGACGAGATCGAGGGGATCGCCGAGCTGGCCGCCTTCGACCAGGCTGCGACGCACCGGACGTCGTTGCTGACCCTCGGCGATGGCGTCGACCGTCTCGGAGAGCGGCTGGCGGTCGTACGCGGGCTGGGCATCGGCCTGGCCGCACTGCTGACGGGACTCTGCGGGATCGTCGTACTCGCCGTGGCCGTCCCGCTCGTCGCGGACGGCCAGATCGATGGGGTCTACCTGGCGCTGCTCCCGCTGGCCGCCGTGGCGGCGTTCGAGGCGGTCCAACCGCTCTCGACGGCCCTCCAGCTGCTCGACACGAGCCGGGCGGCCGGCGCCCGCCTCTTCGAGCTCGTCGACGCGCCGCCGCCCGTCGTGGACCCGGTCGATCCGAAGCCGGCTCCGCCGTCCACCCCCCCGCCGGCTCTCTGGATCGAGGGCCTCCGCTTTGCCTATGAGCCGGGACGACGGACCATCCTCGACGGCGTGAGCCTGGTCATCCCGGCCGGGAGCAGTCTCGCGATCGTGGGGCCGAGCGGATCCGGCAAGTCGACCATCGTCAACCTTCTGCTCCGGTTCTGGGACTACGACGAGGGCCAGATCAGGATCGGTGGCATCGAGCTCCACGAGCTCCGCGGCGACGACGTCCGCGCGCTGCTCGGGGTCGTCCCGCAGCGCGTCGACCTGTTCGACGCCTCGATCCGCGACAACCTGGCGCTGGCCGACCCCGATCTCACCGACGAGCAGCTCGAGGCCGCCTGTCGGCAGGCCCAGCTCCTGGACTTCGTGACGGGCTTGCCGGCCGGGTTCGACACCCGGATCGGCGAGGACGGTGTCCGGTTGAGCGGAGGCGAACGCCGCCGGCTCGCGATCGCCCGGGTGCTCATCCGCAACGCGCCGATCCTCGTGCTCGACGAGCCGACGGCCGACCTGGACACGGTGACCGAGCAGCGGCTCATCGAGTCACTCAGGCCGTTCGTGTCCGGCCGGACGACGCTGCTCATCTCGCACCGTCCGGCACTCGCCGACCTTGCCGACAGGGCGATCTTCCTCGAGCGTGGACGGATCAGCTCGAGGATCCCGGGATCCGTGTGACCGCACGCGCCGCAGACGGTCGTTCGGTGACCATGATGCCCACGAGGATGGCCGGGTGCGGTCGCCGTATGCTGGCGCATCTGCTTGGACCACAACTCGGAGGAGCAGCGGTGAAGACCGTCGTCGTGGGTGGAAGCGGGCGCATCGGCTCGAAGGTGGTCGACGAGTTGCAGCGCCGCGGGCACGTCGTCGTGGCAGCTTCGCCGAGCCGGGGCTTCGACGCCATGACCGGTGCCGGCGTAGACGAGGGCCTGGTCGGGGCTGACGTCGTCGTCGACGTCTCCAACTCGCCGTCGTTCGAGGCCGAGGCCGTGCTCCGGTTCTTCGAGACGTCGACGGGCAACCTGCTGGCGGCGGAGCGCAGGGCCGGTACCCGCCACCACGTGGTGCTCTCGATCGTGGGTGCCGACCGGGAGCCGGACAGCTCCTACCTGCGGGCCAAGGTCGCGCAGGAGAGGCTCGTCGCAGACGGTGGCGTCCCGTACACCATCGTCCGAGCCACGCAGTTCTTCGAGTTCCTCGGCTCGATCGCCGACTCGGCCACGACCGACGGCGTCGTGCGCCTGCCGTCGGCCCATCTCCAGCCGATCGCTGGGGCCGACGTGGCGGCCGCGGTCGCCGACGTGGTCGAGGCACCCCCGGCCAACGCGATCGTCGAGGTGGGCGGACCGGAGGCGATCGGGCTCGACGAGCTGGCACGCCGCGTCCTGGCCGTGGCCGGCGATCCGCGGCCGGTCATCACGGACGAGACGGCGACGTACTTCGGTGCCCACATCGGCGAGATGTCCCTGACCCCCGGGCCGGGCGCCCGGACCGGCCCGACGCGCCTGGATGACTGGCTCATCTTGTCCCGTGCCATGGGCGACACCGCTCGGAGTGGTGGCTCGACGACGACGTAGGTTCGACGTGCTGTTCGGTCGGCGTTGCGGAGGCGGCCGGGCGTCGACGCTTCACCCGGCCTACACGGCGACGTCTCGCCGGTTGAACACTGCGGTACCGATCGCCACGAGGACGAGACCCACACCCACGAGGATGAGCACGTCGACGGGCTGGAGACCGTTGACCAGAGGGCGTCCGCCCGAGTAATAGCGGAATGGCGACAGGTCGCGCACCCAGGCGATCACGTCGATCTGCGACGCCAGCGTGTTCCCGAAGTACGACAGGACGCCCACGATCGCGACCACGGCCGACGTGATCGCACGCGAGCCGGTCGAGGCCCCGATCGCCAACGC
>Ga0209108_10001916_pt1 | contig 12035 bp, 10 predicted proteins | sample Rifsed10ft1_FD_184003 | JGI IMG/M metagenome (GOLD analysis project Ga0209108, IMG submission 184003) | Soil microbial communities from Rifle, Colorado, USA - sediment 10ft 1 (version 2) | ecosystem: Environmental > Terrestrial > Deep subsurface > Rock core/Sediment | place: Rifle, Colorado...
CCTGCTCGACGAGCCGTCGCTCGGGCTCGCGCCCCGGCTCGTCGCCGAGGTCTTCGCGGCGCTCGCCCGCCTGCGCGAGGAGGGGCTGACGCTCCTCGTCGTGGAGCAGATGGCCGAAGCCGCGCTCGAGATCGCCGACCGCGGCTACGTGCTCGAGCGCGGCCGCATCGTGCTCTCCGGCGGGGCCCGCGACCTGCTGAGCGACGCGCGCGTGGCGCGCGCCTACCTCGGGCGGGTGCGCCCGGCCGCGGGGGCCCCGTCGTGAACCTCGTCGTCCGCTCCGCCCGGCTGCCGAGCGGCTCCGGCCCCGTGGACATCGGGGTCGCCGGCGGCCGGATCGCGCGGATCGCGCCTCACATCGCCGAGCCGGGAGCACACGAGATCCGCGCCGAGGGCCGGCTCGTCATTCCCGGCCTCGTCGAGTCGCACTTCCACCTCGACAAGGCGCTGCTCGGCGCGGGGGCGCCGAGCGGGGCGGGCACCGTCCAGGGCGCGATCCGCGCGACCGCCGAGGCCAAGCGCGCGTTCACCGTCGAGGACATCGCCGCGCGGGCCCGCCGCGCCCTCGAGATGGCGATCCGCCACGGCACGACCGTCATGCGCACCCACGTCGAGGTCGATCCCATCGTCGGGCTCCGTGGCATGGAGGCGATCCTGCCGCTCCAGCGCGAGTACGCGTGGGCGATCGATCTGCAGATCTGCGTCTTTCCCCAGGAGGGGATCTTCAAGACGCCGGGGACCGAACCGCTGCTGCGCGAGGCCCTGACGATGGGCGGCGAGGCGGTCGGCGGCGTGCCGTACAACGACACGGACGGCCGGGCGCACCTGCGGCTCGTCTTCGACCTCGCCCGCGAGTTCGACCGCGACGTCGACCTCCACCTCGACTTCTTCGACGAGCCCGGCGACCTGCTGGTCGGCGAGGTCGCCGACCTCGCGATCGCGCGCGGCTGGCAGGGACGGGTCTGCGCCGGCCACGTGTCCGCGCTCGGCGCCCTCGAGCCGTCAGCCCTGGCGCCGCTCGCCGCCCGCGTCCGCGAGGCCGGCATCTCGATCCTCGTCCTGCCCGCGACGGACCTCTACCTCATGGGGCGCAACGACGCGCGCAACGTGCGGCGGGGGCTCGCCCCTGTGCGGCACCTGCTCGATGCGAGAGTGAACGTCGCGGTCGCGACGAACAACGTGCAGAATCCCTTCACGCCCTTCGGCGACGCCGACCTCCTGCGCGTCGCTAACCTGCTCGCGAATGCCGCGCACTTCGGGACGGCCGATGATCTCCGGCGCGTGCTCGGGATGGCGACCGAGAACGGCGCGCGTGCGATCCGTCGCGCCGACTACGGCCTGATCGAGGGCGCCCGCGCCGATCTGGTCCTCCTCGACTGCACGGAGCCCGCGGAGGCGGTCGGCGCGATCCCCGAGCGCCTGTGCGTCATCAAGGACGGCGCCGTCTCGGTGACGAACCGGGTGGAGACGACGTTCGCGCGGGGGAGGAGTTAGCCGGTCGTCGGCCTCAGGCCCCGCGGGCGCGGCACCGGCGGGCGGGAAACCGACGCCGGTCCTCGACTGCGATCGCTATAATGCCACCGTGATTCGCGAGAAGCCCCTTCCGCCGGACATCCAGGCGCGGCTCCAGACGCTCGGTCGGGCGCTGGAGGCCTGCCCGGCCGTGGTTTTCGCCTACCTCTTCGGCAGCGCGGCCTCCGGGCGCCTGCGCCCCCTGAGCGACGTGGACGTGGCCGTCTATCTCGATGAATCGGTGGACGCGACGGACGCCCGGCTGGAGGTTCTCGGACTGCTCACCAGGCACCTCGGCACCGACGAGGTCGACCTCGTGGTTCTCAACACGGCTCCGACGGCCCTGGCCGGACGGATTCTCGGTACGCGTCGGGTGATTCTCGACGGCGACCCGTTCCGCCGCCACCGCTTCGAGTCACTGGCGCTCCGCAAGTTCCAGGACTTCAGGTTTCTGGAGCACCGGCTCCTGTCGCGGAGGTTTGGTCGTGATAGCGAAGTCCTCCGTCAGCAATCACCGTCCCCGATCGCGCGTGACGTTCAGCCGCCGAGGAAGATCCGGCGAACCTCCGGCGAGCGGAGCAGCTCCACCGAGCGCCCTTCGAGCACCACGCGTCCCGACTCGAGGATGTAGCCGCGAGTCGCGAGCGAGAGGGCCAGCTCCACGTTCTGCTCGATGAAGACGATCGTGACGCCCTCCCGGTTGATCCGCCGGATGGCCTCCGCGAGCTCGGCGACCACGCGGGGCGCCAGGCCGAGGAACGGCTCGTCGATCATCAGGAGCCGGGGCTGGGCCATGAGGCCGCGCGCGAGCGCGACCATCTGCTGCTCGCCGCCCGAGAGCGTGCGCGCCGGCTGGCCCGCGCGCGCCTCGAGGATCGGGAACAGCGCCTTCACGCGCGCGAGCTGCGCGTCCCGGCCGGCGCGCGCGGCGGCCGGGTAGGCGCCGAGCCGGACGTTCTGCTCGACCGTGAGGTAGGGGAAGAGGCGCCGGCGCTCGAGGACGTGGGCGAGACCGCGCGCGACGATCCGGTGGGCCGGCAGCCCGGCGATGGGCTCGCCGCGGAAGGTGATCGCGCCGGCGCGCGGGCGGAGCAGGCCCGAGACGGTGTTCATCAGCGTGGACTTCCCGGCGCCGTTCGGCCCGAGGAGCGCGACCATCTCGCCGTCGTCCACGGCCAGGCGCGCGTCCCAGAGGACTTGATAATCGCCCAGCAGGACGTCGAGCCCGCGCGCCTCGAGGATCAGGCCCGCCACGCTTCCCCCAGGTACGCGTCGATCACGCGCCGGTCCTGCATGATCTCCGCGGGCGTGCCCCGGGCGATGACCTCGCCGAGCTGGAGGGCGACGATCCGCTCCGAGATCTCCATGATCACCCGCATGTTGTGCTCGATGACGATGAGCGCAAGCCCCCGGGCGTGGAGATCGCGGACGAGGCGGACGAGCGCGGGCACCGTCGCCTGATCCACCCCGCCGGTGACCTCGTCGAGCAGGAGGAGCCGCGGCTCGGTCGCGAGCGCGCGCGCCAGCTCGAGGCGCTTGCGCTGCCCGGTGGACAGCGCGCGCGCGTGCGCCTCGGCGCGGTCGGCGAGGCCGACGGCCTCGAGCGCGCGCAGCGCGGCGTGGCGGGCGGCGGCGACGTCGGACGTCTTCTGGAACGCGCCGATCATCACGTTCTCGACCACGGTCATCTCGGGGAACGGCCGGAGCTTCTGGAAGGTCCGCGCGATGCCGAGGCAGGCGATCACGTCGGGCCGCTGCCCGAGGATCGAACGGCCGTCGAGCCGCACGTCCCCCGCGTCGGGCGTGAGGAACCCGGTGATCAGGTCGAACAGCGTGGACTTGCCCGCGCCGTTCGGCCCGATCACCCCGATCAGCTCGCCGGGACGCACGTCGAACGCGACGTCGCGGTTCGCCACGACGCCGCCGAAGCGCTTCGTGAGGCCCGAGACGGCGAGCAGGCTCACGGCGCCCGCCGGAAGCGCCGCGCGAGGCCCATCAGGCCCGCCGGCTGGACGGTGGCGATGATCATGATGAGCCCGCCGTAGATCAGCAGGTCGAGCGCCTTGCCGCTGCCGCCGAGCCAGACGCGCGTGCCCTCGGAGAGCGGCACCAGCACCGCGGCGCCGAGCACCGGCCCCCACAGCGTCCCGACGCCGCCGAGCACGGCGATGAGGCAGATGAGGATGGACAGCGAGAGGGGAAGGACGGACTCCGGGTCGATGAAGAAGACGTACTGAGCGTAGAACGTTCCGCCGAGCGCGGTGAGCGCGGCCGACACGGCGATCGCCCGGTGCTTCTCGCGCGCCACGTGCACGCCGAGGCTCGCCGCGGCGTCCTGGTCCTCGCGGATCGCGCGGAAATAGTAGCCGTGGCGCGAGCGCTCGAGCCAGCGCGTCACCGCCAGCGTCAAGAGGAGCAACCCCAGCGCGATGTAGTAGTAGACGGCCTTCGACTGGTGGAACTGGAAGTTCACGACGCTGTCCGGCCGCTTGATCGGCACGAAGAGGCCGCGGGCGCCGCCCGCCCAGTCCCAGTTGATCACGAGCGTCTGCACGATCTCCCCGACGGCGATCGTCGCGATCGCGAAGTAGTGGCCGCGCAGGCGGAAGACCGGGTAGCCGATGAGCTGCGAGACGAGCACGGCGAGCGCCGCGCCGGCGGCCATGCCGAGCCACGGCGTCAACTGCCCCTTGGCGACCAGGAGCGTCGAGGTGTACGCGCCGATCCCGAAGAACACCGCGTGGCCGAGGGAGATCTGGCCGCAGTAGCCGGCCAGGATGTTCCACGCGACGGCGAGCGCGCCGTAGAGGAAGATCATGATCATCACGTGCCGCGGGAACGGCAGCGTGAAGACGGCGGGGAAGGCGAGCGCGGCCAGGAGGAGCAGGAGCAGGACGGCGCGCTTCAAAAGCGTCCGAAGAGCCCCTGGGGACGCCAGAGGACGACCGCGAGGTAGAGGAGGAAGACGACCGCGTACTTCATCGCCGGCGCGATCACGAGCCCGGCGAAGACCTCGGTGAGCCCGACGATCACGCCCGCCAGCAGCGTGGCGGGGACGTTGCCGAAGCCGCCGAGCGCCACGGTCACGTAGGCGAGCAGCGCGAAGGCCCCGCCGACCTCGGGGAAGATGTAGAAGAACATCGCGAGGAGGCCCCCCGCCACGCCGACGCACGCGCTCCCGATCGCCCAGCCGAGCGCGAACATGCGGTCCGTGTCGATGCCCATGAGGGCGGCCGCCTGCCGGTCCTGCGCCGTCGCCTGGAGGGCCAACCCCGTCTCCGAGCGGGAGAGGAAGAGGTAGAGCCCGAGGAACGCGCCGAGCGCCAGGACGCTCGCGGCGAGCTGCGGGAGCCCGACGAACACCCCGCCCACCGAGAGGCGTCCGGCCAGGAGCGGCTCCTTGATCGTGCGGAAGTCCACGCCCCAGAGGAACTGCGCCCCGCTCCGGAGGAAGACGGCGAGCCCGAAGGTCGCGAAGATCTGGGCGAGCATCGGCCCGCCGAGCACGCGTCGGATCAGGCCGTGGTACGTCGCCCAGCCGAGCGCGGCGAGGGCCAGCGCCGCCAGGGGGAGCGAGACGAGGGGGTCGAGGCGGGCGAGCGCCCAGGCGAAGAACGCCACGTACATGGCGAGCATGAGGAACTCGCCGTGCGCGAAGTTGACGACCTCCATGAGGCCGAAGATGAGCGACAGGCCGGCGGCGATCAGGGCGTACACGCACCCCATGAGCACGCCGCCGACCGCCGCCTGGAGGACGACCTCGAGCGTCAGGAGCCTGCGTCCGCTACTTGCGGTCCTTCCACTGCGGGATCGGGTAGAGCACGTCCCGGGTCGCCGTGTCGAACGGGTAGACGGTGTGATACTTCCCGCCCTGCATCTGGAGGATGATCCCCTTGACGCCGGTGTTCTGGCCCGTCTGGTCGAACTTGATCGCGTCCCACGTCATGATGAGCTGGTCGCCGGGGATGTTGGTCGCGATCAGCGCCTTGCGGATCGCCTCGGGATCGGTGGCGCCGGCGCGGTTGATCGCGTCGAGCAGCGTCATCATCCCGGTGAAGGCGCGCGCCGGGAAGTCGTAGAGGTCCTTGCCCGCGCGCTTGGCGTAGATCGCGTTCAGCGCCTGCGCCACCGGGCGCTTGCCGATGAGATCGGTCGAGAACGGCGCCCGCGTCAACGTGCCCTCGGCCTCTCGGCCGATCTCCTTGACGAAGTCGGAGGAGATGTGGCCCGCGTTCTGCGCCATGATCATCTTCGGGTTGTAATCGAGCTCGCGGCTCGTGCGCACGAAGAGGATCGCGTCGGTCTGGTACGACGTCGGCATCCAGACGTCGGGGTTCGCGGCCTTGAGCCTCTGGACTTCCGACTGTAACGAGGTGGATCGCGCTCGATATTGCAGGTCGAGCACGACCTCGTAGCCGTACTTGGCCGCCAGCTCCTTCTCGACCTTCCCGCTGTCGGCGCCGAACGTGGTGTCCTCGTACGTGAGGCCGAGCGTCCTGAGCTTGACGCCGCGCTTGGCCTGGAAGTCGCGGAAGAAGTCGAACATCACCTGCGTGAAGTGGCCGTCGTGCGGCGAGCTCCGGAAGAACCACTGGAAGCCGCGCGCGGTGAGCCCCGGAGACGACGACTCGGCGTTGAAGAACGGCCTGCCCATGCGCTCGGCGGCCTGGCTCGCGGCCGCGGTCACGTTCGAGTGCCAGCAGCAGACGACCGCGTGGACCTTCTCCTGGGTGAACATCCGCTCGACCTCCGCCTGGCCGACGTCGGGCTTGCCCTGATGATCGGCGAAGATCAGGCGCACCTTCGCGCCCTTGAGGCCGGGCATGCCCTTGAGCCGCTGGTAGAAGGGGAACGGGAGGTCGATGGTCCCGTTCGCGATCTCGGCGGCGATCTCGAACACCGGTTTGTTGTCGATGCCGGCCTGGGCGGCGGGCCCCGACATCGGGTAGATGACGCCGATGACGACGTCCCTGGGCTGCGCCGGGGCCGGGCCCGGGACGGCGAGGATCAACGCGAGTGCCAGTGCGACGAAGAGTGTCATGGGCGGGTCCTCCGTGCGCGGCATGCTACCACGATTCAGGACGTGAGGACTTCGCGGACCTTGCGCGTGAGCGCGTCCGGCGTGAAGGGTTTCTGGAGCAGGGCGGTGCCGGGGTCGAGCACGCCGTGGTGCCCGATCGTGTCCGCGGTATAGCCGGACATGTACAGCACCTTCATCTCGGGGTGCGCGGGCGTCAGGCGTTCGGCGAGGTCGCGCCCGCTCATCTCGGGCATCACCACGTCCGTCAGGAGCAGGTGGATCGGCCCCTCGTGGCGTCGCGCCCGCTCCATCGCCTCGCCCGGCCCGCCCGCCACCAGCACCGCGTAGCCGGCGCCGTCGAGGATCTCGGTGGCGAGCGCGCGCAGGTCGTTCTCGTCCTCGACGAGGAGCACGGTCTCCGACGCCGAGGGGAGCCCCGCGTGCGCCGGGCCGGGCTCGGCGCGCTCGACCGGCTCCGCGACCCGGCGCAGGTAAACCCGCAGCGTCGTGCCCGCGCCCGGCGCGCTCTCGACGGCGATGTAGCCCTCGTGCTGCTTGACGATGCCGTAGACGGTCGCCAGGCCGAGCCCCGTGCCCTTGCCGACCTCCTTGGTCGTGAAGAACGGCTCGAAGATGTGGGCCTGCACCTCCGGCGTCATGCCGGCGCCCGTGTCGCTCACGGCGAGCATCGCGTGCGCCCCGGCGGACGCGCCGGGGTGGGCGGCGACGAAGGCGTCGTCGAGCTCGGCGTTCGCGGTCGCGAGGCGGAGCCGGCCGCCCTGCACCATCGCGTCGCGGGCGTTGACGGCCAGATTCACGATGATCTGCTCGATCTGCGCCGGGTCGGCCATCACGAGCCCGAGGTTCGGGTCGAGCGCCGTGACGACGTCGATGTGCTCGCCGATCACCCGCTGGAGCATCTGGACCACGCCGGTCACGATCTGGTTGAGGTCGAGCACCCGCGGCTGGAGCATCTGCTTGCGGCTGAAGGCGAGGAGCTGCCGGGTGAGGACCGTCGCGCGCTCGGCGGTCTTCTTGACCAGCTCGACGTCGCGGCGCACCGGGCTCTCGGCGGGCAGACGGCGCAGCAGCAGCTCCCCGCGCCCCGTGATGACCGTCAGGAGGTTGTTGAAGTCGTGGGCGATGCCGCCCGCCAGCCGGCCCACCGCCTCCATCTTCTGGGACTGGCGCAGGGCCTCCTCGCTCTGGCGCAGCGCCTCTTCCGCGCGCTTGCGCTCGCTGATGTCGAACGAGGTCGTCAGGATCGCCGGCTCGCCGTCCCAGGGCACGACCGACGGCTGGATCTCGATCCAGATCAGCGTCCCGTCCTTCTTGAGCCCCTGGAACTCGTAGCGGCTCGGCGCCGGCTCGCCCCGCGTGCGCGCCGCCGCGTAGCCCTCGAGGCGGGGCACCTCGTGCGGCGCGACCAGGCAGCGCGCGTCGAGGCCGATGATCTCGCGCCGGCTGTCATAGCCCAGCATCGTCGCGAAGGCGGTGTTGGCGAACAGGATCACCCAGTTCCGGTGGATGTGGACGCCCTGGATCGAGCCCTCGACGAGCGTGCGATAGCGCTCCTCGCTCACCCGCAACGCTTCCTCCGCCCGCTTGCGCTCGGTCATGTCGCGGTAGATGACCTGCCAGCCGGCGAGCCGCTGCTGATTGTCGCGGATCTGGCTGAACCGCCCCTCGACGATCGCCTCGCTCCCATCCTTCCGGACCACGACGACCTCGACGGTCGGCGGGACCTTCTCGCCGCCCAGCGCCCGGCGCGCGCGCTCGGCCAGGCGCGCGCCGGAGTCCGGCCGGGCGAGCTCGCTGAAGTGGCGGCCCAGCAGTTCCTCGCGGGTGTAGCCGGTCAGCCGCTCGACCTCAGGGTTGACGCTGGTGATCGTGCCGTCGAGCGCGAACGTCGCGATCGGATCCGTCGCGTTCTCGAACAGGCTCCGGTAGCGCCGCTCGCTCTCCCGCTCGCGGGCGTAGAGCTGGGCGTTCTTGATCGCGATCGCCGCGGCGTCGGCGAGCCTCAGGAGGACCGCCTCGTCCCGGTCGGTGAACGGGCGGGGTGAGCGGTTGGCGACGTAGAGCGCGCCGACCACGTGCTGCTCCGTCCTCACGGGAACCACCATGGCCGTGACGATCTCGTCCTCCCGCATGGCGCCCGCGTACTCCTTGCCGAAGGCGGGATCGGCCATGTAGTCATCGGTCCGGGCGGGCCGGCCCGTCAGGAGCACCTGGCCGCCGAGCCCCTTGCCTGGCTCGATGCGGAGCCGCTGATCCGACGGGGGATAGCGCGAGCCGACCCGGTAGCGGACGGTGACCGCCTCTGCGTCGCTCTCACGGAACCCGATCATCGCCGTGTCGCTCCCGACCAGGTCTTTGGCGCCGTCGGTGATCCGTTGGAGCACGATGTCGAGATCGAGGGAGGCATTGACCGCCTGCGCCAGCTCGGCCGTGATCGCGGTCTCGCGCCGCCGCCGCTCGGCGTCGCGGTAGAGGCGGGCGTTCTGCAGGGCGAGGGCCGCCTGGTTCGCGAGGGCCTCGACGGCCCGGACGTCGGCGGCGGAGAACACCCGGCCCACGGCGTCTCCCAGCGACAGGACCCCGATCACGTCTTCTCCGACGATGAAGGGCGCCGAGAGGCCCGACCCGACACCGCGCGCCTCGAGCTGGGACCTCGCCTCGGGCGTCAAGATCACGCGGGGATCGGCGAGGAGATCGGGGCTGGTGACGACCCGGCGCTCGCGGACCGCGACGCCGGCGAGACCGCTCGCTCTGGGAAAGACGAGCCGGGCGAAGTCCGGCGCGAGGGCCCCCGCCACCGCCAGCGCCCTGAGGTCGCCCGAGTCCGGCAGGATCTCGAAGAACACCGCCGTCCGGACCTCGCACAGCCCCACGGCGCGGTCGGCGATCGTCTGCGAGATGCGATCGGGCTCGAGCGTCTGGGTGAGCGCCCGGCTGATCTCCGCGAGCGTCTCCGCCTCGCGCCGCCGCCGCTCGGTCTCCGCGTAGAGCCGCGCGTTCTCCAGCGCGAGCGCGGCCTGGGCCGCGAACGTCTGCATCGCACGGATCTCGTCCTCATCGAACACGCGCCCGAGCCGGTCGCCGACACTGAGGGCGCCGATCACGCGGTCCTTGAGGAAGAGCGGCACCGAGAGCACCGACCGGTACCCGGCCGGCTCGATACGGGATCGCAAGTCCGCGGTCAGGACGAACCGCTCGTCCGTCAGGACGTCCGGGGTCGTCACCGGCTGCCGCGTCTGGACGGCCGCGCCGATCGCGCCCGTGCCCGGCGGGAAGACGACGTTCTCGCCGAAGGAGGGTCCCAGGTTTCCCGAGACGGCGATGGACACGAGCGCCCCCGTCTCGTCCAGGCGGTAGAGCGCGGAGTTCGTGGCGCCGAGCAGCGTGCGGGCGCTGTCGGCCGTCTGCTGGCCCACGATCTTCGGGTCGAGCGTGTGCAGGAGCGCGCGCCCCAGCTCGGCCACCGCCTCCGCGCTTCGGCGCCGCGCCGCGCTCTCGGCGTAGAGGCGCGCGCGGGCGGCCGGGCGGCGCTTCCGCTTCGCGGGCCGCTTACTCAATGTCGAAGGCCAGGCGCGCGTGCGCCTCGCGAAGCGCGCGCTCCACCGCCTCCGGCGTCTCGTCGCGCGCGAAGATGAAGCCGAGGTACTGCCAGCCCTCGGGGAGCGGGACGAGCTCCTGACCCACGTGGGCGGTGATCGCGACTTCTTCGACGCCGGGGACCGCCTCGGCTGCCTCCTTGCCCTGCACGGCCACCAGGCGCCCGGCGCGCGGGATCGGGATCATCATGACGCCGGCCGGCCGCCGCTCGCGGTCGAGCGAGGCGATCTTCCAGCCGAGCGCGTGGCGCAGGATCAGCTCTTCGAGCGTCATCCCCGTCCCGAACCTGAGCGCGCGGGAGCAGAGACCCCCGATCGAGCGCGCGGCGACCTCGATGACCCAGGGGCCGCGCTCGTTCACCCTGAGCTCGGCGTGGACGGGACCTTCCGTCAGCCCGAGCGCCGCGCAGGCGTTGAGCGTGACGCGCGAGATCCGCTCCTGCAGGTCGGCCGGGAGGCGGGAGGGCGTCACGTAGATGGTCTCCTCGAAGAAGGGCCCGTCGAGCGGGTCGGGCTTGTCGAAGAGCGCCAGCGTCTGGAGTCCGCCCGCCATGAGGAGGCCCTCGAGCGCCACCTCGCGCCCGGGAATGAACTCCTCGACCAGGAGCGCCGCCGCGGCCTCGCCCGCGACGCTCACGTCGTCGCGGCGAAGGATCGCCGCGATGCGGTGGAAGGCGGCGACGAACGCCCGCGCGTCGTCGGCCCGGATGACGCCGCGGCTCGCCGAAAGGGCGAGGGGCTTGAGGACGCACGGGTAGTCGGCCCGCCGCGCGGCGGCCTCCGGATCGTCCGTCAGCGACACGAGCCGGAAGCGCGGGACCGGCACCCCGGCTCCGCTGAGCCGCCGGCGCATCTCGTGCTTGTTGCGCGCCGCCGCGGCCGCGGCGACCGGGTTCGACTTGAGCCCGAGCCGCGTGGCGATGGCGGCGGCGACGACCGTGGTGAGGTCGTCCACGGGGACGACCGCGTCGATCGGCCGGCCGCCGGCGAAGCGCGCGATCGTCTCGGCGGCGCCGGCCGGATCGGTGAAGTCGAGGGTGATCAGGTGCTCGGGAGCGTGGGCTTCGAAGGTGCTCGGCCGCTCGGACGCGCACACGAGGTCCACGTCGAGCACGCCGGCGGCGTCGACGAAGGCCTGGGTGCGGTAGGTTGTCGTCGGAAGGAGGAGGAGCACGCGATCCATCCGCACCCCCCGGAACCGGACGCGCGGGCTAGGCTTTGCCCGGCGTGTAGAAGGGGTTGGCGCCCGAGGCGTGGTCGGTCGTGTCGAGGACCTCGGTGACCTCCGGGAGCTCTTCCTTGATGAGCCGCTCGATCCCGGCCTTCAGCGTGATGTCCGCCGCGCCGCAGCCCTGGCAGCCGCCGCCCATCTGGAGGTAGACGCGGTTGTCCTGGACGTCGATCAGCTCGACGAAGCCGCCGTGGCCGGCGACGGCGGGGTTGATCATGGTGTCGATCAGTTCCTGAACCTTGGTCTTGAGTTCCGTGCTCATGGGTGCACCTCTCAGATCGCTACTGTACCCGAAAGTCCGGTCAGGGCCAACTGGCCCTCGGTGGGCTCCGCTCAGCAGAACCACGGCTCGGTGAGGCGCGGGGGACGGGCGCGGTTCGGGTCGAGCGCCGCGGTCGCGCGCGGCGTGGTACCGGCCGCCTGGTCGGCGAGCGCGCGGACGCGGCCGAACGTCACGGAGGCGTCGTCCCGGCGGTCGGCCGCGCCGGCGACCGCGGCGGCGACGGCGTCCGCGAGCCGATCCATGCGCGGGTCGGGATGGGTCCAGCGGTGGTAGAACGCGTCCTGCACGAGCTCGCCGAGGAACGGGCGCATCGTCGCGCTCTCGAGGAGGAGCGAGCCCGGCGGGACCAGGAGGCGGATCGCGTACTGGACC
>Ga0209108_10001918_pt1 | contig 12032 bp, 10 predicted proteins | sample Rifsed10ft1_FD_184003 | JGI IMG/M metagenome (GOLD analysis project Ga0209108, IMG submission 184003) | Soil microbial communities from Rifle, Colorado, USA - sediment 10ft 1 (version 2) | ecosystem: Environmental > Terrestrial > Deep subsurface > Rock core/Sediment | place: Rifle, Colorado...
AGCGGCGCAGAAGAGGTGCCCGCCGCCGATCCGGACGGGACCGGATTCGCCGCCATAACGCTCAACGTAGGCCAGCAGCGAGTATGCTGGGAACTCACCGTCGCGAACATCGCCCCTGCGACGGCCGCACACATTCACGCCGCTCCGGCCGGTGTCAACGGCGGGATCGTTGTACCCCTCTCCCCACCAACGACCGGGACCTCGAGCGGGTGCGCTCTGGGCGTCGATCCGACGCTGATCCAGGCGATCATCGACCATCCGGAGCTGTACTATGTGAATGTCCACAACGCCGACTTCCCGGGCGGCGCGATCCGCGGCCAGCTGAGCAACCGAGGCCAGAGCCGCTAGTGAATCCGTGACTGGGGGGATGAATGATCGGGCGCCTGTCTGCCTGCCAGGCGCCCGACTCTTTCCGGATGACGATCCGTCGATGAAGGCGAACTTCGAACCAGCCGACCCGTGCGTCACCACGCCGGATCTCGATCGGCCAGCGAGCGCGACCGACTTCACCGACGAAGTCATCCACTGCCTGGCATCCAGACTCGAAGTGGGGATCGGCCTAAATTGAACGCCATGCGCGTGGTCCAGGCGGCCGCCGCCATCAGTTTCCTGGGGGCTTCCGCGTGCAGCGCCCCCGCCGCCGAGCCAGGCGAATCGGCGCCTTTTTCGACACCAAGGGAAACGGAGTCTGCGCTGCCCGGGCCATCTGCGACCCCTGAGCCGGTGATCGACGGCACGCCGGCTCTGGTGCTGGAGCCGCCCGAGTTCGTCTCGTCGCCGACGCCGACGCGCATCTCGCTGACCCTGCCGCAGGAACGCATCATCATCGAGGCGCCCGGCCCCGGATCGCACGTGGTCAGCCCGGTGCGCGTCGCCGGCTGGGGAGGCCCGAGCTCGCAGGGAAGGATCTTCGTCCGCCTGATCGGCGAGCAGGGCCAGGTGATCGCCCGCACCACCACGTTCATCCTGGCGCCCGAGGGCGCTTCCGGACAGTTCGTCGTCACCGTGCCGTTCACCCTCGCCGGCGTCGCCGAGGCCGGCCTGGTCGAAGTCAGCTACAACGGCTACACCACCGGCCAGCTGGAACACATCTCGACCCGCCCGGTCGTCTTCTTGAGTGTCGGTCCGGGACGCGTCCACACCAACCAGACGACCGCCGAGAAGTTGAGCCTGTTCGCGCCGCGACAAGACCAGGTCATGCGCGAGAACCTGATCCATGTCAGCGGCGCGGCTCTGCTGGACGAGGACCTGCCGCTGCTGATCGAAGTCCTCAATCGGGCCGGCGAGGTCATCGCCTCCACCGAGGTCGAGGTCCAGGCGCCGGTCCTGGGAGAATTGGGGACCTACCAGGCGCAGCTTTCCTACGAGGTCCCCTACGGCCAGTACGGCCGTGTCGCCGTCACGGAGCGCGGCCTCCATCCGCCGGCGGTGCGCCACTACACCAGCGTGCGCGTCTACCTCGAACCATGAGGGAAGTCTCCTGCGCCTGCCGCCCCCATAGATTCAATCTCTAAGTGCAACGGAACACCCAAATAGCCCTTCGTCTGGCGCGAGGAAGCTAAGGCACTTGCGGGGACGGTGGTTGAGGTCGGAGGCGCCGGCCGCGATCTATTCCTGTGCCTCCGTCTGTTTTCGCACGTTTGAGCAGGAGCTGATCCGTTCACGGCAGGCGAAGGGGAACATCCGCTGGATGAGCCATCGCCGTTACCTTCAGGCAATCTTCGTCTTATCTTCATTGTTGCTTCACATTGGCAATCTACGCTGAAAGCACTTCAAGATGAAGGGAGAACTTCCCATTAACAGACTTTTTCGCAGAGACTTTATCAAATTGACGGGGATGGGCGCGGGGGCACTGACTCTTAGCGCGTGTGGACTTATTCCGCCCGCCTCATCCGCCCCGACAACCGCTCCCGTTATCTCGACGCCATTCACCGCCGCGCCTGTTTTCCCTTCCCTCGTCGTTGACCTGACTGCTAAACCAGCCACGCTCCCCATCCTTTCAGGGGCGAAAACTTCCGTTTGGCGGTATCAGGCGTCGGTGCGCGAGGGAAGCGCAGAATCGATCCAGACGTTGAGCGGCTCTTATCTGGGTCCCATTTTTCGCATAGGAAAAGGTCAACGAGTCCAGGTTCGGCTCAAGAACGAACTTCCCGATCCGACCATCATTCATTGGCACGGACTGAGCATCCCCGAAGAGATGGATGGACATCCGCGTTATGCAATCGCGCCTGGCGCGAGTTATGAATATGATTTCCAGGTGATCAACCGCGCTGGCATGTACTGGTTTCATCCGCATCCGCACGGGTTGACTGGCCCGCAAGTGTATTACGGCCTGGCAGGATTGTTCATCGTGAGCGACGACGAGGAAGCTTCGCTGGGGTTGCCTACTGGCGAATACGATCTTCCGCTGGTGATACAGGATCGCACGTTTGACTCGCAAAACCAGATGGTCTATCTGGCGAACGGGATGATGGATCAGATGATCGGTTTTCTGGGCGATACGATTCTGGTCAACGGCGCGCCCGACGCGGCGCTGGATGTGAAAGCCGATGCATATCGCCTGCGACTGTTGAACGGCTCGAACTCCCGCATCTATAAGTTGGCATGGCAGGACGGCACACCCCTGACCGTGATTGCCACCGACGGCGGTTTGCTAGAAGCGCCAGTGACCCGAGATTACATCACGCTCGCGCCTGGCGAACGAGTGGAGCTGTGGGCCGATTTTAGCGGGCGAACAGCCGGCAGCCAAATGCGTCTGGTCAGCTTGCCTTTCTCAGGATCCAGCAGCGGTGGAGGGATGATGGGAGGCGGCATGATGGGCGGTTCCAGCCTCCCCAACGGCGCGTCATTCGACATCATGAGTTTGAAAGTCGGCGCGAAAAGCGCAGAGGCTGTCCCGCTCCCAACAAGTCTCGCGACGATTGGGCGTCATCGCGCGGAAGATGCTGTCAACCGCAATAACCCCCGCGCGTTTACGCTGGCGATGCAAGGCATGATTCACACCATCAATGGCCGCCTGTTCGAGATGGATGCGGTTGCGCGGGATGAAATCGTGCAGCTTGGGGACTTGGAAATCTGGGAATTCGCCAACCTCGAAGGCGGCGAGGGCGGCATGGGGATGGGGATGATGAATATGGAGATGCCTCATCCCATGCACATTCACGGCGTGCAATTTCAAGTACTTAGACGCCAGATCACGCGGGGCTACGAGTCGGCGTATCAGGCACTAAGCGCTGGGTTTGTAGACGATGGATGGAAGGATACGGTGCTGGTCATGCCTGGCGAAAAGGTCCAGGTGCTCGTCCGCTTCGAGAAATACGCCGGGACTTACCTATATCACTGTCACAATCTCGAACATGGGGATGCGGGTATGATGAGAAACTACAAGATCGAAAGTTGATAGGACCACAGGCTTTGATATCCTCGGGGCCTGTTGTCTTGCATATCGATCAATAGACGATGGGCGAGCATCCCTCGATTTGTCGTGGCAATTGGGTTACTCAGTCCCTCATTCCCTTTCGGGCGGCCGGCGACGCCGAATTGGCAAGACTGCAAACGTTCGTACACCGACAGGTGAACAGAAGGCTTCCTACAACCTCATTGTCCTCATAGCGCTGCAATTAGAACGAGAACCCGGCCCCTGCAAGCCCGGCGGGTGGGCTGATACAATGCTCCCGTGAACGAGGAATGAACGCGACCCCGGCTCTCACCCGCACCCGGACCGATGCACTGGGATGGGCGGCCCGCATGCTGACGGCGGGCCTGCTCGCCTTCGGCGTCTTCCTCGGCGGGATGATCGTTCTGCTCGGCGGCATCCGCGTGTTCTACGCCGGCTCGGCCCTGCCGGGCGTTTACGTCGGGAGCGTCGACGTCTCGGGGCTGTCGCAGCCTGAAATCGAGGCCGCCCTGGCCGTGCAGATCTCCTTTCCGGCCTCCGGCCGGCTTGCCCTGCGCGATGGTTCGCAGCTGTGGACCGCCGCTCCGGGCGAAGTGGGCACCGTGCTGGATACCCCGGCGATGGCCTCGGCGGCCCTGTCCGTTGGACGATCAGGGGGATTGCTGGCGCAGACCGGCGCGCAGCTCGACGCCTGGTTCCGCGGCATCGTGCTCCCGCCGATTCTGATCTTCGACGAACGCGCCGCCGCCGTGTATCTGGACGGTCTGGCGGCGCAGATCGATCGCCCCACGATCGAGGCCGGGGCGCTCGTCAACGGACGCGAGGTGCAGGTGACGGCCGGCCAGATCGGCCGCCAACTCGACGTTCCCGCGACGCTGGATGCCATCGCCGGCGCCAGCGCCGCCATGACCGACGCCGTCATCGACCTCCCGGTGCGTGAGACGGCGCCGGCGATCCTGGATGCCTCCGCCCAGGCGGAGGTCGCCCGGCGACTGCTGTCCCTGCCCTTTTCGCTCTCGGCCGACGGGGCCGGGCCGTGGGTCTTCGAACCCGAAGAGTTGGCGGCATTGATCCGCTTCCGCCGCATCGAGGACGGCGGCGTGGCCCGTCTGGTCGTCGGATTGGACGAGGGCGTCCTGATCCCGATGTTGACCGAGCTGGTGCCCCAGCTCGAACGCTCCTCCGAGAATGCCCGCTTCATCTTCAACGACGACACGCGTCAGCTCGAGCTGCTGCGCCCGGCCGTCATCGGCCGAACGCTCGACGTCCCGGCCTCGCTGGAGGCCATCCAGCAGGCGGCCGGCAGCGCCCAGCACGACGTGGCCCTCGTCCTCCAGACGCGGCCGCCGGCCGTCGGCGACGAGGCCACGGCCGAGTCGCTCGGCATCACCGAGAACGTATTGCTGGCATCGTACGGCATCCAGGGCGCCGCCACCTACTTCTCCGGCTCCAGCCCCGAACGCATCCAGAACATCGCCACCGCCGCCGCCGAGTTCCACGGCGTCCTGGTGGCGCCGGGCGCGACCTTCTCGATGGCCGACTACCTGGGGGACATCAGCCTCGACAATGGGTACGCCGAAGCCTTGATCATCTTCGGCAATCGCACCATCAAGGGCGTCGGCGGCGGGGTGTGCCAGGTCAGCACGACGCTCTTCCGCGCCGCTTTCTTCGGCGGCTACCCCATCGTCGAGCGGCACCCGCATGCCTACCGCGTCGGCTACTACGAGCAGGGCACGGGCTCGCCGGGGCCGGGGATGGATGCCACCGTCTTCCTGCCGCTGGTCGATTTCAAATTCGCCAACGACACGCCCTACTGGCTTCTGATGGAAACCTATATCTACGGCAACCAGCTGCTGTGGAAGTTCTACTCGACCTCCGACGGTCGCACCGTCTCGTGGTCGGGCGACCGCTCGAACGAGGTCAAGGCCCCCAAGACGCTCTACCGCGAGAACGATGATCTGCCGGAGGGCAAGATCGTCCAGGTGGACTGGTCGGCCAAGGGACTGGACGTGATCGTCTACCGAACGGTCCGGCGGGGCGGCGAGACCCTGATCGAGGACCGCATCAAGACCCACTATCTCCCGTGGCGCGCGATCTACGAGTACGGTCCGGGCACCGAGCTCCCCGAGGACGCTGACGTCGAGGAAGATTAATCCTTCCATGCGCGCCGGGACGACGGCCGGCCGCGTCTCGCCCTCGAGGTCCATCGAGATTCCTCGGCCGGAGCATGTCCTGAGCGAAGCAAAGAGTGCCTCGGAATGACGCGGAGGAGGGATCCGCCCCTTGGTGTCATCCCGAACAAGCCCTGAGCGCGATCGAAGGGCGAGAGACACCTGCGCCAGCAGCCGCGCCGCAGGCGCCGGTGCAGATGGGAATCCCCAAGGCGCGCAGGCCCGTCGGCCCCCCATGGTAGAATCGACCGCGAGGATGCCCCGATGATCAGCGTCGACCTGTTGGAAATCCTCCGCTGCCCCAACTGCGCCCGCGACGACAAAGGTCTGCTCGTCCTGGTGCGCGATTGCTGGCTGGTCTGCCAGACGCCCGATTGCCGGCGCAAGTACCCGATCGTCGACGACATCCCGGTGATGCTGATCGATGAAGGCTCGAAGTGGATCAGCACCGCCGAAGCCGACCTGCCCGTCCCTCCGCCCAACGACTAAACCAACCGATGTCCGAGGCTGCGCGACTCATCGGCGAGCTGCTCTCCGACGACGAGGCGCGCGCTGAAGCCGCCGTCCTGGCCTTGGGCGCCCTGGGGGCTCCAGGACTCGATATCGTCCTGCCGCTGTTCGATTCCCCAGTAGTCGAAACGCGCTGGTGGGCGGTGCGCGCCGCCGCCGAGATCCCCGTCCCGCGGGCGGCCTCCGCCCTGGCGGCCGCCCTGGAGGATGACGACCCGGGCGTGCGTCAGGCGGCCGCGCTCGGGCTTCGCCTGCAGCCGACGCCCGCCGCCGTACCGGCCTTGATCCGCCGCCTGGCCGATCCGGATCCTCTCCTGGCGCGGCTGGCGTCGGATGCCCTGGCGGCGGTGGGGGTCGCCGCTTTGCCCGATTTGCACCGCGCCGCAACCGACGCCGAGACGGGGAGGCGCATCCACGCCGTGCGCGCTCTGAGTCTCATGAAGGACCCGGCCGTCGTTTCGGATTTATTCGCCGCGTTGGAAGATCCATCGACGCTCGTCCGCCACTGGGCCGAACGGGGACTGGAGGACCTCGGGGTCGGGATGGTGTTCTTTCCAGCCGGCTGAGCTCAGCCGAGCACGACCCACGCCCCCCACAGCACGACCATCCACAACGACACGCTGAACTTCACCAGGAAGGAGGCACCCCAGCCGACGACCGCGCCCAGCGTGGCCGACGCCGCCTTGCGCAGGTCGCGCTGACGCCAGCCCTCCACCAGCAGCATCCCCAGCGCCAAGCCGATGAACGCGCCGAGGGGAGAGAAGATGAGCATTCCGAGGAGTGCCAGCACCAGGCCGGCGGCGATTCCCCACCCGGAGGCCCCGCCGATACGAGCGCCGGCGGCGCTTACGCCGACTTCGGCGAGGGACCCCATCAGCCCGATGATCGTCATCAGCGCGAACAGCCACGGACCCCAGGTTCCCCAGCCCACCACCAGGCCGTAGACCAGACCCGCACCCCAGATGAGGACGAAGTCCGGGAACCAGGGGATCAACGCGCCGGCCAATCCGGCCAGCATTGCCGTCCCCACCAGGAAAGTCACCGCCTGATCGTCCATGGGATTCCGGCCTCGCCCGTCGCCCGAGGAGTCAGTTCGCTTCCGGGCGGATCAAGTCGAGACCGCCCAGCCAGGTCCGCAGCACGTCCGGAACGACGACGCTGCCGTCCGCCTGCTGGAAGGTCTCCAGCACGGCGATCATCGTGCGCGGGAGCCCCAGACCTGAGCCGTTCAAAGTATGTACGTAGCGCGCCTTGCCGCCGGCATGGCGGTAGCGGATCTCCGCCCGGCGCGCCTGAAAATCGCCGCAGGTGGAGACCGAGGAGACCTCCAGCCATTCGCCCACGCCCGGCGCCCAGACCTCGACGTCGAACGACCGCTGCGCGTTGAACCCGAGATCCCCGGCGCACAACGCCTTGACACGATGGGTCAACCCCAGGTCGGTGCAGGTGGCTTCGGCCTCGGCCAGCATTCGCTCCAGCTCGGCCGGCGCGTCCTCCGGCGCGCAGAAGACATACATCTCGACCTTGTCGAATTGGTGCCCGCGCTTGATGCCGCGCACGTCGCGTCCGGCCGACATCTTCTCGCGGCGGAAGCACGGCGTGTAGGCGGTGTAACGCCGCGGCAGGTCGCCGCTTTCCAGGATCTCGTCCATGTGCATTCCGGTCAGCGGCACTTCGGCCGTGGGCACGAGCCACAAGTCGTCGTCGACGTCATGGTAGAGGTTGTCGGTGAACTTCGGCAGCTGCCCGGCGCCGTACATCGTCTGCTGCCGGACGACGAAAGGGGGGTAGACCTCGTCGTAACCCTGGCGTCGATGCCGGTCGAGCATCCAGGCGATCAGCGCCCGCTGCAGGCGGGCGCCGTCGCCGCGCAGCACGTAGAAGCGCGATCCGCTGATCTTGACGCCGCGGTCGAAATCCAGGATGCCGAGCGCCGGACCCAGGTCCCAGTGCGGCCGGGGTTCGAAGGCGAAGGTCGGCGGCTCGCCGACCTGGCGCACCACGACATTGTCGTTCTCATCCCGACCGTCGGGCGTCTCGGCCGCCGGCCGGTTGGGGATCCACTGCAGCACTTCCTGCAGCTCGGCCCCCGTGGCGCGCAGCTCGGCATCGAGGGCGTCGATCTGGTCCCCGATCTGGCGCATGCGCTCGATCTCGGCCGCCCGCGCCGCGGCGTCCTTCATGGTGGAGATCGCCTTCGAGGCGCGGTTGCGCTCGGCCTTGAGGGTCTCGACTTCGGTCAGGCGCGCTCGGCGGTGGGTATCGAGCTCGGCGACCTGGGCCACCGGAGGCTCGAATCCCCGCCGTTTCAGATCGCGCGTCAGCCCTTGCGGGTCGTCGCGGAACGACTGCAAATCGATCATCGGCCACCTCCGGGCAGCCAGGCGACATCCCCTCCGTATCACAACGAAGGAGCTGCGGCGCGGATTATAGAAGGGCGACGGCCCCCGTCAAGGCGAAACGACTCGGCGCGGGTTGGCGCGGGTCGGCTGGCCGGCCGTGTCCTGCAGCGCCTCCAACAGGCGCAGCAGCAGGCTGAGCAGCTGGAGCTGTTCCGCCCCGGAGAACGTCCGCAGCGCGCGCCGCCAGCGCAGGATGAGGCGGCGGGTGGCGAGCTGATAGACGCGGCGCCCCTTGGGGGTCATCCGCACGACGACCCGTCGACGGTCGGCGGCCGAGCGGCGGCGCACCACCCAGCCGCGGCGCACCAGTCCGTCGACGACGGCCGTCATCGTTGCCGCGTCATGCCTCCCCGCCCGCGCCAGCTGACGCATGCCGGCCTCGCGGCGCCCGGCCACCAGGCGCACCAGCACCAGGTATTGCGGCGTCGTCACCCCGAAGGGGTAGAGGTCCTCGGCGATCTCGCGGTGGACCTGCCAGTACGTATCGAGCGCCACCGGCAGCAGCTGCCGCGCCCCGGCGCCGCCCTCGGCGCCCCGCTGCACCCCGCTCGGACCGGCCGCCCCGGCCCTGGCCCGCCCTCGCGCCGCCTCCCGCAGGGGCGCCGTCGACGACTCCGGTTTCGTTCGCATCTCAAATCATTTGTACCACGAAACGATTTCGCGCTGGCCGTCGAACCCGACTTGTGGGACGATTGCCGGGCGTGCGCTGCGCCGCAGCCTCCGGAGGACGCCGATGGATATCTTCAGCAAGTGCTTCGACTACCAGGATGCCCGCATGGCGCAGGCCGCCGGCCTCTACCCGTATTTCCTGCCGCTCGAGGACAGCGAGGGGACCGAGGTGGTCGTCGGCGGTCGACGCATTCTGATGATCGGCTCCAACAACTACCTGGGCCTGACGACCGACCCGCGCGTGCGCCAGGCGTCGATCGACGCCGTCGCTCGCTACGGCACCTCCTGCACCGGCTCGCGCTTCCTCAACGGAACGCTCAAGCTCCATCAGGAACTGGAGTCGCGCCTGGCGGCCTTCGTCGGCAAGCCGGCGGCGCTCGTCTTCAGCACCGGCTACCAAGTCAACCTGGGCACGATCTCGTCCCTGGTGCAGCGCGGCGACGTCGTCGTGCTCGACAAGGACGACCACGCCTCTATCGTCGACGGCTGCGCCATGGCGCTAGGCGAGATGCGCCGTTTTTCCCACAACGATATGGCCCACCTGGACCGGATGCTCGGCGCGATCGATCCCAAGGCCGGACGGATGGTCGTCGTCGATGGGGTCTACAGCATGGGCGGGGACCTGGCGCCGCTGCCCGAGATCATCCCGGTCTGCCAGAAGCACGGCGCCCGCCTGATGGTCGACGACGCCCACAGCCTGGGGGTGATGGGCAAGGGCCGCGGCACGGGCGCCCATTTCGGCGTCACCGATCAGGTCGACCTGATCATGGGCACCTTCAGCAAGTCCTTCGCCTCGCTCGGCGGCTTCATCGCCGGCGACGGCGACGTCGTCCACTACATCCAGCATCACGCCCGCTCCCTGATCTTCAGCGCCTCGATGCCGGCCTCCAACGTGGCGGCCGTCCTGGCGGCGGTCGAGATCATGGAGACCGAGCCGGATCGCATCGAACGCCTGTGGGAGGTGACCGAACGCATGCGGGCCGGCCTGGAGGCCCTCGGCTTCAACATGGGCCCCAGCGTCACGCCGATCATCCCTATCCAGACCGGCGACGTGGCTACGACCATCCTGGCCTGGAAGAAGTGCTTCGACGCCGGCCTCTACACCAACGCCGTCCTGGCCCCGGCCGTCCCGCCCGACCAGTGCCTGCTGCGCACCTCCTACATGGCCACCCACACCGACGAGCAGATCGATCGGGCCATCGGCATCCTGGGCGAGGTCGGGCGCGAGCTGGGACTGATCAACTGAACCTTCCCGGAGGCTTGCAGCTTCCGGGAAGGTGGGCAACGGATGCCCATCGTGGGAACCGTCCTCGTCACCGGCGCCACCGGCTTCATCGGCTCGCAGCTTTGCCGTGCTTTGGCGGCCGAAGGCCGCCCGGTGCGCGCCCTCCACCGGAAGACCTCGTCGCTCATGGCGCTCGAGGGGATCCCGCTGGACCTCCAGGCCGGGGATATCCTCGATCCCGTCTCGCTCGAGCCGGCGCTGCGCGGCGTCTCGCTCGTGTTCCACGCCGCCGCCCAATCGGCGTACTGGCGCCGACCACAGGACGTACTTCAGGCGGCGGTCGACGGTACGCGCAACGTGGTGCTGGCTGCGCGGCAGGCCGGCGTAACGCGGCTGGTGCTGACCTCCTCGGTGGCGGCGCTGGGTGTGCCGCCGCCCGGCCGACTCCTGGACGAGGGCAGCCGCTTCAACCTCCGGCAGGAACGCTTCCTCTATGGATTCTCCAAGAGCCGGTCGGAGGAAGCCGCGCGCCAGGCGGCCGGCGGCGATCTTGAACTCGTCATCGTCAACCCCAGCATCGTCCTGGGCGCCGGCGACATCAACCGCATCAGCGGCTCGATCATCCTGCAAGCGGCGCGCGGCCGGGCTTTCGTCTACACCGACGGCGGCGCCAACTACGTCCATGTCGACGACGTGACGGCCGGGCACCTGGCGGCCGCGGCCAGCGGCCGGCCCGGCGAGCGTTACATCCTGGGGGGCGAGAACCTGACTCACCGCCAGGCGCTGACCGAGGTCGCCCACATCGTCGGCCGCCGCCCGCCGTGGCTGCGGCTTCCCGGAGCCTTCATCGAGCCGCTGGCGCTCATGGTCGACCTCCTCGGCCGAGTCGCGCCGACGCCCATCAACGGCGCCCAGCTCCGCATGAGCCGCCACCGGCTGTGGGTCGATACAGCCAAGGCGAGGCGCGAGCTCGGCCTGGCCGCACCCAAACCGTTTTCGCTGGCGGCGCAAGAAGCGTATGATTGGTACCGTTCCGCCGGGATGGCCTAGGGGAGGGTCGTCCGCCGAGCCAAATCGCCTCCCCGCGAGCTTGAAGCTCGCGGGGAGGTTCTGCCCCCGTCCTGGCGCCGCAGGCGCACGCTGAAATCCCACAGGCTTCCCGGATGCTTTGAGCTCCGCGAAGCTTCCATCCGCGTCTGATATTATCCGCGCCATGTCTGAAGCGAAACCCAGTCTACGGACCCGACTGCGCGAGACGCCGCCCAAGGTTCGCGACGCCGCCGTCAATGTCCGCCGCGCCTTCCGCCTGGTATGGGAGGCCCATCGCCTGAGCACGGCCCTGATGGTCGTCTGGACCATCATCGGCGGCTTGCTTCCCCTGGCCCAGGCCTACATCGCCAAGTTGATCGTCGACGGCGTTGTGGCCTCCTTGCAAGCCCAGGCTACACCGATGGAGGGCATGCGCAGCGTGGCGCCGTTCCTGGTGGCCGAGCTGGCCCTGGTCGTACTGCAGGCCGGCGTGACCCAGGCCCGCAGCCTGACCGAGCACATCCTGCACGCGCGCCTCAACCTGACGATCAACACCCGCATCATCCGCAAGTCGCTCGACCTCGATCTGGCCTACTTCGAGAACGCCGAGTACTACGACAAGCTGCAGA
>Ga0209108_10001919_pt1 | contig 12031 bp, 11 predicted proteins | sample Rifsed10ft1_FD_184003 | JGI IMG/M metagenome (GOLD analysis project Ga0209108, IMG submission 184003) | Soil microbial communities from Rifle, Colorado, USA - sediment 10ft 1 (version 2) | ecosystem: Environmental > Terrestrial > Deep subsurface > Rock core/Sediment | place: Rifle, Colorado...
GGGGGTGCTGCCGCTGTGATGGGCGCCGTCGGGTTCGGGGTCTTCTCGGCGCGCGGTGAGCCACCGCGAGTCGGCTTTCGCGTCGCAGGCGGTGTGCTCGACCTCGCGGCGAACGGTCTCGGCCAGGACTTCGCCGCGCAGAGCCTCAACCGGTTCCTCGCCCTCGGTCGTGCCGCGTGGGAGGACGCCGTCGCCCGCGTGGGGGAGCTCGTCCGCGCCGGCGCCGATCTCGTCCCGCTCGAGGAGGCGACGGTGCACCTCCCGTTCGAGGTCGCGGACTACGTGGACTTCTACTCGTCGCTCGAGCACGCCACGAACCTCGGGCGCATCTTCCGCCCCGACGCCGAGCCCCTGCTCCCGAACTGGCGCCACCTCCCGGTCGGCTACCACGGCCGCGGCGGGACGGTCGTCGTGAGCGGCACTCCCGTCGTGCGGCCCTGCGGTCAGGCGAAGGTGCCGGACGACGCAGCGCCGGGCTTCGGGCCGAGCAAGCGCCTCGACTTCGAGCTCGAGCTCGGGTTCGTCGTCGGCGTTCCGAGCACACTCGGCTCGCCGGTGCCCGCCGCCGCGTTTCGCGACCACGTCTTCGGCGTCGTGCTCGTGAACGACTGGAGCGCGCGGGACATCCAGGCCTGGGAGTACCAGCCGCTGGGGCCGTTCCTCGGCAAGTCGTTCGCGACGTCGATCGCAGCGTGGATCACGCCGCTCGCCCTCCTCGAGGATCGCTTCGTGCCGGCGCCCGAGCAGGATCCCGCGCCACTGCCGTACTTGCGAACCGAGGGCGACTGGGCGCTCGATGTCGAGCTCGAGGTCGAGCTCTCGGGCACCGTTGTCTCGCGCACCAACGCGCGTGGCCTGTACTGGACGATGCCGCAGCAGCTCGCCCACGTGACGGTGAACGGTGCCTCGATCCGGACGGGCGATCTCTTCGCGTCGGGGACGATCTCGGGTCCCGAGCGCGGATCCGAGGGGTCGCTCATCGAGCTCAGCTGGAACGGCGAGCGGCCTGTCCGGCTCGACGACGGGTCGACCCGCACGTTCCTCGAGGACGGCGACGAGGTCGTGATCCGTGGACGTGCCGGCGACATCGAGCTCGGCGAGGTGCGCGGCACGGTCGTTCCTGCGTGCTGCTGACGCCGCGGGTTTCTCCCGATCCCGCGACCGCATTGCCACGGATGCGGGCGGCCATGGACTGCGGGACGCTCCGTGTGTGAACTACCTCCTCGTCCTGAACGATCCGCCCTACGGCTCCGAGCGCTCGTACAACGGCTTTCGACTCGCGCTCTCGCTCGCGAAGCGCGAGGGTGTCGCCGTCAGGGTGTTCCTCATGGGCGATGCAGTCGGATGCGCGGTCGCCGGGCAGCAGACGCCTGACGGCTACTACAACCTCGAGCGGATGATCAAGGGGCTCGAGAAGAAGGGCGTGCCGATCGGATGTTGCGGCACGTGCCTCAAGGCTCGCGGGATTACCGACGACCGCCTCGCCTTCGGGGCGACACACTCCTCGCTCGAGGAGCTGACGGACTGGACAGTGTGGGCAGAGCGCATCGTCAGCTTCTAGCACCCGCCGGAAACACGCCGGCGCGGTAGAGCTGACCCTCGAGGCGCCGCCCGAGGATCTCGGCCAGCCAGCTCGCGGTCCCGACGAGTGCGTCGAGGTCGATCCCCGTCGCGACGCCGTCGCGGTGAAGTGCGTACACAAGGTCCTCGGTCGCGATGTTCCCGGTCGCGCTCGGGGCAAACGGGCATCCGCCCAGCCCTCCGACGGATGCGTCGAGGATCGTCGCGCCCGCCTCGAGTGCCGCGAGCGCATTCGCGTAGCCCGTGTTTCGAGTGTTGTGGAAGTGCCCACCGACGAGCACGCCGAGCGCGGTGGAGCGCGAGATCAATGCCCGTACGGCGCCAGGCGACGCGACGCCGATCGTGTCCGCGAGGATGAGCGAGTCGGGGCCAGACGCGGCGATGCCATCTGCGATCTCGACGACCCGCTCGGGAGCGACCTCGCCCTCGAACGGGCAGCCGAACGCCACGCTGAGCGTCACGGTCGAGCGGAGGCCGTCCTCGCGTGCACGCTCGACGATGCGCCGGGCGGCGCCCAGAGACTCCTCGACGGATGCTCCCTGGTTTCGCTCGTTGAACGACTCGGTGACGCCGAACGCGAAGCGAACCTCGTCGAGCCCGGCAGTGCGGAGCCGCTCGTAGCCGCGCTCGTTGAGCGCGAGCCCGGCTCGCACCACGCCTGGCAGCTCGCCCACGGCGGCGACGACCTCCTCCGCGTGCGCCATCTGCGGCACGCGACGGGGATCGACGAAGCTCGCGACCTCGATCGCCGGCACTGCCGCGGCGCTGAGCCTCCGGATCAGCTCGGCTCGCGTCGCGACATCGAGGATCTCCGGCTCGTTCTGGAGCCCGTCGCGTGGCCCCACCTCGTACACCGTTACGCGCGACGACCCCATGACGCGAGCCACGATAACCAAGTAACAAGCTGTTACAAGCCGATCCCGAGCAGCGCAATGCGAGGAATCGTGGCAAGTGACAGATTGTCACTTGGCCGTCGCAGCGCGGTACGCTGGCGCGGATGAGCAAGGCCATTGTGGTCGGAGTCGACGGGTCGGAGGCGTCTCGGGAAGCGCTTCGTTGGGCAGCCGACGAGGCGCGCCTACGCTTCGCGCAGCTCGTGGCCGTCCACGCCTGGTCGTTCATTCCCGCCCAGCCGATCGGCGATCCGGGGATGCTGGCAATGCCCGCCGGCGATCTCGCCGGGCAGCTCGGTGCCGAGAGCGAGGCCGCGCGCGGCGTGCTCGAGGCCGCTGTCGAGGAGGCTCTCGGTGCCGAGCCCGGCCTCGAGATCGAGCAGAAGCTGGTCGAGGGCGACGCCGGCGACGCGCTCGTCGCCGAGAGCGAGTCCGCCGAGCTCGTGGTCGTCGGATCGCACGGGCGCTCTGGCCTGAAGGCGGCGCTCCTCGGTTCCGTCTCGAGGCACGTCGTCAGCCACGCGGCGTGCCCCGTGGTCGTCGTCAAGTCAGTCGACTAGAGCGCGTTCGTCTTCTCGGCGAGCCCGCGGTCGCGGTCGGTGACTCCGCCTGCAGTGTGTGTCCACCAGCGCAGCGTCACGCGGTTGTAGTGGATCGCGATGTCGGGATGATGGTTCTCGGCCTCCGCCAGCTCGCCCACGCGGTTCACGAACGCGAGCGCGTCGACGAACGAGTCGAGCTCGAACGTGCGCTCGAGGGCGCCGTCGATCTCAGTCCAGCCTTCGGGAGCCACGGCACCAGTATCTACGATCGTCCCGCGATGACCGTCTCGACCGAGAACGCTCCTGGCGCCGTGGGAGGCAGGAGAGCGGGTCGCGAGCTCCTCCTCGTGTCCGTCTTCGGCCCGCTTTCGAATGCGCTCGTTCCGTGGCTGCAGAGGGCAAAGGTGCCACCACCAGCCGTCGTCCTCGCGAATGCGGCGACCGGCCTCGTCGCTGCGCTCGCCATCGTGCGGGGCGAGCCGATCGCTGCGGCAGTGCTTCTCCAGCTGAAGACGCTGCTCGACAACATGGACGGCAAGCTCGCGCGCGCGTCCGGGCGAGTGACGCTCACGGGGCGGTACCTCGACACGATCGCCGACCTCGTCGTAAACGCGGCTGTCTTCGTGGCTCTCGGGTACGTGACTGGACAGCCGATCCTCGCCGCCGCTGCCTTCGTCGCCCTCACGGTCGTCCTGGCCGTCGACTTCAACGTGACCGAGCTCTACCGGGAGACGAACGGGAGCCCGGCGCGAGAGCCGCAGCCGACTGGGAACCGCGTCGAGCGAATCCTCGCGGCCGCGTACGGCGTCGTCTTTGCGCCCCTCGACCGGGCTGTACGCTCACTCGCGTTGCAGCGCTTCGGTTCGCATGCGTCGTACGACCGCTTCACCGTGACCGTCCTCGCGAACCTCGGTCTCACGACGCAGCTCGCCGTTCTCGGAGCCTGTCTCGTGCTCAGCGCTCCCAGCGCGTACCTCTGGCTGGTGCTCGCATGCCTCCTCGCGCTCGTACCGCTCCAGCTCCGTGCCGAGCGGCGCGCACGCGCAGAAACTGCGTCGTGAGCGGCGCGCTCGTCACAGGCTCGGCCAGGGGCATCGGTCGCGGAATCGTGCTCGCGCTCGCCGCCGCCGGCCACGACGTCGCCGTGCACTACCGGCGGTCGGCTGACGAGGCGGAGGCGACGCGTGCGGAAGCCGAGGCACTCGGCGTGAGCGCCGTCGCGTTGCAAGCCGAGCTGACCGACCGGGCCGCCGCACAGGCGCTCGTCGCGGAGGCGCACGCACGGCTGGGTGACCTCTTCGTGTTGGTCAACAACGTCGGCAACTACCTCCACAAGCCACTCGCCGACGTCTCGCTCGAGGAGTGGGACGACGTGCTCGCGACCAACCTCGACGCGACCTTCGTGACCTGCCGAACGGCGGTGCCCCTCATGCGGGCCACAGGCGGCGGCCGGATTGTGAACCTCGGCTACGCTGGCGCCCAGCAGCTCGTCGGGCGACCGAACCAGACTGCCTACGCGATCGCGAAGACGGGCGCCGTGCTCCTGACGAAGGCGATCGCGCGGGCCGAGGCGGCGAACGGGATCACGGCCAACGTCGTGGCCCCCGGCGTCATCGAGAGCTCGGCCACGAAGCCGCTGGGAGAGGTCCCAGCAGGACGTGAGGGACGGATCGACGAGGTCGTGGCCGCCGTGCGTTACTTCGTGTCACCCGAGGCCGCGTACGTCACCGGCCAGGTGCTGGAAGTCGCGGGAGGCTGGAACCTCTAGACCGCGCCGCGCAGCGTGAGGCGCTGGCCGTTCATCGACGCGGCGGCGTCCGAGCAGAGATAGGCGATCGCCTCAGCGATCTCCTCTGCGGGCGTGAACGTCGAGAAGTCCTGCTCGGGGCTCTCGGCGCGCATCGCCGGTGTCACGATCGCGCCGACGACGACGACGTTCGCCGTCGCGCCGGTTCCCCTGAAGCGGTCCGCGAGCGCGAGCGTCCACGTCTCGGAGGCCGCTTTCGCAGCTGCATACGACGCGTTCGGATGCGTCGGTGCCTGCGCTTGAGCGGCCGAGACGAGGACGAATCGGCCGCGCCCGCTCGCCATCAGAGACGGCGCCAGAGCCTGGGTCGCGTGCTGGACGGTGCGCACGAGGAGCGCGCTCAGGAAGTCCCAGTCCTCGAGCGGAGACTCCTCGATCGGCGTGCCGCCCCGCCAGCCGCCCACGAGGTGGACGAGCCCGTCGACGCGGCCGCCGTGTCGCGTCGCGAGATCTGCCGCCCAGGCCTTCGTTGCCGCTGCGTCGAGGAGGTCGACGACGTCGGTCTCGATCGCGGGCTCGATCTCCGCGACGAGTTCGTCGAGACCCCGCTGATCGCGGCCACAGACGCACGCGCGAGACCCCTCCTCCGCAAGTCGCCGGACGACGGTCGGCCCGAGATTGCCGGCGCCGCCGGCAACTGCGATCACGCGTCCGTCGAGCGCTTTCGCCACGCCGCCACGCTAGCAACGGTGCCGCACGCCGAGTAGCGTCCACGCATGGCAGAGCAGACGTTCGCCGAGCTCCAGGCGCAGTTCCGCAGCATCTGGCCGACGGTGACGTTGCGCTCGATCGGTGACGTCGAGCGGACGATCGTCGTCGTGCACTCGATCAGCTTCGACGTCCCCGATCAGCTCATCCCGGTCTTCCCGGCCTACGAGGAGCGGTTCCTCTGCCTCGTCCTCAGCCTCCTGCGCGCTCCCAGGTCGCGCGTGATCTACGTGACCTCGCAGCCGATCCATCCGCGCGTGCTCGACTACTACTTCTCGCTCGTCCCCGAGCTCGACACTCCCGAGGCGCGACGCCGATTCGAGGCGGTCTCGCTCGTCGACGGACGAAACGAGTCGCTCTCGCGGAAGCTCCTCGCGCGGCCAGGCGCGATCGAGCGCGTCAAGCGCCTGATCGGCCAGCCTGAGGTGGGGATGATCATCCCGTTTTGCATGACTGCGGACGAGGTTGGGTTGGCAGAGGCGCTCCAGCTCCCGATCTACGGCTGTGACCCCGCACTCGGCTGGCTCGGCTCGAAGACCGGGAGCCGGCAGGTCTTCGCGGACGAGGACGTCCAGCACCCGATTGGCCTCGACATCAGGGGAACCGACGACCTGGGTGGCGCGCTCGACGAGCTCAGGCGGCGAAGCAGCACGGCCCGCGCTGCGGTTCTCAAGCTCGATCTCGGGGTCAGCGGGCTCGGGAACGCGTTGGTCGACCTCGATGCGGCGACGAGTGATCTCCAAGGCGCCATCGAGCTCGAGGACGAGGAGATCGGCCTCGAGCAGTACCTGGCAGCGCTCGACGAGCAGGGTGGCATCGTCGAGGAGCGCATCGAAGGCGAGGACTTCCGAAGCCCGAGTGTGCAGCTCCGGATGAGCCCTTCCGGGCAGGTCGACATCATGTCGACGCACGACCAGATCCTCGGCGGTGCGCACGGACAGACGTACTTCGGATGTCACTTCCCGGCCGATCCCGGGTACGCGCCGTCGATCGCAGCCGAGGCGCTCAAGGTGGGGCGGCGGCTCGCGCGCGAGGGGGTCATCGGACGTGCGGCCGTCGATTTTGCGGCCGTTCAGCGAGACGACGCATGGGAGCCGTATGCACTCGAGATCAACCTCCGCTGCGGCGGCACCACGCACCCGCTTTTCGCGCTCACCAGCCTCACCGACGGCGTGTACGACGCACTGGCCGGCGAGTGGCGGACGAGACTCGGAGACCTCAAGTACTACGTCGCGACGGACCACCTCGACTCGCCTGCGTACCAGTCGCTCACGCCGGACGATCTCCTCGACGTCGTCGAGCAGAAGGGCCTCGGCTGGGACGGCGCGCGTGAGGTCGGTGTCGTCCTCCACATGCTGAGTGCGATCGCAGTTGCCGGTCGTGTCGGTCTCACCGCGATCGGAGACACGCTCGACGAGGCGCGGCAGCGCTACTACGGCGTGAAGGCTGCGGTCGACAGCGCCGCACACGGCCCGTAGCCGGTGATGCCCCCGGCATGAATCGAACATGCGCACGCGGTTTAGGAAACCGCTGCTCTATCCACTGAGCTACGGGGGCCCGGACGCCACGATAGCGTCCGCATCTGCGTAGTTCGGCCGCGCCGCTCGGGGTCGTCGCGGATGCGCCGCTCACGCGCCGCTCTCACGCTGGAGAGGCGATGGACGTGCGCGAGAAGGCGTCTGGACTCACGAGCGAGGAGGCGCAGAGGCGTCTGGCAGAGGTCGGCCCGAATGTCCTCGCGGAGCCGCGGCGGCCCTCGCACGTCGGGCGTTTCGGTGCGCAGCTCGTGCATCTCTTTGCGCTGCTGCTGTGGGCAGGCGCCGTCCTCGCGCTGGCGGGCGGGCTACCGCAGCTCTCGGTCGCGATCGTGATCGTGATCCTCGTGAACGCGACCTTCGCGTTCGCGCAGGAGTACCGGGCCGAGCGAGCCGGGGAGGCCCTGAAGCACATCCTGCCGCAGACGGCCCGCGTTCGCCGCGACGGCAGTGAGCGCGTGGTCCCGGCCGAGGAGCTCGTACCGGGCGACGTCGTCGTGCTCGAGCCGGGCGACCGTGTGAGCGCTGATGCGGAGGTTCTCTCGCGCCACGAGCTCCGCGTGGACAACTCGACGCTCACCGGCGAGTCGCGGCCCGTCGAGCCCGACCTGCTCGTGTACGCAGGCACCCACGTCGTGCGCGGCACGGCCGAGGCGCTCGTGGTGGCGACGGGCATGGCGACCGAGTTCGGGCGGATCGCGGAGCTGACGCAGAGCGCGCGAGACGATCCGAGCCCGCTCGAGGTCGAGCTCAAGCGCGTGACGCGGGTGGTCGCAGCCGTCTCCTTCGGGCTCGGGTCGGTGTTCTTCGTCGCTGCCGGCTTCCTCGGCATGGGCCTCGAGGAGCGCTTCGTCTTCGCGGTCGGCGTGACCGTCGCGAACGTCCCGGAGGGCCTGCTCCCGACCGTGACGCTCTCGCTTGCGCTCGGGATGCAGCGCATGGCGCGCAGGAACGCTCTCGTCAGGCGTCTCTCCGCCGTGGAGACACTCGGCGAGACGTCGGTGATCTGCACCGACAAGACAGGCACGCTGACCGAGAACCAGATGACGGTGGAGCGCATCTGGTCGCCGGCGCACGGCTGGTTCGACGTCGAGGGTGCCGGCTACGAGCCGTTTGGACGGTTCCTGCAGGACGGCGAGGTCGCGAGCGCTCGTCCCCTCCACGAGCTCCTGCGGTGCGCTCTGCTCTGTAACGACGCGCGTCTGACTACCGGGCCCAGCGGCGTCGAGATCGTCGGTGATCCGACGGAGGCGGCGCTCGTGGTCGTCGCCGAGAAGGGTGGCCTGCGACATGAGCACGAGGCTGCCCGGCGGCCGCGTGTTGCGGAGATTCCCTTCGACTCCGACCGCAGGCGGATGACGACGATCCATCTTGGCGCCGGTCGGCGGATCGCATACGTCAAGGGTGCGGCGGAGGTCGTGATTCCGCAGACGACGCTCGGTGCAGGCGAGCAGGCGACTGCGTTGGCTGCTGCCGAGGAGATGGAGCGAGGAGCGCTCCGTGTGCTCGCATGTGCTCGGCGGGTGCTCGACGCGGAAGAGCACGATGACCACGACTTCGAGCACGACCTCGAGCTCCTCGGGCTCGTCGGCATGCTCGATCCGCCTCGCCCCGAGGTTGCGGGAGCGATCGCAAGCTGTCGACAGGCGGGGATCCGCGTGATCATGGTCACGGGCGACAGCGGGTACACGGCCGAGGCGGTCGCGCGCCGGATCGGGCTCGTGCACGACGACGCGCACGTGATCGGCCCGGCGGAGCTCGACGCGCTCGACGACGCCGCCCTCCAAACACGACTTGCCGAGCGCGACGTGATCTTCGCGCGAATCTCACCCGAGCAGAAGCTCCGCCTCGCACGCGTGCTGCGTGCCGCGGGCGAAGTGGTGGCGATGACCGGGGACGGCGTGAATGACGCGCCCGCACTGCGCGAGGCTGACATCGGCGTGGCGATGGGTCGCACCGGCACGGATGTCGCGCGCGAGACCGCCGACATGGTGCTCCTCGACGACAACTTTGCATCGATCGTCGCCGCGGTCGAGGAGGGGCGCGCCGTGTACGACAACATCCGCCGCTTCGCGGCGTACCACTTCTCGTCGAACGTGGGCGAGCTCGTCCCGTTCATCGCGTGGGGTGCATCGGGAGGCGCCATCCCGCTCCCGCTGACCGTCATGCAGGTGCTCGCAATCGACCTGGGTACGGACATGCTTCCCGCGATCGCGCTCGGAACCGAGCGAGCCGAGCCGGGAACGATGTCGCGGCCGCCTCGGCCCCGCAGCGAGCGGCTCCTCTCGCGCCGCGTCCTTGCCCGTGTCTACGGGTTCGTCGGGCTGCTCGAAGGCATCGGCGCGATGACGAGCTTCTTCCTCGGATACGTCTTCGGTGGCTGGCGGCCCCCCGCCGTCCTGCCGGACGCGGGCACGGCCTATTACCAGGCGACGACCATGACCCAGACTGCGATCGTCATGGGACAGGTCGGTGCCGGTCAGGCGATGCGGACGGACCGCAGATCGGTGTTCTCGATCGGCCTCGCCTCGAACCGGTTCCTGCTCGTCGGGATAGCTTTCGAGATCGCTCTCGCCCTCGCGCTCGTGTACGTCCCAGGGCTGAACAGCGCGTTTCATCAGGCGCCCATCCCGTGGTGGTGGTGGCTCGCGCTCGTTGTGTGGGCTCCGATCGTCTTCCTGGCCGAGGAGGCACGCAAGGCGTGGCTCAGGAGTCGCGACCACCGTCGTTGGGCTGCGCACTAGACTCGGCCTCGGTGCGCAGGAACTGGTTCATCTCAGCCATCGTGATCGGGATCGCAGCGATCGTGATCGCCGCCGTCGCGATGCGGCTCAGCGACGACGGCCCGCCGTCAACGGCTTCGTGGGCAGACTCCGTGTGCACGGACCTGTCCGAATGGAAGACGTCGATCGAGTCGCTCGCCGACGTCGGCGGCGAGACACTCACGCCTGAGCTCCTTCGCGAGACGCTCGACGACGCCGAGAGTGCGACGTCGACGCTCGTTGCCGATCTTCGTGACCTCGGACCTCCGGACCTCGAGTCGGGGAGCGAGCTCGAGGCCGAGCTGGACGAGAGCGTCGCCGGACTCGAGTCGAGCTTCGACGACCTGAAGGACGCAGCCGACGACGCCGCGAACGCGAGCGCTGGGGACTTCCTGCAAGAGCTCGCGGCGCTCGCGTCACAGTTCTCGGCGTTCCTCGCGGCGATCCAGTCGACCGTCGAGATGCTTCAGAACACGGATGTCGCGGAGGAGTCGAAGGCCGAGCTGCAGCAGGCCTTCGCCGACGCTTCCTCGTGCCAGTCGCTACAGGCCGAGGGTTAAGAACGCGCGTACTCGACCGGCCACCTCTTGCATGGGCCTAGACGGCGGCGGCTACCATCCTCCGCGTGAGCGCGATCCTGATCTTCTTCATCGTCCCGATGGTGCTCGGCTTCTGGGCTCAGCATCGCGTGAAGTCCACCTTCGCGAAGAATCTTCAGGTACCCGTCGCCAACGGCATGACTGGCGCGCAGGTCGCACGCCGGATTCTCGACGCGAACGGCCTCAACGAAGTGCCCGTCGAGGAGACGCCGGGAACGCTCTCCGACCACTATGACCCGCGCAGCCGCTCCGTCCATCTCTCGCCGCACGTCTTCCACGAGGCATCGATCGCGTCGACCGCGGTCGGGGCCCACGAAGTCGGTCACGCGATCCAGCACGCGAAGTCCTATGCGTTCTTCCGGTTCCGGAGCGCGCTCTTCCCGGCCGTGCAGTTCGCGTCGAACATCTGGATGCTCTTCCTGCTCGGTGGCATCTTCCTCAACATCCTCGGCTTCATCTATCTCGCGATCGCCCTGTACGCGATCGCCGTCCTGTTCCAGTTCGTGACGCTGCCGGTCGAGTTCGACGCTTCCCGGCGGGCGAAGCTGCAGCTGCAGGACCTTGGCATCGTCGCTTCGAACGAAGCCGGCGGTGTGCAGGCAACGCTGAACGCGGCCGCCTGGACGTACGTCGCAGGCGCGCTCGCCGCAGTCGCCCAGCTCCTCTACTTCCTCACGCTGCTGAACAACCGGTAGGGGCCGAGCGTCCGCCCGTCGCGGGCCGGACAGGTCCGGCCCCTACCGCTCGCGCGGCACCCAGCTGAAGCGACGCGCGGCGACAGCGACGCCGGCGATACCCCATGCCAGCACGATGGCGAGCGCCTTCGGATCCGCGAACAGCGAGTCGCCGCCGAGGTAGACGCCGTAGACGATGTCGAGGAAGTACGTCAGCGGCAGCACGTCCGCGATGGCCTGCAACACGGCCGGGAAATCGCCGGTCGGCCCGAAGGAGCCTGAGAGGAATGCCATCGGCAGGATCACGACGTTGACGACCGCGGACACGCCTTCCGCCGAGCGGATCAGCGCCGCTGCACCGAACCCGAGCCCGGCGAACGAGGCGACGCCGAGCACGATCGCGCCGGCGAAGCCGAGCCAGTTGCGCGGCATGCTCGCTCCGAAGCCGAGACCTCCGAGCCCGAGCAGCGCGACCGATTGCAACGCGAAGGTGGTGAGCGTCGAGAGCAGCACCGCGGCCAGGTAGACGGCCGGTCGCAGCGGCGTCGCACGGAGCCGCTTGAGGATTCCCGCCTCGCGTCGTATGACGAGGCTGATCGCGAGCCCGCCGAACGCCGTCGTGGCCGCCCCGTACCCGAACAGCCCGACGAGGAGCACGTCCTCGGCCGGAATGCCGTCGATCTCGCTCCCGTACACCGATCCGAGAAGTGCGTACAACAGGAGCGGGAAGACGAAGATGAAGACCGCGGCCTCCCGGCTGCGCCAGAACACCTTCTGCTCGAAGCGCAACTGGTGGACGAGAGTGGTCACTTCGAGCTCTCCTCCTCGTCACCCACGAGCTCGAGGTACACGTCCTCGAGTGTGGGCCGGTGAACCTCCAGCTGGTCGAGCTCACGTCCCGCGGCCAGCGCAGACGCCGTCAGCTCGTTG
>Ga0209108_10001920_pt1 | contig 12030 bp, 8 predicted proteins | sample Rifsed10ft1_FD_184003 | JGI IMG/M metagenome (GOLD analysis project Ga0209108, IMG submission 184003) | Soil microbial communities from Rifle, Colorado, USA - sediment 10ft 1 (version 2) | ecosystem: Environmental > Terrestrial > Deep subsurface > Rock core/Sediment | place: Rifle, Colorado...
GCCAGCTTGTACAGGGCGATCGCGGCGTTCTGAGGAAACCGCTCCTGCCCCTCGGCCAGCGTGGTCAGTGCCTCGTCGTAGCGCCCGAGGTTCGTGAGGGCCCAGGACAGGTTGGTCCACCCGAAAGACGTCTCCGGACTGTTCCGCTGATAGCCGCGGTACACTGATTCGGCCCGTGCGAACTCGCGGCGTGACTGCAGCAGGTTGCCGAAGTTCACGCCCAGCGCCGTGTCTCCCTTGCGAAGCATTTCCTCATATGTCGTCGCGGCGCGTGCGCGGTCGCGCCCGGGGCCGCCGTCGAAGTAGAACGTCGTAGTCCAGACGCGTTCGGCCTCGGGTAAGCGATCACGGAACTGCCAGGCGCGCGCGATCGCCGAGTCGATTCCCGACCTCGGCATTCCCGAGTTGTTCATCGCCACGGCCAGCTTGCGCCAAGCCATCGCGAACGTGGAGTCGATCGTGACGGCCTCGCGAAGCGGGTTGACTGCCTGCGCCCATGCCGATTCAACGTCGTTCAGTCGCGCGCCTTCTCCATACTTCTTCAGCGCCTCGATCGAGGCGGTGGTCACGTCAGCCAGCGGCGGAGTCGCATAGACCGATCGCAGCGACTCGCCGGCTTTCTCACGCAGGGCGCGCGCCAGCTTGTCCGCCGCGTCGATAAGGCCACCCGGTCCATCGCCCGTCTCGCGGAATGACGCGAGCTCCACGCCCGAGTCGGCTGTCACCAGACGGAGCTGCACGATGTAGCCGGTTCCAACGCCGGTGATGTCGCCGTCGACGATGGCTTTCACGCCCTCACGGGTGGCGAGTTCACGCGCCAGCTCGAGGTCCATCCGGCTCGACGCCGGGCGCTGCATCCGCTGCAACGCCGACGCGATCGACGACGGCGCCATGAGCACGATCACCGACGACTGCGACAACCCGGCGCGCACCGCGTCGCTCACCACGCGGCCTAACGAGGAGTCGGCGCTGGTCACCCGGAAATCCGTCAGGACGAGGGGCTCCTTGCGGGCCAGCTTGCCGGCGGCCATCAGCGATCCCACCGGCCCGATGCCAAGGGCGCGGAGAATCATGAAGCCCGCAATGAGTGCGACGAATCCGCCCATCGCGTACATCCCGCCGCGTGCCGTCCGATACCAGCTCACGTGCGGCGCGGCCTTGAGCGCCATCGTCGCCATGGTTCCCTGCGCCGTCATGCCCGGTGTTCCGCCAGGTGTGTACGTCGGCGTTTGCGTGAACGCGCGGCGCGCGACCTTTTGGACGTAGCCGGTCCACAGCACCACCGGCAGTCCGAGCGCCATGACGATGAGCGACCCCGGGAAGACCCAGTCCGGAAGCCCGATCCCGACGATGGCCGCCTTGGCGAGAATAGCCACCGCGACGAACGCTCCCGCGTACAGCGCCAAGGCCTTCTGGAACATCCCGGCACCCCCGAGCAGCACCGCGGGCATGGCGGACATCCCGCCGCCACTCGTGATGGTGTCGAGCACGCGAACGACGTCCCCGGCTTGCTGCGGTCGCTGGGCCGGTTCCTTCGCCAGACACGCCATCACCACCTGGACCAGCGCGTCGGGTGTATCGGGCCGCAACTCGCCCACCTGCGCCGGTACCTCACCCATGTGCGCGGCGAGCATGCGTGTCGGCGTACGGCCCGCAAACGGCGATTGACCCGTGAGCAGCTCGAAGGCCATGCAGCCGAGCGAGTAGATGTCGGCGCGATGGTCGACGCCGGGATCTCCCGCAGCCTGCTCGGGCGCCATGTACGCGGGAGTCCCGATCGACGTGCCGATCTGGGTCAGCGTCGCGCCATGGCTTCCCGTGCGCGCGGCGCTGAGGGCCTTCGCGATCCCGAAGTCGGTCACCACCGCCGTGCCGCCGGAGAGGAGCACGTTGTCGGGCTTGATGTCGCGATGGACCACACCCCGCTCGTGCGCGAAGGCGAGGGCCTTCGACACGTCGCGCAGCACGCCGATCACCTCGGTGATGGCCAGCGGGCCGCGTGCGAGTCTCGACCGCAGAGACTGGCCCTCGACGAACGGCATCGAGTAGTACGGCAGGCCATTCGTGTCGCCGGCGGCGAGCACCGGAACGATGTTCGCCTGCTGCAGCGCCGCGGCAGTCTGGATTTCGCGCTCGAACCGATCGACGCTGATTCCCTGCGCGAGCTCGGGCGAAAGCACCTTGATCACGACCTTGCGCCGGAGTCGGGTCTCCTCGGCGACAAAGACGCGACTCATTCCTCCGCCGCCGAGCTCACGCTCGAGCGCGTACGCGTCACCGAGGGTCGACTGAAGTTGCGCGCGCAGGTCTGTCAACCGGACTCGTCAGGGCTGGGGCGGGCAAAAGCTAAGCGCGCGCGCCCGGTGGAGCCAGACGTTTTCTCAGAGAGATGGACGTTTCAAGCCGTCGCCGCGCGAGAAGAAGCCCGGCAGCGACACCGGGCTCATGCCCCCAATCGCCGCGCGCCCGAGCACCGCCTGCGCTGCGGCGCTTTCAAGCGCGTCGCCAACGCCAAACGTCACGAGGTATGTCCCCACCGACGGCACCTGCCGGATCAGGTACGGATTCCCGAACGCAATCATGGCCACGCGTGTCGAGGGACCCACCGAGTCGGCGGCAGCGACCCGGTTCATCCAATCCGCGATGTGGACCGGTATGGATGGCCGGCCCTCTCCCTCGATCCGCCGCACGTACGCCGCGAGCACCACGCGCTCGCTCTCCCGGGACATGGCTTCGAGTGAGTCCAGCAGTCCTGGCGATGGCGACGGACCGATCTTCACAATCCGCACGTTAGGCGACGCCGAGCGAAGCGCAGCCGCGAAGACGCGCCCGGCGTGGAGTTCGGTTTCGGGCACGTACTGAACGACCAGCGTTCGGCGATCGGCGATCGGCAGCACATTCCCGCTATCGCGCAGCAGCGTGATGGCCCGCTGGGCAATGTCCGCCGCGAGGGCGCGATGTGCCGGGGCGCCGACGACGTCTCGCAAGGCGTCGAGCGACGTGAAGCGCTGAAACGCGACGCCGCTCCGCGCCTTGAGCTCGAGGACGCGACGTACTGACTGCTGGATGCGAGTGGCCTGGATGCTTCCGTTTTCGACCGCCTTCACGATCGCGTCGATGGCCCGCGGCACATCACTCGGCTTGAGGATGATGTCGGCGCCGGCCTGTACCGCCAGCACGCTGCTCTCCTCGACGCCGTAGCCCTTCCCTACTCCGTCCATGGACATCGCGTCCGTGATCGCCAGGCCGCGGAAGCCCAGCGAGTCGCGGAGGAGTCCTGACATGACACGTGCTGTCAGTGTTGCCGGAGTCGACGTGTCCCCCTCGATGGCCGGGAGCGCGATGTGCGCCGACATCACCATCGCCGCGCCCGCTTCCACGGCGGCGCGGAAGGGCCGCAGTTCGGTGCTGGAAAGGCGGCTCCAGTCCCCGCGCACGACCGGCAGACCGACGTGCGAATCGACATCGGTGTCGCCGTGCCCGGGGAAATGCTTGGCCGTCGCGATGGTCCCCGCCTCCTGTGAGCCGCGCACGAACAGCGCCGAGAGCCTCGACACGCGCTCAGGGTCCTCACCAAACGACCGGGTATTGATGACGGGATTCGCTGGATTGTTATTGATGTCGACGACCGGGGCGAAGTTGATGTGGATGCCAACCGCGCGCGCTTCGCGTCCGATGATGCGGCCGACCTCGTAGGCATCCTGGTCACGACCGGTGGCAGCGATCGCCATCGCTGTCGGAAAAACCGTCGCGCCGCCAGCGTCCATGAGGTAGTGCGTGAACACGCCTCCTTCCAGCCGGCCTAACGACGGCTCGAGGTCGGCCGACGCGAGCAGCGGCACGCGAGCCAGGCGCTGCATGGCGTTGAGCTTGGCCGCGACCTCGATGGGCGACCCCAGCGACATGCTCACGCCGCCAATGCCGTCATCCACGATCCAGCGCCGTATTTCGGCGAAGCTGGAGTCTTGGGTGTTGTTGTAGTCGCCAAGCACCCACATCATCACCATCTGCCCGACCTGCTGGCGCAGTGAGAGCGTGGCGAAGGTGCTGTCGATCCAGCGCTGCTGAGTGCGCGTGAGCGGAGAACCGGGCGCGAGCGCTGGAACCGCGATGACCGGCGTAGACGCGGCCGACGAGCCCGCCCGCACACAGGATACAGTCGCCAGTACGGACACCATGCCGAGCCGGAAAGCGCGCAAGTGCCTCACCCTCCTCGTGCCCGGGCCGCCGACTCCTTCGCGGCAGAGAGATACCCGGGTTCGAGCTCCAGCAGGTTGGAGATCTTTCTCGTCAGGTAGTGCTCATGCTCGGCCACCTTGCCGTCGGCCAGCACCACGCCCCACATGATCTCGGCAAGCACCATCTTCTGCCCGAGGTCATAACTGCGCTGCAACTGCGACGTGTACCTGAAGTGATCGACGGCGTTGCGGCGCTCCTGTTCGGCCAGCTCCATCAATGCCCGCCCGGCCTCTGGCGGCAGGGCAAAGTGCCGCTCCAGGACGCTTTCCAGGTGAGCGCGCTCCTCGCTCGAGAACTCGCCATCGGCGTGCGCGACGTCGAGAAGCAGGACGCACGCGGCCAGGTGGAGAGGATCGACATCTGGCGTCGATCCCGCGCCTTTCTCGTGCTCTTTGCCGACGGACTTGGCGCCGAGCAACCGTTTGATCGACTCGATCAACATGTGGTGCCGGCCGTCAGCGCACCGATGCGGTGAAGGTCGCGGTCGCCACCGACCGTTCCCACGCGAAGTCGATCGCACCTCGATTGCCGCCGAGGTTCCGGACGGTGACGGTGAGTTCCTCCAGGTGGTTCGGCGACGCCGTCATCTGCATCGGAATGCGCCCGAGGTCCTGAGCGGGGTCGTATTGCGTGCCCCACTGGCCCGTCTGCTTGTTGACGATCAGGAACGTGCCGTTGCGCGTGTGCTGGATCCAGAGTGTGTAGCTGCCTGGTGCCACGGCCAACTGGCCGAAGGTCAGCCCCCGGGTCGTGAAGAGGTGTGTGGCGTCGTTCGCGCCGGCACGCCACACGGAATCGAACGGAACGAGCGCGCCGCCCCACACCGAGCGCTCGCGCACCATGGGGCGGCCGTAGTCGATGAGCACGATTCCGCCGGGACCGAATGCCCCACGCGCGACATCACGAGCCGACAATACGCCGCTGGGTTTCATGGTGCGGGCGATCGCCGCTATGTCCACGCCGGCGCCGGCATCGCGAGTCGCGAGCACCTTGTTCGTCGTCATGCCACCGTCCAGCAGCGTGAGACGGCTGTCCGCGTCGAACAGCAGTCGCATCGGATACGGGGCGCCGCGCAGCCGCAACGTGTCGCCGCCGGCGCGCTCCAGTCCGATGAACCCCGGGGCGCCGGCCAGACCTAACGCGGGGATCGAGTCGACGGATCCGCCACGGTGGCGGATGCTCGCGAGGACTTCGGTGGGGCCGTAGACGAATACCGGGAAGGCGATCGTCGCGCCGCGCGCGGGGAAGGCAGCGCGCTGGACGCTGTCGGCGCGCACGGACTCGCGGACGATCGAATCCGGAAAGACCGTGAAACGCGTTTCCGATGGCTGACCAGGAACGGGCGAGCCGTCGGGCTGGGCACGTGCGATCCGCGCCGAGGTCGGGCGTCCGTCGGTGCCGTATGACATTTCGTACCGGACGACGGTGACAGCGGGACCAGCGCGCTGCACCATCATCCCGGTGATGCGGTTGTTCTGGTGCGTGTACTGGTCGATGGCGACGGTATCCTTGCCGAGCCGGTACACGAAGGTCGCTTGCGCGGCCAGTGACGGCGCGCTGGCGGCGAGCAGGAGAGTGGCAATGGTCAGGCGCATGACGTCATTGTAGCGGGCGGGATCATGGGGTGCGAGGGAGCGCAAACAGGCTGTCCCAGACGGCGAGTGCGACTTTCGGCCGCAGGTCGCTATCGACGAGGCCAAGCGACGCGAACAGCGGGAGGATCGAACCGGGCGGCAGGTTGAGCGACGCCGTGTCGAGATCGGTGAACGTGAGCTGGAAGACCGCTCTGGCGCGCACCGAGTCGAGCATCCGTGCCTGGCGCCGGATGTAGCGCGCCTGTTTCTCCGGTGACGAATCGATTGCCCCCGCCGCACCTGACGTGCACCCGCCCTCAACCACCATCACGGGGAGCGTTCGGCCGTTAGGCAGCCGGCTGTAGTAGTCGAGCGGAACCTCGTCGGGGTCGGTAAAGACCGCGATTCCCGGGATAGTGCAGGCCGCATACTCGAACGCCGTTCCGCTCACAATTCACAACGGCTCGAGCAATGGGCGGTCGGCGCGCATCGATGATCGCGCCGAGGCACAGCACGTCGAGTTCTTCCGCAGTTCTGTCGGCCCGGGGTACTTCTCGACAATGGGCGTCCGGCTATTGGGTGGCCGCGAGTTCCAGGTCACCGATGCACCGGGGACGCCGAACGTTGCCATCGTCAACGGGGAATTCGCGCGACGCTATTTCGACGGACGCAGCCCCGTTGGCAGTCTATTGCGGTTTGAGAGCGAGGGTCTGACCTACGAGATCGTTGGCATGGTGGCCAACGGCAAGCACCAGACACTGGGTGAGGATCAGCGCGCGGCGTTTTACCTGCCCTTCCGTCAGGATCCGGGGGAGCTCGGCGTTGCGTTCGTCCTGGCTCGGACACGCGGTGAAGCGGCGGGGTTTGCCGCGACGGTCCGCGAGGCACTCGGCGAGCTGGATCACTCCGTGTCGGTTCAGGTTCAGCCGATGCAGTCGGCGCTCACGTTTGCCCTGCTGCCCAGCCGGATCGGCGCCGCGGTGCTGGGCAGCCTCGGTGCTCTCGGCCTTATCCTGGCGGCGTTCGGACTGTACGCGCTCGTGTCCTACACCGTGAGCCGGCGTGTCGGGGAGATCGCCATCCGCACTGCGTTAGGCGCGACGCGTGCCGGCATCCTTCGGCTCATAGTCCGGGATGCGGCGTTCCTCGTTGGAGCGGGAGTCGTGATCGGGCTCGCGATTTCCACGTTCGTGACGGCGCCGCTGAGCACCTTCCTCGTTGCCGGCCTGGGGACGAAGGACCCAGTCAGCTTCCTGGGCACCGCCGTGCTGTTCGTCCTGGTGAGCGTCCTGGCGAGTTGGCTGCCGGCGCGGAGCGCGACGCGCGTCAGCCCGGTCATCGCCATGCGGCTCGACTGAGAGTCAGGGTATACTGATTCCCGCGACGGATTTGAGCGCGAATCTCGGCGGATTGGGCGAATCTACGCGGATTGGGCGCTGGACCGGCGCAGCATCCATCCGTACAGCCACACGATTGCACCGACAAAGCCGAAGACCCCGAGCCAGGGGGCCAAGGCAAAGTCTGCCCCAACGAGTCCAATGGGCGCGTCTTTAGTGAGGCCGACGATGAGCCCTGCGTTGATCACGCCCCACAGACTCTCGCCCACGATGAGTCCCGACGCCACGAGCGTGCCCAGTCGCTTGGCGCGGTCAGGGTTAGGCATCGCGCGGGCGCGCCGGTCGTACCAGTGCGAGATCACCGCGCCCACGATCACGGCGAAGGTCGCCGACATCGGCAGATAGATCCCGATCCCGACCGCCAGCGGCGGGATGCGGAGCTTGTTCATCGCCTTGAGCGTCGTGTCCATCAGGATGAGTCCGACGCCGACCAGCGCGCCGATGCCGATCATCTTCCACTCGAGGTTGCCGCCGATCACGCCCTGGGCGAGCGCGGAGATGAGCGTCGCCTGGGGCGCCGGCAGCGGGTTGGGCGAGACCACGTCGATGTTAGGCGCCCCGGCAAACCCGTACGCCTTGGCGAGCAGGTTGAGCACCGGCGCGATGACCGCGGCCCCGGCGGCGACGCCGACGATGAGCGCGATCTGCTGCCGCATTGGTGACGCACCGACGAGCTGGCCGGTCTTCAGGTCCTGCAGGTTGTCGTTCGAGATCGTGGCGCAGGCGAAGATGATCGCCGTCACGAAAAGGGCGTAGGCCACCAGTGGCGCCCGGGTGGTCTCTGTCGGCGCGACCACCAGGACCAGCACCGACGCGCACAGCACGATGGAGAGTATGCCGACGCCCGAGATCGGGCTGTTCGACGCGCCGATGAGTCCCGCCATGTAGCCGCAGATCCCGGCGATGAGGAACCCGACAACCAGCACGAACGGCACGGCGATGAACGTCAGCGTCACCGCGTTAGGCGCCAGCACCGTCGAGCGCGCAAATGTGTATGTCAGCCATGCGGTGAGGACCAGACAGGCGACGGTGAGCGCTATGATCCACTGCGGCGAGATGTCGCGGTCGCGATCGTCTGCCGTGGCCACCGCTCGTGAGGCGGTGAGTGTGTTCACCAGTCCGCTGACGACCGGTTTCGCGAGCGTGGCCAGCGTGTAGATCGCGGCGATGCCGATCGTGCCGGCGCCGATGAACCGGACTTGCGTGCGCCAGATCGTCATGGTGTGCGTTGCGAGGTCCACGCCTTCGGCGGCGGGCTGCATTGCCGTCAGGATCGGCACGCTGATCACCCAGGAGATGATCTGCCCGGTCAGCATCGCCATTCCAACCGAGAGCCCGACGAGATGACCGGCGCCGAGGAGGGCGAGCGACCAGGCGAAGGTATAGCCGGTGGAGGCGGTAGCGCCTAACCGGAAGAAGCCGGCGAGTTCGGCGTGTGCGAACCGTGTTGCGGTGATGATGGCGAACCCGCCTGACGCGACGGCGCCGAGTATGACGGCGGTGAGGCCTTCCCGCGATTCGCCCGTGGTGTCTTTCGTTTCGCCGCGCGTGCCCGAGCCGACCTTGAGGACTTCGGCGGCCGCGACGCCTTCGGGGTACGGCAGGTCGGAGGTGGTGACGAGTGCGCGCCGGAGCGGGATGGTGAAGAGCACGCCGAGCACGCCGCCGCTCAGGCAGATGAGGAACGATTGCCAGAAGGGAAATCCCGTCCACCAGCCGACGATGACGAGTCCTGGAAGGACGAAGATTATTGCGGAGAGAGTGCCGGCCGCCGAGGCGACGGTCTGGACGATGTTGTTTTCGAGGATGGTCGAGTCTTTGACGGCGCTCAGGATCGCCATCGAGATCACGGCCGCGGGGATGGACGATGCGAAGGTGAGTCCGACCTTGAGGCCGAGGTAGACGTTGGCGGCGGTGAAGACGGTGGTGATGAGCGCGCCGAGTACCAGGCCGCGGAGGGTGAGTTCCTTGGGTTTCATCCGGCCAGAACTTACACTCGACTGGACATCCTGTTAGGGAGCCGAAGGCACGGAAGAGCCGTAACCACAGGGTTCACGGGGGTCATGGAGGTCGCGATGACGGGCCGGTGACGGTCGGCACGCACGCTGGTGAATGGAACAGAACATCACCAGCGAGGTAGTGCGTGCCGCAATGAAGGTTCACACCGCACTGGATCCGGGATTGCTGGAGAGCGCGTACAAAGCGTGTCTGGGACACGAACTCACCAGACGCGGCCTGCATGTAGAGCGCGAGTCTCCACTTCCAGTGGAGTACGACGGAATCCAGATCGATGTCAGCTATCGCATCGACCTGTTGGTCGAGAGCATCGTCATCGTCGAAGCGAAGGCGGTCAGCAAGCTCAAACCGCTACACGAGGCTCAACTGCTGTCGTACCTGAGACTGAGCGGCCTCCACGTTGGCCTCTTGATCAACTTCTGTGTCCAGAGCCTGCGAGATGGAATCAAGCAAATGGTGAACTGAAGCAAAAGCATTCACCGCAGAGTTCGCGGAGCGGTGAACATCAAGATGGTCTGCCCGTTGCGGTCCTTTTCTGTGAAACCCTGCGAACCCTGTGGTCAGTCGTTTTTCGTCGGTCACGGTCGCGCCGAAGTTCCTGAACGGCAAAGCATTCAACCACAGGGTTCACGGAGTTCACAGAGTAGGAAAATCAGGATGGGGCCACTCGTCGCGTTTTTTCTCTGTGAAACCTTGTGAACCTTGTGGTTCAGTCCCTTTCGTCGGTCACAGTCCCGCACCGACCGTCCATTGAGTAACGAAGGCGCAGAGACTCGATCAGGCTGTCAGGAACCCATCCACTTCGACACGGCATCGTCCTTCAACTTGAGGGAGATCGCGAAGTACACGAAGAAGCCCACGAAAACGCCGATGCAGTACATGCCGAATAGCTCTGGCGTCTTGAAGAGAGCAAGGATGGTAGCGCCTCCAAGAGCAGCGATCACCGCCGAGAGGTCGGACAGCACCGCGGCGCCCTCCTTGCGACGCAAGGTTCGATAGGTGATCCAACCCATCACAGCACCAAAGCACCAGGCTCCGATCCAGGTGACGTCCACATTGCCTCCTTGTTGAATGAGTAATGCGAGAATCGTCAGGCGACGCTCGCGGAGAGTTTGAGATCCGCCGAGCAATAAGCCGTATAGACTAACCCAAGCAGGTTGCCCTTCCGCAGCAATGTGGTGCGGGCCTGATGTAGTGACTGGCCGACCGAGTTCCCGTGCTGGAAGGCGTCAAGGAAGTTCTTCCCCATCTCGTTGGCCACCAGCTGGTGCAACGTGATCTCCGTTCCAATCACGCCAGCGGCCCTCAACGAAGATGAGAACGTGTCCACGAAGTTCACGAGTGTCTGCGGCGTGGTGTCCGCGGTATGGCAACCGTTGATGAAGACCAGGGGCGCCGTGGTCTTCCAGTGATCCTTGGGCCATCCGCCCAACTGCCAGGTGACGAGATCGGACGGATGGATGACCTCCTGCGTCCCAACACCCAAGGTCGGCGTAACGCCGGCTCCTCCCGGAAGCTCAGTCGTCAGGCCGTGACAGTAGAAGTACGCCAACTCGAGCTCGGACATCCCGAGGCCGTCACGGATCTTGTCCCGGGTGGGGCACTCCCGAATGACGAAACCTTTGTGTTGCGCCGCCAGATCCGCGAGGTGCGCCGCAAGCAGTTTGCCGTCCAGCTCTTTGGAGAGCGCTACGACGAGGTCGAGGGGTGTTGGCGCGGCGGGGATGGAGGGTTTGCGCACGCGGCCAGGACGTTGCGACGGTGGCTGCTCGATCTGGTAACGGAAACCCCAGAACCCGTAGGGACAGATCACTCCGGCCTTGTGGTCCGCCTCGAACGGGCAGCGCATCGGGAAGTCCGTGGCGCCCTGGAACTTCTTCCATTCACTGTCGCCGAGCAGCCGGCACTGCGTGTTCTTCTCCTGTGCTCCGATGTCGAGGGGAATGCTGTACACCATCGCCCACGGGAACACGCTGGTGCTGTTCTGCTTGCGCGCGATCTGGACGACGTCGGACTTGCCGATGAAGGCGGCCTCGTTGTCGGTCCACTCGTCGATGCGACCCTGCCAGACGGAGGTCCAGAGTCGCCATCCCTCTACGGCCGCGTTACGCAGGTCCGCAATGAATGCCTTGTGCAGTTTTGCGTTTTGCTTGTCGAAGAGATTCGTGACCGAATTGCCGATCTTCTCGATGTGAATCCCGCGCATGACGGTCCGCATGGTCGTCAGCGCGCTGGTCATCTGGCCGTCGGTGAGGCTCACCGTGACAGGATTGTCGAGGGCGCCATTGAACACCATGCGATGCGTGCCGTCGTCGCTGTCGTTCGTCATCACACTCAGGGCGCGCGGCTGGATATCGGCAAGGTCAGTGAGCCGGTTCGTGAGGTTGTAGTCCACGACTGCGCGATGAGACCCGCGATCACGCGTTCCGGCCACGATGTCGGCGGTCACAAGCAGCGACTGCACGACGCTCGTCCTGAAGAGGAGCGTGACTCGTAGTTCGCCGCGCCCCGCGGTTGCCGGCGTAAGAGCGGAGACCATCAGGTGCCGCTTTCGCTCCAATGGTTTGCAGGAATGCGGCCCTCCGTGTGTGCACTGGCACTGCCATGCTGGGCCTGTCGTTGGGAGGAAGAGCCACATTCCGTTTTCAGCGACTTTGAGCACTTTGCCGACGACGGCGACCTTGAGCCAATGGCCTTCGGGGCTCGCCGGCAGCAGATCGGAACGAATCGTTTTCGGGTTCTTGACCATGCTGGTCTTGGAGAGCGGACCGATGTCGACGCGAAGCATGTAAATCCGCTGCGTG
>Ga0209108_10001921_pt1 | contig 12027 bp, 11 predicted proteins | sample Rifsed10ft1_FD_184003 | JGI IMG/M metagenome (GOLD analysis project Ga0209108, IMG submission 184003) | Soil microbial communities from Rifle, Colorado, USA - sediment 10ft 1 (version 2) | ecosystem: Environmental > Terrestrial > Deep subsurface > Rock core/Sediment | place: Rifle, Colorado...
ATCTGCGGGACCACGATCGACGAGTACTGCGAGATCGAAGACCTCGTCCGGTCGACGGAGGTGCTCGCGTTGACGCTATTCGATCTTCTCGGGGAAGGCTGATCTGGGCTTCGATTGCTGTACACCCCCACATCCAACCCGAGTCGCGCGTAGATGCTGCCCGGTAACGGTTCGATCACCGCCACCGCCACTGCCGTGGCGCCCCGGGGAAACGCGGTTGGCCCGAACAGCAGCCACGCAGCGGGCGCAAACAGCAATGGCGCGGCCCAGCTCCACAACGATGCCAGCCGGCGCCGCGGCTTCGGGACTGACGGGGTTCAGACCCGGCCCGGGTACAGGTGATACAGCATCAAGTAGACCACCACCCCGGTCACGGAGACGTACAGCCAGACCGGCAGGGTCCACCGGACGATGCGCCGGTGCCGGGTGAACTGCCGCCGGGCGGCACGGAACAGAGCGAGTCCGGCGAGCCCGGGTACGGTCGCCGCCAGAACGACGTGAGTCAGGAGAATGGAGAAGTAGATCGGCCGGGCGATACCCCGGCCCGTGAACTCCACCGAGCCCACTTGCGCATGATAGAAGAGGTAGGAGGTCAGGAACGCGGCCGAGACGAGGGTCGCGGCAACCATGCACACGGCATGGGCCTTAGCGGCCTTCCTTCGAATGAAGACGTAGCCGGCTGTGAGCAGCAGAGTCGCCGTCGCGTTGAGCGCGGCATTGAGGTGCGGAAGATCGTAGACGGTCACCGGTCGCTCACGGTTCGGGCGCGTCGGCCGGCGGGAAGATCGGCGGACCTACTCCACCGTCACCGACTTCGCGAGGTTCCTCGGCTGGTCCACGTTGCACCCGCGCCGAACCGCAACATAGTAAGCGAATAGCTGGAGCGGGACGCTGGCCAGGATCGGGGTGAGGAGATCGTGAGTAGCCGGGATTGTGAAGACCGCGTCGGCCCGCCCGGCGATCTCGTGGTCTCCCTCGGTCACGATCGCTATCACGCGGCCGCCCCGGGCCTTAACCTCCTCGATGTTGCTCACGATCTTGCCGTGGATCCCGTCCTTGGGGGCGATGAAGACGACGGGCATGTTCTCGTCGATCAGGGCGATCGGTCCGTGCTTCATTTCGGCGGCGGGGTACCCCTCGGCGTGGATGTAGCTGATCTCCTTGAGCTTGAGCGCGCCTTCGAGCGCTACCGGGAAGTTCACTCCCCGCCCCAGGTAGAGCGCGTTATGGGCTCCGGCGAATCGGTTGGCCAGCTCCTCCACCTCCCCGGCCCGGTCGAGGACCTGTTGGATCTGACCGGGCAGCGCCCGCAGCGCCTGGATCAGGTCACGCCCCCGGAGAACGCTCAGCCCCCGGAGCCGCCCCAGCTTGAGCGCCACCATCGCGAGGGCGGCCACCTGGCTGTTGAACGCCTTGGTGCTCGCCACTCCGATCTCGGGGCCGGCCCGGAGGTAGAGCCCGCCCTGGACTTCCCGGGCGATGCTCGAGCCTACCACGTTCACCAGGCCGATTGTTACCGCCCCGCGCCGCTTGGCCTCCCGGATCGCCGCGAGCGTATCGGCGGTCTCGCCGGACTGGGATATCGCTATCACCAGAGTGCCTTCGTCCACGACCGGATTGCGGTAGCGGAACTCGGAGGCGTACTCGACCTCGCAGGGAATCCGGGCCAGCTCCTCGAACAGGTACTCTCCGATCAGGGCAGCGTGCCACGAAGTCCCGCACGCCGTGATGACCACCCGGTTGAACCTCTTGAGCTGCTCGTCGGAGAGGTTGAGCCCCCTGAGCCGCGCGCTGCCGTCCTCCTCCAGCAGGTGGCCCCTTACCGTGTTGGTGAGGCTGTCGGGCTGCTCGAAGATCTCCTTGAGCATGAAGTGGGAGTAGCCACCCCGCTCGATGGTGGCGAGGTCCCACTCGATCTGGTTGACCGGCTTGTCCACGTGGGTCTCGGTGAGGTTGCGGACCCGATACCCGCCGCGGCTCAGGACGACCATCTCGCCGTCGTCCAGATACACCACGCTCCGGGTGTGTTCGAGGATCGCCGATGCATCCGAAGCGACGAAGTACTCGCCGTCACCGACCCCGACCAGGAGCGGCGACCCGTTGCGGGCCGCGATCAGGACATCGGGCTCCTCCGAGCAGATGACCGCGATCCCATAGGCGCCGGTCACGTCCCATAGCGCGGCGGCCACGGCTTCCTCGAGGTTCCCTTCGTAGAAGGCCCCGATGAGATGGGCCAGCACCTCGGTATCGGTCTCGGACAGGAACCGGTGACCCCGCTTGAGCAGGGCCTGGCGAATGGTCGAGGCGTTCTCGATGATCCCGTTGTGAATGACCGCGATCCGACCGCTCTGGTCGAGGTGGGGGTGGGCGTTCGGAGTGGTGGGGGCCCCGTGAGTGGCCCAGCGGGTGTGCCCCATCCCGACCGTCCCCACCGTAGGAGCGGCCCGCAGGTTCTCTACCAGCGCGGCGATCTTGCCGGCGGTCTTCTGAACCTTGATCCCCTCACCGTTGATGATCGCAACGCCGGCAGAATCGTAGCCGCGGTACTCCATCCGCCGGAGCCCCTCCAGGAGGATCGGAGAAGCCTGCTTGGGACCGATGTACCCGACGATTCCGCACATGCCGTGAGCTGCGACCTCGAGCTAGAGTAGGGACCGACAGGCGTCCATCAATTGCCGGGCATCGGGCTCGGTCGGTCCTTCCGCGATGATGCGGATGACCGGCTCGGTTCCTGAGGGCCGGAGGTGAACCCAGCGATCCGGCCACGCCAGACGGAGCCCGTCCCGCTGATCGGTGGCCGCCTCCGGAAACCTGGCCTTGAGCTTCTCGTACAATGGCGGCAAGTCCGCTCCCCGCTTCACCTTGGTCTTGAGGATCCGGTAACGCGGAGAGGCCGAAACGAGGGCCGAAACCGTACGTTTCTGGCCGGCCAAGTACTGCAAGATCAGCGCCACCCCCAGGGGGGCGTCCCGACCCATATGAAGGGCCGGCAGGATCACCCCGCCGTTCCCTTCGCCTCCAATGACCGCCCCTTCGGCCACCATGGCTTTGGCGACGTTCGACTCGCCCACAGGCGCACGCAGGAAGCGGGCTCCGCCGTCCCGCGCGGCGTCTTCCACGACGAGGCTGGTTGAGAGGTTAGCTACCACGACCGGCCTGTCGGAGCCGTTCCTTCCCTCCCCGGCTACCCTGCCGCCGTGGGGCACGGCCCCGCCGCCGAGAACCGTCCGCACCGCGAAGGCAAGGGTGTAATCCTCCCCGATCGCCTCGCCGTTCTCGTCCACCAGCGCCAGCCGGTCCACATCGGGGTCCACCGCCATGCCTACATCGGCCCGGCTCCGGCGGACCAGGTCGCCCAGCTCTCCCAGGTTCTCCGGCAACGGTTCCGGTTCCCGGGGGAATCTCCCATCAGTCTCGAGGTGGATCCCGGAAACCTCGCAACCGAGCCGGGCCAGAAGCACCGGAATTACGGCCCCTCCGGCACCCCGGACGCAGTCCACGGCGACCCGGAGGCGAGCCGCCCGAATCAGCGGAACGTTGACGATGGGAAGGGCCTCAATCGCGTCCAGGTGTCGCACCGTTGCACCAGGGTCGTCGCGCACCGTCCCGATTCCGTCCCAGGCCTTCCGTGCCGGCCCGCTGGACTCGGCCAGGACCCGGACCTCGGCAACGGCGGCAGCGTCGAGGAAGATCCCGTCCGGACCCACCAGTTTGAGGGCGTTCCACTCCACCGGATTATGACTGGCGGTGAGGATCAGGCCGGCCCCCGCCCGGTGGAATTCCACCGCGAGCTGCGCGGTCGGCGTCGGCACCAGCCCGATATCCACTACCTCGCAGCCCACCGACTGGAATCCCGCGATGGCGGACCGGGCGAACATCTCGCCGCTGGTCCGCGCATCCCGGCCGATCACCACCCGTGGATTCCCGGCCGCCGCCGCCCTGGCCCCGAGCGCGGCCGCATAGCGCGCGACCAGCTCCGGGGTGAGGTCCACGCCGACGATGCCCCGGACGCCCGAGGCCGATACGATCAGAGTGCCAGGCATGCGGGAAAGGTACGCGCCCTGGGAAGGGAGAGGCTCCTCACCCCAGGAGCGGCAGCTTGACGGGATCGGGGTAGGACCGCAGGAACGCCGCCACCACCTCCTGGTCGAACTGGACCCCGGCGAAGCGGCGGAGCTCGTCCATCGCATCGGCGGGGGACAGCGGAGTCCGGTAGCTGCGTTCGGTCGTCATCGCGTCGAATGCGTCCACAACCGAGACGATCCGGGCCGCGAGCGGAATCGCGTCGCCCCTGAGGCCGTCGGGAAAGCCGGTACCGTCGAGCCGCTCGTGGTGGTTCCTGACGATCTGGAGGACCAGCGGATGCTCGCGCCGAAGCGGCTCGAGGAGTTCTTCACCTTCCACCACGTGTTTCTTGATCTCTTCGAATTCCACCGGCGTCAGTGGCCCCGCCTTTCTGAGCACGGCGTCGCGGGTCCCGATCTTCCCGATGTCGTGGAGCTCGCCCCCCAACCGGACCTGGTCGAGCAGGTTGCCGGAGAAACCCATCACCGTGGCCGTCTTGACGGCGTAGCGACTGACCCGCTGGGAGTGGCCCCGGGTGTAAGCGTCCTTCTTCTCGAGCATTCTCACCGCCATTTGGATCTGACCCAAACCGGCTCCTTACTGGTCCCGGGCCGGCCCGCCCGGGGTCGCGCCGGAAACCCGGCTGCCGGCCCAAGCTAGGGAGCCGGCCGCGATTGTTCAACCGGTTGAGCCTTGTGCCGCGACCGTTGGCTGTCAGCCCAGCGCCCGATGAGGTAGATTCGGGCCCACCGACGACCCGATACCGGTCATGACCCGAACCGTTCCGCCGGACCACGACCACGCCCTGGCAACCCGCGCCATCCACGCCGGCCAGCGAGATGATCCCCTATCCGGCGCGGTGATGACCCCGATCTACCAGACGTCCACCTATCGCCAGGAGGGAATCGGCAAGCACAAAGGCTACGAGTACGCCCGGACCCAGAATCCGACCCGCGAGGCCCTCGAGCGCAATGTCGCCGCCCTCGAAGGAGCTGCGTACGGCTTCGCCTTCGGGTCCGGACTCGCGGCCCTCGACGCGCTCCTCAAGCTCTTCGGCCCGGGCGATCACGTGGTCTCGACCGCCAACCTCTATGGCGGGTCCCATCGGCTCATGACCCGGGTTTTCGAGCCCTACGGCCTCCAATTCGCCTTCGTGGACTCGCGCGACCCGGCCCGGGTCGAGCAGGCCATGACCCCGGCCACCCGGCTGCTCTACTGCGAGACCCCGACCAACCCGATGATGTTCCTCACCGACCTTCGCGCCATGGGCGACCTCGCCGCCGCGCGGGGAGTGCTTTTCGCGGTGGACAATACCTTTGCGACCCCGGTCTTCCAGCGACCGGTGGAGAGCGGCTGCGAGGTCGTGCTCCACTCGACGACCAAGTACCTCAACGGGCACAGTGACATGGTAGGCGGGATGCTGGTGACCACCCGTGACGATGTCGCCGAGCGGCTCGGATTCCTCCAGAACGCGAGCGGGGCGGTCCCGGGGCCGATGGATTGCTGGCTGGCGCTTCGGGGGACCAAGACCCTGCCGATCCGAATGAAGCAGCACGATGCGAACGGTCGGCGCATCGCCGAATGGCTCGCGGGCCACCGGTCCGTGAAGCAGGTGTACTACCCCGGGTTGACGTCCCATCCTCAGTACGCACTCGCCCGACGGCAGATGTCCGGCTTCGGTGGAATGGTATCCTTCGATGTCGAAGACGTAGAGTTGGCCCGGGGCATCGTGGAGCGGGTCCGGATCTTCCAGCTCGCCGAGTCCCTCGGCGGAGTCGAGAGTCTCATCGGTCACCCTGCTTCCATGACTCATGCCTCGGTGCCCCCGGAGATGCGCCGCGAGATGGGGCTCACCGATTCCCTGCTCCGGCTCAGCGTAGGAATCGAGGACGTCGAGGACCTGATCGTCGACCTCGACCAGGCGATCCGCTGACCGCCATGGCCGTCGCGCCCCCGCAGTCCGCCTCCATGAAACCTGCAGCCCAACCGAGCGTAGGTCCTCCATGACCTCCGTCCCCAGTCACCGGCCCAGGATCTCCTTCCCCGGGATCGCCGGGGTTTCGTGGGAGCACCCCGCCGACCGCGCTGCGCTCCAGGCTCTCCGGGCGGTGCCCGGCTTCGATGAAGTGGTCCGCAAGATCATCGCGTTCCTGGGGGGCGAGCAGGGGATCCGGCTGCTCTTCCAGGGCAACGCGGTGCGGGCCGGCCCGCAACAGTTCCCCCGGGTCCACGCCCTCCATGTCGAAGTGGCCGCGACTCTGGATTGGCCGACCCTCCCCGAGGTGTACGTGTCCCAGACCCCGGTGTTCAACGCCGGCGCCTATGGGGTGGATCGGCCTTTCATCGTGGTTCACTCGGCCGCGCTGGAGCTCCTCGGCGAAGAAGAGGTGAGGGTGCTGCTGGCCCACGAGATGGGCCATGTGGTGAGCGGCCATTCCCTCTATCGCACCATCGCAGAGATTCTGCTGGCGGTAAGCCTGGGGTCGCTGCCGTTTCTCGCCGGGGTGGCTCTCCTTCCGGTCCGGCTGGCAATTCTGGAATGGTCGCGGAAGGCCGAGCTGTCCGCCGACCGGGCCGGGCTTCTCGGGAGCCAGAACATCCTGGCCTCGCAGCAGTTGTTCATGAAGATGGCGGGAGCCTATCGGGGCGCCCTGGAGGAGGGACAGATGGCGCTGGACCCGTTCATCGCCCAGGCCGGCGAGTACGCGGCTGCCAACGAAGGGTTGGATTTTGTTTACAAGATCCTCAACACGCTGGCCCTCACCCATCCCATGCACACGGTACGCGCCGCCGAGCTGCAGCGCTGGATCGGGAGCGGCGACTACGACCGGATCCTGCGGGGCGAGTACGTCCGGCGGGGAGCCGAGGCCAAGGAGCGCCCTCTCGGTGGCGACTTCCGGCAAGCCCGCGACTACTACGCTGGCGAGGCCCGGGAAGCGATGAGCAAGGTTTCCGAAGCGGCCCGGAAGGCCGCGGCGGCGGCGCGGGAGGCGTTCCGTAAGGCCCAGCAGAAATGAGGGTTATGGTGGTCGGCGGAGGAGGACGCGAGCATGCCCTCTGCTGGGCGCTCCGCCGCGACCTCCCCGCCGGCGACCTCTACGCCGCCCCCGGCAACCCGGGGACCGCCGCCCTGGCGACCAACCTCCCGATCGGGGCGCTGGACCAGGACCGGCTGGCCGCCGCCGCCGAACAGCACTCGATTGACCTCGTAGTGGTCGGGCCCGAGGCGCCCCTGGCCCAGGGCCTGGTTGACCGGTTGAGGGCCGGCGGAACGTCGGCGTTCGGGCCGATCGCTGCCGCGGCCAAGATCGAAGCCTCCAAAGCGTTCGCCAAGGAAGTCATGGCCCGAGCCGGCGTTCCCACGGCCGCCAGCCGCACCTTCACCGATCTTGCCGAGGCGCTGCGTTACCTGGACCGGCACGGGGAGCCGCTGGTGGTCAAGGCCAGCGGCCTCGCGGCCGGCAAGGGCGCGGTGATCTGCGCCGATCGAGCCGAGGCGAGGCGAACCGTCACCGGCATGCTGCGGGACGGTTGGTTCGGCGAAGCCGGCCGGACCGTGGTCATCGAGTCGTATCTCCAGGGTGAGGAGCTGTCTATCCTGGCGCTCACCAACGGGACCGACCTCGTAATGCTCCCGCCGGCCCAGGACCACAAGCGCCTGCTCGACGGCGATCGAGGCCCCAACACCGGAGGGATGGGGGCCTATAGTCCGGTTTCCGTGGCCACTCCAGCGCTGATGTCGCGGGTCGAAGAGCAGGTCCTCCGGCCCACGCTCAGCGAGCTGGCCCGGCGGCAGGCGCCGTTCAGCGGAGTCCTCTACGCCGGGTTGATGGTGGACCCCGGCGGCACCCCCTACGTCGTGGAGTTCAACTGCCGATTCGGCGATCCCGAGGCCCAGGCCATTCTCCCCCGGATCACTTCCGGTCTTCTGGCCGCGCTGGCCGCGGTCGCCGCCGGAGAACCGATCCCCGGGATCCGGGTCGCCCCCGAGTCAGCCGTCACGACGGTCCTGGCCGCCAAGGGATACCCGGAGAATCCGGAACCGGGGGATCTCATCACTATCCCGGACCCGCTTCCTGAAGGCGTGACGGTCTTCCACGCCGGCACCCAGCAGGATCACAAAGGTCGGCTCCGCACCAATGGGGGCCGGGTCCTCGCGGTAACCGCCGTGGCGCCCGCGTTCGCCCAGGCCCAGGAACGGAGCCGCGCCGCCGCCGAGACCATTCAGTTCGAAGGCAAACAGTTTCGCCGGGACATCGGATGGCGCGAAGCCCTCCGAGTCGGGAGACCGGCCTCCTAGCTCCACAGATCCCCAGTCCCTCCCATGCCTGAGCTCCCCGAGGTCGAAACCTACGTCCGGGAGATCCGACCCCGGCTGATTGGGCGTCGCTTTCTCCGGGCCCGGCTCTCCCATGATGATGTCCTGCGCGGGGTTTCCCGGCGCTCGCTCTTCGCCGGCCTTCGAGGGGCCCGGATCTCCGGCGTGTCGCGCCGCGCCAAGCACGCCGTTATCGTCACCGATCGAGGGCGGCTGGTGGTCCAGCCCGGTATGACCGGTTCGCTTCTCGTCGTACCGGAACCGGTCGGGTCCCGGATGGACTATGCCGTGCTCAGGGTGCGGCTTAGCCGTGGCGGCCTGCTGGTCTACCGCGACCCCCGACGGCTGGGAACCCTCCGGTGGCTCGACCCGCCCGGCTGGAAGGCCTATTCGGCCGCTATCGGGCCCGAGCCGCTCGGGCCGGAGTTCTCGCCGAGCGGGTTAGGGGTCATTCTGGCCCGGTCCCGGGCTCCGGTCAAGAAGGTGCTGATGGATCAGCACGCCATCGCGGGCGTCGGCAACATCTACGCGCAGGAGGCCCTGTTCGCCGCGGGCGTCGACCCGTCTCGACCGGCCCGGGACGTGGGGCCGGACGCGGTCCGGCGGCTGCATCGCCACCTGGTCCGGATCCTGACATCGGCGATCCGGGCCCGGGGAACCACCGTTCGTGACTACCGGACCGGATCCGGCGCCCCGGGCCGCTTCCAGCTCCGGCTTCGGGTCTACGGCCGGGAGGGCGATTCCTGCCGGCGCTGCGGCACGACCCTGACCGGAACCCATCGGATTGACGGGCGCATCACGGTGTTCTGTCATCGCTGCCAGCGCTAGGCCGGGCTCGGCTATCTTCCGGGGCATTCCGAACTCGCTCCTCCCCGGCCTCCGGCTGCTCCCCTCCGCCGACCTCGACGCCCTCCACCACCGGGTGAAGGCCCTCGCCGAGCTGCGGCCCGGCATCTATCGAATGCTCGATCGGTCGGGTCGGGCCCTCTATGTCGGGAAGGCCCGTCGGGTTCGGGCCCGGCTGCTTTCCTACTTCCACGCCCGCTATCCGGAGGACAAGGCGGGCCGCATTCTGCACGCCGCGAGCGACATCACCTGGGAGTACTCGCCGAGCGAGTTCGCCGCCCACCTGGCCGAGCTCCAGGAAATCCGGAAATGGCGGCCCGCCTACAACGTGCAGATGAACCGGCATCGCCAGGCCGTGTTCATCCGGGTCTCCCCCGAACCCGCCCCCCGCCTGACCCGGACCTCGAGGCCGGCGAGCGACGGGGCCCGCTACTACGGCCCGCTTCCCTCGCCCACCCGGACCCTGGAAGCGATCCGGGTGCTGAACGACCTGCTTGGGCTCCGGGACTGCGCCGAGAAGATGCCGATGGTCTTCGCCGAGCAGGGCGATCTGTTCGGGCCGCCCCGGCAGGCCGCCTGCGCTCGCCACGAGCTCGGCCGCTGCAGCGGGCCCTGCGCCGGCCTGGTAACGGCGCGGAGCTACCGGGAGCGGGTCGAGTCGGCGGCGGCGCTTCTCGAGGGCCGGGCTCTCCCCCCCCTGGACCTCGTCGTTGCCGAAATGACGGCCGCCGCCGACCGCGCCGAGTTCGAGCTGGCGGCGAGATGGCGGGAGCGTTTCGAGGCCCTCGAATGGCTGCTGGCAGCAACCACCCGGGCCCGGGCCGCGATCGAGCTGCTCACTTTCGTTTACCGGCAGCCGGGGTCGCACGGAGACGATCGGGCCTATCTCATCCGCCGGGGCGTGGTGCGTGCGGCCTACCCCTGGCCGGAAACCCCGATCGAGCGGGAGGCCTTTCGGAGCGTGGTAGCGGCGGAGCTTGCCGGCCCCGGGCCCGCCGCAGCACCGCCTGCCGATCAGATCGAGGAAATGCTCCTCATCATGAGCTGGTTCCGCCGGCACCCCGAAGCGCTACGCCGCACCACGCCCATCGAGCATTGGGCCTGAGCCGGGAGACCGACCTTCCGGGCCGGAGCCGGCCGGGAGTCCCTGCACCTAAACCGCAAGGCTGGTCCCGGACCGTTAATCGCTTATCTTTCCGGCAGCGTCATTTCCGACCCGGAGGCCGATTTTGAGCTGGATCGTCCGCGTTCGTTCGAAGCAATCCAATACCAAGGGATGGCAGGCCCGGATCCCGTTCGGCAAGGTGAATCCGGAGACCAAGAGCCGGAGGTTCAAGAGCAAGCTCTTCTCCGATGCGGTCCATGGAGGATCGAAGAAGGCAAGGCGGGCCGCCGAGCGATGGCTCAAGGCCGAGGCCAGCTCCCGGAAGAAGCCGGCCCGGAAGCGGGCCCGTCGCTAACTGCTAGCGAAAGCCCTCCAGCAGCGACTGCAGCGCCTCGTTTCCGGGGCAGAGATCCTGGTACGGTAACTCGCAAAGCGGGGTCGCGATCGTCCCGTTGATGGCGTGCATGTCCGGGGCGCCCTCCTCCAGATACAGGAGACCGGTCACCACTTCCCCCGCGTCCTGCCGGGCGCGAAGGTAGGTGTACGCCGCGACCCGATCGGTGGGATCGTAGTGCTGGTCCACCGCCCGGAACCGGACCACGCTCCCGTCGTGCATCCTGAGCTCCATGGTTCCGCCCCCATCCCCACTCCCCTGGCCGTCCCCGGCGTAGCCCTCTCTGGGAGCGGTGATTTCCTTCCGCAGCGGGATGAAATCCACCGGAGCCACCTCCCGGTAGTGCTCCCGAGTGAAACGGTAGCTCTTGGTGGACCCTTCGTGATCGTTGAAGGTGACACAGGGAGAGATCACATCCACGAAAGCGAACCCCTCGTGCCGCAGGCCGGCCTTGAGGATCGGGACCAGCTGCGGCTTGTCTCCCGAAAAACTCCGGGCCACAAAGGTGGCCCCCAGGGTGAGGGCCAGGAGAACCGGGTCAATCGGTCGCTGCGGGTTCGGTTCGCCCCGCCTCGACTTGGAGCCCAGGTCCGCCGAGGCCGAGAACTGGCCCTTGGTGAGGCCGTAGACCCCGTTGTTCTCCAGGACGTAGAGGAGGTTCACGTTCCGGCGAATCGCGTGACAGAACTGGCCCAGCCCGATCGAGAGCGAATCGCCGTCGCCGGACACCCCGATGGCCATCAGCTCCCGGTTGGCGGCGTTGGCACCGGTGGCCACCGCCGGCATTCGTCCGTGGACCGCGTTGAATCCGTGGGACTGCCGGAGGAAGTACGCCGTGGTCTTGGAGGAACAGCCGATCCCGCTCAGCTTGATGGCCCGGTGGGGCGGGAGGTCGAGCTCGAAAAAGGCCTGCACCAGCGCGGCCGTGATCGAATCGTGGCCGCAGCCGGCGCAGAGGGTGGACATCACCCCTTCGTAGTCGCGGCGGGAGAGCCCCAAGGCGTTTCGGGGCAGGCCCGGGTGGCGGACTCCCGGCTTCGGAATCGAGCTCATACCGAGGCCGGCTGGAGCGCCCCGACCGATTGGACTATCTGCTCGGCCGTTATTGGCAGCCCTCCGAATTCCAGGATCGGGCCCATCCGGTCCCGCGGGAAGCCGGTCTCCGCGGTCAGCAGCGTCCGAAGCTGGGCGTCCCGATTCTGCTCCACCACGAAACACCGCTCGTGCGCCTCCAGGAACTCGACTACCGCGCGCCCGAACGGAAAGGCCCGGATCCGCATATAGTCGAGCCGGGAGCCC
>Ga0209108_10001925_pt1 | contig 12015 bp, 16 predicted proteins | sample Rifsed10ft1_FD_184003 | JGI IMG/M metagenome (GOLD analysis project Ga0209108, IMG submission 184003) | Soil microbial communities from Rifle, Colorado, USA - sediment 10ft 1 (version 2) | ecosystem: Environmental > Terrestrial > Deep subsurface > Rock core/Sediment | place: Rifle, Colorado...
CCTACTTCCGCATCAACGCGGAGAACATGGGCCAGTTCGAGCGCACGCTGATCATCGTCGACGAGGACGCGTACGTGCACTACGTCGAAGGGTGCACGGCGCCGATCTACTCGTCCGACTCGCTTCACTCGGCGGTCGTCGAGATCATCGTGAAGCGCGGCGGCCGCTGTCGCTACACGACCATCCAGAACTGGTCGAACAACGTCTACAACCTCGTCACGAAGCGCGCCGTCGCCTACGAGAACGCGACGATGGAGTGGGTCGACGGGAACCTCGGCTCGAAGGTGACGATGAAGTACCCGGCGATCTGGCTCATGGGCGAGCGTGCGCACGGCGAGGTGCTGTCGATCGCCTTCGGTGGCAAGGGCCAGCACCAGGACGCGGGCGGCAAGGTCGTCCACGTTGCGCCGCGCACGTCGTCGGTCATCACGTCGAAGTCGATCTCGAAGGACGGCGGCCGTGCGGGCTACCGCGGTCTCCTGCAGGTCGCCAAGGGCGCGGTCGGCTCGAAGTCGAAGGTCGTCTGCGACGCGCTCATCCTCGACGACGAGTCACGCTCGGACACGTATCCGTACATCCAGGTGGACGAGTCCGATGTCGACCTCGGGCACGAGGCGACGGTGTCGAAGATCGGCGAGGAGCAGCTCTTCTACCTCATGAGCCGCGGGCTCTCCGAGGCGGAGGCCTCGGCGATGATCGTCTCCGGGTTCGTCGAGCCGATCACGAAGGAGCTCCCGCTCGAGTACGCCGTCGAGATGAACCGACTCATCCAGCTGCAGATGGAGGGCTCGGTTGGCTGAGGTCACGGGGCTCGACTTCGTCGGCGTCCCGTCCACTGACTGGCAGCGGTCCCGAGCCTTCTACGTCGACACGCTCGGCCTCCGGCCGGACGAGCACTCGCAGGCCGAGTTTTGGGTCGGCGATACCTGCTTCGCGATCTGGGAGCCGGAGCGGTTCGGGCTCGAGTTCGCGCCACAGAAGAACGCTGCCTTCGCGCTCCACGTGGACGACGTCGAAGCGACGCGAGCGGAGCTCAAAGGCAAGGGCGTCGAGTTCGTCGGGGAGACGCTCGACACCGGCGTCTGCCACATGGCGCCATTCGTCGATCCTGACGGCAACGATGTGATGCTCCACCACCGGTACGCGCCCCGTGATTGAGGCCGAGCGCGTCGACTACATCCGCGTCCCGGTGACGGACATGGAAGAGGCCAACCACTTCTACGGGGAGGTGCTGGGTCTCGCGAGGAATCCGAACTCGCCCGACGACGACTGGGTCGAGTACGAGGTCGGCAACGTCACGCTCGCGGTCATGACGCCACACACGCACGACTCCGAGTTCGCGCAGTTGCCGCCCGCGACGATCGCACTGCGCGTCCCCGATGTCGCAGCGGCGAAGGCGAAGCTCGAGTCCGCCGGTCTCCCGGTCGGCGAGATGTGGGACTCGGGCGTCTGCCAAGGCGCGGGAGTGAGCGATCCCGCCGGCAACCGCATCCTGCTCCACCGCCGCTACGCGCCGTACCCCGACGGGACGACGCCATGACGGCGACGAGAACCGACCTGCTCGAGCGTTACGCGGCGCTACCGCTCCCAACGACGAAGGACGAGCACTGGCGCTTCACCGACCTCGCCGGCTTCGACCCCGACGCGTGGACGGCCAATGGCGCGACGGAGATCGCTTCGCCGGCGACGATGCTGGAGCTCGACGCATCCGGCGTCGCATACGTCGGCGAGGCCGGGATCGAGATCATCTCCGCTCCCGACGGGATTCGCTTCGAGCTCCTTCCGGAGGACCACGAGCTGCTCTACTCCCGCGTCGGGTTCGACGAGAAGTTCGCGGCGCACAACGCAGCGATGTGGACGCACGGGCTGCTCGTCCACGTTCCGAAAGGCGTCGTCCTCGAGAAGCCCCTCTACGTTCGGATCGCCAACTCGGTCGAGGGCGGCTCGCTCTTCTGGCGGCTGCTCGTGGTCGCCGACCCCGAGAGCCGGTTCACGCTGATCGAGGAGTATGTGTCGTCGTCGCCGGACCTCGCTGCGTACACGAACGCGGCTGTCGAGATCCTCGTGCGGCAGGCCGCGAAGGTCGAGTACGTGTCGGTGCAGAACCTGTCGCGTGCCACGTGGCACTTCGCCTCGCACCATGCCGCCGTCGAGCGCGATGCCGAGCTCGACTGGGTCACGGGTGGGTTCGGCTCCGCCAAGGGGAAGATCCGCATCCAGAACGACCTCGCGGGACCGGGTGCGACGTCGCGCGTGACCGGTGCGTACTTCGCCGATGGGACGCAGCATCTCGACTACGACACCTTCCAGGAGCACATCGCGCCGTCGACGACGTCCGACTTCGCCTTCAAGGGCGCGCTCCGGGACGACGCCCGGGCGGTCTGGCGCGGGATGATCCGCGTCGAGGAGGGCGCGCAGAAGACGAACGCGTACCAGGAGAACCGCAACCTCCTGCTCTCGAAGTCGGCGCACGCGGATTCGATTCCGGGCCTGGAGATCATGGCCAACGACGTGCGCTGTACGCACGGCGCGACACTCGGCCAGGTCGACCGCGAGCAGCTCTTCTACCTCATGACTCGCGGCCTCACGCGCGCCGAGGCGGAGCGCCTGATCGTGCGCGGGTTCTTCCAGGACGTGCTCGATCGTGTCGAGCTCGAGCCGGTGCGCGACGCGCTCGCAGCTGCGCTCGAAGCACGTATTCCGCAGGCGTAGAGCGGATCGGGCATCATCGGCCGATGACGGAGGTCGCAGTGCCGCGCCTACGCGGCGTTTTTCACCAGTACGCCTTCATCGCAGCGGTCATCGCCGGGACGCTGCTCGTCGTTCTCGCGGACGGGTACCTCGAGCGCTTCGCGGTGTGGGTGTACGCAGTTGCGCTCGCCGCGATGTTCGGCGCGAGCGCTCTCTATCACCGCTTCCCGTGGCGGAGCCCGTCGGCGCGCCTCCGTGCCCGGCGCCTCGATCACGCCATGATCTTCGTGTTCATTGCCGGGTCGTACACGGCGTTCGCGCTCGTGGCCTTCGACGGGACCGCTCGAGTGATCGGGCTCGTCACGGTCTGGATCGGGGCGGCGTTCGGAATCCTCCTGAATCTGGTGTGGATCGACGCGCCGCGCTGGCTCTCCGCGGTTGCCTACCTCGGCGTTGGCTGGGTCGGGCTCATCCTCATTCCACAGCTCTTCCCGGCGCTTGGCGTGGCTGCAGCCGTGCTGGTGATCGTCGGGGGCGCGCTCTACAGCGTCGGAGCACTCGCATACGCGTCCACCTGGCCCAACCCGTTTCCGTCGACCTTCGGCTTCCACGAGGTGTTTCACGTGCTCGTGATCGCGGCTGCTGCGACCCAGTTCGTCGCGCTTTCGCTTGTCGTCCTCTGACGCACAGGTACCCTCGGCCGATGGAGCCCAAGACCCAGCTGACAGACGAGGAGTGGCGGGCGCGGCTCACGTCCGAGCAGTACGAGATCCTGCGGCGCAAGGGCACGGAACGGGCGTTCACCGGCGCGTACTGGGACGAGCACGGCGACGGTGTCTACCGCTGCGCCGGGTGTGGGGCCGAGCTGTTTCGCTCCGGCACGAAGTTCGAATCAGGGAGCGGCTGGCCGAGCTTCTACGAGCCGACCTCCCTCGACAGCGTCGTCACGGAGACGGACACGAGCTACGGGATGGCTCGCACCGAGGTGATGTGTGCGACGTGCGGAGGTCACCTCGGCCATGTGTTCGACGACGGGCCTGAGCCGACGGGCTTGCGCTACTGCATCAACTCGCGTGCGCTCGACCTGGAGCGCGCTACCTGATCGCGGCTATCGTCGCGCGATGACGTGTTGCTGCCGATCTGCTCCGGCCGAGCAGATGTTTCGGCCCCGCACAGCGCGCAACGATCTCAGGCGATACCGGGCCAACGGGCTCGACGCACTCGAGCGACGGATGGTCGCAAGCGTCCCGCTCGACGCCCTCGACGGATCGCGTGTGCTGGAGATCGGCGGCGGGATCGGCGCACTCCAGGTCGAGCTCTTGGAAGTCGGGGCAGCGAGCGGCGAGATCGTCGAGCTGGTGTCGTCCTATGAGCCCTATGCCCTCGAGCTGGCTCGGGAGAGGGGGGTCGCGGAGCGGCTCTCCTACCGCGTTGCGGACATCCTCGACGAGCCGAATGCAGTCCAGCCGGCGGACGTGGTCGTGCTCAACCGCGTCGTGTGCTGCTCCCCGGACGGCCTCGAGCTCACGGCGGCGGCGGCGCAACTCGCTCGTCGGGCACTCGTGCTCAGCTATCCGCGTGACGCCGCTCGGGTTCGTCTGGGCATCCGCGTGCTCAACGCCGGGCAGTGGGCACTGCGGCGCTCCTTTCGGGCGTTCGTCCACTCACCGGACGGACTACGAGCTGCGGCCGAGAAGCACGGCTTGCGAGTTACCGACACGGGCCGGAGCGCCTTCTGGGAGTTCACGACGCTACGACGCGTCGCATGACCGAGCTCGGGCTCTTCCCACTCGGCATCGTCCTGCTGCCGACGGAGCAGCTCCCGCTCCACATCTTCGAGGAGCGCTACAAGGAGCTCATCGGCGAGTGCCTCGATCAGAACGGGGAGTTCGGGCTCGTGTATGCGGATGACGACGGTCTGCGCGATCTGGGAACGCGCGCACGGGTCGTCGAGGTGCTGACGCGCTTCGAGGACGGGAGGCTCAACATCCTGGTCGAGGGAGGCGAGCGCTTCCGACTCACCGAGCTGACCGACGGCAGGTCGTTCAACACGGGTCTGGTGGCACCGATCGCCGACGCCGACGATCCCGCCGGCCCGGCCGCCGTCGACGAGGCGCTGCGGCTCTTCGGCCTTCTCCGCGAGCTCACGGACAGCGAGGTCGATCCTCCCGACCGCGACGACCGGCAGCTCTCGTTCGCGCTTGCGGGAAAGGTGGAGCTCCCCGCGGACGACAAGCTCGGGTTGCTCGGCGCAACCTCGGAGCGCCTCCGGATGGAGCTCGTGCAGGAGCTGCTCGCGACTGCCGTGCTGACCGCCCAGCGCGTACGTCGCGCCGCCGAGCGTGCATCGTCCAACGGCAAGGTCGAGATCGGGTGATCCGAGCTCCCGCGGCTACGATGACCCCGTGGCCGTGACGACGCAGGCGAAGCTCGACGCGCACCGCCTTCGGGCGGACTTCCCGATCTTCGAGCGCGAGATCAACGGGAAGCCGCTTGCCTACCTGGACTCGGCGGTGACGTCTCAGAAGCCGCGGCTGATGCTCGAGACCATGAATCACTTCTACGAGACCTCGTACGGAAACGTGCATCGAGGGGTCTACGCGCTCTCAGAGCGCGCGACCGCGGCTTTCGAGGGGGCTCGCCAGAAGATCCGCGCATTCATCAACGCCCCCGAAGCTCGCGAGGTTATCTTCACGCGCAATGCGACGGAGGGGCTCAACCTCGTGGCATACGCCTGGGGTCTCTCCAACCTCGGCCCAGGAGACGTGGTCCTCGTCACCGAGCTCGAGCACCATTCCAACTTCGTCCCATGGCAATACATCGCGAAGCGAACGGGTGCGGCTTTCCAGATGATCCCGCTCGACGAGAACGGCGAGCTGGACCTTGCCACGCTCGATGCTCTCGAGCACACCGGTGACATCAAGGTCGTGGCGACGGGCCTCGTCTCCAACGCGTTGGGAACAATCAACCCCGTCCAGCGGCTGGGCGCATGGGCGCACGAGAGGGGAGCGATCATCGTCGTCGACGCAGCCCAGGCTGCGCCGCACCGGAAGCTCGACGTGCAGGCGCTGGGCTGCGACTTTCTCGCGTTCTCCGCCCACAAGATGTGCGGGCCGAGCGGCGTCGGCGCTCTCTGGGGTCGCGCCGAGCTGCTGGAGGCCATGGAGCCGTTCAATCTCGGCGGACACATGATCCGCAAGGTGGAATTCGAGGAGACGACTTGGGGAGATCTCCCGCACAAGTTCGAGGCGGGCACCTCGCCGATCGCCGAAGCCGTGGGGTTCGGGGCGGCAATCGACTACCTCGATGCTGTTGGCCTGGACGCGATCGAGCAACACGAGCACGAGCTCGCCGAGTACGCACTCACGCTCCTTGGCGAGCTGCCGTGGATCGAGCTCTATGGGCCACCCCCCGAGCGCCGCGCCGGGATCGTCTCCTTCAACGTCACCGGGATCCACCCCCACGACGTGGCGCAGGTGCTCGACTTCGAAGGCATTGCGATCCGCGCCGGCCACCACTGCTGTCAGCCGCTGATGCGAAAGCTCGGCGTCGCGGCCACGAATCGGGCGAGCTTCTACCTGTACACGATCCCGGAAGAGATCGACCGCCTGGTCGCCGGTCTCCACAGGGTCAAGACGAGTCTGGGTTAAGCCATGGGTGAGTTCGATCAGCTCTACCGCGAAGTCATCCTGGACCACTACAAGAACCCGCGGAATCACGGGCTCCTCGAGCCAGCGGACGCGCATGCAGAGGGTCAGAATCCGCTCTGCGGCGACGAGATCTCCGTCTCGGTGCGCCTCGGCGAAGGGGACGTCATCGAGGAGGTGGGCTTCGACGGGCGCGGTTGCGCGATAAGCCAGGCGGCGACCTCGATGCTCAGCGACCTCGTCAAGGGGAAGACCGCGGAGGAGGTCGCCGTCATGCCGAAGGAGGCGCTCCTGGACGAGCTCGGCATCCCCTTGACGCCCGTCCGGCTCAAGTGCGCGATCCTCGGGCTCGGCGTGCTGAAGCTCGCTCTCCACAAGGCGCGCGGCACACCGCTTCCCGAGGAATGGGGCACTTCAAGTCGGGACCTTGTCCTGGAGTGAGCTCTTGCGCTTCGTGAGTCGCAGGCACAGCGGCCGCTTTGCGGCCGCCTCTAGGGATCTACGCGCGCCATGGGTGTTGGCGCGTACGGAACCCACACTCGTGGATTCCGAACATGCGCAAGGCACCGGAATCTGCGCGAGCGGATTCCGGTCTGGCGCAGATCTGGTGCTCGAATAGCGTGGCCCACGTCGAGGTCGCGCCGCTCGAGGAGCTTCCGCCGGGCACGATGCGACTCGTGGATGCCGGAGCGCTCACGATCGGCGTCTACAACTGCGCTGGAAAGCTTCACGCGATCGAGGATCGCTGCTCACACGACGACGGGCCACTGTGCGAGGGAGAGTGGGAGCCCGAAGCCTGTGTGGTGGTCTGTCCGCGTCACGGTTCGCGCTTCGACCTCGAGAGCGGCATTCCGATGAGCTTGCCCGCGTTCGCTGCGGTGGCGATCTACCCGGTGTCCGTCCGCGACGACGGGGTGGTCATCGTCGAGGTCCCCGACTGATGGTGGACGACCGCATCCTCGAGGTGCTCGCGCGGCTCGAGGCCGAAAACGCGGCCGAGCGCGAAGCCGGGCTTCCGGCGAAGCAGCGCTCCCGCCAGATCGCGCCGACCACGGGCCGCGTTCTCTTCGCGCTGGCAGCGTCGCAAGCCGGCGTCGAAGTGCTCGAGATCGGCGCGTCGCGTGGCTACTCCTCGATCTGGCTCGCTGCCGGCGCGCGCGTGCTCGGTGGCAGGCTGACGTCTCTCGAGCACGATCCGGCCAGGTGCGAGGCCTGGCGCACGAACATCGCGGATGCTGGACTCGACGAGTGGGCCGAGCTCGTCGAGGGCGACGCGCACGCAACGCTCGCTGCAACCGAGGACACGTTCGACCTCGTTTTCCTCGACGCCGAGAAGGACGATTACGAGACGCTCTTTGCCCTCGCGCGGCCACTGCTCGAGCCGGGCGGGCTCGTCGTCGCCGACAACGTCCTCTCGCACGTCGAGTCACTCGGAGCGTACTCGGCGGCTCGCCAGGCCGATCGGTCGCTGTCGAGCGTCACGGTGCCGCTCGACCGTGGCCTGGAGCTGACGACGATCCTCACCTGACCTTGCTCATCGAGCTCCGCCCGCGAGCGGGCTGGGCATCTGTCCTCTTGTGCCCGTGGTGTCGGCCTTTCCTCCATCCGCTCGAAGTGCGTATGCTGGCGCTACCGCGGAAAGGAGGTGGTCCGGCTTGAGCGATGACAGTACGGGCAGTGGAGGTACCAGCGGGTAGAGGCGTGCCCCCGGGACCACCGGGAACCGCCTAGCCAGCGTAGGGGGCTCGCGATTCGCGCTGTACGTGCGAGAGCACGTGCCGGAAGCGCCTCTACTAATCCAACGCTGGTATCCGTCTCGAGGGGCCGCGGTGACGCGGCCCCTCGGCGTTCTACGCAGCGACGGGGAGGGGGCTCGCCTCGTGGACGAGCGCCGCGACGTGGTTGCGTAGGCGCTCGGCGACGAGCGGGCTGGCAAGCGTCCCCGACTCGTCGAATGCCTCGTACGCACGAGGTAGCGGGAAGTCGCCGGCGACGACGCGGGCTCCGGCGATTCCGAGGATCCGACGCAGGTCCTGCTGCGCCCAGATCGCACCGTACTCGCCCGTGGTTGCGCCGGCGATGGCGACGGTCTTGTTGCGAAGCCAGCTGCCGCGGTGCCGCGCCGAGACCCAGTCGATGGCGTTCTTCAGGACTCCCGTTGTCGAACCGTTGTACTCGGGCGTGACTACGAGGAGCGCGTCAGCGTCGTCGATGCGTCGCCGGAGCTCCGCGACCGACGTGGGAGTCTCGACGCCCTCCTGATCGAGATCCTCGTCGTAGTGGGGGATGAGACCGAGCCCGTCGTACACCTCGATCTCGACCCCGTCGGGAGCGAGCTCGGCGGCCGCCCGGGCGAGGGCCGTGTTGTACGACCCCGCCCGGAGGCTGCCGGAGATGGCGAGGACCTTCACGTCAGGCCGCCTTGACCGCCGCGAGGGTCGCCCTCAGGACAACCTCGTTCGGCAGCAGGAAACCGCCGCCGGGAAGCGGCGCATTCCAATTCAGCCCGAACTCGGTGCGGTCGACGGTGCCGGCGAGCTCGATGCCGATTCGGTCGTTTCCATACGGGTCGACGCCTGCTCCGACGAAGCTGCCCTTCAGCTCGACGGGCCTCGTGACGTCCTTGATCGTCAGCGCACCTTCGACGACGAGCTCATCGCCTCGAGTCTCGACAGCGGTCGACTCGAAGCGGAGCTCCGGATACCTCTCCGTGTCGAAGAACTCCGGCGACTGAACGTGCCCGTCGCGGGTCTCGTCGAATGTGGTGATGGTGGACACGTCAACGGTGCCGGAGATCGCCGGCGCGTTGCCGCCCTCGATCGTTCCGGAGAATCCCGGCACGCGGCCCTTCACGGTCACGAGCCCGAGCTTCTTGACCTCGAACTCGAGGGCCGACCAGACGGGATCGATCGACCAGGTTCCGTTCGGGATGACGGTGGCCGAAGACTCTGCGAGGATGGACATGGACTTCTCCTTTGCGTCCGCTACTATTGAGTACGCAAGCAACTGTACAGGGATAAACATGACAAGTCAAGTATTGAGTGAGCAATCAATGTGTGTCGGCGCGTTCGTCGCGCTTCTCCGAGCACATGCAGGGATTACGCGCGACCTGAACTCCCAGCTGACGCTCGAGCACGGTCTGACGCTCAGTGACTTCGAGGTGCTCCTCCGGCTCTCTCGCGCCCCTGATCGGCAGATGCGCCGTGTGGATCTCGCCGACCAGGTCTTCTTGAGCGCCTCGGGTGTTACGCGTCTGCTCGACGGGCTCGAGCGGCAGGGTTTGGTGGAGCGGGCTTCCTGCGCGAGCGATCGACGGGTCGTCTACGCCGTGCTCACGGATGCCGGTCTCGAGCGCTTGCGGACCGCGGCCGACAGCCACTTCGCGCAGCTCGACGCCATCCTCGGTGCGCGGTTCGACGCCGACGAGCTCGGTGAGCTGACGCGCCTCCTCGATCGGCTCGGCGTCGGCGAGACCGAGGACTGCTCGCTGCCGGCCTGACGGCGCTCAGTCGTCGCTGAAGTTCTGCCAGTAGCGGCTCGGCGTCGGGCCGCGCTGCCCCTGGTACTTCGAGCCGATGCCCTCCGAGCCGTACGGGCGCTCCGCGGGCTCCGAGAGCTGGACGAAGGAGATCTGGCCGATCTTCATCCCGGCGTAGATCGTGATCGGCAGGTTCGCAACGTTGGAGAGCTCGAGCGTCACATGGCCGTCCCAGCCGGGGTCGATGAAGCCGGCCGTCGAATGGATCAGCAGGCCCAGCCTGCCAAGCGAGCTCTTCCCCTCTAATCGGGCCACGAGGTCGTCGGGGAGCGTGACCCGCTCGAGGGTCGAGCCGAGCACGAACTCGCCGGGGTGGAGGATGAAGGCTTCGTCGTCGGTGACCTCGACGAGCTCGGTCAGGTCCTCCTGCTTCGCCTTGACGTCGATGAACGGGTACCGAGAGTTGCGGAAGACGCGGAAGTAGCGATCGACGCGCACGTCGAGGCTCGACGGCTGCATGAGCGCCGGCTCGTACGGATCGATGACGATCCGCCCCTCGTCGAGAAGCCGCCGGATCGTGCGATCGGAGAGGACCACGCGGCGATTCTACGAGGGCTGCGATATGGTCCACGCCCCGGTGTCGATGCTGTTCCCACCCATCGACCCGAACGAGCGGTTTCGCCAACGTCGGGCTGCGGTGAGGCGGAGGAAGCGCCTCAGGCGAGGCGCTGCCGTCGGAGCCGTCCTGCTGGCGGTTCTCCTCCTCGGGATGGGCGCCCAGTTCGTGGGGACGGGGACGGGTGCTGATCCCGCCGCCGATCTCGCCACGCTGGCGGCGACCCCGACGCGCGGCCCGCGCACGCTCCCGATCGAGCTCCGCGGCGTGCACGTCACGATGGGGCTCGCGTCGCTCCCAGGCAAGCTCGACGAGTACCTCGACCTCGAGCGCGACGGCCTCACTGCGCTCGAGCTCGACGTGAAGGACGAGAACGGGGAGATCGGCTTCATGACGAGGTCGGTCCCGCTCGCCGTCTCGATCGGGGCGGCGCGCGACTACTACGAGGCGCGCGACGTCGTGCGGCGGGCGCACGAGCGGGGGATCTACCTCATCGGCAGGGTCGTCGTCTTCGACGATCCGGTGCTGGCGCGCGCGAGACCCGACTTCGCGATCCGTCGCGCGGACGGCTCGGTCTGGCGCGACTCCGCCGGGCTCGGCTGGACGAACCCGTACGAGAAACGCGTGTGGAAGTACAACGTCGACGTCGCGATCGCGGCCGCGAGGGCGGGCTTCGACGAGATCATGTTCGACTATTTGCGGTTCCCGTCCGACGGGGACGTCGACGCTGCTGTCTATCGGAACCAGGGGTCGTTGGCGAAGCGGGACGCTGTCCCTGCGTTCCTTCGCTACGCGAAGAGCCGACTCGGGCCGTACGACGTTCGCCTCTCGGCTGCCGTCTTCGGCCTCGCTGCCGCTCGCGATCTCGGGATCGGCCAGCTACCGAGGCAGATGGCGCCGTACGTCGACACCGTGTATGCGATGACGTATCCGTCGCTGTTCGGAGCGGGAGAGCTCGGTCTCCAGGATCCGAGCACCGCACCCGGCGCGACTGTCGCCCGGGCGCTGCGGCGCTTCGAGCTTGCGCTCCGCGGACGCGACGCGCTCGTTGTGCCGTGGGTTCAAGACTTCAGCTTCTCGGTTCCGTACGAGCTCGATGAGGTTCGCGCGCAGATCGATGCGGCGCGGCTCTCCGGCGCCAAGGGCTACATGCTGTGGAACCCGGAGGGCCTGTACACGGACGGCGCCCTCTTGGCGCCGTCGTAGAGCGGCTACGGCGCCAGCCGTTCGCGGCGCCACCCGGCGCCTTCGCGGACGTACAGCAGCCGGTCGTGGAGCCGGTCGTCGCGGTGGGTCCAGAGCTCGATCGAGTGCGGAACGAGGCGGTAGCCGCCCCAGAACGGCGGACGCGGAACCGGCGCTGCGCCGAACCGCTCCTCGACCTCGGCGACACGCTGCTCGAGCTCGGTTCGGTCGCTGAGGGGCTCGGACTGGGGCGATGCCCAGGCGGCGATCTGACTTCCTCGGGGCCGTGTATCCCAGTACGCGATCGACTCCTCTACGGACACCTCCTCGATCGCCCCCTCGATCCGCACCTGGCGGCCTAGCTCCCACCAGTGGATGGCGATCGCGGCCCGCCGATT
>Ga0209108_10001927_pt1 | contig 12014 bp, 11 predicted proteins | sample Rifsed10ft1_FD_184003 | JGI IMG/M metagenome (GOLD analysis project Ga0209108, IMG submission 184003) | Soil microbial communities from Rifle, Colorado, USA - sediment 10ft 1 (version 2) | ecosystem: Environmental > Terrestrial > Deep subsurface > Rock core/Sediment | place: Rifle, Colorado...
CGCCGCGCCGCCGCTGCCGCCGGTGGCATACACGCGCACGTAGTCCACGTAGGCCGACGTGCTGTCGTTGTAGGGCGACGGCGTAGAATCGCCGTTGTACATCTCAAACAGGATGGCGACCGACGATTGCCCGGCCAGCAGGGACACCTCGGAGGGCGTGAGGGTGTAGACGGCTTCCTGCCAGTAGCCGGTCGCGTCCACCGCGTCAACACAGCCCAGATCCACCAGGATCGTGCCCTGATAGATCGGGACGGCGCCACCCGGCCGCAGACTCCCGCAGAAAAAGTCCACGCCAGGTTCTATTTCGAAAGTCGGCACCGCGAACCAGAAATCCAGCGTGATGTTCGTGACGCCCAGCGGGGGCGTGAAGACCTGGTACAGAAAATCGTTCCCGGCGTCGGCTGTCCACAGGAAAGCCGAGTGCGTCCCCTGCACGTAGGTATCTGTGGTGACATTCACCTGGGCTGCGCCCACGTCGCCGTCGGATGCGCCGGGGCTGCTCGAGTCCAAACCGGGGCGAGACGAGAGCGATGTTGCGCCGCCCTCGCCTCCCACGCTCGCCAGGCCCTCAAGCTTATTCCACGAGGCTAGGCCGTCGGGGGTAGCCTCAAAACTGGGATTCTGGATCAGTTGACCGGCAGGATCGGGCGGAGGCGTGGAAGTCGCGCCGCCGTCGTCGGCGAAGACGTTAATTTCGTCCACGTACGCCCCCCAGTAGCCCACGTCACCGCCAAACGAGGAGTCGCTTCGGAATATCCAGGCCACCCACACCTGCGAGTAACCGGCGTAGGACGTCAACCAGAAAGCCTGATCCGTCCAGCCCCCGGACCAGCCGGACCAAACGTCGCAGGTATAGTCAACGTCATCAGTTGAGATACAGAACTTGACGAAGTCGAAGTCAAACTCGGTGTCGTAGAAAAGGCCGAACGTGACGAGGATGTCGGACTTGTTGCTGAAATCCAATGGCCCGTACACCATCCAGCTTTGCATGTTGTTGGGATAGCCCCCAGAAGTATCTGGAATCTGCGAGCCATCCACGCCGTCCCAGGCGGGCCAGGCTGAATAGATGCCCGCCTGAGCTGGAACGACGCTGTTGCTGTCAGGGACATCACCCCAAAAGTATTCGCCATTCAAGGTCGGCGGAATATCGTTGTCAAACACATTCCACTGGCCTGATGGAAAAACTCCCTCAAAGCCCTCATAAGCCATCTGGCTCCATCCTTGGGCGCTCACGAGGCCGGAATAGTCCGGCGGGGTGTAGCCCGCCTGCGCGTCGAGGTCGCGATGGGGCGGCTGGCCGTTCTCCGCCGGTTTGACGACGTTTTGCGGCTCAGCCACGACCTCGCCCCGTCTCACGTGCTCTTTGGGCCGGAACGGAACCGCGTAGGCGTTGGGGATCGTCGGGCCGGACTGCGCCGCCGCCGACCCCGGCTCCGGCGTCTGGATGGGAGGGTTGAGAGGCGGCGGGGCTGGGGGCGTGATCAGCGCTTTGGAGACCGGGGCGGAGGCGCTGGCCCGCGCCGGGGCCGAGCCAAGAAAAACAACGGCCAGTATGACTGTCACAAAGAGCACGATCATACCGGCCACGGCGATGAGACGGTGGAATGGATGGCGAACGGTGGATTTCATGGGGCACCCCGCGTCTGGACGTGGCAGGTCTCCCCCGACCTGTCAGGCCAACAAGTTGCGCGAACAGGTTTGGTGTGGCACACCGCGGCCCGGGCGGGCCGCAAGAACATTATATGATGAAGAGAGAGCGATTCCAAATGCCGAATAGTGTCCGCTTTGTATTGATTACTTCCGTACCTCCCAACGCTTCTCAATGTGCAGGATAGAGCGAGAAATGGGTGTGAACGGCAAGCCACGCCCTATCCCGGCGTTCAAAGATGACAGTCACCCGGCCGGGCCGGGGGAAAGGCGCGCCGTCGGCGCGGAAGCCGACGGAGTCCCACGGGCAGGCGGCCCAGGCCAGGCCGCCCTCCGCGCCCCAGTGCAATTCGTCGAGCCGGAACGTGAACTCGCGGACGGTCGGCCAGATGTTCGACCACTGGTCGGCGCGCAGATTCTCGACGCCGCGCACCACGCTCGCATACGTCCCGAAGCCGACGACCTCCGGCGCAAATATTTTCTGCGCCCGGTCGTAATCCACCGCCCGGACGCAGGCTTGCAGCTCGCGGAGCCAATCTCGGATAAGCTGTTCGGTCGTCTGATTATCGGTCATCTCCTCACTCCTGACTCAAACTCAAACTCCCAAGACTCACATCCTGAACACCCCATACCTCGTCTCTTCCAGCAGCGTGTTCAGGCTCGCGGCAATCGCCAGCCCGAGCACGCGGCGCGTCTCAGCGGGGTCGAGGATGTTGTCCTCCCATTCCGCCAATCCGCATTATCTCCCTGCGCAGTATAGTATACTGCCCTCGGGTTGACGTGTTTGTTCAAGTCATTCGCCGCCCCCCTACACGCCCATACTCCCACACGCTTTTATGCCCAAGACTCTCCCCTCAACTGACCCCAACCTCCTCAAAGGCGTCCAGCGCCTCGCGCGCTCGCACTATATTTGGGCCGCCTTGTTCATCACTTTCGGGCTGCTCACCCAGTACGCCGCTGCGCCGCGCCATCTGTTCTCCGGGCTGCCCTTCATCATCGTCGGCCTGGCCTGTCTGCGCTGGCGCGACCCCGCGCTGCTGGCGACGGTGGCCGTGCTGTTTGCGCTCTCCGTCGTCCCCATGCTCAACAGCAAGATCGGCGTCCTCGGCCCGGACCCGCTGCCCCAACTCACCTCGCTGGGCCGGTTGGAATTCGCCGCGCTCGCGCTGGGCAAGCTCCTGCTGATGTACACCGCCTTCAACCAGTTCGTCTACCTCCGCTTTTTGTATGGAACCGCGCAGGCCGCCACCGACGAACCCGGCCTGCTCCACATCCCGGAGATGGTCCCCAACCGCACCAACGCGCAGGCGCGCTGGGCGCGCGGATTGGCGGTGGCCGGCATGCTCTGCGCGGTGGGAGCGGTATTCATCACCAGCATCGAACTGGAGCCGCTGATCCGCGCGGGAGCCGAACTCGGCGGAAGCCTCGGGGCCGTCGCCATCGGCCTCGGCCTCGGGGCGGCCTTCTCGCCCACCCGCGAGCGCCCCGCCGCGCTGCTGGGCGTCGGACTGGGATTGATCGGTTATCTCACGGCGGTGGTCGTGTTATTGCGTCTGCCATGAGTGAGCAACTTTGCGCCTAACACCTTCCACTTTCCACCTTCCACTTTCCCCCTGCCCCTCATTCGTCATTTGTCATTCCCCATTTCCCCTCTATAATCCGCACAATCACTTGCCGGGGGAGTGCCATCATGCTCACGCCTTCTTTCTGGAAACGCGCGCTGCCTGTCTTGGGGCTGCTGCTATGGGCCGCGGCCTGCGACCTCATCCCCATCCCCACGCCGGTGGTCCCTACTCCGATTCCGATGGGGCCGACGCCCACACCGCTCGCGCCCACCGTCGTCACCTTCAACGTCCGCCTGCCCGCCAACACCCCGGTCGGCGCGGCGCCCGTCGTCCAGATCATTGACGACGTGGGCGGCAGCCACCTCACCGTCGCTCTGATCAACAGCAGCGGCAACGTCTGGACGGGCGGCCTGGCAGCGCCGGTCGGCGCGGTCCTCCGTTACAAATACGCGCGCCGCAGCCCGCAACCGGCCTACGTCGAAGAAGCGACCCCGGCCCTCAAGCCGGTTCCCTACCGCCTGCTGCTGGTCACCAGCACGAACATGACCACCGAAGACAGCGTGGCCGCGTGGGCCGACACGCCCTTCGCGGGCGACGTGGGCGCGCTCGTGGGAACGGTGAAGAATTCGAACATCAACAGCGGGGTGATGGGCGTGATCGTCTCGGCGGGCGGAAAACTCACACTGACGGCGTGGGATGGCAGTTACGCCTTCTACGATCTGCCCGCCGGAGTCCAGCGCGTGACGATCCTCACGCCCGATGGATCATTGCGGCCCACCCAGAACACCGTCGCCATCGTCCAAGGCCAGACCGCGACGCTCGACCTCGTCAGCGACGACCCGAATCAGGTGCAGGTCACGTTCCTCGCACGCCCGCCTGTGAACACGGACCCGACCGCGCCCCTGCGCATCGTGGGGAACGTCAGCCAGATGGGCGCCTCGTTCGCTCCCGGCCCGGACGGCACGGGGATCGCCGCCGCGCGCGAACCCGCGCTGGTGCGCCTGGCCGATGGGCGCTGGGGAACGCAGGTGATTCTCTACGAGGGAGCCGTGGTGCGCTACAAATACACGCTGGGGGATGGCGTGTGGAATGGGGAATTCGACTCGAGCGGGGCGCGGCGCCTGCGGCAGATCGTCGTCCCCTTCGCCAACGTCACCATCGAGGACAGCATTGACGCGTGGCACAGCGGCGCGTCCGCACCGGTCACATTTGAGGTGACCACGCCCGCGAACACGCCGCCGAACGACGTCCTGACCATCCAGTTCCGCACTGGCGCGTGGCTGCCGCCCGTGCCCATGTGGCGCGTGGGCGTCAACGCCTGGAAGTTCGTGCTCTACAATCCGACGAACATGCAGGGCAACGTGTTCTACCGTTACTGCCGCAACTACGCCTGCGGCTCCGCCGACGACGCCCAGACCGCGGGCACGAACGCGAGTGGCCGCTTCTTCACGCCCACCCTGCTGGATCAGGATTTGAAAGACACCGTGCCCGGCTGGCAGTGGCCGCCCGACGCGGTTCCGCCGGCGGGGACGCTGCCGCCCGTCAACCCGCATCCCGGCTTCGGCGCGGGGATCGAACTACCGGACGACTACCAACCCAACACGGTCCCGTTCTACGGGGACGCGCTGCGCGGCATCCAGGCGACCGGGGCCAACTGGATCACCTTCACCCCCCGCGGCTCCGCCCAGATGTTGCCTGCGCCCCTCTACACTTACGATCTCACCTCGGCCCCGCTGCTCACGGACTGGAAGCCGCTCGTGGATCAGGCGCACAACCTCGGCCTGCGCTTCGCGCTGCATCCCGTCACCTGCCATCACACCCCCTACGGCCAGTGCGAGTATTGGAACGACGCGCCCTACGGCCCCGATTTCTGGAATGCATGGTTCGCGGCCTACGAGAAATACATCGTCACGCAGGCCGAGCTGGCCACGCGCACCGGGATGGACTTGCTCGTGATCGGCGATTTTAAGCTGCGCCCGTCGTTCCCCGGCGAACCGGAGGCCCCGGCGGACGCCGAGGCCCGTTGGCGCGGCCTCATCGCCAGCGTGCGCGCGCACTTCGGCGGCCCCATCGCCTTCGAGCTGCTCATGGGGCAGAGCGTGTGGCCCAACCCGCCCCAGTTCCTCGACGCTGTAGACGTGATCCGCATCTTCTGGTGGTCGCCGCTGAGCGCCGGGCCGGCGCCCGCCGTGAACGACCTCGCCCTCAACGCGGGCGGCTTCCTCGACACGCGCATCCTTCCCATCCAGCAGCGCTTCCAGCGGGGCATCCTCATCGTCCCGGCCTACGTGTCCGCCGACCAATCCGCCACGCAATGCCTGAAGCGGGCCGACGGGCAGTGCTACTCCTTCGACGATTTCAATCCCGGCGCGCCGGACGTGACGCTCTACACGCTCGACCTGCAAGAACAGGCGGACGTGTACAACGGCCTGCTCACCGCCATCAACAGCCGTCCGTGGATCGCCGGGTTGTTCGCCTACGGCTACAACCCGGTGGCGGCGCTGCGCGACAAATCCATCTCCGTGCGCGGCAAACCGGCGGAGGCCGTATTGACGATTTGGTATCCGAAGTTGCAGGGGAGGTAGAGTGATAGAGAGGCAAAGCCTATCGCTTCTGATAGGCCCTTTCAAATCGCTGCTCGATTTCGGGGTCTGCCAACACATTGGCAAATTCGGCGAGCCAACGCCGGATGTAAGCCACATCAAGCCCATCTCCCTGGCGCAACACGACGCCTTCAATATCCACCACATCCTGGGGCCGCCCAGCGACGGCCTTATGAATAATCAGGTCCTCCGCCGAGCAGAGGCGGATGGATTTGCCCGGCTCAATTTCGAAATCCACGGCGCGGCGAAAAAGCTCGTCCTCGTAGCCGGGCAACGCGAGCGAGACGTCCACTTCCACACCATTATTGGCCGTGACCAGCATCATCCGCGCTCGGCCGGCCAACGCCTGCGGATCGGCCACGCGCGAGGGGAAGCGACCGGTGATGAGCCGCACGAGATCGGCTGAACCTTCCAGAGGGGCCGCGATGGTGAAATCGGCGTCCACGGTCAGGCGGGCGCTGCCCCACTGCTGGACAGCCAAGCCGCCAATCAGCGCATGACGGATATGGTGAGCCACGAGAAACTGGCCGACTTCCCACGCCGCCTCAAGAGGCTTGTTCATATTAATCCCTTATGCCGGGCGAGCTTCTCAAACGCTTTGCGTACAGCCACCGCTTCTTCCAACCTCCGGCGGGCAAGCGCCTCCCAATCGCCTCCAGCCCGCTTTCCGGCGCGCTCCCACACTTCATATAAGGATTCAAAAACCGCCCAGCTTTCGGCGCTGGTCATCTTCGCCAGCCGCGCGTGGCGCTCCGCCTCCGTAATCGCGTTCACTTCGGCATAGCCCCGCAGGGTTTGCAGTAAGGTTTCCCGATCCAATTGAGAAGCCATAATTCACACCTCGCACGCCTGATTGTATTACAAGTCAACGCTCAGAGAAAACAGGTCGGGAGGGCGAGAAATGCTTGCTTTTCACCCTCCCGTCGTGTATCATTCCGGCGCGATGAAAATTGCGACGTCCATTTTGTCTGCGGATTTCACCCGGTTGGGCGAGCAGATTGCGGAATGCGCAGCGGCAGGCACGGACTGGATTCACATTGACGTGATGGACGGGCAGTTCGCTCCGAACATTACCATGGGGCCGGTCGTCGTGGAGGCCGCCCGCCGCGCCACGCGCCTCCCGCTCGACGTGCACCTGATGATCGCCGCCCCCGAGCGCTACCTGGCCGACTTCGCGCGCGCCGGGGCCGACCGGCTGACCGTCCACGTGGAAGCCTGCCCGCACCTGCACCGGACTCTGCAACAGATCAAAGAGTTGGGCAAAAAGGCCGGGGTCGCGCTGAACCCGGCCACCCCGGCGGGCGCGGTCGCCGAAATCCTGAGCGAAACCGACCTCGTCCTCGCCATGACGGTCAACCCCGGCTTCTCCGGGCAGACGTTCATCGCGGGTGTCCTGCCCAAGATCAGGCAACTACGCGAACAGATTGACGCCCGTGGTTTGCCGATTGAGATTGAAGTGGACGGCGGGATTGATCCGGCCACCGCCCCGCAGGCGGCGGCCGCGGGGGCCACGGTGTTCGTCGCCGCGAGCGCGGTTTTTAAGACGGGCGCTCCCATCGCCGAAGCGATGGCGAATCTGCGGCGCAGTCTGGACCGCACCCCCCATCCCGTCTCCTGACGACGCTTCGCGCAGCGGTTGTCAGGAGACTATAGCACCCGACGCGAAGCGGAGCGGTGGGGGCCGGGGTGAGGCAACAAAAAAGCCGGCCCTCGCAAGAAGGCCGGCCCGGAGCGCGCGCACACGACGTTACTTGATTTTGCTCAAGGACTTGATGCACTTGGCGCACAGCAACTTCTGGACGCGCCGGCCGCGCTTCGCATCCAGAACGGAGACCTTCTGGAGGTTAGGGCGGAACAGGCGCGGGGTGCGGTTCTTGGCGTGAGATACGTTGTTCCCGAACACCGGCGCCTTGCCGCAATTGTCACATTTAGCCATAGTCGTTCATTCCTTTGCTCGCATTGTCGCTGATGCTGATTTCACAGTCGAGACGGCCCGGCGGGTCATCTCGACAAGACAGCGGGCGGCATATTACCATAGAGTGACGGTTCTTTCAACGTAGGGCAAGATTTAGATTTCATCTTGCCCTATTACAGGGCTACCAGCCATGACCGGCGACAACTCTTCCCTCGGGCGCATTGAAATCTCACCCCACGCCATTGCCACCCTCGCCAGCCAGGCCGTGCTGCAATCGTACGGCGTGGTCGGCATGGCCCCCAAAAACGTGGTGGACGGCCTGACCAATATCCTGACGCGCGACCCGCGCCACGGGGTAGAAGTGGTGATGCGCGGCGAAGAAATCACCATCAACCTGTACATCATCGTCGAGTACGGCACGCGCATCTCGTCCGTCGCCACCAGCGTGGCCAACCTCGTGCGCTTCAACGTGGAAAAGGCGCTCGGCCGGCCGGTGGGAGACATCAACATCTACGTGCAGGGCCTGCGCGTGAGCCACACCGATGCTTAGCCAATCAGGGTGCTTGCTCCACTTCTCAGGAAACTGATGACGCCTCGCGACCTCGCCATCCAGCGCGCCGAGCACCGGCTGCGCTTCGCGCCCGAACTGCGCCGCTGCGACGGCCAGGACCTCAAGCTGCTCACCCACGCCGCGCTCACCTGGCTGGACACCAATCACCAGACCGTCAACGCGCTCAACGTCTTCCCCGTGCCGGACGGCGATACGGGCACGAACATGCTCCTGACCATGCAGGCGGCCTACGGGGAAATCTCCAACAGCACGGAAAAACACGCGGGCCGGGTCGCGCACGCCATCGCGCACGGCGCGCTCATGGGCGCGCGCGGCAACTCGGGCGTCATCCTCTCGCAGATCTGGCGCGGCTTCGCGCGCGCGCTCGACGATTTGGAAGAGTTCGAGGCCGACGAGCTGGTCACCGCGATGCAGGAAGGGTGCAGCACCGCCTACCGGGGCGTGGGCAAGCCGGTCGAGGGCACGATTCTCACCGTGATCAAGGACGTGGCCTCCGCCGCCGTCGCCGCCCGAACGCACAGCCACGATTTGCGCGTGCTGCTCGAAGAGATGGTCACGGCCGCGAACGCCGCGGTCGCGCGCACACCGGAGCTGCTCCTCGTGCTCAAACAGGCGGGCGTGGTGGACGCCGGCGGCAAGGGGCTGGCGCTGGGGCTGGAGGGCATGCTGCGCTACCTGCGCAGCCAGCCGCTCGACAAACCGATTGAGAAGGCTGTTGCGCCGCTCAGTCTGGAGTCGATGGGGGCCGCGCTGGAGTCCGTCGAGCCGGGGCAGGAGTGGGAGACCGTGGTGGACTTCCGCCCCCGGGCCGCGCTCGACCTCCCGGTCTTCTACGGCCGCCTCGAGAACATGGGCACGTCCATTCAGGTTGGCGAGGGCGACGGGGTGTATCGCGTCCACATTCATTTGCTCAAGAGCCGCCGCTACGAACCCATCGCCCTCGTGGAAGAATACGGCACGGTGACCAACGTGCACATGGAGAATCTGCTGGATCAACTGGGAGGACCGCCGGGCGCAGCGCCGGAACCTTTGCCGCTGGCGCCAGCTCAGCCGGGCCAGATCGCCGTCGTCGCCGTGTCGCCCGGGGAAGGCCTCTCGCGCGTGATGGCCTCGCTGGGAGTTGCGGCCCTCGTCAGCGGCGGGCAGACCATGAATCCCTCGACGAAGGATTTTCTCGACGCCATCGCCCGCCTGCCCGCCGAGCGCATTATCGTCTTACCCAACAACAAGAACATCATCATGGCGGCCCAGATGGCGGCCCAGGCCTCCGGCAAGAAAGTGGTCGTCGTCCCCACGCGCACGGTGCCGCAGGGCATTGCCGCGCTGCTCCAGCACCAGCCGGACGGCGACCTCGAGGCCGTGCAGGCGGCGATGGAAAAGGCTTGCAACGAAATCGAGTCGGGCGAAGTCACCACGGCCACCCGGAGCGTGTCCATTGACGGCGTGACCGTGCAGGAGGGGCAGATCATCGGGCTGCACAACGGCGTGCTCAAGGTCGCCGGGGACGACGTGGACGACACGGTGCGCCTCCTGCTCGACGCGATGCGCGCGGACGAGCGCGAGCTGATCACTTTGTATCACGGCGCCGAGGTCACCCCGGAGAAGGCCAGCCGGCTCGCCGACTCGCTGCGCGCCGCCTTCCCCGGCCAGAGTTTCGAAGTCCATTTCGGCGGCCAGCCGCATTATCACTATATCTTGTCTGCCGAGTAGCTCTGATTGCATCTCGCGTACCGCTTATCGCGCCCCTCCTGCGACGTGATAAAGGCGATAGGCGATACGCCATCCGCGATACGCCATCCGCGATATGCCAAAAGTCCGCATCGTCACCGACAGCACGGCGCATTTCTTTGACCCCGCCTTCCCCGAAAAGCATAATGTCACCGTCGTGCCCCTGACCATTCATTTCGGCAAGCACGCTTACGTCGAGGGGACGGGGATCACCGCCGAGCAGTTCTTCCGGCGGGTAGCGGCGGGTGAGCCGCTCCCCACCGCGTCCTCCCCCACCGCCGAGCAGTTCACCGCCGTTTACACGGAGCTGTGCCAGACCACGGACCAGATTCTGTCCATCCACGTCTCGGGCAAACTCAGCCGCACGACGCAGAACGCGCGCACGGGCGCAGAGGGCGTGCTGGGGCGCTGCAAGGTGCAAGTCATTGATACCTTGAGCACTTCCATCGGGCTGGGCGTGCTGGTGGAGGCCGCCGCGCTCGCCGCCGGGCGGGGCGAATCGCAGGAAGAGATCGTCCGGATTGTGCGCGGGATGATCCCCCGGCTGTACACCGTCTTCTTCATCGAGCACATGGATTTTCTCGCCAACGCCGGGCGGATCGGGAAGGCGCAGGCCACGCTCGGCGCGATGTTGGGCATCAAGCCCTTCCTCACGCTGGAAGACGGCGACATCGTCCCGATGGAAAAAGTGCGCACGCGGCAACTGGCCGTGGAGAAGCTGCTCGAGTTCGTCGTCGAGTTTTCGGCGATTGACCACGCCGCCATCCTGCAAAGCTCACCCGTGCTCACCGAAGACACACGCATGCTGCTCGAACGGCTGGCCATAGACTTCCCCGGACGCCAGTGGCCCGTGCTCACCTACGGCCCGTCGCTGGGCACCTTCCTCGGCCCGGACGCGATGGGGATTGTGATCTGTGAGGGAGAAGAAGAACTGGAGTAGTAGAAGGTGGAAAGTAGAAAGTTGCAAGTCCTCTGTGTTACGCACCTTCCACTCTCCACCTTCCACTTGCTGCCTGTAACCTGCCACCTGCTATGATTCGCATTGTCACCGACTCCACCTGCGATCTGCCTCCCGACCTCGTCCTGCGTTACGGCATTCTCGTCGTGCCGGCCGTGCTCAACATGGAGGGCAAATCCTACCGCGACGGCGTAGATATTTCGCGCGCGGATTATTATGCGCGCCTGCCCGGCCTGAAAGCGCTGCCCACCACCGCCGCGCCCGCCACCGGCGAGTTCGAGACCGTCTACCGGGAGTGCGGCGACGCCGAGATCGTCTCCATCCACCTCGCCTCGCAACTGAGCGCCATGTTCAACGCCGCCCGGCTGGGCGCGGAGGCCTCCGGCGCGCGCGTCACGCTCGTGGACTCGGGGAACGTCTCGATGGCCATCGGCTGGCAGGTCCTCGCCGCCGCCGAGGCTGTCGCCGCCGGGAGGCCGCTCGCCGAGGTCGCCGCCGCCGCCGAATCCACCCGCAAGCGCGTCAAGCTGTTTGCGCTGCTGGACACCATCGAATTCCTCCGGCGCGGCGGGCGGGCGAGCGCGTTCGCCGCCGCCCTGGGCGAGCTGCTGCAAATCAAGCCCATGCTCGAAGTAGCGGAGGGTAGTTTGATTCAGTTGGCTAAGCCGCGCACGCACGGCAAGGGCGTCGAAAAGCTGGTTGAATTGGTGCAGGCGTTGGGGCCGTTGGAACGCCTCGCCGTGATGTATGCGACCACCCCGGTGGAAGCCAAATCGCTCGCCGACCGGCTGGCCCCCCTCAGCCCCAGGCCCCCGCTCGTCGTCGAGGCCACGACCGTCATCGGCACGCACGCCGGGCCGGGGGCGCTGGGCGTGGCGGCGGTAAAGGCAATGTGAGTATGAAAGACGCCGGGTGTCTGGTAGACACCGGGCGCATTTCACTTTGGGGGCAACTCCGCACCCTGACCCTTCGGCTTCGCTCAGGGGAGCGGCGCGCTCCTTCGACTGCGCTTCGCTCCGCTCAGGAT
>Ga0209108_10001928_pt1 | contig 12010 bp, 9 predicted proteins | sample Rifsed10ft1_FD_184003 | JGI IMG/M metagenome (GOLD analysis project Ga0209108, IMG submission 184003) | Soil microbial communities from Rifle, Colorado, USA - sediment 10ft 1 (version 2) | ecosystem: Environmental > Terrestrial > Deep subsurface > Rock core/Sediment | place: Rifle, Colorado...
GAGCCGATCACGACCTTCCGCGCCGATCCGGCCGGTGAGGAGCGGCAGCGGGAGAGTGTGCGCGCCCTCCGGCGACGTCGTTCGCAGGCGGACGTCGAGCACTGCCTGGACCGGCTCGAACGGGCGGCTCGTGCCGGCGAGAACGTCGTGCCCGCCTGTGTCGATGCCGTCAAGGCCTATGCCACGGTGGGTGAGATCGTCGCTCGCCTTCGAACCGTCTTCGGTGAGTGGAGGCCCTCGGGCGCCATCTGATACGGACGCTGACGGCAGCGATCAGGCCTTGTAGGTGATCCGCTCCCGAAGGATGGCGACCAGCTCCGGCCCGCCAGCGTAGATCGGCTCGGGGACCTTGGCGCGTCCGATGAGCTCGGCCGGGTCCACCCGCCTGCCCGAGGCGTACTCGAGCACGCCTCCCGTCCGTTCCAGCAGGACGAGCGGCAGGGCCAGGTCCCAGAGGTTTACCGCCGGATCGAAGAACATGCCGGCGACGGCGCCCTTGGCCACGAGGCAGAGCTGGTATATGGGCGCGCCAAGGCAATAGATGCGGCCTGGGAAGTCGACCGCGAACGTGCGATGGTGGTTCGTCGGCCCGGCGATGAACGTCGTCGGCCCGATCTCGGCGGAGCGCTTCGGCTCGAGCGGCCGGTCGTTGCAGAACGCCGGGCCATCCGCGTCGGCCCAGAAGAGCTCGCCGGTGATCGGATTGACCGCGGCTCCAGCGATGGGACGCCCGCCATCCGAAAGGCACACGGCGGGCATCCAAAGCGGCATGCCCGATACGAACGCCCGGCTGCCGTCCAACGCGTCCACGATCCAGGCGCGGGTCTCGCCCGTCGCAGGCGGCTGCGACTCCGCGGTCTCTTCGCCGATGTAGCCGTAGCCGGGAGCGAGTACAGAGAGCGACAGCCGGAGGAAGTGCTCGACAGCGGCATCGGCCTCGGAGACCATGCTCATGTCCGACTTCACCGATCCGGACACCTTCCCGTAGTAGAGCTGGGCCAGCCGTCCTGCCTCGGTCACGATCTCTCGAATGTCCGCAATCGGGACCGACATGACGCCTCCTCACCTTTACGAGGCAAACGACCCAACGTGCTCGATCGCCGGAGGACATGGTATCGCCGGAGGTGCTCCCGCAGGCCACTGAGTGGATGCCGAGATGACGTCCGGGCGACGACGGTGGGGATAGCCGGTTGAATCCGCGATCGCGGCGCGGCTAGTGTCGAGGGGTGCTCGATCAAGCGTGCGAGGTCAGGCGATGAAGCTCGGTGTCTTCCTCCCCGTCTCCGGTCGGGCCGCCGTCCCCGAGGTGTTGACCGACGCCGCCCAGCAGGCCGAGCGGCTGGGCTTCGACTCGGTCTGGGCCGCGGAGCGGATGGTCAACCCGTGGGACATGCAGACCCGCTATCCCTACAACGCGACCGACACGTGGTTCGTCCCGCCGGAGAGCCCGTTCCTCGAGACGTTGACCGCGCTGTCGTTCCTCGCCGGTGTGACCGAGCGGATCTCGCTCGGCGCCAGCGTCATTGTCCTGCCCTATCGCCATCCGCTGTTCACGGCCAGGGTGGCGACGTCGATCGACACGCTGTCCAAGGGACGCCTCATCCTCGGCGTCGGGATCGGCTGGATGCCCGAGGAGTTCGAGGCGCTCGGGGTACCGTTCAAGGACCGGGCGGGCATGTCCGAGGAGCAGCTCCAGATCTTTGATCTGCTCTGGAGCCAGGACCGGCCCCACTTCGAGGGCCGCTACTACCAATTCGGCGAGGTGGCCGTCAATCCCAGGCCGGTCCAACAGCCTCGGTTCCCGATCTGGATCGGTGGCGAGAGCGACGCTGCCCAGCGGCGAGCCGCGAGGCACGGTGACGCGTGGTTCTCGTACTTCGTCAGGACGACGCCCGACGAGCTCAGTGCTCGCTTTGAACAGGTCCAGCGTTGGGCCGCCGAGGCGGGGCGAGATGCGGGTGCAGTGAGGTTGTGTTCCGTCCGTCCGGTCGACGTCACGACCGAGCCCGTTCCACAGGTGCCCGAAGAGCTGAGGGGCACGCCAGAGCAGCTCGTCGAGGCTCTGCGGCGCTTCGAGGAGGTCGGCGTCGAGCACATGGCCCTCCAATTCCATCGCGGTCGCTGGCCCGAGCGGAGGGAGCAGATCGAGCGTTTCGGCCGGGAGGTGATCCCGGCCTTGCATAGCTGAAGGATCGCCACGGACATGATCGGCCAGGAGCAAAAGGCACAAGTGGTGAAACGAGCGGCGGACGTTCCGCCGGCCTACAACGCGGTCGACATCCTCGAGCGGAACCTCGACGTGCAGGCGAACAAGGTGGCCCTGTACAGCCCGGAACGCTCGCTGACGTTCGGGCAGGTCTCGAGCGAGGTCAACCAGGTCGCGAACGCCCTGAGCGGGAGGCTCGGCGTCCGTCTCGGCGACTCCGTAGCGATCCTGTCCCTGGACCGGCCGGAATGGGTCACGTCGTTCTTCGGCATCGTCAAGGCCGGTGCGGTGGCGGTGAGTCTCAACACCATGGCGACACCCCGGGATTGCACCTACATCCTGCGCGACAGCCGCACGCGCGTGCTCATCGTCGACGAGGCGCTGCTACCTGCCATCGATGGCGTTCGCGACGAAGCGCCGTTTCTCGAGCGCGTGGTCGTGATCGGGAGCGCGCCGCCAGGGTCCGATCTGACGTATACGGAACTGATCGACCAGGCGCCGAGCCAGTGCGCCGCGGCGCCGACGCACCGCGACGACGCGTGCATGCTCAACTACTCGAGCGGCACCACCGGTGAGCCGAAGGGGATCCCGCACGCCCAGAAGGACCTTCCGCTGACCGCGCAGCTCTACGCCATCGACGCCATCGGGCTCCGCGAGGACGATGTCACCTTCAGCGTTGCCAAGCTCTACTTCACGTACGGCTCGGGCAGCAATCTGATCTGGCCTTGGTACGCCGGCGCCAGCGTCATCCTTGCGACAGCGCCGTCGCGCGTCGCCACGAATCTTCTCGAGACGATCGACCGCTGCCGGCCGACGGTCTTCAACGGCGTGCCGACCAGCTACGCCTCGATGCTGGCCGTCGACGGCTTCAACGAGACCTACGACCTGTCATCGCTGCGAATGTGCATCTCGGCCGGTGAGGCGCTGCCCACGGCCATCTGGCACGACTGGAAGCTTCGCACCGGCCACGAGATCGTTGAGGGCATCGGGACGACCGAGAACTTCGCCTTGTACCTCACCAACCGCCTTGGTGAGGCGCGGCCGGGCAGCGTCGGCCGGCGCGTCGACGGCTTCGAGATCAAGATCGTCGACGAGGAAGGGCAGACGGTCCCGCGGGGTCAGGTCGGCAGCCTGCTCGTCATGGGCGAGACCGCAGCCCTCGCCTACGTCCATCAGTACGAGCGCAGCCAGCAGACCTTCCAGGGCCAGTGGCTCGCGACCGGCGATCGCTTCTACGAGGACGACGACGGGTACTTCTGGTATGTCGGGCGCTCGGACGACATGCTCAAGGTCGGCGGCATCTGGGTCTCGCCCGTGGAGATCGAGAACACCCTGACCGAGCACGCGGCGGTGCGGGAGTGCGCCGTCATCGGCAGCGCGGACCAGTCGGACCTGATCAAACCGAAGGCGTTCGTGGCCTTGCAGGCGGGCTATGCCGCGTCCGATGAGCTGGCTCGCGAGCTGATCGCGTATTGCGCCCAGGAGCTGGCGGCGTTCAAGCGCCCGCGCTGGATCGAGTTCGTCGACGAGCTGCCGCGAACGTCGACCGGCAAGCTCCAGCGCTCGAAGCTGCGCTAGTCGGGTCGAGCCTTGACGACCTTCACCGTCTCGATAAGCGAGATCAGCCGCGAGGACGTCCAGCGGGTCGGCGGCAAGGGAGCCAGCTTGGGCGAGCTGACCAGCCTTGGCGCCAGGGTGCCGCCGGGCTTCTCGATCACCGCCCGCGCACTTCCCTACTTGCTCCACGCCAACGCGCTCGAGGAGCCGATCGCCGAGCGTGCCGCGCGCCTGGATCTCGAGGACCTCAACGCGCTCGAGGTCGACACGGCCGACATCCGTGGCCTGATCGCGAGCGCGCGGATACCCGCCGAGCTCGAGGGCGAGATCCGTGAGCGCTACCGCGCGCTCGTCAGCGGTCCCAACAAGTACGTCGCGGTTCGATCGTCTGTGGCCGTCAGGGACAGTCCGATCTCGTCGTTTCCAGGGCTGATGGACACCTACCACTACGTCCTTGGCGAGGTCGAACTGTTCGACCGGATCCGCGAGTGCTGGGCGTCGCTCTGGACGGCTCGCGCCGTGTTCGCCCGCATCCGGCACGGGATTGCCCACGATCGTGGCGTGATCGCGCCAGTGATCCAGCTCATGGTCGACGCCGACCGTGCCGGCGTGCTGTTCACCGCCAACCCGATCAGCGGGGCAACAACCGAGATCGTCATCGAATCGAACTGGGGGATCGGTGAGTCGGTCGTCTCCGGTCGGTCGATGAGCGACTTCTTCGTCCTCGACAAGGCGAGCCTGGCGGTCAAGGAGCGTCGGATCGCGCGCAAGAACCTGATGGTCACGATGGACCACCTTCGCGGATCGGGTCGAGTGGAACAGGAGGTGCCGAGGGAACAGGCGAACGAGCCGACGCTATCGGAAGCCCAGCTCACCGAGCTCGGCACAACGAGCAAGCGGATCGAGGATCACTTCGGCTTCAGCGTGGATATCGAGTGGGCGTACCAGGACGGTGTCCTGTACATCCTGCAGGCGCGTCGCGTGAAGCAACCCGACAGAGCCCAGCCCGCCGGGCGTTGAGTGCGCCAGGAGCGTGGCGTCATAGTCAGGAAAGGAGAACAGATCATGACCCAGCGCACGGTCGATTGCCACAACCACTGGTACCCGCCCGACTACCTCGAATACCTCGTCAGCCGGACGGAGACGCCCTATGCCCGCCAGACGGGCCCGACGAGCTACGTCTGTTATGCGCCAGGGGACGTCATCGTGGCGCACATCGACCGGCCCGGGCACTACGACCTCAGTGCGCGCATCGAGGACCTGGACAAGGCCGGCCTCGATACCCAGATCATGAGCATCACCATCCCTGGGCCGGAGATGCTGCCGGCCGACGAGGGCGTCTACTGGTCGAAGCGCAACAACGACTCGTTCGCTCGCGCTGTCCAGGAATACCCCGGCCGCTTCTACGCCTATGCTGGCCTGCCGTACCAGGCGCCCGATGAGGCGGTCAAGGAGCTCGAGCGTTGCCACAAGGATCTGGGCGTGAAGGGCATCCAGGTCTTCTCGAACGTCAACGGCGAGCCGCTGTTCCTCGACAGGTTCGACGGTCTGTGGGCTGCGGCTAACGAGCTGGACCTGCCGTTCCTCGTCCATCCAACCGTGCCCCTGACGGCGAGCGTCATGGACATGGTCCGGATCCCGTACCAGCTTTACGGCTACACGCTCGACACGTCGATGGCCGTCATCAGTCTCATCTTCAACGGCATCTTCCAGAAGTACCCCAACCTCAAGGCCGTCCACTCACATCTCGGTGGCATGGTGCCGTACCTCGTCCAGCGCCTGCGCGCGTCGTGGAAGGGCTATAGCAAGGAGTGGGGCCTGGAGCTCGAGGAGGAACCAGACGTCACCTACACCAAGCGGGTCTGGCCCGACACGACTTCGTTCTACCTGCCGGCCATGCGCTGCGCGCTGGAATGGGTCGGACCATCGCACCTCGTCATCGGCACCGACTACGCCCACCGGGTCGGAGATCCCGAGGGCGCCGTCCAGGCGGTCAAGGACCTCGGCGCGTCCGTTTCCCTACCCCAGGAACAGACCGACCTGATGCTGGGCCAGAATGCCGAGGCGCTCTTCAAGCTGCCGCCGATGCCGATGCGCTGACGGACCGGAGGAGGTTGGGCGGCGCCGGACTGCGTCGCCCAGAATGTGACCGGAGGAGAACCGCCATGGAGATGGACAGGAGCATTAGCGCGCTCCGGACTCTGAGACCGGATGCCGACGGCGAGATCTTCTGGTTCAGGGACGACCTCCATCAGCCCTATCCCATCTCACCGATGGGCATGACGACGATCCAGAAGCACCACGCCTGGGGCTACCATGTCGCCTCGGAGCAGACGCAGCTGCCGCCCTCCAAGGGCGCCCATGTGAAGATCTACCAGGGGCGCGTGTACCTCGGGTTCGCGCTCATCGACGACCCCGAGGAGGTCGCGCGCCGCGCGAAGGCCTTCGGCGAGCTCGTCGATCACTGTACGGACCACTGGGCCGAGTTCTATGACGGCTACATCTTCGAGGTGAAGGCCAACCTGGCCTCGCTTGCCGCGGTGGACGGTGATCGACTGACCCTGTCTCACCTGCTCGACTACCTGAAGAAGAGCGAGGAGGTCAATCGCCGACACTGGGAGATCCACTTCATCCTGATGTATCCGGCCGACACGATCTACCTGGCCTTCGAGGAGTTCTGCCGGGAGCACGAGGTCGTCGAGGCGGACTTCGTCAACCTGCTCAAGGGCATGCACTCGATGTCAACCCAGACGGACGAGGGGCTCTGGGCGCTGGCCCGCATGGCCGACGACACGGGGTTGCGGGATCGGCTGATGGCCGCCCAGGCCGTCAACATCCGCGAAGTTCTTGCCGCCGATACGGCCGGCCGCGACTGGCTCGCACAGTTCGACGCCTGGCTGTCGACGTTCGGGAATCGCATCAGTGCGGCGCACCTCGACGTGATGCACCCGACGTGGAAAGAGGATCCCGCCCCCGTCCTCGAGACCATCAACAGCTACTTCCGCCGGATGGACGCGGGCTGGCACCTGCACGAAGCACGCGACGAGGTCATCCGCGAGCGCGATGCCGCGATCGCGGCTGTGGAGGCGCGCCTGTCGGATGAGGATCTGGTGACCTTCCGCCGGCTTCTGCCGGTCGCGCAGGAGGTCTACGCCTTCCAGGAAGATCACGGCTTCTACATCGATGCCGGCTCGACGGCGGCGCTCCACGACACTCTCATGGCGTGCGGCCGCCGGCTGCACCGGCTCGGGCTGCTGGAACGCGCGGATGACGTCTTCTTCCTGACGTACCACGACCTTGTCGAGGTTCTCTCCGACCTGGCCCGCGAGGAGAAGGTCGCGATCTACCACCACCAGGCACTGGTCCCTTCGCTCGTCGCCGAACGGCGAGCCGCCTGGGAGGCAGCGTCGGACATTGAGGCACCGCTGACGGTCGGGAGCGTTCCCGCCACGATGAGCGACCCCATTGCGCTCAAGGTCTTCGGGATCGTCGACGAGGTGCTTCACCCCAAAGGCGAGAAGGAGATCGTTGAACGGCTCACGGGCTTCCCCGGCGCTGCGGGCGTGGTCGAGGGCCCGGCCCGCGTCATCCTAAGCTACGAGGAATTTCCCGCCTTGCAGTCGGGCGAGATTCTCGTTTGCCCGGCGACGAGCACCGCCTGGACCCCGCTCTTCCTGAAGATCGGCGGCGTCGTGACGGATACCGGGGGCATGCTGACCCATGCCGCCATCGCCGCCCGCGAGTACGGCATTCCCGCCGTTGTAGGGACGTGGAATGCGACCAATTCCATCCGCGACGGAGACGTCATCCGGGTTGACGGGAGCGCAGGCGTGGTTCAGGTCCTGGCACGGGCGCCTGTGCCGCGATGACACCGGGTCGCAGCGACGGCCGCCGACCGGGATACACGGCGAGCAACTGGCGACCGAGACCTGCGAGCGCGCTTCACGCGGATCGGGCGGGCACGGATCGTGCGTCTTCTCGGGTGCGTGGCCTGACCTGACCGTGCACTGGAGCCACCCTGGCGACGGCGTCGCGAGGCTGACCGAGCCTGCGTGACAAACCGAAGGCAGCCGTTCGCAGTGCCGGGACGAGCCGGTTGACGTCGGCGCGCTGGGACTCGATGACGATCGAGATCGCGCCGGCCAGGTCGTCCGTGGGCCCCCACACCGGAGCGGCTACAGAGACCCGGTTCAGTCGCATCTCATCATGGACGACCGCATAGCCGTTGCGGCGCGCCAGCGCGAGATCACGCCGCAGGGCGTCTGGGTCGGTAATCGTGTAAGGCGTGATCGGCGGCAGCCCGCGGGCGATCACGGCCTCCACAAACTCGGGCGTCGACGCCGCCAGCAGCGCCTTGCCGACGCCGGTGGCGTGCAGGGGCAGACGACCGCCGACCCGGGTTGGGATGGAGGCGGATCGGCGACCGTGGATCCGCTCAATGACCAGGGCTTCGTGGCCGTCAAGAACGGCGAGGGTGATGTTCTCGTGCGTCGATTCGTAGAGGTCCTCCATGAAGGGGAGCGCCCCTTCGCGCAGGGTCAGCGTATGTGGGGTCAGCGTACCGACCTCCCAGAGCCATGGGCCAACGCGATACCGCCCGTGGTCAGTCAGCTCGAGGGCGCCGAGACGGCGCAGCTCGCTCGCGAGGCGATACACGGTCGTCATCGGCAGCCCGGTGCGTCGGGCGATCTGGGCGCGCGTCAGTGAGGTCTCGGCCGCCCGCATCGCGTCAAGGATCGCGAACGCCTTGCTCAGGACGGACCTGCCCGCGTCCCTGTTCCTGCCACTCATCACCGACAGTCCACGTACCGAATTGGACCATGGATCGTACCTCATCGGACGAAATGCGTCCGCCCAGTGGACAGCTAAGGCTCGGAACTCGGTCTCGGCGGCCTCGCACCCTCGGGGAGACGGTTGCAGGGGCAACTATGCTTGGCCGGTTCGTCCACCGCACAGCTGTGCGCAGGGTGAGGGCACGCGGCACGGGTGGGCCGGGGAGAGGAGGCAGCGCGTGAGCACCAGGTGGATCAACGACTGGCGGACCTACGTCACCAGACACAGGCTGGTGGCGGCCACCGTGGCCGGGCTCGTGGCGACGCATGTCACGACGAACTTAGGGATGTGGTACCACGGCCTCGGACTGCCGGATCTGAACTTCAACATCCTGAACGGATACCTCGTGTTCGGAAACGCGGCCAACGCGTTCGGCACCGAGGGATTCCAGGATCCCGTGATCCTGACGCTCTTCGGGGCGGGCGCCCATTACGCGCAAGGTGTCGTCTTCGGCCTCATCTTCGCCTTCGGGATCCACCCGCTGATCCCGATCGCGAACTCGGTCGCCGGCAACATCGCAAAAGCGGTCATATGGGGACTGATCCTCGGCACGCTCAGCTCGGTGTGGTGGATCAACCTGTTCCCGAACCTTGCCGGGCCAGGTGTGAACGCCGGTCTGTTCTTCAGCAACTTCGGGCCAAACCAGCTGAGCTGGGTGGTCGCCGTCTACCTGTGGCACATCGTCTACGGAATCAACCTCGGTTTGTTCTACAACCCCAAGGATCTGCCGGAGACCACGGAGGCGACCGAGGCAACGGCGGTTTAGGGCGCCGAGCCGGGAGGGGGGCGATGCGAGCCGTCCGTTTCGATGAATACGGTGACTATGACGTCCTGAAGGTGGTGGATGTCGCCGAGCCCGAAGCGGGACCCGATGAGGTCCTCGTCCGGCTCGCGGCCTCCGCCGTCAACCCATTCGACAACACGTGCCGTCGCGGCTGGGTCGCCGCCGTTCAACCGGGCATGATCCAGGGCAACGAGGGGGCCGGCGTCGTCGTCAAGGGCACCGAGGCTCTGCCGGCCACCCGAGGCCTTCGGCGACGCCTGGGCGACGGTCCTGCCGCTCCTGGCGGATGGGCGCGTCAAGCCGGTCGTCGCTCGGACGTTCCCGCTCGAGGATGCCGCCGAGGCGACTCGCTACCTCATCGAGGACCGGCCGTTCGGCAAGGTCGTCCTCACCATCTGACCCCGCCGCTGATCCAGGCGCTGGGTCCCAACTGGGTCAGGTACTCCGGGAACGGGAGGACAAGGAAGTAGCGGCCGTCCTTCTCCGGGTTCCGCCGGCGCCGCTTCCAGGGCAGGAAATCATCGCTGAGCTCGGCGATCGATAGCTTCGAGTTCGGCGGAGGAGAGTCGCCGTATGCGGCGCTTGCGCGCGGGTACCACGGATCGCTCACGAAGACCGCGGTGATCTTGGCCGTCGGGTCTTCGATAGGGTCTGCCGTCGCCTCGAAGCCGTGCATGACCCAGGCGTGAGCGCCGTGCCAGACGAGAAGGCCGGCCGGACGGTTGGTGAGGCGCATCGCTCGCGCCGCCTTGGCTACCGCCTGACCAAGGTTCGGCTGGGAGTCGACAAGGTAGATGCCCTCGTCGAGCACCGGGAGGGCGGCCGCCCAGCCACGAGCGTTCGTGCCACCCCATCGACTGCTGCTGAGGTCCCGTGCCAGATCCCAGTACCGCAGCTGGGACGCCTTCGATCGGTCGTTCGGACCGCCAATATTGACCATCATCTGGATCGATGCGGCGACACACGTCCGGCCCGTCACCTGGCTGACGAAGTCCCCGTTGCGGAACAGGTTCAGCCGGTATCCGACGGCCCCGGCGACCGGGGCGGCCGAGACGGCGGGCAGGATAAGGACGGCGACGAAGACCGCCGTGACCGCTCGGCGCATGCCCGAAACGGTAGCCCGGGATGGTCGACCCGGCAACCGTGACCGACGGGCCCGCCCGAACAGCCTCTGGGACGTGGCGGCACATGTCGCCATCGGCTCGACCAATCAAGGAACCGCCGAGCACGCCCGGCAGAGCACCACGTCCGACGATCCGGACGACCCGTCACGCGCGCTCGAGGCAGGATCAATCGGTTCGGCCGATGAGGGCCGATCCGCGCCGACCCATGGGCGCCGGTCCGGCCGACAGATGGGCGCCGATCCGCGCCGACGGTGGGCCAGGTGTCGGCAGGAACTCGGCGACCGTCCAGGCTAGCCGCCGACGTCGCCCTCGCTCATCGCTCCGGCGGCCTCCGCCGCGCGGGCGACCTCGGGTCCCCGGGCGGCGACCTCGGCCACGGCCTCGCCGAAGATCCGAAGCGCGCTCGTCACCTCAACCTCGGTCACGACAAGCGGCGGGGACAGCCTGACGACGCTGCGCCCCGCCTCGAGGACGAGGAGGCCGCGCTCGAAGCAGGCCCACTGGACCTCCTCGGCGGCTTCGGTCGTCGCGAGCTCGATGCCGATCATGAGCCCCCGCCCGCGGACCTCGCGGACGAGCCCGGGATGGGCGGCCGCGATCGTCGCCAGTCCGGCCATGGCCTGCTCGCCGCGGGCGCGGGCGTTCTCGACGAGTCCGCCCTCGAGCAGGCCGATCGTCGCGAGCGAAGCCGCGCAGGCCACCGGATTCCCGCCGTACGTCGAGCCGTGGGCGCCCTTGGCCCAGCTCTCCAGGATGGGCGCGCGGGCGATCATCGCGGCGAGGGGCATCCCCGACGCGATGCCCTTGGCGGCGAGGAGGATGTCGGGTGACACGCCCTCGTGCTGGACGGCCCACATCCGGCCCGTCCGGCCCGCGCCCGACTGGATCTCGTCGACCACGAGGAGGATCCCGTGGCGATCGCAGATGTCGCGAAGGCCGGCCAGGAAGCCCATTTCCGGCACGATGTAGCCGCCTTCGCCCTGGATCGGCTCGAGGATGATGGCCGCGACCTCCGACGCCGGGACGAGCTTGTCGAAGAGCACCTCGTCGAACCAGGACAGGTCGGCCACACGGCCGTATGGGGCGTGATAGACGCCCGGCAGGAACGGACCGAAGCCGGCGTGGTACTTCGACTTGCTGGCCGTGAGGCTCAGCGAGCCGTACGAGCGGCCGTGGAACGCGCCGAGGAAGGCGACCACGTACGGTCGCCGCGTGTGGAAGCGGGCAAGCTTGATGGCGGTCTCGACGACCTCGGTCCCCGAGTTGCCGAGGTAGACCCGGACCGGCCCATCGATCGGCGCGATCCGGGCCAGCTCGCGGCAGGTCTGGGCGTAGATCGGCAGGTAGAAGTCGGAGGCGCTGTAGTGGAGCAGCTCCGCGGCCTGTTCCCTGATCGCGGCGACGACCTGGGGGTGGGCATGACCGGTCGAGTTGACCGCGATGCCGGCCGCGAAGTCGAGAAACAGGTTGCCGTCGATGTCCTCGATCGTCGATCCCTCGCCCCGG
>Ga0209108_10001929_pt1 | contig 12009 bp, 10 predicted proteins | sample Rifsed10ft1_FD_184003 | JGI IMG/M metagenome (GOLD analysis project Ga0209108, IMG submission 184003) | Soil microbial communities from Rifle, Colorado, USA - sediment 10ft 1 (version 2) | ecosystem: Environmental > Terrestrial > Deep subsurface > Rock core/Sediment | place: Rifle, Colorado...
AACTTCTTCGTCGTGCGGACGAGCGAAGGCCCCGCGCTGCTCACCGAGACCAGCTACCTGACGAACCCCGACGTCGCCAGCTCGGTCGCCGACGTCCTCGCCAAGATGAAGGCCGAGGGCAAGATCGGCAACAGGATCGCGATGGTGAACGTCGCCGACGCCTTCGGCATCGAGCTGGCGGAGGCGTCGCGGCCGATCTTCGTGAAGGCCGGCTTCGAGATTGTGTTCAACCGCTCCTACCCGCTCGGCACGCAGGACCTGTCGCCGATCGTGAAGGGCGCGAAGGCGTCGAACCCAGACGCGTTCGTCGCCTGGTCGTATCCGCCGGACACCTTCGCGCTCACCGAGCAGTCGAAGATCGAAGGCCTCAACGTCAAGGCTTACTACACTGCGGTGGCCACCGCGTTCCCCGCCTACGGCGGCAAGTTCGGCAAGTCGGTCGAGGGCCATCTCGGCGCCGGCGGCGTGAACACCGACACCGCGGAGATGAAGGCATACTTCGCCGCGCACCAGAAAGTGACCGGCAAGCCCGCCGACTACTGGGCGAGCGCCGTCACCTACGCGTCGCTGCAGGTGCTCGAGCAATCGATCGAGGCGGTGGGCACCGACCGCAAGGCGGTGATCGAGCACATCAGCAAGAGCACCTTCCAGACCGTGATGGGTCCGTGGAAGTTCGTCAACCAGTCGATCGACAAGGTCTGGACGGTCGGCCAATGGCAGGGCGGCGTCTTTCACGGCGTGGCCTCGACCGGGTTGCCCGGGGCGAAGCCGGTCATCGTCAAGACCGGCTGGTAGCGCTCCGGTCTCGAACCTCGAGACGAATACCCCGGTGTGAAGCTCAGGCACCGGGGTATTTTTTTCCCAGATGGACATCCTGATCACCGGCCTGCTGCTCGGCGCGACCTACTCGCTGATCGCGATCGGGCTCAGCCTGCAGTACGGCGTGGCGCGCATCATGAACCTCGCCAACGGCGAGATGCTGGTGGCGGGCGCGTTCGGCGCGTTCTGGGTGTTCACCGCGCAGACGCTGTCGCCGTTCACCGCGGCGCTGTTCGTGGTGCCGGGGGCCTTCGCGCTCAACTGGCTCATCTACCGCGTCCTGCTGCGCCCGCTGGTGCGCCGCGCGAAGAGCCGCGGCATGCTCGAAGTCGAGACCATCCTAGCCACCTTCGGCATGAGCTTCGCGTTCGTCGGCATCATGCTGCTGGTCTTCGGCGGCAGCTACTTCACCTATTCCTACCTCGCTGAGCCGTACCGGATCCTCGGCAGCCCGTACGGATTGAACCGCGTGGTGGCGAGCGCGGTCGCGGTGGTCATCTGCGGCCTGCTCTACTGGGGCGTCCACGGCACGCGCACCGGCATGGCGATCCGCGCGGTCGCGGTCGATCCGGCGGCGGCATCGCTGGTCGCGATCGACGTGCCACGCGTGTCCGCGCTCTCCTTCGCCCTGGGCGGCGCGGTCACCGCGGCCGGCGGCATCGTCCTCAGCACCTTCCTCACCATGGACGCCTCGATCGGCGTGGTGTTCACGATGAAGGCGCTGATCATCGTGATCATGGGCGGCGTCGGCGACGTGCGCGGCGCGATCATCGCCTCGCTGATCCTCGGCCTCGCCGAAACCGTGGTCGCCAGCCTGATCGATCCCGGCCTGACGCTCGCTGCTGCGTACCTCCTGTTCCTGCTGGTACTGCTGTTCCGGCCCGAGGGCCTGTTCGGGAGGCGCCAGTCGTGACCGCGCGCGAAACCCGCACGCTGATCCTCGTCGTGGTGGCGTTCGCGCTGCTCGCCTGCCTGCCGCTGCTGCGGCACGGCTACCTGCTCTCGCTCGGCGTCGACATCGCGATGTACACGGTGCTGGCGACGTCGTGGGCGCTGTTCTCCGGGCCGACGCACTACATCTCGCTCGCCACCGCGGCGTTCTACGGCATCGGCGCTTACGTCGTCGCGGCCGGTATCGGCACCCTGCCCTATCCGGCACTGGTAGCGCTGGCCGGGCTGGCGGGCGCCGTGGCGGCGGCGCTGGTCGGCCTCGCCACGCTGCGCCTCTCGGGCGTGTATTTCGTCATCTTCACCCTCGGGCTCGCCGAGCTGGTGCGCCAGATCGTCACCTGGGTGCAGAACAACTTCACCGGCAGCCGCGGCATGTACGTGCTGACCAGCATCACGGAGCGCATGATCTACTGGGAGCTCCTGGCCCTCGCCGCCGCGGTGTTCTTCATCGGCTGGCGCGTGGCGCGCTCGCGCCTCGGCTTCGCGCTGCGCATCATCGGCAACGACGAGACGGTGGCGGCGCACCTCGGCATCAACTCGGCGGCGTGCAAGCTGGCGCTCTTCGTCATCTCCGGCGCATTCGCCGGCATGGTGGGCGCGATCATGGCGCCGCGCCTGAGCTACATCGAGCCGAGCATCGCCTTCACGTCCGAGCTCTCGTTCCAGGTGGTGATCATGGCGCTGCTCGGCGGCGTGCACCGGCTGTGGGGCCCGCTGGTCGGGGTGATCCCGTTCACCATCCTGTGGGAGGTGATCGCGGCGCGCTTCCCGGGGCAGACCGTGCTGCTCCTCGGCATCGCCTTCCTCCTCATTGTGTACCTGATCCCGAACGGCGTGGTCGGCCGCATCGAGTCGGCGCTGCGCGCCGCGCAACGCCGGGTGAGCCATGCGTGAGCGCACCGTGCTCGACGTGCAGGGCGTCACCAAGCGCTTCGGCGGCCTGGTGGCGGTCGACGCCCTGAGCTTAGCGGTGCGCGAGAACGAGATGCTCGGCCTGATCGGGCCGAACGGTTCGGGCAAGACCACCGTCATCAACCTGATCTCGGGCGCGCTGCGGCCGAGCGAAGGCGAGATCTTCCTTGGCGACGAGATGATCTCCGAGTGGCCGGCGCGCGCCATCGCGCGCGCCGGCGTGGCACGCACCTTCCAGCTGGTGCGCATCCTGCACTCGCTCACGGTGCTGGAAAACGTGATGGCCGGGGCGGTATTCGGCCACAAGCGGCTGTGGGGCGCCGCGGCGCGCAAGTTCGCGTTGCGCCAGCTCGATCGCGTGGGAATGGCGCACGCGGCCGATGCGCCGACCGCGTCGCTCACCTGCATCGACGAGAAGCGCATCGAGCTGGCGCGCGCGCTCGCCTCGGACCCGGACCTCCTGCTGCTCGACGAGTGGCTGGCGGGGCTCAACCCGACCGAGATGCAGATCGGCATCGCGCTGATCCGCAGCCTGCGCGAGGAGGGCCGCACCATCGTGCTGGTGGAGCACGTCATGGACGCGATCCGCAGCCTGTGCGACCGCTGCGTGGTGATGAACGGCGGCGCGAAGATCGCCGAAGGCACGCCGGAGGCTACGCTCGCCGACCCGGAAGTGATCCGGGCCTACCTCGGAGTCGGCCATGCTTGAGTGCCGCGGCCTGTCGGTCCGCTACGGGCGCCACCACGCGCTCGAGGGCGTGGCGCTGCGCATCGCCGCCGGCGAGATCGTCGCCATCCTCGGCGCCAACGGCGCCGGCAAGAGCACGCTGCTGCAGGCGATCGCCGGCCTGGTGCCCGGCTCGGGCGAAGTCCTGCTCGACGGCCGCTCGATCCGCGGCCTCGCGCCGCACCGCATCGTCGAGGCCGGCATCGCGCTGGTGCCCGAGGGGCGCCGGATCTTCGGCGAGCTGACGGTGCTCGAGAACCTGCTGCTCGGCGCGTATGCCAGCCGCGCGCGGCGCTCGGAGAACGAGCACCTCGACCGCGTGCTCGCGCTCTTCCCGCAGCTCGCCGAGCGCCGGCGTCAGGTCGCGCGCACCATGAGCGGCGGCGAGCAGCAGATGGTAGCCATCGGCCGCGCCATGATGTCGGCGCCGGCGATCCTGATGCTCGACGAACCCTCGCTTGGTCTCTCGCCGCTGCTGTGCACCGAGCTCTTCAAGGCGCTGGCGCAGATCCGCAGCACCGGGACCGGCATCCTGCTGGTCGAGCAGAACGCGCGCCAGGCGCTCGCCATCGCCGACCGCGGCTACCTGCTCGAGAACGGACGCATCGTCGGCGAGGGCGCCGCGGCAAGCCTCGCGCAGGACACCGCAGTGCAGAAGGCCTACCTCGGCGGCGCGGCCTCGAGCGCCGTCTTCCCCCGCGCGCCCGCGGCGCCGCAGCCCGCGCCAGCCCCGCCGCCGGCCGCGCTGCCCGTGGCGCCGCGTGGCGCGAACGGTGGAATCGACGGATTGATCCAAGGCTCCCTCGAGGAGCTCGTGCGCGGCGCGACGGCGATCCAGGCCGAGCACGTGCGCGAGACGCGTGGCGCGCTCCAAGCGGCGCGCCCGGCCGCCCGCCGGGAGCCCACCGCGCCGCGCGCGCGCGACGCGGCGCTGCAGGAAGCGATCGCGAGAATCGAAGCCGCCGCGCGGGCGGCGATGAACGGCACCAGGCGCAAAGGAGACTAGGATGGCACGCGTGTTCGACGGCATATTCATCGGCGGCCGGTCGGTCGCCACCACCCGGACCTTCGACGACCTCAACCCGTCCGACGGCTCGGTCTGGGCGCGGATCCCCGACGGCGGCCGCGCCGAGGCGCGCGCCGCGATCGAGGCGGCGCACGCCGCCTTTCCGGCATGGTCGTCGCTGCCGTTCACCCAGCGGGCGCACTACATGATCAAGGTGGCGGAAGCGTTCGAGAAGCGCCGCACGCAGATCGTCGAGGCGCTGCAGGCCGAAGGCGGCGGCTGGTTCGGCAAGGGCATGTTCGAGACCGGCTACGTGCCCGAGATCTTCCACGCCGCCGCCGCCTCGACCTACGCGCCGGTCGGTGAAGTGATTCCCTCCGAGCACGGCAAGGTCTCGCTCGCGCTGCGCCAGCCCCTCGGCGTCATCTCGGTGATCAGCCCGTGGAACTTCCCGGTCATTCTGACCGGCCGCGGCATCGCCTTCGCGCTCGCCGCCGGCAACACCGTTGTCCTGAAGCCCTCCGAAGAAACGCCTTACTGCGGCGGTCTGCTGTTCGCCGAGGTATTCGCCGAGGCCGGCGTACCCGAGGGCGTGCTGAACGTAGTCAGCTGCTCGCGTGCCAACGTGCAGCAGGTCGGCGAGGAGCTGATCGACAACCCGCGGGTCAAGGGCATTTCCTTCACCGGCTCGACCGCGGTGGGCCGCCAGATCGCCGCGCGCGCCGGCGCCCACCTGAAGAAATGCTGCGTCGAGCTCGGCGGCAAGGATGCGCTGATCGTGTGCGAGGACGCCGACCTCGAGCGCGCCAGCGCCGCGGCGAGCTTCGGCAGCTTCATGCACCAGGGGCAGATCTGCATGTCGGTGGAGAAGGTGCTGGTGCACGAGAAGGTGTACGACGAGTTCCTGCGGCGCTTCGTCGAGCGCGCCGCCAGGCTGAAGGTCGGCGACACCCGCGACAAGGCGAACATCATCGGCCCGCTGATCAACGACAAGCAAGCCGCCAAGGTGAAGGAGCAGATCGACGACGCGGTGGCGAAGGGCGCGAAGGTCGCGCTCGGCGGCAGGGTGAACGGGCGCTTCGTCGAGCCGACGATCCTGACCGGCGTCACGTCCGACATGAAGGTCTACCAGGACGAGACCTTCGGGCCGGTGGCGCCGGTAATTCCCTTCCGCACCGACGCCGAGGCGATCGCGATCGCCAACGATACCGAATACGGGCTGTCCTCGGGCGTCATCACGCGCGACGAGCAGCGCGGGCTGGCGATCGCCCGCCAGCTCGAGACCGGCATGTGCCACATCAACTGCTCGTCGGTGAACGACGAGCCGCACGCGCCGTTCGGCGGCTCGAAGGCCTCGGGCCAGGGGCGCCACGGCGGCCGCTGGGCGACCGAGACCTTCACCGAGACGCGCTGGATCACGCTCGATCGCGGCGGGCGGCCGTTCCCGCCGATGTTCTGAGCGGCCAACCACGGAATTCCAAATAAGGGGAGCGACATGACCACCATGACCTGGATCCTCACCAGCCTCGTCGTCCTGGCGATCGTCGTGATCGTCTGGGGCGGGCTCTACCAGCGGGCGACCCGCGAAACCAGCCTCGTGCGCACCGGCATCGGCGGCCGCAAGGTCGTCATGGACGGCGGCACGATCGCGGTGCCGTACTTCCACGAGGTGCAGCGCGTCAACATGCAGACACTCCGGCTCGAGGTGCGGCGTGCCGCGGAGGGCGCGCTGATCACCAAGGACCGCATGCGCGTGGACGTCGGCGTCGAGTTCTACGTCTCGGTCATCCCGAGCGTGGAGGGCGTGGCGCGCGCCGCGCAGACTCTCGGCAACCGCACCTTCCAGCCCGACAAGCTGCGCGAGCTGATCGAGGGCAAGCTGGTCGACGCGCTGCGCTCGGTGGCGGCGCGCCAGTCGATGGACGAGCTGCACGAAAGCCGCGGCGCGTTCGTGGCCGCGGTGCGGGAAGGCCTGGCTGCCTCGCTCGAGCGCAACGGCCTCGAGCTCGACTCGGTGTCGCTCACCGCGCTCGACCAGACGCCGTTCCGCGCGCTCGACGAGAACAACGTGTTCAACGCCGTCGGCATGCGCCGCCTCGCCGAGGTGATCGCGAAGTCCAAGAAGGAGCGGGCCGAGATCGACGCCGAATCCGAGGTCTCGGTGCGCAAGGCCGCCATGCTCGTCACCAAGCAGACGCTGGAGATCGAGCTGGAGGAGCAGGAGGCCGAGATCGCCCAGGTGCAGAAGATCGAGACCCTCAAGGCGGCGCAGATCGCCGAGGTGGTCAAGCGCAAGGCCGAAGGCGAGCTGGAAGCCGCGCGCGCGCGCATCCAGATGGAACAGTCCATCCGCGCCGCCGAGATCGCAAAGGAGAAGGCGCTGCGCGAGGCCGAGATCGCCCAGGAGCGCGACCGCGCCGCGGCCGACCTGGTGCGCGCCGAGTCCATCCGCGCGACCGAGTCCATCGCCACCGCGAAGCAGGTGGCGGAAGCCGAGCGACGCAAGGAGATCGCGCTGCTCGCCGCGCGGCAGGACGGCGAGATCGCGGCGATGCGCCTTCGCCTGCAGGCCGCGGCGGAGAAGGACGCCGCCGCCGACCGTGCCAAGGCGCGGATGGAGGAAGCGCGGGCCGACGCCGACGCGATGAGCGTGCGCGCCGTGGCGAGAAAGAGCGACCGGCTGGCAGAGGCCGAAGGGCAGCGGGCGATCATCGACGCCGAGAACAAGATGAACCGGCACATCGCGGCCATGAAAGTCGACCTCGCGCGCCTCGAGACCCTGCCCAAGGTAATGGCCGAGATGGTGAAACCGGCGGAAAAGATCGAATCGATCCGCATCCACCACTTCTCGGGCCTGGGCGGCGGAACGGGCCAGGGCGGCAGCAGGCCACCGCTCAACCAGGCGCTCGACTCGATAATGGAGATGGCCGTACAGCTGCCGATGCTGAAGAAGATCGGCGAGGACCTCGCCGTCGACCTCGAGTCCATGGCGAAACCGCAGGAAGGCAAGAAGAGCTGAGAGCGAAGCGCCGATGCGCAGCGACACACCCGAAGTCGTCGTCACCAATTTGGTCATCGACGGGAAGTGGACGCCGGCCCGGGGCGAGAGCCGCTACGACGTCTGCAATCCGGCGCGGCCCGACGAGCTGGTGGGGTGCGCGGCGATGGCGTCGCGCGAGGACGTGGACCGCGCCTGCCGGGCGGCGCACGAGGCGTTCCCGCGCTGGTCGGCGCTGTCCCATGCCGAGCGCGCGCGGTACCTGGAGAAGATCGCCGCGGCGCTGACCGCCGACCAGGACGAGCTCGCGCGGCGCATCCGCCTGTTCACCCGCGAGCACGGCAAGATCCTGAAGGAGAGCGAGATCGAGATGTCGCGCCTCGGCGAGCGCTTCCGCCTCGCCGCCTCGTACGCCGAGCGCCTGGCGCGCGACGACGAGCTGCCCGGGCCGCCTTTCGACACGCTGATTAGCCGGCAGGCGCGCGGCGTCGCCGCGCTGATCGTGCCGTGGAACTGGCCGCTGTCGATCCTCGGCGCGAAGCTGCCGCAGGCGCTGCTCGCCGGAAATACCGCGGTCGTCAAGCTCTCGCCCTATTCTCCCCTCGCCCCCGCGCTGACCATCCGCCGCATGGCGGAGGTGGTGCCCCCCGGTGTGATCAACCTGCTCACCGGAACGACGATCGAGTCGGGCGACGCGCTGGTCACGCATCCCCTGGTGCGCAAGATCAATTTCACCGGCAGCATCGAGGTCGGCAAGCACGTCATGGCGATGGCGGCGCGCAACCTCGCGCACGTCACGCTCGAGCTCGGCGGCAACGACGCCGGCATCGTGCTCGAGGACGCCGAGCTCGACGCCGCGGCGGTCCAGCGCATGGCCGTGGCCACCTACATGTCCGCCGGCCAGATCTGCATGGCGCTCAAGCGCCTGTACGTGCACGAATCGCGCTACGAGGAGCTCTCGAGCGCGTTTACCGCCGCGGCTTCACGCTACGTGGTCGGCGACGGCCTCGACCCCGGCGTGACCATGGGGCCGGTCAACAACCCGCGCCGCCTCGAGGCAGTGCGCGAGATGGTGGCCGAAGCGAGGGCGCGCGGGGCCGAGGTGCGCGAAGTCGGAACGGTCGCTGACCCGGGGATCTTCGCGCGCGGCTACTTCCACCGTCCGACCATCGTGCTGACCCGGGACCACAGCCTGCGTGTCGTGCGCGACGAGCAGTTCGGCCCGGTACTGCCGATCATCCCGTTCCGCGAAGAGGCCGAGGCGATCCGGCTCGCCAACGACACGGAGTTCGGCCTGTGCTCCTCGGTGTGGTCGCGCGACCGCAGCCGTGCCCTGCGCGTGGCGCGCCAGCTCGAGGCCGGCTACACCTACCTCAACGGTCATGGCGCGCTGGCGCAGGATTTCCGCGCGCCGTTCGGCGGTTTCAAGCAGAGCGGGATCGGCCGCAACCTCGGCTACGAAGGGGTCCTCGAGTTCCAGGAGTACCACAGTATCTCGGCGCCGGCGGGCTGGATGCTATAGCCGCAACACGGCGCGCGTAGAATTTCCCCTTTTGCAGGAGGTCCCGATGAATGCGCCAGCCCAGTCCGGTCTGCCGGCCTTGCCCCTGAAGGATCCGACGCTGTTCCGCGAGCAGTGCTACATCGACGGCGAATGGGTCGGCGCCAAAAAAACCTTTCCAGTCAATAACCCGGCGACCGGGGCGATCCTCGGTTCGGTGCCGGACCTGGGGGCCGAAGAGACGCGCCGCGCCATCGAGGCGGCCGATCGCGCCTGGCCCGCCTGGCGCGCCAAGACGGCGAAGGAACGCTCCGGCATCCTGCGCAGGTGGTTCGACCTGATGATGGCAAGCCAGGAGGACCTCGCGCAGATTCTCACCGCCGAGCAGGGCAAGCCGCTGGCGGAAGCCCGCGGCGAGATCGCCTACGGGGCGTCCTTCATCGAATGGTTCGCCGAGGAAGCCAAGCGCGCCTACGGCGACGTGATCCCGCAGCACCAGCCCGACAAGCGCATTCTCGTCATCAAGCAGCCGATCGGCGTGGCGGCGATGATTACGCCCTGGAATTTCCCGAACGCGATGATCACGCGCAAGGCCGGCCCCGCGCTCGCCGCCGGCTGCACGGTGGTGCTCAAGCCCGCCGAGCAGACGCCCTACTCGGCGCTCGCCATGGCGGAACTGGCCGAGCGCGCCGGGATTCCGAAGGGCGTCTTCAACGTCGTCACCGGCGACGCCGCGGCGATCGGCAAGGAACTGTGCGCGAATCCGGTGGTGCGCAAGCTCTCCTTCACCGGCTCGACCGAGGTCGGGCGGATCCTGATGCGGCAGTCGGCGGACACCATCAAGAAGCTTTCGCTGGAGCTGGGCGGCAATGCGCCGTTCATCGTATTCGACGACGCCGACCTCGACGCCGCGGTGGAAGGCGCGCTTGCTTCCAAGTACCGCAACGCCGGGCAGACCTGCGTGTGCGCGAACCGCATCTACGTGCAGGACCGCGTCTACGACGCCTTCGCCGCCAAGCTCACCGAGAAAGTGAAGGGCTTCAAAGTCGGCGCAGGCACAGAGGCTGGCGTGGTCATCGGGCCGCTGATCGACGAGCAGGGAATGAAAAAGGTCGAAAGCCATGTCGCGGACGCTCTTGGCAAGGGAGCAAAAATAATTTTGGGAGGAAAAAGACATGAACGGGGCGGCCTGTTCTTTCAACCGACCGTCCTCACCGGCGTGACGCCCGAGATGCTGGTCTCCCACGAGGAAACCTTCGGGCCGGTGGCGCCGCTGATCCGCTTCAAGAGCGAAGACGAGGCGATCGGCCTGGCGAACGACACCGAGTTCGGCCTGTGCGGTTACTTCTACAGCCGGGACATCGGCCGCATCTTCAGGGTGGCCGAGCGCATGGAGGTGGGCATCGTCGGCGCGAACGCCGGCATCATCTCCACCGAGGTGGCGCCCTTCGGCGGCGTCAAGCAGTCGGGGCTGGGCCGCGAGGGCTCGAAGTACGGGCTGGAGGAATACCTCGAGGTGAAGTACATCCTGCTCGGCGGAATTCAGTGACCGGTGAGGAGTTCAAGGACGACTTCCGCAAGCAGCTGCCGAAGGAAGTCGTTGTTCGGCTGACGCAACGCTCGCCGTGGCGCGCGAGCGCCGCCATCGCGCATGACCTGGCGATCATCGGCGCGTCGATCGGCCTCGCGCTCCTCTATTGGCCCAATCCCTTCGTCGTTCTCATTTCAATAGTCGTTACCGGAACGCGCCAGCACGCGCTGTTCGTGATTGCGCATGATGCTGCACATTACCTGCTCTACCAGAACCGCAGTCTGAACGACGCCGTTGGCCGGGCCTGCGCGAGCGTGCAGGGCCTGTCGATGTGCACCTACCGCGTGATCCACCGGCTGCACCACAACAACCTCTATGGCGAACTCGATCCGGATACCGCCTTGCATGGCGGATACCCGAGAGGAACGGCTTATTTGATCAAAAAGCTCCTGAAGGATTTAAGCGGACTGACTGCCTGGAAGACCTACGCCTACTTTCTCGGCGGCGCGCCTGCCCTCAATACCGCCACCAACGTCGCGGTGCGGCCGCTCGACGATACGTCCGCCAAACTACGCAGCGAAGCCGTTTCCGATAGAAATTTTGTAATGATTTTTCACTTGGCCGTGCTGGCGATCGCGGCCTGGACCGGCACCCTGGTCGAATACCTGGTGCTCTGGATCCTGCCGCTGCTGACCGTGGTGCAGGCGATCCTGCGGTTGCGGGCCATCGCCGAGCACGGTGCGACCAGCGATTTTTCTTCGCCGCTTACCGCGGCGCGCACCAATATCGCGCCGGCATGGCTCGCGTGGCTGATTTTCCCGCACCGCGTCAACTACCACATCGAGCACCATCTCTACGCCTCGGTGCCGCACTACAACCTGCCCGCGCTGCACCGCGAGATGACCGGGCGGGGAATGCTGGAGGGCGCCGAAGTGATGTCTTTCAGGAAAACGATAAAAAGAATTTTTTCCGAAAAGGCAATTCCTATTTCGGCGGCTTGAGCTTGAGCCGCATCGGCTTCATCGGCGAGCCGACGAAGCCCAGCTTGCGGTAGAGCACCTGGGCGCTCTCGTTCTGCATGTCGGTGAGCAGCGTCAGGCGCAACAGCCCTTCGGCGCGCGCCTGGGCGATGACGTGCTCGAGCAGCCTCGCGCCGATGCCCTGCTTGCGGTAGTCGGGGCGCACGACGAGGTCCTCGAACAGCGCCGCCTTGCCTCCCTCCGCGGTGCTCACCGTGTAAAGGAGGCTCGCCATCGCCACCACCTGGCGGCCGTCGCGCGCGACGAACAGCTTCCCCAGCCTGGGGTCGGCGAGGATCATCTTCAGCGCGGTCTCCTGCTTGGCCGCATCGGGCGCGAACTCGGCTTCCTGCTCGAAGAGATGCCCGAGCAGCTCGACGAGCTGCGGCAGGTCCTTGACGCCGGCGGCTTCGAAGCGCAGGTTCATACGTTGAAGCGGAAGTGGATCACGTCGCCGTCGCGCACCAGGTAATCCTTGCCCTCGAGGCGCAGCTTGCCCTTTTCCTTGGCGCCCTGCTCGCCGCCGCAGGCGACGAAATCGTCGT
>Ga0209108_10001930_pt1 | contig 12007 bp, 13 predicted proteins | sample Rifsed10ft1_FD_184003 | JGI IMG/M metagenome (GOLD analysis project Ga0209108, IMG submission 184003) | Soil microbial communities from Rifle, Colorado, USA - sediment 10ft 1 (version 2) | ecosystem: Environmental > Terrestrial > Deep subsurface > Rock core/Sediment | place: Rifle, Colorado...
CCCCTCGCGGAGGAGGGCCAGAATCTTCTGTCGGCGCTCCTCGAGGGTCTCCCGGACCGCCTCGATCACCGTCCACCGGGGATGCGCCTCGAGGAGCTTTTGGATGACCGGCTCCTGGAGGAGTTCGTCGACCGACGGAATCTGGCGGAGGGGGAGGCCCGCTTGCTGCTCTGGAATAGCCATGGTGCGGCCTCGTTCGTTCTTTGTATCATACCCTCTGAGCCCCGCGCAACGCAAATTGCCGCAGGGACCGGAAAACCAAAAGCCACCCGGAGGTGGCTTTTGGTGGGGTTGGTGGTGTTGTCTAGGAGAGTTCGTGGACCGCCCCTGCCCGTCGGGCCTGATAACACGGCTTGCAATAGACCGGGCGGTCCGGCATGGGCTTGAAAGGGACGGTCGTCCGCTGGCCACACTGGGAGCAGACCGCTTCGAAGATCTCCCTGGGACCGGCGCTAACCCCGCCCCCCTTTCTCATTGCCTTACAACTCTTGCACCGTTTGGGTTCGTTGGTGAATCCCTTCTGGGCGAAGAACTCCTGCTCCCCGGCCGTAAAGGCGAATTCTTTGCCGCAATCTACACATACCAAAATCTTATCTTGCAAGGCCATTGGTTTCCTCCTCGATAGGAATCGATCGTCCTGGTCCTTCGAGCCCTGCGCAACCCTCAAGGTCCCATCCCCCCTTCCTTTGTCTGCTTACTTTCGAACCCCCAAGCGCGGAAAGATCAGCTCCTGAACGCGGTTCACCTGGGTTCGCGCATAGTGCCATGCCTCCTCCTTCCGCGGCCCTTCGGTCCGGTACGGCGGGTCGGCGAGTGAGGTTTCTGTGCATCCCTCGGTTCGAAACTGGGGGAGAAAGGCGCTCGGAAGTTCAGGACGGACCTCGACTCCCGCCATGAGGGCCCAGACCGCGGTCCAGGCGCGGGGAACGTTCCCCATGTGGTAGCCTCCACCCCCGAGGGCGAGCCAGCGGGGGGCACTCTTGGCGAGGAGCGCGACGGCGCTGAGGAAGCCCCGCATCGTCAGTTGCAGATGGGACAAGGGGTCACTCCGGTGGGCGTCGATCCCCAGCTGGGTGACGACCACGTCGGGACGAAACGTCTCGAGAAGAGGAGGAACGGTCTCCTCGAAGGCCCACATGAATATCTCGTCATCGGTCTCGGGGGCGAGGGGCACATTGACCGAAAATCCCTCCCCCTTCCCGGTCCCGATCTCCTCCGGGAAGCCGGTGCCGGGAAAGAGGGTGAGACCGGTCTCATGCAGCGAGATGGTCAGCACCTGATCCGTGTCGTAGAAGGCGTCTTGGACCCCGTCTCCATGATGGGCATCGATGTCCACATAGGCTACCCGCAGCCCGTGGTCGATCAGAAAGCGGATGGCCACGGCGGCATCGTTGATATAGCAGAAGCCCGAGGCGCGACCGGATGCGGCGTGGTGGAGGCCTCCCGCGATGTTGAAGGCGCGCGGGGTCTCGCCGGCCGCGAGGAGCCGGGCCCCTCCGAGCGACGCCCCGGTAAGGAGGGTGGACCAGGCGTACACGCCCTCGAAGATGGGATTATCGCTGGTGCCGAGGCCGAAGTGCCAGGAGCGGGGGACCGAGGCCCCTGCGCTCGCCGCCCGGAGGACATCCAGGTACTCTTTCGTGTGGATGCGGGAGAGCTCATCTTCCGTGGCTATCGGGACGTCAGCCAATTGGGTATGGGCAGAATGAAAAAGGCCGTAGGCGTGGATGAGATCATGGGTGAGCGTCAGGCGACGGATCTTCATGGGGTGGCTGGGACCGTAGTCAAACTCCCGGTACTTCGGAGTGTAGAAGAAAACGGCCTGGGTCGCGCTGGTCATCTCCGTTTGCCTTCGGAGTGAGGAGCCTCGTCGTGCAGAGGGTCAATCCCTTTCGCCCGAGCGGCGGTACGTGCCACTCCTTCCCCCACGCTTGGAAACGAGCCGGATATTCTCGATGGTCATCTCTTTGTCTCGAGCCTTGCACATGTCATAGATCGTGAGGGCGGCCACCGAGACGGCCGTGAGCGCCTCCATCTCGGCCCCGGTCTTGCCATGCACCTTCACCCGGGACTCGATCTCGATCGTTCCCCGGTCTGCGTCGGGGCGAAAGGTGACCTCCGCTGAGGTGATCAGGAGGGGATGGCAGAGGGGGATGAGGCGATCGACTCCCTTGGCGGCCATGATCCCGGCCACGCGGGCCACAGCCAACACATCCCCCTTGGGGATCGATTTGTCGAGAATCATCCGGAGGGTTTCAGGTCTGAGATGGATGGTGCCTCGGGCCGTCGCGTCTCGGGTGGTGTCAGCCTTTTCGCTGATATCCACCATCCGGGCTCTGCCCAGGGGATCCAGATGGGATAACGGTTGCATCTTGGGCCTGCGTATGACGCCGCATGATGGCGTACATGTCGTCCTTGATCTTGAGTTTGAGTTTCTGCAGCTCTTTGCGCTTGTGCTCTTGATCGCTGGTCAGGTAATAGATCCGATCGAACTCCATGATCTTGCGATCAAACTCTCGATGCTTTTCGGCCAGGCGGCGGAATTCGGCATCTTCCTCCTTCAGCCGCGCAAAGAGCTGCGCCTCCGTTTCATTCATACGCGACCTCCTTTCGCAGAGCAGAGATTCTTCCCGGTGAGGACAAGCGCTTTTGGATAGAGCGGGGCGAAAGACGACTGGGCAGGTACACCTTGCATCGGCGGGATAAAGTATCCCAACTGAATCATACCCCTAAGGCGTTCGTTGCATACGGACTAGGCCAGTAGGCTAGTGAAAACCGCCGGGAAAGTCAAGAAGAAAAATGCGTGGGGGGTGAGCGTTGATCACCGCAGCCGGATGACGTGAACCGCAGTGGCCTTGAAGGAGGCCACCACCGGCGTTGTCTCGGCCAGTCCCAGGTCGGTGAAGGAGGGTCTCGTGATCAAGGCGACGAGGCAGCTCCCGTCACAGTCCACCACGACCCGAAAGTGGGGTCCCCACGGGGTGACCTTCACCACGGTGCCTGCGAGCCGATTGCGGGCGCTCGACCTCAGGCCCTTCGTCTCCCGCGGGCTCAGGGTGATGTCCTCCGGTCGAAGGCAGAGGAGCACGCGCTCGCCGGGCCGAAAATCTCCTACGACCTCCACTTCCCCTCCGTTGAATCGGACGCGCGCCAGGCCGGCCGTGGCCGTCTCTACGACGCCGGACAGCTTGGTCTCGACCCCCACGAACCGCGCCACCTCCTCGCTCACCGGTTGGGTGAGGACCTCGACGGAGGGGCCGACCTGACGGAACCTCCCCCCTATGAGCACAGCCACGCTGTCTCCAAGAATGGAGGCCTCACTCCGCTCGTGCGTCACGAAGACCGTGGTGATCTTCGTCTCCTGGAGGACGGTCTCGAGATCCAGGAGCAGTCCCTCCCTGGTGGGAGGGTCCAAGGCGGAAAAGGGCTCATCGAGCAGCAGGAGATCCGGGTTCAACGCCAGAGCGCGCACCAGGCTCGTCCGCTGGGCCTCACCACCCGACAGGCTCCGGGCCGAGCGCTCGGCCAGGTGCGCAATCCCGAGGCGCTCGAGCCAGGGGCGGACTCGCTGTCGCGCGGCCTGGCGGTCGAGACCTCGCAGCTTGAGACCGAGAGTGGCATTCTCGTACACGGAGGCGTTGAGAAGGAGCGGCTCCTGAAAAACGCTCGCCATGCAGCGCCTGAGCGTCAGGGCGTTATCGCGGGTCACCTCCTGGCCTTGGAAGGTGACTCTTCCCCTGATGGGTTGCTCGAGCAGGCCCATCACCCGGAGCAGCGTCGATTTCCCCGCCCCGTTGGGCCCGATGACGGCGAGGACCTCGCCCGCGTGTACGGCCATGGAGGGGACCTCGAGAACGGGAGCCTCCCCGTACTGCACCAGGATGTCCTGCAGCGTCAGGAGGGCCTCGGCCATCTGATCTGCTCCCGTTGCTGGATCCGGGTGAGGATGAAGTTCACCCCGAAGGCCAAGGTCAGGAGGATCACGCCGAGCGCGATCGCCGTCCCGAAGTTGCCCATGGAGGTTTCCAGAACCGTGGCGGTGGTGAGGACGCGGGTTTGCCCTTTGATGTTGCCCCCCACCATGAGGACCGAGCCGACCTCCGAGATGACGCCGCCGAAGCCAGCCATGATCGCCGCGAGGAGCGGAAGCTGCGCCTCCCTGCAGAGGAGCCAGAGGAGCTGTGGTCTCGACGCGCCGATCCCGAGCAGCTGCAGTCTTAACTTGGGGTTCAGAGTCTGAAAGGCGGCCATGGTGAGACCGGCCACGATGGGGAACGCGATGACGACCTGGGCGATGACCATGGCGGCCGGGGTGTATATCAGGTTGAGAAATCCCAGTGGTCCGCTCCGCCATAGGAGGATGCTGATGAAGAGTCCGACCACGACCGGCGGCAGGCCCATCCCGGTGTTGACCAGGGCCACAACGATGGCCCGGCCGGGAAACCGGGTGAGCGCCAAGAGAATTCCAAGGGGGATACCGAGGATGAGCGCGATCAGTGTCGCGGTACCCGAGACCGTGAGCGACAGCCACGTGATCGCCCAGACATCGGCGTCCCCACTGAAGACGAGGCGAAACGCTGTGAACACCCCTTCGAGAATCAGCTCCACCTGAGTAGGCCTCCCATCACTTGACCGGATCCAGGAAGTACAGCGGCTGACCGAACCGCTCTTTGCCGAAATCCTTGATCAAGGCCCGCCCCTCTTCCGAAATCAGGAAGTCGCTCAGGTCTCGTGCCCCCGCGTGGTTCACCTTCGGATGTTTCGCGGGATTGACCTCCATGACACTGTAAAGATTGAGAAGCCCCGGGTCTCCCTCCAGAAGGATCTGAAGCCCGAGCGTCTTCTGGAGGTTCAGGAAGGTGGCGCGGTCAGTGAGGGTATACGCCTGCTTCTGGCTGGCGATGCCGAGCGTCGCCCCCATCCCCTGCCCCGCCTCCACGTACCAGATCCGTGTGGGGCTGAGACCCGCGGCCTTCCAGAGCACCTGCTCCCGCTTATGCGTCCCCGAGTCATCCCCCCGGGAGACAAACATCGCCTTCGCTTCGGCGATCTGTCTGAGGGCGGCTGCGGCCTTCTTCGCCCGCGCCACCTTCGCCGGGTCTTGGGCCGGCCCGACGATAACAAAGTCGTTGTGCATAAATTGTCGCCGGTTGATGAAGTATCCCTCCATCACTAAGGGAATCTCCGCCTCTGGGTCATGGGTGAGGAGGATGTCCGCATCCCCCCGCTTGCCCATTGCCAGCGCCTGGCCCGTCCCGATCGCGATGGGTCGGACGATGTAGCCGGTCTTCTTTTCAAAAACAGGGATGAGGACGTCGAGGAGCCCGGAGTCCCGGAGGGTATGACCCGTCGCCAGGACGATGATCCTGTTCGCCGGTTCGGCTGCCCGGGTGCCAAGAGGCATCGCCAGGACAAGGGTCGATGCGGCAAGAACCAACGCGCGTAAGGTGGGTCCCGGCATGCCCGAGATCTGTCCTTCCTGGAGGGCTAACGCTATGGCTTGGCGATCACCACCTCCCCAGCGTACTCCGTCGTGCTGGTGAATTCAAGCGCTTCGCGCCACCGCGCGGTGACCGGACTTATTCCGGCTTCACCGGATCGAGGAAAAACAGGGGCTGGCCGAACCGATCCTTGCCGTAATCCTGGATGAGCGTCCGGGCCTCATCGGTCAGCAGCCACTTGTGGAGCGCCTTAGCCCCGTCGGCGTTCACCTTGGAGTGCTTGGCAGGGTTGACCAGCATCACGCTGTACTTGTTGAGCAGCAGCGAGTCACCCTCGAGAAGGATCTGTGATCCCAGGGTCTTCTGCAGGCTGAGGTACGTTGCCCGGTCAGTCAGGGTATAGCCCTGCTTCTCGCTCGCGATCCGAAGCGTCGCCCCCATCCCCTGGCCCGCCTCCACGTACCACGTGCCTGTGGCCGAGAGCCCGGTCGCCTTCCAGAGGGCCCTTTCCTGCTTGTGCGTTCCCGAGTCGTCACCCCGGGAGACAAAAGTCGCCTTGACCTCCGCGATCTGCTGAAGGGCAGCCGCAGCGCCCTTCACCCCCGCGATCCTCGCCGGATCATCGGCCGGTCCGACGAGGACGTAGTCGTTGTGCATGAACTGTACGCGATGGGTGAGCCACCCTTCGTCCACGAGGGGCTTCTCGGCCTCTGGCGCGTGCGTCATCACAATGTCCGCATCCCCTCGCTTGCCCATCGCGAGCGACTGTCCGGTGCCGACCGCGATCGTCTTTACGACGTAGCCGGTCTTCTTCTCAAAGACCGGGAGCAGAACATCGAGGAGCCCGGAGTCCCGCGTGCTGGTGGTCGTGGCGAGGATGACGGTCTGGTTGACCGGCTCCACCGCCCACAGAAGTGCGGACACCCCCCACATGAAAATCGCTACAGCCAACCACGCCCGCAGCTTGACGGACATCACGACGCCGGCGAGACGATTGCGAGCACTGAGTTCCATGGCGCTCTTTCCTCGTGTTTTACGTGCTGGAGAGGATGCGGCCGGATTCGGAGGTGTCGTACCCGCCGAGGGCCTCGACCCGGGTCCGGAACTCGCGCGAGCCCGCGATCTCGAGGAGGATCTGGACGCCCCGAGTAAAGAAGCGCTCTTTCGGAATCACGACATCGAAGCGTTCCCGAGTCAGAGGGGTAAAGTTGAGGTCGAGGAGGCGGGCGGCTGCCTTCGTTGCGACTCCTGTGTCGGCCTCCCCCCGCAGGACCTTTAGCCCGACCTCGAGGTGGGTGGCAACGGCCTCCTGGTAGCCGTTGATCCGTTCGGGTTCAATCCCCGCCCGCCCAAGTTGTTGGTCGAGGTAAAGACGGGTACCCGAGCCTTGCTGCCGGTTGATGATCCGGAGGCCTGGGCGGGTCAGATCGGCCACCGTCTGAAGCCCGAAGGGGTTTCGGGGCCTTGTCACGAGACCTAGCTCACGGTGAAAGAGGGGGACCACCGCATGTCCCGAGGGGAGTGTGCGCTCCAGGTACGGCAGGTTGTATTCGCCGGTGTCTGGATCAAGGAGATGAGCCAGGGCAAGATCGGCGACCCCGTCCCGGATTGCCGCGAGGCCGGCGCTACTGCCGACCGTGGCGAGGAAGAAGGAGGGGCAAGCCCGCCGCCTGGCGTACAGCTCTGTCAGGATGCCAAGACTCGGGTCGTCGCTGCCGGCGGCCAGGAGGGCGGGTCTTTCGTCTTCCTTTCGCCGCCACCCTGGACCCTTCGCACTGTCCTCGATCCACTGGTCGATGAGCGCCTTCGGAAAGATCCATTTGCCGGTCACCCGGGTACACGGGATCTTCCTCGCCTTGGCGAGGTAATAGACCTTCTTTTCGTGGATGCCTAGGTAGGCGGCCACCTCTTTGGTGGTCATGAGCTCGGTCATCCCTCTCTCCTTTGGTGCTCGAGATCTATCTGTAATCCGAAAATAAGTCAATAAAAATTACTTATAATTATAAATTATTACAAATTATTCCATCATCGAACAGAACTTGCATCCCTGGGCTATGTGGACCCACCCCGCCATAGGAAGGTCGATATCGGATAGCTCATTGCACCGCCAAGAGGCATTGTTCAGAGATGCCCTGATGTGGTATACGGAGCCTGCCCCGTGCGTTGGGGATCGGCCAACGACACAAGCTGAAGGGTGACACGACCATGCAGGATTTCTTCGGCCGCGAACTCGAGCGCTTGAAGCGCAAGGACTCTTACCGGTGGCTCCGGACCATGGAAGGGGCGACCGAGGCACGGATGCGGGTCGATGGCCGCGAGGTGATCGTCCTCTGTAGCAGTAACTACCTCGGCCTTGCGACCCATCCTCGGCTCAAGGCTGCTGCCATCGAGGCCACCGAGCGCCTCGGCGTTTGCTCCGCCGCCTCACGACTCATCGCGGGCAATAATGAGCTCTACCGCACCCTGGAGGAGCGATTGGCCCGCTTCAAGGGGCGGGAGGCTGCGCTCGTCTACAGCACCGGCTACACGGCCAATCTCGGGGTGATCTCAGCGGTCGTGGGCGAGCGGGATGTGATCTATGCGGATGCCCTGAGCCACGCCAGCATCATCGACGGCTGCCGGTTGAGCCGCGCGGCGGTGAAGATATTTCCCCACAACGATGTGGGTGCCCTGGAACAGCTGTTGAAGTCAGACACCGGGTTCCGGCGGAGACTCATCACGGTCGATGGGGTCTACAGCATGGACGGGGATCTCGTGCCGTTGCCGGACCTCGCCAAGCTGGCTAAGCAGTACGACGCTCTGCTGATGCTCGATGATGCGCACGGGACCGGAGTCCTGGGCGAGCGGGGAGGAGGCACGGCGGAGCACTTCGGTCTGGACGATCCCGATGCCGTTGATATCGAGATCGGCACCTTGGGCAAGGCATTCGGAAGCTTTGGGGCCTATGTCGTGGGCAGCCGGAGCCTACGGGAATATCTCGTCAATCGATCGCGGAGCTTCATCTTCACCTGTGCCCTGACCCCGCCGGCCCTCGCCGCCGCCATCGCCGCCCTGGACCTTGTGCAGCAGGACCCTAGCTACCGGCAACGCCTGTGGGAGAACGTCCGCCATTTCCGAGAAGGCCTGCACCACCTGGGCCTCTCCACAGAGCCCAGTGTGACCCACATTCTCCCCGTGATGACCCATGACCGGCAGCGGACGATGGCGCTCAGCGAGCGCCTCCTCGAGCTGGGGGTCTTCTGCCAGGGGATCCGGCCCCCCACCGTCCCTCCCGGGACCAGCCGGCTCCGCTTCACCGTCACCGCCGCGCACACGCGGCACGATCTGGACCGGGCGCTTGAGGCGGTTGAAAAAGCCTTCCGCGAGTTCGCCCTCCTCTGAGCGGTCGTTATTGCCCAGCCTCGCAAGCGCATCCGCGCAGGGCGGGGACTCATTTACACAGAGACTCTGAACGGGAGTTCGTGCGGAGGGAGCGTGCAATGCTCAGTCAATCTACCAGGTCGCGATTGGCGACGCAGCTCGAATGTCTTCAGCCCCCGACCCCTCCTGTCCCGAAAACCGCAATGCGCATCGAGGACCTCCTGGCAAGAGATTTACAATCCCTGAAACCATCAGGCCTCACTGTTCGTCTATTATACGTCAAGGTGAGCCACGCATTCGATTCCAGCAGTACCTCAGCCTACAGGGGGATGTGGACAATGAAGATTGTGTCCGTCAACGTGGGACTGCCGCGGGAAGTGATCTGGAAGGGCAAGAGAGTCACCACCGGGATCTTTAAGGAACCTGTCACAGTGGGCGTGATGATGCAAAGACTGAATCTGGATGGGGACCGACAGGCGGATTTGTCCGTCCATGGTGGACCCAGCAAGGCGGTGTATGTGTACCCGGTCGAGCATTATGACTATTGGCGGGGGGAATTACCGGAGATGAAGCTGCCCTGGGGGATGTTCGGCGAAAATCTCACCACCGAAGGATTGCGAGAGGATGTGGTCAGCATTGGGGATCGGCTTCGCATCGGTTCAGCGGAAGTGATGGTGACTGAACCGCGGATGCCGTGCTACAAGCTGGGGATCAAGTTCGGACGGGAAGACATCATCAAGCGTTTCTTGAGAAGCGGCCGTACCGGCTTCTATGTTGCGGTCCTGCGAGAAGGTGAGATCGGAGCCGGAGACACCATAGATCTCATCAGTCGCGACGGAAACAATATCACGGTGGCCGACATCACCCGCTTATACGTGAGTGAAAAGGACAACCTGGACCTCCTGCATCGCGCGATCCAGGTCGAGGCCTTGCCCGAAAGCTGGCGAGACTACTTCTTGAAGCAGATCGAAAAACTGGGTCGCTCACTGGAAAGAAAACCACAGGCAAAGTCGCCGGCATCGCCGTGTTGTGAGTGAGCGAAGGCGCAGCTACGACGCGCTGGCGGTCGTGCCTGCGGGACTGCCCCGGGACTCGACGCCAAAGCCACGTTCGCGCCAGGCGTCGAAGCCACCGGCGAGTGGTCGGACGCGCGTAATCCCCCGCCGCCGCAGCAGAAGCGCCACCCGGGCGCTCGAGGCCTCGCTGGGTCACGTGCAGTACAGGACGAGCTCCCGGTCGCGCGGGATTTCCTGGTGGCGTTGTTCAAGCTGGTCCGGGGAGAGCTGGATGGCGCCGGGAATGGTCGCTGGCTCTGCCTCGAAGTCGAGCGAGTGACGGAGATCCACCACCACCACATCTTCGCCGGCATCGAGCTTGCGTTTGAGTTCCTCCGGGGTGATCCGGTCGATCCGCAGCCGGCGCATGAAGCGACGGCGCTGCACATACTTCCAGCCGATGTACCCCGTCAGGGCCACCGCGACGATCCCGACCAGCCGGGTGCCTAATTCCATCGCGGAGCCTGCGACACGCTCGATTTGATCGCTGAAGACGAAGCCGAGCCCTGTATACGCGCCCACCCAAATCAATGCCCCCAACCCGTCGAAGAATAGAAAGCGCGGGAGCCGCATGCGGAAGATCCCCGCCAGGGGGGGTGCCACCGTGCTCAGTCCGGGGATGAACTTCGCCACGATCAGCGAGCGGGCGCCATGGCGGACGAAGACGTCTTCCGTCCGGCGCACGCATGAGTCCGGCTCGAGCGCGATCCGGCAGAGGAGCTGCAAGACCCTACTGCCGCGGCGTCGGCCCAGCTCGTACCAGACACTGTCGGCGAGCAACGTCGCCAGGCACCCCACGCCGATGGCGAGGGCGAAGCTCAATTGCTTGCCGCCGGCCAAAGCTCCGGCGGCGAGCATCAATGGGGCGGCCGGGATGGGCAAACCGATCTGCTCGACGAACACCACCGCGAACAGGACTGAGTACCCGTGCCGGATCAGGAACTCCAGCGCCTCACTCATTGGACCGATCCACTCCTTTGCTCTTGCGAGCTTCGAGGTCAGTAATACGCTTCACGAGTTCAATAATGAAGTGCAACACTCTGGCATGGGAAACTGCCGCACACGGAGGTGCGGAGCATGTCCAGAGGGTACCATCATCTGTCGGGGGAAGAGCGCGATCACCTGGCCGTCCTGAGAAGTCGAGGGCTCTCCGTGCGGGCTATTGCCCGGGCACTGGGCCGTGCCCCGGCGACGCTCTCGCGCGAACTCAAGCGCAACGCCCCGCCCATCCACACCGGCTACTACCTGCCTCACAAGGCCCAGGCCCGAGCGGAGGCGCGCTGGCGGGCAGCGGTCCGTCGGCTCCGCCTGCGCGATCCCTGGGTCCGCCACTATGTGAGGCGGCAACTGCGCCGGGGCTGGTCGCCGGAACTGATTGCCGGGCGGCTTCACCGGCTGCGGCCAGCCCAGGCCGTCAGCCACGAGGCCATCTATCAATGGGTGTATGCCGCGGCCCGCGACTTGATTCCCTGTCTGGTGCGCCACCACCGGCGGCGGAAGCGTCGCGGCTACTCCCGCCGGCACACGCAGGCCCATATCCCGGCGCGGGTGGCCATTACCGAGCGCCCGGCCGCGGCCAATACGCGACGGCAGCTCGGTCACTGGGAGGCGGACACGATGACGACGCGGCAGGGCCGGGCGGCCCTCCAACTTGCTGTGGATCGCAAGAGCCGGTACACGGTGCTCAACCGTCTGCCGAGGCGGACGGCATCGGCCATGCGCGCCACCCTGAACCGGGCCCTCGCTCGTTTCCCGCGCCCCGTCCGGCGCACCCTGACCTATGACAACGGGACGGAGAACGTGGAGCACCTGCGGGTCAATGCCGTGCTGGGGACCCGGTCGTACTTCTGCACCCCCTACACCAGCCAGGAGCGCGGCACCGTCGAGAATACCGCCGGCCTGGTGCGACGGTGGTTCCCCCAAGGGACGAACTTTGCTACACTCCGGCGCACCGACGTGAAGGCGGTGGAACGCTGGCTCAATCATCGGCCGCGGCGAGTCCTTCACTTTCAAACTCCTGCGGAGGTGTTCCGGTCGGCTGTTGCACTTCGCGCTTGAATCCAGCGAGTCATTTCCGAGGTCGTTCAACGCTTATTCATCGGTCTCTGGAAGGAGGATCTGGCGGTACAGCGCCGCTGTAAAGCCGCGGAT
>Ga0209108_10001933_pt1 | contig 12001 bp, 11 predicted proteins | sample Rifsed10ft1_FD_184003 | JGI IMG/M metagenome (GOLD analysis project Ga0209108, IMG submission 184003) | Soil microbial communities from Rifle, Colorado, USA - sediment 10ft 1 (version 2) | ecosystem: Environmental > Terrestrial > Deep subsurface > Rock core/Sediment | place: Rifle, Colorado...
CCCCGCCGGTGAAGCGCTCGAGCGCGGCGAGACTCTATTGCGCCGCGGCGACAAGGTCATGCAGCTGAGAAACAACTACGACAAGGCCGTGTTCAACGGCGACCTGGGCAGGATCGTCGGGATCGAGAGGGAGGCGGAGGAGCTGACGGTCGATTTTGACGGCAGGGCAGTCTCGTACGGCTTCGACGAGCTGGACGAGCTGAGCCTGGCCTATGCGATCTCGGTGCACAAGAGCCAGGGAAGCGAGTACGGCGCGGTCTTTGTCCCTCTCCATACCTCCCACTATATGATGCTGCACCGCAGCATCCTCTACACCGCGGTCACGCGCGGCAAGGAGCTGGTCGTGCTGGTCGGGGCCAAGAGGGCGCTCGCCATCGCGCTCAGAAACATTCGCGTGGAGCGGAGATTTACCGGATTGAAAGAGAAGCTCAAGGCGACTTGAAAAGCGAGCCCAGGCCGGCTATCGGGCCGCTCACGTGAAGCCTTGTCAAGGCCGCCCACAGGGCCGCCTGATTGCTGGTGACCACGGGCTTTTTGAGATCCCGCTCGAGCTCTTCGATCACCTCGATCATAGTCGTGTTCGTGCAGCTCAAGAAATAACCGTCGGCCTCGGAGCGGGCGTTTTGGATGGCGATCTCTTGCCAGCGCCGCGGCGTGACGTTGATGTAGTCGTCGCCGCCGCTGAGCCCCAGGCCGAGATCATGGATCACCTCGAAGCCGGCCTCGCCGAGAAATTGAATCTCATGCCGGTTGGTGGCGGCGATATAGGGGCTTATAAGAACCAGCTTTTTCAACCGGAGGAGCTTCAGCGCCTCGACGATCGCCTGGCCGGTGGTGATGGCGGGGCAGCCGCTCGCCTTCTGGACGACTTCCCGCACCCGGGCTTCGCCCTGGAGCCCCCCTTCCATAGAATTCGCGGTGCAGTTGAAAACGATGACTCCGGGGTTGGTGTCGGAAAGGGCCGCGGCCGCCTCGGCGATGGCGTCTTTAATTTCGTTAAAAGGCTTATGCCACTTACCGGTCATGCGCAGCCGGGTTACATGAGCGCCGACTCCCGGCGGGGCGTACTTGTGGAACTGCGGCTCTGCCAGCCGGTTGCTGGAGGGGATGATGAGACCGATGCGGGATAAGGAGTCCATGGATCATCCCGCCGGCAGCAGGGAGAAATCCAGAAGCTTCTCAGGACCGAGGTCGGACGGCACGGGCCGCTCCTGGCGGAGCAGGTCGAGGTAGCCGCGGGCCACTTGCGGATCCAACCGGCCGTCCCTGGTAAACATGCCCACCATGGTCTCGTGGGTCCTTTCCGCCTCCGCCGGCGTTACTTTGAACTTGGCCGCGATCATCTTCGCCGACTCGGCGCGGTTGGCGCGCAGCCATGCGACCGCCTCCAACAGCGCGGCGATGGTCTTTTGGATGCGATCGCGGCTGCTCTTCACCTCCGCCTGGGACGTCACCAGGCCCACGTAGGGAATAGGCGCCAGGTCGCCTATGAACATGAACTTTTTGTAGCCGAGCGAGACCGCCTTGTCGTCGAACGGAGGCGTTAGAACGGCGCCGACGACTTGATTGCTGGTGAGGGCGGCAAAGCTGGACGACGTGCCGCCGGTGGAAATGAGCGAGACCTGTTTTTCCTGGATCTCCCACTTTTTGAGCGCCGCCTGGAGAAACCAATGGGGCGAGGTCCGGATGCCGGAGACCGCCAGGTTCTTGCCGACCAGGTCTTGAGGTTTGTTGATCGATTTGTTGGTCACGAGAACCCACGGCGTGCCGTTGTAAAAATTCAGCACTGTGACCAGGGGCAGCCCGGAGGCCGCCGCCGCTATCCCGGTGGAGACGGAGGGGAAAAAGTTGATGTTGCCGTTGATCACCGCCTGCGGCTGGATGCCGGTGCGCATCTGGATGTATTCGGCCTCGAGGCCGAATTTTTTCAGCAAGCCCTTTTCCTGCGCCACATAGAACGGCATGTAGGAAAAGGCCAGGGAGGGAAAGCCGATGCGGATTTTTTGCGGGCCTTCCGCCGAGCCGGCAAGGGCGGGGCAGAGCCATGCCAGCGCCACGAACACTGCGGTGAAAAAATTTATTTGTCTCATAGTGTACCTCATCGTCCGGCCGCCGCCTTGGGTTTGTCTTCAAAAACCGGCACATATTACCTCAAAACGTCAGGCATCATCAAACAGCGTGAACAAGAGGTTCTCGCGCTGCGGTAGTTGACCCCCGTCCTCTTATAAGTTATTCATGCAACGATGCGCGCGCAGACGATCCTTCGGCAGTGCGTAGAGGGAAAAAAGCTCGAGCCGGGCGAGGCCCTTGCTCTTGCGGCCGCCAGAGGAGAGGAGTTTGCCGCGCTTTTGAGCAGTGCCGCGGAGCTGCGCGACCGCCACAAGGGCAAGACCGTGACCTTCTCGCCGAAGCTCTTTATTCCGCTCACCAACCTGTGCCGCGATTTCTGCGGCTACTGCACCTTTCGCCGGGCCCCGGACGAGGCCGGCGCCAGGACCATGACGCTGGATGAGGTGCGCCGGGTCGTCCTTCAAGGACAGGGTCTCGGCTGCACCGAGGTCCTCTTCAGTCTCGGCGACAGGCCTGAGGCGATCTATCCAGAAATGCGCGACTTCCTTTCTCGGATGGGGCTCAGGCGCACGCTCGATTATCTCTACCAGGCCTGCAAAATGGTGCTCGAAGAGAGCGCACCCTTGCCGCACTCGAATCCGGGGCTCATGGGGAAAAGAGATCTGGCGCGGTTAAAACAGGTCAACGTCAGTCTCGGCCTGATGCTGGAAAACCTCAGCGAGCGACTCTTGCTGCCGTCGGGGCCGCATTTTAACGCGCCGGACAAAAAACCCGCGCTGCGGCTGAAGACCATCGAAGAGGCGGGCCGGCTCCGCATTCCGTTTACTACGGGAATACTCATAGGCATCGGCGAAAGCTGGCTGGAAAGAATCGACTCTCTTTTTGCCATCCGCGAGCTGCACGAGCGCTACGGCCATATCCAGGAGGTCATCATTCAGAACTTTCGCGCCAAACCGGAGATCCCCATGCGTGATCATCCGGAGCCGTCCGTCGAGGAGATGCTCAAGACCATCGCCCTGGCGCGGCTTATCCTGGGCGGCGAGATGAACATCCAGGCGCCGCCGAATCTGACGCCTGAAAGCTACCCGCTCTATCTCCGCGCCGGGATCAACGATTGGGGCGGGGTCTCTCCGCTGACGCCGGATTACATCAATCCGGAGGCGCCCTGGCCGGCGCTGGCGCTCCTGGGCCGCAAGACCGCCGAGGCCGGCTACCGGCTGCGCCCGCGGCTGGCCGTTTACCCGGAGTTTATTTTTCAGGGCGAGAAGTTTATTCCGGCTTCCCTTTTGCCGCATGTGAAGCGGCTGTGCGGAGAGGACGGGTTGGTCCGGAACGGAACCGTTCGAGGGCTCGCGGACTATGAAGGACAGGGTGGTTTAAGGGTTCAAGGGTTGCAGGGTTAACGAGCACGGGCACGAGCCGCGGGCACGATGAAAAGTTCAAAGGGTTTAGCATAGGGAATGGATGTTGGTTGTTCTGACCGGAGGAACAGGCGGCGCGAAGCTCGTTCACGGCTTGAGCCTTGAGGTCGCCGCCAAAGAGCTTGTCATAATCTGCAATACGGGCGATGATTTTGTTTGTCACGGCCTGCGCGTCTGTCCCGATCTCGATACCATCACTTACACTCTTGCCGGACTGAGCGACGCGGCGAGAGGCTGGGGAATCCAGGATGACAGCTTCGTAGCGCTGGAGTGGCTGGGAAAATATGGCGGCGAGAGCTGGTTCAAGCTTGGAGACCGGGATCTCGCCCTTCATATCACTCGCACGCGGCTTTTGGCTGAAGCCGTGCCGCTCTCCGGGATCACGGAGCGGATTCGCGGGGCGCTGGGGGTTCAGGCGACTATCCTGCCGATGTCCGATGATCGGGTCGAGACCCGGATCGCAACCGCGGGGGGTGAGCTCTCTTTTCAGGAATATTTCGTCAAAAGGCATTGGGCGGATGAAGTCAAGAAGGTTTTTTTTGCCGGGGCGGAGAGGAGCCGGCCGGCGCCCGGGGTGCTCGACGCGATTCGGACGGCCGAGGCCGTGATCCTCTGCCCGAGCAACCCTATTACCAGCATCGGCCCGATACTGGCGGTTCCGGGAATCCGGGAAGCCTTGACGAAAACAAAATCTCCCGTGGCGGCCGTAAGTCCGATTATCGCCGGCGCTCCGGTGAGCGGCCCGGCGCATAAATTGATGGCCGGCGCGGGCTTTGAGGTCTCGGCCCTGGGGGTGGCAAAGGCCTATGCCGATTTTCTCGACAAGATCATGATCGCCCCCGAGGATAGGGCTCTCGAGGAAAACATCGAGGCGCTGGGACTCCAGGCGCTGGCGGCCCCCATCCGCATGGACTCGCTCGAGGACAAAAGGCGAGTGGCGCGCGACGTTTTGGCCTCGCTGCGTTACATGTAACCAAGATGAAGATTTCAGCGTTGATACCGGCCAAGGGTTTCACCAACGCAAAGCAGCGGCTTTCGCCGCTGCTCGGCGTGGCGCAGCGCGAGCTCTTGGCGGAGGCGATGCTGCGCGATGTCCTGGGCCAGGTGGTTTTGAGCCGAGGGCTAGACGGGGTCTACCTAGTGACGGGGGATGCCAGAGTTTCCGAGATCGCCTCCTTTCTGGGAGTCCATGTGATCCGCGAAGAGAGTGAAAGAGGGGAGACCGAGGCGGTGCTCTTTGCCCTCGCGAGGATGGGACAGGCGGGGATCGGCGCCGCCCTGGTTATTCCCGGAGACATCCCCTTGGTCCGCTCAAGCGACATCGAGCTTCTCCTGGGACAGCTCTCCGGCCACGACGCGAATCTCCCCTTTGCGCTCTTGACGCCATCGCATGACCGGATGGGGACCAACGCGCTTTTGCTCTCTCCTCCTGGTGTAATCAAGCTCGGCTTCGGCTATGACAGCTTCAGCTACCACCTGGCTCAGGTGGAGGCGGCCGGGCTGACGCCAATGATCGTGGAAAACGAAAGCATCGCCCTCGATATCGACGAGCCTAAGGATCTGGAGCGCTTCTTGGCGGCGGGCAGGGGCGGGAGAACCTACGAGACGGCTTTAAAGATGGGCATCATCCGCGCCTTGGAAAACGCCGGCCGTTTTGGAAAATCATGCGACGGCTTGAAATCATAGGGCTTGAGAATATAGCCGAGGTGCGGCAAGGCGACTCCGTCGCCAGGCTCATCCTTAACGGCTGTTCCCACAACGACGTTGCCCTGCTTCAGGGAGATATCCTGGTGGTGGCCCACAAGATCGTCTCCAAGGCCGAGGGACGGATCGTCCGCCTGGATGCGATACGGCCTTCGGCCCACGCCATCGAACTGGCGCGCGAGCTCAACAATAAAGACGCGCGGCTCGTGGAAATCATTTTAAGCGAGAGCCGTCGCATCGTCAGAAAAGGGGGCGGCACGATCATCGTCGAGACCCACCACGGTTTTATTTGCGCCAACGCCGGCGTGGATTTGTCCAACGTGGGGCTGGGGTTGGTTGCTTTGCTGCCGCGCGATCCGGATCGCTCGGCAAGAGAGATCAGGGTAGAGATCGGGCGGCTTGGCGGAGTCGCTCCAGGCGTCATCATCAGCGACAGCTTCGGTCGTCCCTGGCGGCTGGGAACGGTGGATGTGGCTATCGGCGTGTCCGGTCTCAAGCCTTTGAAAGATGATCGGGGAAGAAACGACCGATACGGTTACGAGTTGAGAGCTGCGGTGGCGGCGGCGGCCGACGAGCTGGCAGCCGCGGCGGAATTGGTGATGGGAAAGAGAGACGGCGTCCCGGTTGTTGTGATTCGCGGCTATGGCGCAGAAAAGGGGGAAGGATCGGTGCAGGAGCTGCTCCGGCCGGAGGCGGAGGACCTCTTTCGCAACTAAGAGCCATGGATAAGGATATTAACGTCGCCATCGTAGGGGGGACCGGCAGTCTGGGGAGCGGGCTGGCGCTGCGTCTCGCCGCTCCGGGAGTCCGGGTCATCATCGGGTCGCGCGATAGGGAGAAGGCCAAAACCGTCGTCGAGTCCTTGAGGAAGAGCCTGACACGGGGCGCCCTCGAGGGCGAGACCAATCAGGAGGCGGTTAAAGAGGCCGAGTTCGTCGTGATCGCGGTCCCCTACGAAGGCCATGCGACGACCGTCGCGCAGCTAAAAGGCCAGCTCGCGGGCAAGACCGTCATCGACGCGGTGGTGCCGCTGAAAAAGGGCAGGCCCTTCGTTCCGGCCGCCGGCTCCGCGCTGCTCGAGGCGCAGCAGATCCTGGGCGATGAGGCGCCGGTTGTCGGCGCGCTGCACAACATCTCGGCGGTCGATCTTCAGTCCGCCGACGCTGCGCTCGGCGACGTGCTGGTCTGCGGCGACAACGAGGCCGCGAAGCAGAAGGTCATGGAGGTCATTCGCCGGATCGGCGCGCGGAGTTTCGACGCCGGACCGGCCGCTAACGCCTATGTCATCGAGGGGCTTACCGGGGTCTTGATCTCTCTCAATCGAAAATATAAATCGCAGCACGCCAGCGTGAAGGTTACGGGCATCGGAGAGTAGCGCAACCACGACCCAATCAGGCTCTGTTTCGGGCCAAACGCGTCCGGCGGGCCGACGTGAGGCAGGCCGGTCTCCGGCTCCTGCCTTCGTTTGAATTTTGTCCGGAAATGTCCTAGGAACTAAGCAGAAGCGATCTGGCATCATTTAAGGAGGCGTCATGGATCACGGGCCCACCACCGCAAAATGGCAAGAGCCGAAGGACCAAAAGACCAAGGCCGGCTACGGCAAGTTCCTCCGCCCGAAGACCTTTTACGACATTTTTATGGAAGAGCAGGGGATCCCCGTCTACCGGGAGATCGGCGTGAGGAGAGTGCAGGACCTGCCGCTCAAACCCTGGAAGCGGATGGGCGGTAATGGGACTTTTATTCAACTGCTGGGCACCGAGGGGCTCTGGGGATGCTATGTCGTCGAGGTGCCGGGGGCGGGGGCACTGAATGCCGAAAGGCATCTCTACGAGGAAATGGTTCTGGTGGTCGAGGGAAGGGGATCGACGGAGGTCTGGACGGAGGGCAACGGCAAGAAGCTTACCTTCGAATGGCAGAGGGGCTCGCTCTTTTCCATCCCGATCAACGCGCATCACCGCATCGTGAACGCGACCCGGAGCCCGGCGCTGCTGCTCGCGGGGACCACGGCGCCCAACGCCATGAACCTCTATTCCAACACCGACTTCATCTTCAACTGCCCGTACAGTTTTAAAGATCGCTTCGACCCGACCGACGATTACTACAAGCCCAGAGAAGAGATCTCACCGGACCCGCTGCGGGGACTGGCGATGCGCCAGACCAACATCATCCCGGATATCATCAGCTGCGAGCTGCCGCTCGATAACCGCCGCTCCCCGGGCTACCGGAGGATCGAGCCGCACATGACCGGCAACAACTTCTACCTCTGGATCGGCCAGCACGAGAACGGCCGCTACTCCAAGGCGCACGCCCACGGCTCGGCCGCCGTGCTGATCTGTCTCACGGGAAAAGGCTACACCTACACCTGGCCCGCCACTCTCGGCCAGACCCCCTGGAAGGACGGCAAGGGAGAGCTCGTCAAACGCCAGGACTACGAGCCGGTCGGCATGGTGAGCGCCGCTCCGATGGGCGGGAACTGGTTCCACGCCCATTTCGGCACCAGCAAGGAGTCGCTCCGACTCACGGCATGGTTCGGACCGAACGCCCCGGGTCGCGAGCGCGGCAGGCCCGGCGAACAGCACATCGATTACGGCGCCATCGACATCAAAGAGGGCGGCAGCGCCGTTCCCTACTATGACGAGGATCCGTACCTGCGGAAGGAGTACGAGGCGACGTTGAAGCAAGAGGGGATCGTCTCCAGAATGGACGACTCGCTCTACCGCAAGCCCTGATCTCCGGCCGGGCCTCTCTTACCGAAGGAATCTCCATGGGGACGCCATCCCGTCCGGGTAGTTTTACCAATTCCAGCCGCCACATCGTCGACGAAGACGAGATCAAGCTCACCAGCGTCGGGGTCGATATCGGCTCCTCGACCTCGCACCTGGTATTTTCTCACCTGGAGATGAAGCAGGAGGGGACGCGCTACGTCGTGGTGCGGCGCGCGATCCTCAACGAGTCGGAGATTCTCCTCACGCCTTACCTCGACGACCTGACGATCGACGTCCAGACGTTGGGAAAGTTTATCAACCGCCAGTACGGGCGCGCCGGCTTGAAGCGTGAGGACGTGGATACCGGGGCGCTGATCCTGACCGGCGTGGCGGTCAGGCGGCGCAACGCGCGCGCGATCGCGGAGCTCTTTGCCGCGGAGGCGGGCCGCTTCGTCGCCGTCAGCGCCGGCGACAGCCTGGAGAGCACGATGGCGGCCCATGGGTCGGGCGCGGCGGCGGAATCCGCCAGGTCGGGCGGCGTCTGCATGAACGTCGATATCGGGGGAGGGACCAGCAAAATCGCGATTTGCGCCAAGGGGCGGGTGCAGGAAGTAACGGCCATCGATGTGGGCGCTCGTCTGGTGGCGTTCGACAACGGGGTGGTCTCGCGCATCGAGGAGGCCGGCCGTTTTTTCGCGGCGGCCGCGGGGCTGAATCTGGCGCTCGGCAAGAGCATCGATCCGTCCGGCTTGCCGGCCATGGCTTCGTTGATGGCCGATAGATTATTCGAGGTCTTGAATGTCAAGCCGCCGTCCGAGGAAGCAAAAAGGCTGCTGCGCCTTCCGCCCTTGTCTTACCGAGGCCCGATAGACGCAATCACGTTTTCCGGCGGCGTATCGGAGTTTATCTACGGCCAAAACCCGGGGGACTTCGGCGATCTCGGCCCGTTGCTGGCGAGCGAGGTCAAGAAAAGGGTCGCGGGTCTCGGCATCCGGCTTCTGGAGCCGGTCGCGAAAATCCGCGCCACCGTGATCGGCGCCTCGCAGTACACGATCCAGGTGAGCGGCAGCACGATCTTCGTTGAGCCGGTCGACGCGGTCCCAGTGCGCAACGTCCCGGTGGTGGTGCCGGAATTCTCCTTTCAAGCCGACGCGATCGATCAGCAAGCCGTGAAGAGGGCGATCGAGGCGGCACTGGCAAGACTCGATTTGGTCGATGGGAAGCGGCCGGTGGCGGTGGGCTTTCACTGGGAAGGTTCGGCGACGTTTGCCCGCCTCGACGCGTTTTGCTCCGGCGTTAGAGACGGGCTCGAGAAGGTCCTCGCGAAGGGCCACCCGCTCACGCTGGTGAGCGACGGCGATATCGGCGGCATTATCGGGCTCCACTTTAAAGAGGAGATGAGTTTTCCCAATCCGGTGATCTCCATCGACGGCATCGCGCTCAGCGAGTTCGACTACGTCGACATCGGCGCTTTAATTCCTTCTTCCGGCGCCGTGCCGGTGGTGGTGAAATCGCTCATCTTCCCGGCTCCGACCCAGCCGAATGGCGGTTAACCGGCAAAAATAATATTTGAACATATGGCTCTACAAGGAAGGGCGGTTTCCCTTTTCAGGGCGTGCGGCAACGAGGCGGGATATCTCTGGGAAATCCCGCTCCTGGTGCTTCTTATCGCCGTAGTGGTATCTATAGTGGCGCCGCTGCTCCCCTCTCCCTGGAATCTCATTCCGATCGCTCTCCTCGTAGCGGCGTGCATCTTTTTTCTGATCTACAACTTCTTTTTTGCCGGCTGGATGCCCGGAAAACGGAAATAAAACCCTGAAAAAACTACTTCATTGCTTCATCGACCGGATCGACAACCTCGCGGCCCTGCCGACAGATACCGCGGAGGAACGGCAGCGTAAGACCCTGCTCATCTTCCTCGGCGCCTTCGCGGTGCTGGGCGTGCCGTGGGCCGGGCTGTATTATTACAAGCTTGGGCTGACCTGGCCCGCGGTTATCTTGTTCGGGTACGCCGCTGTCTCCGCCTTTGCCTTAGTTCAATTTTTGATCACGAAGCGTCGAGCCTTGTTTCAAGCAGTTGAGATGGTTCTATTGCTGTTTGCGCCGTTCCTCATTCAGGGCATGGCAGGGGGTTTTACGGGATCCGGAGCGGTGATTATCTGGTCGATTCTCTCACCGTTGTGTGCGCTGATGTTTTACGGCGCGCGATGGTCGCTGCCTTGGTTCGCGGCCTATCTGCTGCTCGTCTTTATATCCGGATTGCAGAACCTCATGATCGTTCCGGGATCTGAGTTCTTTTCCGTGACGAGCACCGTGTTATTCTTTGTTGAGAATCTTCTCATCGTCTCCTGCATCCTCTACATGACGATGCGCTACTTCATCCGGGAGCGCGAGCGAGCCAAAGCCGCCCTGGATAAGGAGCACAGCCTTCTCCTTAAAGAACAGGAAAAATCCGAGCGTCTGCTCCTTAACATTCTCCCCAAACCCATCGCGGACCGGCTGAAGGCGGAGGCTGCCACGATAGCGGATGGGTTTTCCGAGGTTACAATTCTATTTGCGGACATCGTGGATTTCACGGGACTGTCCTCATACACCAGCCCGGAAAAGTTAGTGGAGCTGTTGAACAAGATATTTTCGATGTTCGACGACTTGGCCGAGAAACACGGGGTGGAGAAGATCAAAACGATCGGCGACGCTTACATGGTGTGCGCGGGACTGCCTGTGCCTTGCGCCGGCCACGCGGAGGTCGTCGCCGAGATGGCCCTCGATATGTGCAAGGCATTGGATGAGTTTAATCAGGAGCGGGGCTCCTCGCTCCAAATCCGCGTCGGCATGAACAGCGGTCCGGTAGTCGCGGGCGTTATCGGCACGAAGAAATTCATCTACGATCTCTGGGGCGATACTGTCAACACCGCGAGCCGCATGGAATCCCACGGGCTCGCAGGTCGCATTCAGGTGACCGCGGAGAGCTATGCCCTGCTTTGCGACAATTACACCTTCGAAGAGCGCGCGCCCCTGGAAGTCAAGGGAAAAGGCGTCATGAGAACGTATTTGCTGACGGGAAGGAAGGTGGCGGCTTAAGCGCGGGGACGGGTGATAGGGTTTACCCGCCTGGCAACTTTTTGGGCTTATCTGCTCGAGCACATGGACAGAAAACAAGGCATGTCGCGCTTGAGAATCGGCATCGATATCGGCGGCACCTTCACCGATCTCTGCGTCCTCGAAGAAGAGACGGGCGAGGTCTTCAATCTGAAGGTCCTGAGCACGCCGGCGGATCTCACGCGCGGGGTCATGGAGGCCTTGGACGGCTTCTTCGCCGACGGCCGCTCTCCCGAGGATGTGACCTTTCTGTTTCACGCCACCACTGTGGCTACGAATGCCCTGCTGGAGCGCAAGGGCGCCGAGACATGGCTGCTCATTACCGAAGGCTTCACCGGCGTCTATGAGACCCCCGAGCTGGGCGAGGTGCGCACCGGCTCCTACGATTACCTCTCCTACCCCAAGCCCCCGATGCTGGTGCCGCAGCGCCACACGATTCAGATCCCCGAACGGATGGATTTCCGCGGCGGCGTTCTGCGCCCGCTGGACGAGGCGGAAACCAGGCGGCGGCTCCAGCGCTTGAGCGGCAGCGGAGTGGAATCGGTGGCGGTCTGCCTGCTCTTCTCCTTTATGAATCCGGCGCACGAGCAGCGGCTGCGCGAGTTAGTTGCCGAGGCCGCGCCGGAGGCCCAGGTTTATCTCTCCTGCGAGACGCTGCCGCAAATCCGCGAATACCCGCGGCTCGCCACGACCGTCGTCAATGGCTATGTCGCGCCGGTGGTGAACCGTTACATTCACCGGCTTGAGGAGGCGCTGGCGTCGCGCCGTATCCGCCGGCCTCTCTACATCATGCAATCGAACGGCGGCAGCCTCACCAGCGGCGCGCTGCGCAATATTCCGGTGCGGATGATCGAGTCGGGACCGGCAGCGGGCGTCCTGGGGGCCGCTCATGTCGGCCGCATGACCGGCCACTTGAAGGTGATCTCCTTCGATATGGGAGGGACGACGGCCAAGGCCGGGATCATAGAGGACGGCGAGCCGAGGATCGTTCCCCGCTTTCAG
>Ga0209108_10001935_pt1 | contig 11997 bp, 14 predicted proteins | sample Rifsed10ft1_FD_184003 | JGI IMG/M metagenome (GOLD analysis project Ga0209108, IMG submission 184003) | Soil microbial communities from Rifle, Colorado, USA - sediment 10ft 1 (version 2) | ecosystem: Environmental > Terrestrial > Deep subsurface > Rock core/Sediment | place: Rifle, Colorado...
CTCCTGACCACCGCGGCAACGGTGGAGTCGCTCGTCCGCTACCTCCGCGAGGGCTCCCCTGCGACCTGGGGCAAGGCCGAAGGCACGCGGTGAGCGACTCGCGGACCACTCTCGTCGGCCGCGGGTACGACGAGATCGCCGACCGCTTCGTCGAGTGGCGAGACAGAGTCGTCGGCGACTCTCGCGTGCACTACCTCGGCGAGCTCACGTCGCGGCTGCCGGACGGCGCTCGAGTCCTCGAGCTCGGCTGTGGTGCCGGTGTTCCGGACACGCTCCTCCTGACCGAGCGGTTTCGAGTCACGGGAGTCGACGTCTCGAAGGAGCAGCTAAGCCGTGCCCGAGCGAACGTTCCTCGAGCGGAGTTCATCCACGCCGACTTCACGAGCCTCGAGCTCGACCCCGAGTCGTACGAGGCGGTCGCCGCCTTCTATTCGTTCAACCACGTGCCACGCGACCTGCTCGCCCACCTGTTTGCCTCGATCCACTCGTGGCTCGTTCCCGGTGGGTACCTGCTCGCGTCGCTCGGCACCGGCGACACGGACGCCTGGACCGGCGACTGGCTCGGCACGACGATGTTCTTCTCGAGCTTTCCCCCGGACACGAACCGCCTCCTGCTAGAGGAAGCAGGCTTCGAGCGGATTCTCGACGAGGTCGTGACCTTTCTCGAGCCGGAAGGAGAGGCGACTTTCCAGTGGGTGCTCTGCCGGCGATGAGCTGCTCGTTCGACCTCGGCCACTACCGGGAGCTGCTCGAGGCGGCGACGGCCGGCGGGTACCGCTTCGCGCGCTTCGGCGAGGGGCCCGAGCCTCGGGATCTCTTCCTGCGCCACGACGTCGACCTCTCGCTCGCGGCCGCCGTCGAGATGGCCGAGCTCGAGGCCGAGCTGGGCGTGGCGACGACGTACCTCCTCATGACCGAGTCCGTCTTCTACAACCTCGCGTCGCCGGAAGGTGTCGCGACGATCGCGCGGCTCCGGGAGCTCGGCCACGTCGTCGGGCTGCACGCTGCGTATCCGAACGTCCCACTCGACTGGCGGTTCGAGCCGGTCGTCTCCTGGCACAACCCCCGGCCGGAATACATGTCGGACGAGATCCCCGGAGCGGTCAACACGTACGGCCCGCGCTACTTGTCGCCCGAGACGTACCGGTCGGACTCGAACCAGCACTGGCGCGCCGGCTGCCCGCACGACGAGCTGCAGGAGGGCGCGTTCCCGTGGGTGCAGATCCTCGTCCACCCCGCGATCTGGGTCTATCCGGGGAAAACGATGGGGGAAACGATGCTGGCGATGCTGGACGCGGAGAGGGAGCGGCGCCTCGTGCAACTCGACGCCGACGGGATCAACCTTGGTTAAGGCCTTGACAATCGGTGTCAGACACCGTGCTTAACAATCGGCGGTCCACGGCTGCGTCGGCCGCGGTCGTGCGGGACACGTGGTGCAGGCGTTCGGCGAGCCGATCCCTGATTTCAGAACGGCTCACGACCGTGGGCGACCTGTGAAGCGATTGGCGCGCTTTCGGCGCAGGTCACCCTTGACGGAAAACGGTGTCTGACACCGGGTCGCTGCGCGTCGTCCACTGCCCGGTCAACACGGCCGGCGTGCCGTGGGCGAACGTGCAGGCGCTCCGGCGGCGCGGAGTCGACGCCAAGCTCGTCGTCTTCAACCGCTACCAGCTCCACCCCGAGGCCGACGTGTCCCTCGAGCGGCGAGGCGGGCTCGTCCGCCGCCAGGCGACTCAGTGGCGCGCGCTGCTCCGGCTACTCCCCACGACGGATGTGTTCCACTTCTACTTCGGGCTGACCCTCGTCCCGCGCTCGATCCAGTTCCCGATCCTGAGGGCGCTGCGGAAGCGATCCGTCATGCACTACCTCGGCTCCGACATCCGCGGGAAGTCGCCCGCCGAGCTCGCCTTCGGGAAGAAGGCCGGCGCGGAGGTCGTGGGCTCGTACGACGCGCTCCGCTGGGTGCCCGAGGCGGAGGTGATCCCGCCGGGGATCGACCTCCGCGCGATCGAGCCGGCACCGCCCACCGACCGTGCGAGACCCCTGATCCTGCACGCGCCGTCGTCCCGCACGCGGAAGGGAACCGACCACGTGATCGCGGCGTGCGAGGGCCTCGACGCCGAGCTCGTGCTCGTCGAGGGAATGAAACACTCCGAGGCGTTCGAGCGCTACCGCGACGCCGACATCGTGGTCGACCAGCTCAACGCCGGCTGGTACGGACTCTTCGCCATCGAGTGCATGGCGCTCGGGAAGCCGGTCGTCTCGTTCCTGCACGAGGAGGCGGTCGCGCGCACGGAGGAGGCGCTGGGAGAACGAGTGCCGATCGTGCGCGCGACGAAGGACGACCTCCGCGCCCGGCTCGAGCCGCTCGTGGCGTCGGCAGCCGAGCGCCGGCGCATCGGTGCCGAGTCTCGCGCGTACGCCGAGCGGGTGCACGATCTCGAGCGCGTCGCCGACCGCCTGCTCGACCTCTACGCTCGCATCTAGAAGTGCCCGTCGGCGGACAGCTCAAGCGACTCGGCAAGCACTCCGCGATCTACGGCCTCGGCGGCCTCGTCTCGCGGATCCTCGCCGTCCTCCTGCTTCCGCTCTACACGCGCTACCTCTCCCCGTCCGACTACGGGAAGGTCGAGACGCTGATCGCGCTCACGACGATCGCGGGGATCGTGCTGCGAATGGGGATCACGAGTGCGTTCTTCCGCTTCTACTTCGACTCCCCGGAACCCGAGCGCCGCCGCCTCGTCCTCCGCACGTCGTTCTGGTTCACGATGACGATGGCGACCGTCGGTCTCGTCGCGGGCCTCGCCCTCTCGCCCGAGATCTCGGAGCTGCTCTTCGGCTCGTCCGATGACACGGAGCTCGTCGCGGCCGCGTTCGTCGGCCTCTGGGCGGGAATGAACTACGAGCAGCTCATGTCGCTCTTCCGCGTCGAGGAGCGCTCCGTCGCGTTCGTGAGCGCGAACGTGGCGAACATCCTCGTGACAGTCGCCGCGACGCTCGTGCTCGTCGTCGCGCTCGACGCCGGCCCGATCGGCGTGATCGTCGGGAACTTCACGGGGACGCTCCTCGTGTACGCCGCGCTCGTCGGCTACCGGCGGGAGCAGCTCGGCCTCCAGCTCGACCGTGGCCTCCTGCGGGAGATGAATCGCTTCGGCATCCCGCTCATGCCGACCGCGCTCTTCCTGTGGACGACGAACTTCAGCGACCGCATCTTCCTCGTCAAGCTCGCCGACACGACCGAGGTCGGCCTCTACTCCGTCGGCGTGCGCATCGCCTCGGCGATGGTGCTCCTCCTCACCGCGTTCCGCCTGGCCTGGCCCGCGTTCGCGTTCTCGATCGAGGACGACCGCGAGGCACGGCGCACGTACGCCTACGTCCTGACCTACCTCGTGCTCGTCACGACCTGGGTCGCGACCGGCCTCACGCTGCTCTCCCCGTGGATCGTCGACTGGCTCGCAGCCCCGTCTTTCGCGAGCGCGTCGCGCGTCGTCGGGCCGCTCGCCTTCGCGGCGGTCGCGTTCGGCGGCTACATCGTGGTCGCGATCGGCATCGGTCGCGCACGGCGCACGCAATTCAACTGGGTGGTGACCGGAGTGGCCGCGGCGATCAACGTCGCGCTGAACCTCGCCCTCATCCCGCGCTACGGGATGATGGGCGCCGCCGTCGCGACGATCGCCGCCTACGCGACGATGTTCGTCGGGATGTCGTGGTGGGCGCAGCGGATCTACCGCGTCCCGTACCAGTGGCGACGCGTGGCGACCGCTGCGCTCGTGGGCGTTGCGCTGGCCGTCGCCGGCAAGCTCGTCGGAGGCGGGCTGCCCGTCGCGGTCGCGCTGGCGCTCGCCTACCCGCTGGCGCTGCTCCCCCTCGGCTTCTACCTCCCCGCCGAGCGGAAGGCGATCGGAGCCCGCCTGCGGCTCGCCCGCCCATGAGGAACGCTCGCCTCCGGCTCGCGTTGGCGGGGGAAACAGTGTTTCCACAAGCCTTTACGCGACCGGAGTTCGCGGGAGCGAACTCCGGTCTTGCGAGAGAAACGCCTGCCCCCTTCTTCTTGAAGGCGTGGGGAACCTCCCGGTTCCCCACCCCCCTCCACCCTCACGGCCCAACAGGAGTTGGCCTGTGAGGACGACCCGCGCGTGGCGCGCTCGCCGTCTCGTGTGGCGCGTCCGCCGGAGCGGCCCCCGCGTTGCCCGCCCACTGTCGCTCGTGCGCAGCGCGGCACGACCGGAGGGCCCGATCCTCGTGCTCGGCTGCCCGCGCTCGGGGACGACGCTGCTCCTGCAAGGTCTGCTCCAGAGCTCCGAGCTCGGCTCCGTGCAGAGCGAGGGCCACATCCTGTGGGACGAGTTCCACCACCCCCGCGACCACGGCTGGGAGTCCGACGCGCTCTCCGCGGAGGACGTGACCCAGCGCGAGCGCGAGTACGTGTATCTCGCAGTCCGGCTCTTCGCGCGCGGCCGGCGCTTCGCCGACAAGACGCCGGAGAGCTGCCTGCGCGTCCCGTACCTCGACGCGCTCTTCCCCGACGCGACCTTCGTCTTCCTCCGGCGCCGCGCCGCCGACAACGTCAACTCGCTGGTCGAGGCCTGGCGGGCGAGGCCTCGCTTCGTGAAGTACCACCTCCCCGAGCCGCTCACCGGCCTCGGCCCGCTCTCCGGGGCGGAGTGGAGCTTCGCGCTCGTCCCCGGGTGGCGAGACCTGCGGACTGCCACGCTCGAGGAGATCTGCGCGCGCCAGTACGTCGCCTGCAACGAGGCCGTCCTCGACGCGCGCGAGTCGATGGACCCGTCCCGCTGGATCGACCTCGCCTACGAGGAGCTCGTGAGCGACCCGGCGGCGGAGCTCGAGCGCCTCTTCGTGCAGCTCGGCGTGGCCTTCACCCCCGGCGCCGAGCGCTTCGCGGCGGGTCTTGCGGCGAACGTCTCCCGCACGGCGCTCTCCGCGCCGCAGCCGGAGAAGTGGCGCGAGCAGAACCCGGACGCGATCGAGCGCATCCTCCCGCTCGCCGCCCCGACCGAGCGCCGCCTCGGCTACTGACCTTCAGTCGTCGCAGACGTCCGCGACCCGCGCGCCGGTGGCCGCGACGAGATCGGAGGCGACGACGCGCACGGAGCGGTCGTGAGCTCCGGCCTCGAACACGATCCGCTCGTGCTCCGCGACCCGCCGGTCGACGACGACGGAGTCGTCGCGTCCCCCGAGCGGCGGCACTGCGCCGAGCTCGAACTCCGGATACTCCTGGCGCAGAGCCTCCTCGCTCAGGAGATGAAGCTCCTTTCCCGCTTCGAGCACCTCGCGGAGCTTGTGCATGTCGAGGCGATCCGCGGCCGGCAGCAGCACCCTGAAGCTCTGCTCGCCGGTGGTGACGACGATCGTCTTCGCGACCTCGCTCGGATCGAGCCCCAGCGCCTTCGCCTCGTCGGCGGCGCGATCCGTGGGCGCGTGCTCGAGCACCTCGTACCCGACCCCGGCTCGCTCGAGAGCAGCCGTGAGGACGTCCGTACCGGTCATGGCACCTCCCTTGGTGGTGCCCCGAGTATGCGTCATCTGACCCGGAAGGTGACCTCCGTCAGCGTCTGGTTCCCGCTCTTCTCGATGGCCTGGATCTCCAGCTTGTACTCCGTCCGGGATTCGAGGAACTCGGATGGGATGCTCACCTTCCTCGCGCGAGCCGGAAGATCCACGTTGAGCACGCGGAGCGGATCCTCCCGCGTGACGATCGCCCGGTAGCCGGCGATCTCGATTCCAGCCGCCTCGGGTGCTGGCCGCCACTGCGCGACGATCCCGTGACGGCCGACCATCCCTCCGTCCGCAGGCGCCGTGATCTCAGGCCCGGCAGGGATGTCGTAAGACAGCCTGGCGGCGCCCGTCATCTTCCTGCCGTCGATCGTCTCCCCGCTGAACGTGTACCGGCCCTCGGGAAAGAGCGCCTTGAACTTCTCGAGGGGAAAGACGTCGAACGGCGGCTCGCTGCTCTCGGAGAAGAGCTCGGTGAGGCCGTAGCCCTTCAGGCGGCCCACGGTGTTCACCGCGAGGATCGCCCGGCCGTTCGGGCCGGTGATCCTCATCGACCTCCACGCCTCTCCGTCGAGGAAGACCTGGAGTCCCGCGTCCCCGTCCGTCGCGTTGACCTCGACGATGAGGGTCGCGTCCGCGAGGCGGACGGCCTTGGCCGCCTGCGAGCCGGCCTGGCTGCGCGCAAGCGCCGATCCGCCTAGTAGAGCGAGCACCACGAGCATCGCGGCGCCGGCAACGATCGGAAATGGTCTCCTGCTCACGACATCCTCCTTTCGCTGACTCGAGCCCACGCTAGGAGAGCCACGTGAGACGGCGATGAGGCCACCGGTTGACATTTCTTCATTCGTTGGAAAGTATTCCAACGATGGAGCACGAGCTCGAGCTGACCGACCCTACGGCCGTCAAGGCGCTGTTCGACCCGCTCCGCTTCCGCATCTTCGGCCTGCTCCGAACGCCGCGCTCGGTTCCCGAGCTCGCCCGCGAGCTGGACCTACCCGCGGATCGCCTCTACTACCACCTCCACCGGCTTGTCGACTGCGGGCTCGTCCACCAGGTCGACGCCCGCGCCTCGGGGCGGCATACCGAGCGCGTGTTCGGCCGAGTCGCCGAGCGCATCACGTTCTCGGGTGACCTCGATCTCAGCGGCGAGAGCCCCTTGCGAGGTATCACGCAGGAGCTCGAGCGCTGTCTCCGCTCCGCGGGCACGGACGACACGGCGTCGGTGTCCTACCACCACTTCTCGCTCGCTCCCGCGCGCGCCCAGGAGCTCGAGGAGCGCCTGCGTGCGCTCATCTCCGAGTTCGACGACCGCACTCCGGCCGCAGGCGGAGCCCGGACGTTCGCCGTCCTGGGAGCCCTCGCGCCGATGCCAGAGGCGCAGGCGGGCTGATGCGCGTGCGTGAGCTACGGCCGGACGAGGCCGGATTCCTCCGCGAGATGGTCGTCGCCGCGCTCGCCTGGCGCCCCGGGGTCGAGCTGCCGCCGGTGGAGCTCGTGCTCGCTCACCCCCAGGTCGTCGTCTTCCACCAGGACTGGGGCCGTCCGGGAGACGCGGCGCTCGTCGCCGAGGACGACGGCACGCTCGTCGGCGCGGCTTGGTACCGGTTCTTCACCGAGGCCGAGCACGGGGAGGGTTTCGTGGACGAGCAGACCCCCGAGCTCGCAATCGCCGTCGTCGAGGAGTTTCGCGGCCAGGGTGTCGGCGGCGGCCTGATGGAGGCGCTGCACGAGCGCGCGCACCGAGACGGGATCGCGCGCATCTCGCTGAGCGTCGACGCGGAGAACCCGGCCAAGCGGCTGTACGAGCGGCTCGGCTACGTCGACTACGAGCCGGGTGACGGCCTCGGCCGCATGATCCTCCAGCTCGACTGAGCACTAAGCTTTCCACCAGGGTGACGCCGTGAGTGCTCCCGAACGTAGATCAGGCGTGGGACTCCGGTTCGGTGTCGCACTTGCGCTCGCGGTCCTCGCGAGCGCGCTCGCTCTCGTGGGCTCGGCGACGCCCGCCGGCGCAGTCACGCCCTGCGGCGAGCAAGTCGTCGCAGACTGGCTGGACAACACTCGCATCGACGGGGTGTACGAGCTCCACTGCTACGAGGACGGGATCGACGCGATCCCGAAGGAGATCCTCGATTACACGAATGCGGAGGACGTGATCAGGCAGGCGTACCTCTCCGCGGGCGGCGGGTCTCGCCTGCCGCCACCTTCCGGCGAGAATCCCGGCGCGCAGGACGAGGAACCGCCCGGGCCAGAGGTGGTGCCCAAGATCGACACGTCCGCGACGTCCGACGTCCCGTTCCCGGTGCTCGTCCTCGGCGCGCTCGCGCTCGTGCTCCTCGGCGCCGGCGCGCTCGGCTACGTCGCACGTCGTCGCAGCGGCGACGGTGGGGGTCCGACCCCACGGGTCTGACCCCGTTCGTTCAGGCTCTCTGAAGCGTCACGCCACGATGCGGTAGACCTGGAAGCACTCCGCGTACTCGCGGTTCACGTTCACGCCGTGGACGCGGGCGAGGTTCCAGATGTACTCGGGATCGGCGTAGCGCCGGTGCTGCTGGGAGGCATAGCGCGCAAGGGCCGCGACCTTACGCTCGAGGTGCCGCTTCTCGAGTGACACGTAGGCGCTGTACGAGAACTCGAAGTTGTTCCACGGCACCTCGTAGCCGAGGATCGTCGTGCGCTTGAACGCGCGCAGGCCTTCCTGCGCGATCGTCTGGTGGTCCTGGTGGACGTCGTGGTGCGACGGTTGGAACACGACGTCCGGCTTCCAGTCGTCCCAGAGCGCGACGAGGAGCTCGAGAATGTCCTGCCGCCGGTCCGGGAACGTGCGCACGTCGAAGTCGTGCACGGTCAGGTTCTCCTCGGGGATCCCGAGCTCGGCGGTCGCCTCGCGCACCTCGCGCGCGAGCGTGTCCGGCTCGAAGCCCTCCGGGAGCGAGCGAGTCGCGATCGAGAACGCGACGTAGCGGACGTCGCAGCCGCCGTCGACGAGGCGCGCCATCGTGCCGCCGCACCCGAGCTCGCCGTCGTCGGTGTGCGGCGCGAGCACGAGCGCGCGCTTCCAGGCCTCGATCACCGGCGTTATTCCTACAGCAAACCCGTAACCTTTTCGCGCCGTGGAGCACTCCGACGCTGCCCAGATCGCCGCGCTGCTGGGGGCGCTCGGCGCAGTGCTCGTGATCCTCGGCCGCGCGCGCGTCGCTCCTCTTGCGGGATTCGCGCTCCTCGGCACCGCCGTCGGGCTGCTCGGCTGGTCGCTTGCGGGTGACGAGGTCGACCTCCTGCTCACGAGACCCGCGGGGATCGCGCTCCTCGCCGCGGGGGCGGCCGCCGCCGTGCTGATCGCCGTGCCGCTGGCGCGCTATCCGGCCGTGACGCCGGTGGCGCTGCTCGCGGTCGCTCCTTTCCGCCTCCCGGTCGAGCTCGGGGACGAGGAGGCGTTCCTGCTCCTTCCGCTGTACCTCGTCCTCGCGGCCTCGGTGCTCGCGTTCGCCGTCCGGGTGCTGCGGGAGCCGGCCGTCGTCCCCGTGCCGAGGCTGCTCGGCCTGCCGCTCGCCGCGTTCGCCGCCTTCGCCGCCGTCTCGTTCCTCTGGACGCACGACGAGCGCCAGGGCGCGATCGCGCTCGCGTTCTTCGTCTTCCCCTTCGTCGCCGGCTTCGGCATCGTGGCGCGGAGCCAGGTCGCCGCCTGGCTCCCGCGAGCGCTCGCCTTCACGCTCGTCGCCCTCGGCGTCCTGTTCGCGGGGATCGGACTCTGGCAGGCGGAGACGAGGACGCTCTTCTTCGCGCGCGACCTCGAGGTCGCGAACGCGTACACGACGTTCTTCCGGGTCACCTCGCTCTTCAAGGACCCGAGCCTCTACGGCCGCTACCTCGTCGTCCCCATCGCGGTGCTGCTCGTCGCGATCTGGCTGCGCCGCGGGCGGCCGATCGAGTGGATCGTCGTCGCCGGCGTCGTCGCGTTCCTCTTCGCCGGCCTCTACTTCTCGTACTCGCAGTCGAGCTTCGTCGCGCTCTTCGTCGTCACGTTCGCGGTCGCGCTCGTCGGAGCCGGCCGTCGCCTCCGGATTGTCCTCGTCACCTGTGCAGCCGCAGCGGCGCTCGCCGCCGCGGGCTTCGCCGCCTCGGTCGTCGACGGGCAGTCGGCGAAGGAGGTCACGAGCGGACGCTCGCGGCTCGTCGAGATCACGCTCGACGCATTCCGGGTCAACCCGGTGGTCGGGGTCGGCGTCGGCGGCCAGCCGCTCGTGAGCGCGGAGGAGAACGGACGGCGCACGTCAAGGCGGAGCGCGTCTCACACGACGCCGTTGACGGTGCTGGCGGAGGTCGGAGTCGTCGGCTTCGCCCTGTACGCGTGGCTGCTCGGTGCCGCGTCGTGGGCGCTCGTCCTCGTGACGCGGCACCGGCGCCTCCTCGGATTTGGGCTGGCCGCAGTGCTCTCCGTGCTCTTCGCGCACTCGCTCCTGTACGCGGGCTTCTTCGAGGACCCGCTCACCTGGGGCGTGCTCGCGGTCGCCGCAGCCGTGCTCTCGTCCGTGCCGGCGCCGGCGAGCGCTCCGGAGGCTGCGTCCGAGCCTCCGCCACGGCTGGCACACTGACCTGCGGCCGGGCGTCGGCCGTTTCTCTATGCCGAGACCGCTCAAGTGGATCATCGCCGGCGTCGCCGTACTCCTCGTCGTGCTGACCGGCGCGCTGGCGGCGATCTGGTTCGCAACACGCGACACGCCGACGGGCGCCCTGGACACCGACCTCTCGGGCGTCACCGTGACCACTGCGACGACTCCGCCTCCTCCGCCTCCGGAGCCGGAAGAGACGAACGAGGAGCCCTGCTGGCTCACCTTCGGCGGCGACCCCCAGCGGTCGCTTTCGCGGCCCGAGATCACGCTCGGCCTGCCGGCGCGGAAGTACCGCTGGACGAGGGTGCTGAACGGGTACGTCGAGTTCCCCCCGAGCTACTGCGACGGGATGCTCTACGTCAACAGCTTCCGCGGCACGACCTACGCCATCGACGCCGAGACCGGAAAGGTGCGCTGGCGCCGCTCCGTCGGCGGCACGATGCCCTCGACACCGGCGATCGACGGGCCGCGAATCATCGTCAGCTCCCAGGATGGCACGGTCACCGCGCTCGACCGCTCGAACGGCGAGACCCTGTGGCAGGTGCAGACCGCCGGCAAGGTGGAGTCGTCTCCAGTCGTGATGGAAGGTCTCGCGTACTTCGGCTCGCACGACGGCCGGCTCTTCGCGGTGAGCTCGACGACAGGGCGCATCCGCTGGGCCTACCAGACCGGGGGACGCATCAACGCGAGCCCTTCCATCTGGGGGCGTCGCGTCTGCGTCACGACCTATGCGGGCTCCGTCCTCTGCCTCGACCGGGTCACCGGCGACCGCCTCTGGGTCACCTATGTCAAGCGCGACACGTTCCGCTGGGAGAGCTTCTACGCGAGCCCGTCGACCGACGGCGAGCGGATCTACTCGGTCGCGCGCTCGGGACGGGTCGTCGCGCTCGACGCCCGGAACGGCGACACGGTGTGGACCGCGCGTGTCGGCGGGCTCGGGTACACGACTCCCGCGATCGCCAACGGCCGCGTCTTCGCCGGCGGCTTCGACGGGCGCCTCCGTGCCTTCCGCTCGACCACCGGAGCGGAGCTCTGGAGTACGTGGGTCGGGGGGAAGATCCTCGGCGCGCCTGTCGTGATCGGGAACCTCGTGTTCTTCTCGACCCTCTCCGGGCAGACGTACGCGCTGCGCGCGACCGACGGGGAGCTCCGCTGGCGCCTGCCGCTCGGCCGCTACTCGCCGGTGATCGCGACCGACGAGACGTATTACTTCTCGCTCAACGGACGGCTACTCGCCACCGCGGGCCGCGACGGCCCAAAGCCACGCGTCAGGTGAGCGGTGGCTTCTTGTCGGAGCGCAGGAGCGGGTGCACGAGAAAGGACGGCCGCCCGAAATAGCTCGCGCGGACGGCGAGCGCAGCACTGAGTACCCACGCGACGAAGAGAGCGGTCGCGACCACTATCAGCCACAAGGAGTCGGTGTAGTCCAGGGCGAAGATCGAGATGGCTGCTAGCGCGCCAAATGTGCCGACCGACAACCAGGCCAGAGGTGCACGCGCGTAGAGGACGACCTGAGCTTCGGCGCCGCGCATCCTTTGCCGTAAATCGTTCTCACTCATGCGCATGCTCTTGCGGTACGCATAAGCGAATATGAGGAAGAACGAGAGGAAGACGGCGAGCGCGAAGATCATTGCTCGAGTCCTCCGAGGGGTGGGTGGCGGCGGCGCCAGAGCGGGGAACGCTGCGTCGCTGACGCAGCCGCGTCCCACGCGCGAATTCGGGCGCGGTACCACGTGAGGGCGGCTGCGGCTCCAACCGCGCCACGCGGTGCACCAGGGTCCGAGAGTTCGTAGCCCAGCTCCACGAGTAGATCACCTGCGATTTCTTCGAACGCGCGTGCGTCCTCCGGGCTCAGCTCGCGCCGCCAGTC